>Ga0207676_10000014_pt1 | contig 339896 bp, 333 predicted proteins | sample KBSSwiS72_FD_184307 | JGI IMG/M metagenome (GOLD analysis project Ga0207676, IMG submission 184307) | Switchgrass rhizosphere microbial communities from Kellogg Biological Station, Michigan, USA - KBS Switchgrass S7-2 (SPAdes) (version 2) | ecosystem: Host-associated > Plants > Roots >...
ACGCTCTTCCGATCTAGCGGTTACGTGCAGGTCGACTCGCTCTTCGATGAGATCGCGGCGGTCGAGACCGTGCGGCGTTGGGCGGGTCCGCTCCGCTTCGATCGCATCGAGTCGGTGTGGGAAGGGACGGTGCTTCTCGCGGCGCGTCTGCGCGACGCGCTCGGCGTGCCGGGACTGGGCTACGAGGCCATCGTCCGCTTTCGCGACAAGGACAAGATGAAGCAGGCGGTCGACGCCGCCGGCATCCGCACCGCGCGGCACGAGCGCGCAAGCTCGCCGGGCGAATGTTTCGCCGCGGCGGAAAAGGTCGGCTATCCGATCTGCCTCAAGCCGGTCGCCGGCGCGGGATCGGCGGACACGTTCCGCGTCGAGTCGGCGGCGGAGCTCGAGTCGACGCTGCGCAAAGTCCCGTACATCCCGGAGTGGAACATCGAGGAGTTCATCGACGGCGACGAGTACACGTGGGACACGATCTGCGTCGACGGCAACGTCGTCTACGAAAGCCTCTCCTGGTATCGCCCGCGTCCGCTGATCGGACGCAGCGTGGAGTGGATCAGCCCGCAGACGGTGACGCTGCGCGACATCGACGAGCCGAAGTTCGAAGGCGGCCGCGCCCTCGGACGCGACGTGCTCAAGGCCCTCGGGCAGCAGAGCGGCTTCACGCACATGGAGTGGTTCCGCAAGAGCGACGGCGAGGCGGTGTTCGGCGAGATCGCCGCGCGGCCGCCCGGCGCGCACACGGTCGACACGATGAATTTCGTCAGCGACATCGACCTCTTCACCGGCTGGGCGGAGGCGGTGGTGCATGGGAAGTTCTCTGTCGACACCACGCGCCTCTACAACTGCGCGATCATCTTCAAACGCGCGCAGGGGCAGGGGTACATCAAGAAGATCGATGGGCTCGATCGCATCCTGGCGTCGTTCGGCGAGCACATCCCCGCGCTCGATCTATTGCCGATCGGTGCGCATCGCCGCGACTGGGTGAAGACGCTGCTGTCGGACGGATACGTCTTCGTCCGCCATCCCGATCTCGCCATGACCGCGGAGCTGTCGGACCGGGTGGGGACGGAGCTGCAACTGTATGCGGCGGTCTGAGCGCTAGGCAGCCGCCGGCGAGAAGACAAACACGAGATACGCGAAGGCAAACGCGAACAGCACGTAGATCACCGTGGCGATGAAGAACGGGATCGTCGCTCCCGCGATCACGAATCGGGTCAGCGTGATCGCGCCGATGGTGAAGTGCGCCAGGTTGCCGACGGCGAGGGGGCGGTTGTAGATGCCGCCGATGAGGCTCGCCTTCGCCATCCAGTTCGTCATCGCGAACGCCAGCAGCAGCGCGGCGTGAAGCTGGATCAGCAGCGCCGCCACGTCTGACGCGGGGAACTGCAGCGCGCGCAGGAGCTCCTGCGGAAGGAACGTCCCGGCGAGGCCCGCGGCGCCCATGAACGCGGCGCTGGAGGCCATCAACAACTTCGTCTTCATTCTTCCTGGTCCTTTCGGCCTATTGCCCGGCCTCGGGCGTGAAACTATATTTCCATAAAAGCTGAAAGCAATCATTCCCGTTCGATGGGGAAGGAGAGACGATGAGAGTCATTCTGCCGATATCTGTCCTGCTGTTCATTCTGTGTGCGGCGTGCCGCCCGGGGGCGAAAAACGTCGTTGAAACCGACCAGTCGACGACGACGCCACCGGTGGTGGAGGCGTTCAACGATCCAAATTGTGTGGTCAATGTCGTCGCGGGCGCGCCAATCCCGAACTATTTCGGCGTTCCGAACGTCGCGCAGAGGAACGACGCGACGAACGCGATCGCGGCGCTCACCTTCGCCGATCTCTATCGCAATCCGCCGTTCCGCATCCACGGGCCGGCCGGTCTGGTACGTCTCGACGTGCAGGGCGCGATCGCCGGCGGCGGCCGAAACTGGCAGGTGCAGATCAACAACGTCCACGGCAACAGCACGATCTCCACGATGCTGGTCGCCGGCGGGCTCGCCGGGGCGAGCACGGCCGACCGCCGCACCTTCGTGCAACGCTCCGCGCGCAACGGACTGGTGCAGAGTCTCGGCACGGGCAACATCTACAACGTCAACGGCAACTGCAACTGAGACTCCTCGCGCCCTTTTCTGATATTGAAGGGCGATGGCCGAGCGCCTCGCCCTTCGCCTTCTGCAGCTCGGCGCGATCGCCGTCGTCGTCGCGGTCTCGACGCGGCACATCTTCGACCTCGAGCGCTTCCTCGTGCCGAAGGAGCTCGCGCTGCATGCGACGGCGCTGTTCGGCGCGCTGTTCGCGTGGCACGCCATCCGTCGCCTCACGTTGACGCGCATCGACAAGCTGCTCCTCGGATACCTCCTTCTCGGCGCGGTGTCGGCGCTGTTCGCGACGAACCGGTGGCTCGGGCTGCGCGCGTTCGCGGTGAGCGTGTCGGCGGTGCTGATCCTGTGGATCGCGCGCGGATTGTCCGAGGCGGGGATGGGACGGGCGGTGGGGAACGGACTGGCGCTGGCGGTGGTGGCTGCGGCGGTGACGTCGCTGCTGCAGGCCTACGGCGTCTACACGCATCTCTTCGCTCTCAATCGCGCGCCGGGCGGGACGCTCGGCAATCGCAACTTCGTGGCGCACGTCGCCGCGTTCGGGTTGCCGCTCGTCGTCCTCGCGGCGATCCGGGCGAAGCGATTCCTGCTCGTGTCGTGCGGCGTGGCCATCGTCTTCGCGGCGCTGATCCTGACGCGCTCGCGTGCCGCGTGGCTCGCGTCGGCGGCGATGCTGCTGATTTTTTTCGTCGCGATTCTCATCTCCGCTCCGCTGCGTCGCGACGGACAGACGTGGCGGCGGATCGTCGCCCTCGCGCTCTTCGCCGCGGGCGGCGTCGCGGCGGCGCTGCTCATCCCGAACGCGCTGCACTGGCGCAGCGACAACCCGTACCTCGAGTCGGTGAAGGGCGTCGCCGATTACGAGAAGGGGAGTGGCCACGGACGGCTGATCCAGTACCGCAACTCGCTCTTCATGGCGCTGCGCCATCCGCTGTTCGGCGTCGGGCCCGGCAACTGGCCGGTGGAGTATCCGCGCCATGTGAAGGCAGGCGACCGCTCGCTCGATCCGTCCGATCCGGGGATGACGTTCAATCCGTGGCCGAGCAGCGACTGGATGGCGTTTCTCGCCGAGCGCGGGATCGCCGCGACCGTTCTCTTCGCCCTCGCTCTCCTCGGCGTGTTCGTCGCCGCCTTTCACAGACTCCGGGCGGCGGTCGATGCGGAGCAGGGACTCCTCGCCGCGACACTCCTCGCCACGCTCGCCGCCGCCGGCGTCGCCGGCATGTTCGACGCCGTCCTGTTGCTCGCCCTCCCGTCACTCATCATCTTCGGAGCGATCGGCGCCCTCTGGCCCACTCCATCCCTCGTGGAGCGACAGGCGCCCTCGCCTGTCGTCCTGGTCTTGATCGCGATCACCGCCATCGCCACCTACCGCAGCACCGCCCAGATCATCGCGATGGAGATCTTCGCCACGCACACCGACCGCGCCTCGATCGAGCGCGCCGCGCGGATCGACCCGTCGAACTACTCCGTGCAGATGCGTCTCGCGCGGCGCGGCAACCGCAAGCAGCGATGCGAGCACGCGCTCATCGCGCGCTCGCTCTATCCGCTGGCCGAGGCGGCGCGCGACGTGAGTCTCGGCTGTCGCTAGCTCCCGTTGTCGTCCGCCGAGGGGCCGTAGATCGCCGGCACCTTGCCGCCCATCGGGCGGATGTACGTGCTGAGCTGGCCGCGGTGGTGAATCATGTCGAAGAGGAAGCCCCAGAGCATGTTGCCGAGCGTGTCGCTCCAGACGGCGGACTCGCCCATGATGAACTTGCAGTCGGCGGCGCACTTCGCGTCGTCGAGTCCTTTCAGCCGTTCGCGGACGTCGTTCGTCGCGGCATCCCAGGCGGCGACGATCTCGTCGAGCGTGGCCGGACGCGGCGCGGTGTTCCAGGTCATCTCACCCTTTTCGAGAAAGTCGGCCATGCCGCGCTGCTCGAGCGCGAGCTGCCACGCGAGGTCGCCCGCCGCGGTCGAGCGCTCATGCGGGCGGTAGGCGAGCTGCTCTCCCGGAAGCGCGCGCAGCACCTTGCCGAACGCGGCCTGTTCCTGCTCCCAGCGGGTCACGAAAAATTGCGGAATGCTCATCTCAGACTCCTTTCAAAAATCATAGTGCGATTGGCCTTATCTACGCTCTGTAGAGGGCCGATGATGGTGCGCATGAACACGAGGGAACGACGGGGGGCCTCCGGCGGGCGGGCGCGGCCCGCAACGCTTGTTGGCCTGGCCTGGACTCACGCTGTTCGTACGAATGGCGATTTACGCGAACGTAAACGCAGCGGGCCGTGCCCGCCCGCCGGAGGCCTCTCGTTGTTTTTCGCTCGCATGATTCGACTGCTGCTGATCGTGTTGCTGGCCGTCCCGCTGCTCGCCGCGCCGGGACGTCTCGAGCGCGCGACGATCGCCGGGCGTCCGGTCGCGGTCTACACGCCGGCCGGCTACGACGCGTCGCGCAAGGCGCCGTATGACCTGATCGTTTTCTTCGACGGCGACAATTACATCGAAGAGCTCGATGCGGTGAAGGTGCTCGACGCGCTTCCTCATCCGCCGGTCGCGCTCTTCGTCGACAACTCCGCGGACCGCCTCGGCGACCTGGCGAATCACCGCAAGTTCGCCGACTACATGGCGACCGAGCTGATCCCCGCGATCCGCGTGCGCTGGAACATCACGCGCGATCCCGCGCATGCGACGCTCGCCGGCTTCAGCGCGGGCGGCCTCGGCGCGGCGTACGTCGCGTTCCGTCATCCGGAAGTCTTCGGCAACGTGATCTCGGAGAGCGGCGCGTTCTGGCGAGGGAACGAGGGGACGAGCGAGCCGGCCGAGTGGCTCACGGAACAGTTCAAGACCTCGGCGCGATTGCCGTTGAAGTTCTACATCGACGTCGGCGCTGCGGAGGCGCATCGCGTGTTCAACGGAGTCGTCTTCATCGATGCGAACCGCCGCCTGCGCGATGTGCTGAAGGCGAAGGGCTACAGCGTGGAGTACATCGAAGTGCCGGGCGCGCATCACGAGCCGGGGCATTGGAAACGCTCGCTGCCCGCGGCGATCGGGTACTACTTCCGGTAGATCACGCGCCCGCCGCGAATTGTGTAGCGAACGTTCGCGAAGTCCCCCTCGAACGCGACCAGATCCGCCGGCGCGCCCGGCTCGATTCGTGCGCCGGGAGTGAGCGACGCGAGGATCGCGTCCGAGCTCATCCCGGCCTCGCGCATCAACTGATATTCGAGCGCCGGATCGGGATCGACCGCGCCGAGGTCTGTGCCGAAGAAGACGACGCCTCGGCGCTCGATCCAGGTGCGCAGTTGGGCGACAGCATCGGCGACCATCCGCTCCTGCGCCGACGCGCGGTCGTGGCGCATGAAGAAGTGGCGCAGCGCGAGCGTCGGCGTGAGCGCGGCGTTCGCGCCGATCGCGAGCCCGGCCCACGATCCCTTCGACGGAGTCGTATGCGCGATGACGTCGACGCCGCTGCGCAGCGCTGCCGCGACGTCGTCGGACGTGTTCGGATGCATGAAGACGCGCTTTCCCGCGCGATGCGTTTCATCGACCGCGGCCGCGATCGCGTCCTCGGGAAGCGCGAACAGCTTGATCGCGTCGGCACCTTCGTCGAGCAGCATGCGCACGCCGGTGACTGCGTCCGCCGCGTCCGACGCCTCGGGGAAGGGGAACTTCATCACCCCCATCAGATTGAGGACGACGTCGGGCGGCATCATCCCTTTCGGAACGATGCCGGCGCCGGTGGTGAAGATGCGCGGACCGTCGACTTCGCCCGATTCGATGCGGTCGCGGATGACGCGCGTGTTCGCGCCGTGAGACCCGAGGTCGAAGACCGTGGTGAAGCCGAAACGGAGGAACGTGTCGCGGAGCTGTTGCGCGAGCTCGGAGGCCGGGATCGTCGCGGCGTCGGCCCATTTGCGCTCGAAGAAATGGACGTGATGGTTGTGAAAACCGGGAGCGATCGTGAGGCCGGAGCAGTCAAGTGTTTCTACGCCGGCTGGAGCTTCGGCGACGATTTTGCCGCCCTCGATCAGCACCGTGCCGTTCGTTCCGCCGGTGAGCGCGAGTGCCATTTCGCGATGGTATCGTACGCGGTCATGCCGCCTACTTTTGCCAACGGAAAGATCTGCTACATCGTGATCCCGTCGACCGACATCGCGCGCTCCGCCGACTTCTACGGGAAGGTTTTCGGCTGGGAGATCCGCCAGCGTCCCGACGGCAGCACCGCCTTCAATGACGGCGCCGGCGAGGTGAGCGGCACGTGGGTCCTCGGCATGCCGCCGGCGACCGATCCCGGCTTCATGATCTACGTGATGGTCGACAGCATCGCCGCGACGAGCGAGCTGGTCGTGGCCAACGGCGGTGAGATCACGCAGCCCGTCGACCCCGGCGCGCGCGAGATCACCGCGCTCTTCCGCGATCCGGCGGGGAACGTGCTCGGACTCTACGAGCAGCGCGCATGAAAACGCTCAAACATCTCTTCGACAAGAACCGCGTCTGGGCCGAGCACGTCAAGCGGCACGACCCCGAATTCTTCTCCCGTCTCTCGCAGCAGCAGGCGCCGCGCTATCTCTGGGTCGGCTGCTCCGACAGCCGCGTCCCGGCGAATCAGATCGTCGGGCTGCTGCCGGGGGAGATGTTCGTCCACCGCAACGTCGCGAACGTCGTGGTGCACACCGACCTGAACTGCCTCTCCGCGATCCAGTTCGCGGTCGACGTGCTGCGCGTGGAGGACATCATCGTCTGCGGCCACTACGGCTGCGGCGGCGTGCTCGCGGCGCTGCGCGACCAGAAGCTCGGCATCATCGACAACTGGCTGCGGCACGTGCAGGACATCCGCTCCGCGAATCAGCAGGAGCTCGACGCGCTGCCGGGCGAAGAAGCGCGGCACCAGCGACTCTGCGAGCTGAACGTCATCGCGCAGGTGACGAACGTCCGCAACTCGCCGATCGTGCGCGATGCGTGGGAGCGCGGACAATCGCTCTCCGTGCACGGCTGGATCTACGACCTGAGCGACGGCCTGCTGCGCGATCTCGACGTCAGCGGTTCGCGAGACGAACCACCAGCTTGAGGCCGGACCAGACGTCGTCGACGGCGCAGACCTTCACGTCGACCCAGCCCATCGGCAGCGCGACGTCGCGGATGACGTCCTCGGTGATGTCGGTCGGTACCTTCGCCGATTTCTTCGGCCACGACACCCACACCGCCGCATCCGGCGCGAGCTGCTTGCGGTAGTCGGCGAGCGCGCGCTCGAGGTCGGCCTTCTTCGTGACGAAGAGATGCACGACGGTCGTGTCGTGATCCGCCTTCTTCACGAAGCGCACGGACGGTGCTAGCGGCTCGAGCAGCTCGCGGTAATTCGCCGGCGCGTGCACCGGGAGGACGACCGAGCCTTCCCTGATCCCGAGCTTCTTCGCCAGCGGCGTTCCTGAATATCCGGCCACGTCTGTATTTTTTCACGCCCCGCGGCGGACTCCCTACACGAAAGGAGATTCACCGCACATGAACAAGCAGTTCGCAATCGCCATCGTCGTCCTCGCCTTCGCAGCCACCACCGCGTCCGCCGCCACCTCGAGCGGCACGCTCACCGTCACCGGAACCGTCGAGTCCTCGATCAGCCTGACCGTCGAATCGGCCGGCGGCACGACCAGCGGCACCGGCACCGACGCTGCCACCTCGGCCCTCGGCAACATCAGCAAGTACGGCTCTGCCCCGACCGGCTTCACGCTCGCCCGCGGCGCCTCGAACTGGACGATCTCGTCGACCGTCGGCGTGAAGGTCGACAAGGCCAACCTGACCAGCACCGACTACACGCTCACCGCGCAGCTCGGCTCCGCGCCGGCCAGCGGCCTGACCTGGAAGCTGAACGGCTCGACGCTGAGCGACTCCGCGGCGACGACGCTGACCAGCACCGGCACGTACGGATCGACCGGCTCGTACTCGTGGGACATCGTGGTCGCCGACAGCGCGGCCGCGGCAGCGATCGACAACGCGATCAACTTCACCGCCACCTCCAACTGAGGCGCACGCCAATGCGCTCCTGCCTTTCCATCGCCTTCCTCCTCATCCTCACGACATCCGCATTTGCAGGAGGTCGTCGCCGTACGGCGGCGGCCTCCCCCGCGCCGGCGGAGGAGCTGACGATCGCGTTCGTCGGGATGAGCGGAAATGGCGGCGACGCGATCTACGACGCCGGGGTGGTGTCGCGGCCGCGCGGCGTGATCGTCAGGACGTTCGGCATCCGCATCGACGCCGGCACGCGCACGACCGGGACCGCGGTCCTGCGCGTGTGGCTCGAAACGGATGACGGACGGGCCTCGATCCGCATCGACGGACAACGGCTCGCCGCGCAGCCGAGCATCATCGCTCGCGCGCCGCTCGGCCACGTCACCACCCATCGCCTGGAGATCGAAGTCCCGCCCGATGTGAATGAAGGGGCATTCGCCAGCTCGATCCGCTGGGAAGCATCCACGGAGCTCCAATGAAAAAAATCATGCAAATCCTCGCCCTCGTGATCGCTCCCGCCGCCTTCGCCGGCGACGGCGCGATGTCGCTCTCGCCCGCCGTCGTGATGCTGCGCGGAAAAACAGGGGAGAGCGCGTCGCAGACGATGGTGATGCGCAACGGCACCTCGCGCACGATGTCGTTCGACGTCGTGGCGCAGGACGTCGTGGTCGACGGCGGCCGGCGCGTGATGATGCCGGCCGGCGCGATTGCCGGCAGCATCGCCGCGACCGCCGTCTTCTCCACGCGCCACATCAGCGTCCCGGCCGGCGGCAGCGCCGCGGTGACGATGACGGTCACGGTCCCGCCGAACGCGTCGCCGCGCGCGGTCGTGGCGATGTTCCGCGGCACCGACATCATCAGGCACGGAACCGCCAACAGCACGGCGTCGCTCGGCGCGCTGCTGACGTTTGCGTTGTCGGATGAGATCGCGCTGACCGCGGAGCCGATGAAGGTGACGCCGCAGAGCCGGACGTCGAACCTCGCGGTGGCCCAGGCCTGCGTGAACAGCGGACGCGAGCCGCTCGTCGCGCGCGGCGTCGTCGCGGTGATCGGCGCCGACGGCCGCGTCGCCGGCAAGGCTGCGCTCGCGCCGCGCAGACTGCTGCCGGGCGAGCGCGCGGAGCTGGCCACCGATTACGCCGGCGAGATTCCGCCGGGGCATTACCGCGTGCTCGTCACCTACGAATACGAAGGCCGCAACCTGATGCAGTCGGCCGAAATCGACGTCAGGTAATGAAGCGGCTCGCACTCGTCCTCCTCCTCGCCACCAGCGCTGCCGCCGAGACGATCAACGTCTCCGTCCGCGAGACGACGGTCGTGAAGTTCGCGCATGCCACCGCGGCGTACGCGGTCGATGCGACGATCGCCGATGCGGTCGCGCGCGGCGGCGAGGTGTCGGTCTCGGGGAAGAGCGCGGGGGAGACGCAGGTCGTCGTCGTCACCGGCGCGAACCAGCTCATCTTCGACGTGAAGGTGAGCTCGCCGGTCGTCGCGCCGCGCCAGAAGCGCGGAGATACGGAAGGGCGGGTGGAGGCGCGCTACGGAACGGCGGAACGGCAGACTCACGGGATCATCGACGTTGGCCGCGCTGAGGGGACGCGGCGAACGGAGGTACACGTCGAGTCGGTGCATTACGGCGCCACGGCGCGGTATCGCGCCGAGACGACGCTGCCGTCGATCTCGTACCGCGTCTTCACGCCGGGGCGCGAGCTGACGTTGTTCGATCGCCTCACCGACGAATCGCCGCTGACGATCTCGAACACGACCGTGCGCGGCCTGCACTTCATCGGCGAGCGCTGGCGCGTGCACGCCGGCACCACCGCGTTCACGTCGTACCAGTCGTTCCTCCTGCCGGCGCAGCACGAGAACCTGCTCGATGCCGGATACCGGATCACGCCGCGCATCACGGCGTCGGCACTGATCACGTCGAAGGGAAACGTCGGCTCGCTGCTGTACGACTACCGTCCCGACGACCACCTCTTCGCCCTCGGCGAGCTCGCGGTCAGCCGCGGCCTCGGCGCGGCGGCGCAGTTCGGACTCGATCGCCCGCGCGACCGCGTGCGCGCCGATCTTCGTTATCGGGCTCGCGACTTCGTCCGCATCTCGCCCGGCGAGCCGCGCGGCTTCTTCGCCGATTCGTCGTGGTCGAAGACGTTCGGCCGCGGCTCGACGCTCGACACGTCGTTCACGTCGCAGACGCACACGCTCGCCGCCTCGTCGAACCTCCGCCTGCGCCTCTCCGACTCCCTCTCGCTCCTCGGCGGCGCGAACTACGGCTCGTTCAGCGGCATCCGCAGCTACAGCGTGCCGGCAGGCATCCAGATCGATCGCAACCGCTTCGGCGTCAGTGCCATCGCGCGCCTGACCAACGGCGCGCCCGGCTTCCGCGTCTCGGGCCGCACGTCACTCGGCCGCGTCTACGCCAGCGCGTACGTCGACTACCAGCGGCAGGCGCCGACGCTCTCGTTGATCTATCGCGAAGAGCCGGAGCTGGCGCTCGCGCTCGAACAGCTCGGCATCACCGCGACGACGCCGTCTGACATCGCGCGCGCACTCCGCGACAACGCGGTGCTGATCGAGCTCGGCTACATCGACGGCGTGACGATCGACCTCACGCCCGAGCGGACGCAGGCCGGCCTCGAGCTCGCGTGGCTCGGTACGCGGACGCAGCTCCGTGCGCGCGTCGTGGCCAATCGCTACGAGAGCGTCGCGCGCCGCAGCGACACGATCATCGCCACGCTCTCCGCGTCGCGCCGGATCACCGGCGCCACCGACCTCTTCGCCTCGTACACGTACTGGCAGACCGACGGCGTGCGGCATCCGCAACTGGAGATCGGCGTGCGCCGGCGCTTCGATGAGCTGCCGTCGTTCGCGCGCGGCACGATCTCCGGCCGCGTGACGCCCCCGATTGCACCAGTGGAGATCGAGCTCGACGGCGAACAGCGCGTGCAGGCCGCGCACGACGGCTCGTTCTCGTTCGCGCATGTGAAGAGTGGATCGCATCGCGTCGTCGCGCGCGTGACCAATGCGTCGGAGACCTACTTCACGACGCCGTCGCGCGTTGAAGCGAATGCCGGCGACGTCATCACGTTCGGACTCGCGTCCTCGCCCGGACATCTCTTCGGCCGCGTGGTCAGCGATGCGGGCGACGGAATCGGCGGCATCGCCATCGCCCTGATGCGCGGCGCGACTCGTCTCGAAGCGACGTCCGCCTCGGACGGCTCGTTCGCGCTGAACGGCGCGCCGGGCGAGTGGGAGCTGACACTCGACGCGTTCTCGCTCCCGCCCGGCTTCACGCTCGAAGGCTCATCGAAAAGCGTCATGCTCGCAACGGCGCAGCCGTCGAACGTGACGTTCACCGCCCGCGCGAATCGCAGCATCCACGGCCGCGCGCCCGCCGGCGTGAAGTCGATCGCGATCGAGCCCCTCGGCTTGCAGGTGCCGGTCGGCCCGGACGGCGCGTTCACCATCCGCTCGCTCCCCGCCGGCGCGCTCACGCTGCGCGGCGGCGCGAAGACGACGAAGGTGACTATGCCGCGCGAGCCGGCGACGTTGAACGTGAATTTCTAGAGCAATCCCGCTTCGAGCGCCTTCAACACCGCTCGCGTCCGGTCGCGCGCGCCGAGCTTCGAGAGAATGCTCGACACGTGATTCTTCACCGTCCCCTCGGCCGCCCCGAGCGCGTGCGCGATCTCGCTGTTCGAATAGCCGCCCGCCATCAGCCGCACGACCTCGGTCTCCCGCGACGTCAGCCGCTCGACGAATTCGGTCGAGCGTTTCGTCTGCTCCAGCAGCCGGTGCGTGAGCGCGGGCTGGAACACCGTCGCCCCCGAGGCGATCGCGCGGATCGCGCCGATCAACTGCTGGAACGACACGTCCTTCAACATGAAGCCGCGCGCGCCGGCGCGGATCGCATCGAGCGCGATCGCCGAATCGTCGAAGGTCGTGAGGATCAGCGTCGGGGGCAGCGCGTCGCCCAGCTCGCGCAGCACGTCGAGTCCGCTCTTGCGCGGCATGCGGACGTCGAGCAGCACGACGTCGACCTGCAGCGCGCGGATGCGCTCGATCGTCTCGACGCCGTCGCCCGCTTCGCCGACGATCTCGATCTCCGGCTCGACTTCGAGCAGCGCGCGCAAGCCCTGACGCACCACCACCTGGTCGTCGGCGATGAAGACGCGGATCATGATTTCACCGGCACCAGCGCGATGACGTCGAAGCCGCGTCCCACGCCGCTGTCGATGCGCAGCTCGCCGCCGATCTCCTCCACGCGGCTGCGCATCGCGCGCAGGCCGAAGCCGGCCGCGACCTCATCGCTGCCGCGCCCGTCGTCATGCGCGCGGATGCGGATCTTGCCGTCATCGCAATCGATCACGAGCCAGAGGTTCTCCGCGCCCGAATGCCGCGCCGCGTTGGTGATGATCTCCTGCGCGCAGCGGACGATCGTCCGCGCAAGCTCGGGATGATCGACGCGCACGTCGTCGGCGATCTCGAGATGGATCTGCGGTCGGGGGATTTCGGACATGAGCGACCGGATCGCGGTGCCGAGGTCGATCCCTTTCTCGCTCTCCATCGAGGCGACGATCTCGCGGACGTCGGTCAGCAGCGAGCGGGCGATCGACTGCGCGACCTCGATCTTCTCGTGTGCGTCGCCAGTGGTTCGCTGCAATGCAGCTTCGAGGTTGAGCGTCAGCGCGGTGAGGTGATGGCCGATCGCGTCGTGCAGATCGCGCGAGATGCGCAGGCGCTCCGCCATCCGGCTGCTGTGCGCGATCGATTCGAGCGTCAGGAAGGCGAGGAGCTGGAATCCGAGGTAGGGGGGAGTGAGGAGGAACGCGGAGCGGGGTGTCCAGTGGATGCCGATCGCGATCGCGAGCAGCGCCGTCTGCACGCCGATCCAGACGAATGCGCGGCGCCGCGACATGAGACCGCCGAGCTGCATGGCGACGATCACGAGAAGAGTTCCTTCGAAGCCGTCGCAGAGCGTGAGGACCATTCCGATCACGCCCGCGACCTGCACCACGAGCCAGCTCCGCCGCAGCGCGACCCCGAACGCGAGCCACGCGATCGCCCAGAGCGCGATGCGCGTCAGCGATGAGGATGGTTGGATGATCAGCGGCACCGCCACCGCGATCCAGGCGAGCGTTCCGCCGATGCGGACGAGGCGGGCGCGTTCCATGGGGATGATGGTCACATAATCGAGGTAGGCGCGATATAGGCCAACCGGCACGGTCAGCTTGTCCCGAGCGAAGTCGAGGGACCAACGGCGGCGCTGCGCTGGACATGGCACAAGCGTCGCCCGTGGCACTCGCCGCGCGGCGCCGCCGTTGATGCCTCGACTTCGCTCGGCATGAACTTGAGGCCCCATAGCCCAACCGGCACATGCGCCTCACGCACATCGGCCCCACCTTTCCTCCCATGAGCACCCTACTTTTCGCCCTCCTCTTCGCCGCCGCCACCCCCGCCGATTTCACGCAAGCCATTCGCGACCAGGACGTCGCCAAAGTGCAATCGATGCTCGAGGCCGATCCATCCCTCGCCACATCGAAGTCCGTCACGTCCGCGATGTTTCTCCTCATCAACAAAGAGAAGTTCATGCAGCCGCGGAAGAACCAGATCCTGCAACTGGTCCTGGCGCGGCATCCGAAGCTCGACCTCTGGCAGACGGCGGCGCTCGGGACATCCGAGGAGCTGGCGGCGATGCTGAAGCCGGAGCTGGTCAACGCGCTGAACGAATTCGGCTGGGCGCCGATCCACCTCGCCGCGTTCGCGGGCAACACCGCGAACGTCAGGCTGTTGCTCGACCGCGGCGCCGACATCCGGCTGCGGGCGAAGACGAAGTTCCGCAACACGCCGTTCCTCGTCGCCATGCTCACCGGTCACATCGAGACGATCAGGCTGCTGCTCGATCGCGGCGCCGACGTCATGGATCGCCAGCACGAGGGGACGGCGGCGCTACACGAGGCGGCGTTCGTCGGCGACCTCGAGCTGGTGAAGCTGCTCGTCGAGCGGGGAGCGGAGACCGGCCCCCGCACGGACGACGGCAAGACGCCGCTGGACTTCGCAATTCGTGAAAAACATGAGGATGTGGCGGAGTTTCTCCGCTCGAAAGGTGTGCGATGATCGATGGATGTTCAGACGCATCGCCAACCTGATTCGCGGCTTCTTCAGCCTCTTCATCTCCGGTGTCGAACGGCAGAACCCCGAGGCGCTGCTGGAAGTGGAGAAAGAGAACCTCCGCAGGCAGATCGCGAACTACAACCAGGGGCTGGCGGCGCACGCCGGCCTCTGCGAGCGGCTGATGACCCAGGTGCGCAAGCTGGAGCAGGAAGAGCAGCAGTTGCGCGCGAAGACCTCGGCCAATCTGCGCGCCGGCAACAAGGAGCTCGCGGGGCAGCAGGCGCTGCGCCTGCAGACCGTGCAGCGCGAGCTGACGGAGAACCGCACGCAGCTCGGCCAGGCGGAGACGACGTACAAGGAGCTGCTCCGCGCGCGCGACGTCTCGGTGAAGGCGGCGCAGGCGAAGATCGACGCGCTGAAGAACAGCCTCGATGACCTCAAGATCAAGCGCGCCACGGCGGAGCTGAACGAGATGGCCGCCGGCCTCATCTCCCACATCGGCGGCTCCGGCGACACGCTCGACCGCCTGCATGAGATGGTGGAGGAAGAGCGCCAGATCGCCGCCGGCCGCGCCCGCGTAGCCCGCGATTCGCTCCCGACGTCCGAGCTCGACATGAAGGAAGAGGAGCAGCGCGCCCTCGCCGACCAGGCGCTCGCCGACTTCGCCGCGCACGAGGGGATCGCGATCGAGTCGGGCACGATTCCGCCGGCGAGACGGCTGGGGCCGCAGACGGAGAAGTCGTAAGACCGAGCGATTGAGCTGTTGAGCTTTTGAGCTGTTTAGCGCTCAAACGCTCAACCGCTCAACCGCTCAACCGCTCAACAGCTCATACATGCCGCTCCCCGAGGTCCATCCGCCCGAAGAGGTCACCGACGACCTCGGATGCTTCGTCTTCATGGCGATCTTCGCCGTGTTCGGCACCATCGTCGCGTTCGCGACCGAGGTCATGTGGCTGATCGTGCCGGTCGTCCTGATCACGATGGCGCTGGCGCTCTTCATCGCCAAGCAGAAGATCGGCATCCACCTGGGTGTCCGCCATCTCCAGGAATCGGAGCAGGCCGGACTGCTCATCTACTCCGACTCGCCGCTCTGGAAAGCGCACATCGAGCGCGAGTGGCTCCCGCGTTTCGGCCCGCGCGTCGCGGTGCTGAACTGGTCCGAGCGCCGCGACTGGGATCCGACCGATCCGCTCGTGCAACTCTTCAAAGGTGTCGCCGATCCGGAGCGCGAGTTCACGCCGATCGTCATCGCGCTGCGCAAGGAGCGGCGCCCGCTGCTGTTTCGCTTCGATCCGGCGTTCCGCCTCGCAAAGTTCGGCGATCGCGAGGCGCTGGAGACCATGGAGCGGCGGATGTTCGGGATGGTGGAGTTATCCTGACGCGATGCCGCGATTCCTGTTCGCATTGCTCCTGATCTCGCGCGTTGCTGCTGCCGCCGGCTTCGTCGAGGTGCGGCTCACCGTCGATGGACGCGAACGGCTCTACCAGTACCACCTCCCTCCCGCGTCGTGCGGCGCGAACCTGCCGCTCGTCATGTTTCTGCACGGCGGCGGCGGAAGCGCGAACGCCGTGCGGCTGAATGTCGGAGACGAAACGGGCGACCGGAACTGCTACATCCAGGCCTTCCCCGAGGGCGTGCGGATCCCCACCGGCGGCGGCGCGGTCTGGACGCCGGGCGACTGCCTCGGGCTCCCATCGCAATCGGGCTACAGCGGACCGGCGACGCCGCCCGGCTGCGCGCTCTTTTCCGAGCAGGCGGGCGTGAACGACGTCCGCTACATCGCCGCCGTGCTCGACGATCTGAAGGCGCGGACGGCGTTCGATGCGCGGCGCGTGTATGCGTCAGGCTGGTCGCACGGCGGCGGCATGACGCACCGGCTGTCGTGCGAGCTGTCGGATCGCATCACCGCGATCGCGCCGATCGAAGGGACGATCAAGGTCTCGCAATGCACCCCCTCCCGCGCCGTCCCGGTGATCGAATGGGGCTCCCTCGGCGACACGACGTCGCCCTTCGGCGGCGGCTCCGGCGACACGAGCGTTCCGTACAGCGTGTTCGTGCATCTCACCGTGTCGAGCCTCCCGCCGTTTCAGTCGCCGACGTCGACGTTCGTGGTCCAGAGCACGGTCGTTCCCGGCGTGACCGATACCGTGAAGCAATGGCTCGGCGGCAAGGACGGCAGCTCCGTCATCCTGCACACGCTCAGTTCCCAGCTCCCGCACGACTGGCTCTTCGAAACGCCGTCCGCGTTCGACTGGCAGGAGACGAACTGGACGTTCTTCAAGCAGTACGCATTGCCCGCGGTTGCCACGAGGCATCGCGCCGTGCGGCATTGATGCGTGGTTACTCGACGCGCTCCGCGCTCAGGTCCGGCTCCGGGTACTTCATCTTCAGCTCATCGAGCGCGTCGGCGATCGTCTTGCCGACGATGTAGTTCCGGTACCACTTGCGGTTCGCGGGGACGATCGTCCAGGGCGCCCATTTCGTCGACGTCGCGTTGAGCGCCTCCTCGTAGGCGTGCATGTAGTCCTTCCAGAGCTTCCGCTCCTCGAGGTCGGTGTGCTGGAACTTCCAGCGCTTGGTCGGATCGCTGATGCGCGCTTCGAGCCGTTCGCGCTGCTCCTCCTTGCTGATGTGGAGGAAGAACTTGAGGATCAGCGTCCCGTTCTCGGCGAGCATCCGCTCGAAGTCGTTGATCTGGCGGAAGCGTTTCTCCCAGAACTTGTCGCCCTGGTCGCCGTGCACGCGGACGATCAGCACGTCCTCGTAGTGGCTGCGGTTGAAGATCGCGATCTCGCCTTTGCCCGGGACGTGCGCGTGCACGCGCCACAGGTAGTCGTGATCGAGCTCCGGCTCCGTCGGCTTCTTGAACGACACCACGCGCATGCTCTGCGGACTGGCCTCGGCCATCACATGCCGCACCGCGCCGTCCTTTCCCGACGTGTCCATCCCCTGCAGGATGATCAGGACTTTGTGCTCGTGTCCCGCGAAGAGGAGCTCCTGCAGCTCGCCGATCCGCTTCTGGATCGCGGCGTTCAGCTCCGCGCATTCTTTCTTGCCGCCGTCGACGGCGGAGGTGTCGTCGGGATCGAGTTCGTCGAGGTCGATGCGTTTCATGGCCAGCACTGTAGTCCGATCAACGGCCGGAGTGGAGATGGACGTACATCGACTGCAGCGCCACCTTGCCCGGTCCGGTGAAGCGGTTCATGAAGAGGCTGAAGCCGCCGAAGAAGCCGGTCGTGAAGCGCTGGGCGTTCGTCTGCATGCGGACGTGCGTGTCCTTGTAAAGCCAGCCGCCCGGCTCGACGTCGATCTGCTCGTGCGGCGCGAGCTGCTTCTCGAAGACGTTGCCGTAGCCGTGCAGCCAGAGCACGCCGCTGCCGCGGGCGTGAAAGCGGTCGATGAAGAAGCCGGTCCCGCCGAAGAGGATGTTCGCCACGCCGCGAACGCGCTCGAAGTCGTAGTCGATGTTCGCGGTCGCGGCGAGGAACTGATGCTCGCGGACGTGGATCTCGTCCCCTTCGTTCATGTGAATGGCCAGGATGTGCCCGGTCCCATCCCGGCTGAACGCGATCTGCCCGCGGCCGCTCGCCTCGGTGACGAAGATCTGCATCCCCGCGACCATCCGCTTGAACGCTCCCGCCATCGGCTTGATGTCGATGCTGACCATCGGGTTCTTCCAGAGCAGGACGTGATGCTCGAAGTAGACCGGCATGAGGTTGACGTCGACCGTGAGCACCGGCACGAGCTCGCCGTCGATGTGGTAGGTGACCCCGCCGAACGTTTCAGCCTGGGCCTGAGTGGGGAGCAGGACGGGCGCGGACATGGGGCCTCCTGGAGAGCAGTTTAGCGGTTGAGCGGTTTAGCGATTGAGCGAAGGCCGCCTAACAGCTCAACAGCTCAACCGCTGAACAGCTCAACCGCTCCACCCCGATATGCCGAAAGTCATGCTTCACTGACTGCACTTCCCGCACATGTGCCGTTTCCTCCCGCCGCCTACATTGATCATCGAAGGAGACGGACATGACCTCGAAGCACGTAATCGCCGTAACCGGCGTGAACAAGACCTACCCCCTCGGCCGGATCCGCGTCCGCGCGCTGAGCGACGTCGACCTGACGATCGGCCGCGGCGAGCTGATCGCACTGGCGGGCCCCTCGGGCAGCGGCAAGACCACGCTGCTCAACCTCATCGGCTGCATCGACAAACCGGATGACGGCCGCATCGTCGTCGACGACGTCGACGTTACGCGCGTCCCGCTGCATCGCCTCTCGACCCTGCGCCGCGACACGCTCGGCTTCATCTTCCAGACGTTCAACCTCATCCCGGTCCTCACCGCGTACGAGAACGTCGAGTATCCGCTGCTGCTGCAGAACCTGCCGCGCCGCGAGCGCGAGACGCGCGTGCGGCACTGGCTGCGCGAGGTCGGACTCGAGCAGCAGGCGAAGCAGCGCCCCGATCAGCTCTCCGGCGGACAACGCCAGCGCGTCGCCATCGCCCGCGCCATGGTCACCGAGCCGAAGCTAGTCCTCGCCGACGAGCCGACCGCGAACCTCGACTCCGAGACCGCCGCGCGCATCCTCGACCTCCTCGGCGAGATCAACACCCGCACGCGCTGCACGTTCGTCTTTTCAACCCATGACCCGTCGCTGATCGCCCGCGCCGAGCGGGTTGTACGGATTCGCGATGGGCGCATTGAACAGGACACAGCGGTTGAGCGATTGAGCGCTTGAGCAGTTGAGCTCAACGCCTCAACGCCTCAACAGCTCAACAGCTAAGGAATCAAACATGATCATCAAACTCGCACTCCGCAACATCCTCCGCAACCGCCGCCGCTCGGCCATCACGCTCACCGTCATCGTCTTCGGCGCGGTCGGCCTGATCCTCTTCGGCGGCTACAAGGCGCGCACCTTCTACGGCCTGCGCGAAAGCACGATCAACGGCCGCATCGGCCACATGCAGATCTTCAAGGAGGGCTACTCGAAATCGCAGTCGCAGAAGCCGCTCGACCGCGCGCTCGACGACGCCGCGGCGATCCGCAAAGAGATCGAGCGCGATCCGCGCGTGAAGATGACCGCCGCACAGATCACGCTGATGGGACTCATCTCCAACGGCGATAAGTCCGAGACTTTCATCGCCACCGCCGTCGAGCCGCCGAAGGAGCGGGCGATGAACAGCCAGCGCCTCACCGCGGGGAAGGAGCTTGCCGACAACGAGGCCGACGCCGTGTTGATCGGCAAGGGCCTCGCGGAATCGATGCACGTCAAGCCGGGCGACTACCTCACGCTCATGACCACCACCACCGCCGGCTCGCTGAACGCGATGGACGTGCGCGTGGCCGGCATCTTCATGACCGGCGTGAAGGAGTTCGACGAGCGCGCGGTGAAGATGCCGATCGCCGGCGCGCAGCAGCTCCTGCAGACGACGAAGATCGAGAAGCTGCTGGTCTTCTTGAAAAACACCGACGACACCGCCGCGGTGCATCGCCTCATCACCTCGCGCGTGCACGGCATCGAGATCAAGGAGTGGTCGGAGCTCGCGCCGTTCTATCACCAGGTCGTCGCGCTCTATAACGGCATCTTCGGTTTCCTCGGCATCGTCGTCTTCGCCATCGTCGTCTTCAGCGTGGCGAACACCATCCTGATGTCGGTCTTCGAGCGGACGCGCGAGATCGGCACGCTGATGGCCATGGGCACGACGCGCGGCCGCCTGCGCGCGATGTTCGTCGCCGAAGGGGTCGGCATCGGCATCATCGGAGGCCTGCTCGGGCTGACGATCGGCGTGCTGCTGGCGATGCTGATCAATCGCGGCAACGTCATGCTGCCGCCGCCGCCCGGCTACACGGTCGGCTATCGGCTGCAGATCATGATGCAGCCGCCGGTACTGATCACCGCGTTCCTCGTCTCGTTCATCACGGCCACGATCTCCTCGATCGTGCCGGCACTGAAAGCGTCGCGGCTGAAGATCGTCGACGCACTGGGGCACATCTAGCCATGAAACGATTCTTTCTCGCACTTCTCATCGCCCTGCCGCTGTACGCGGAAGACGGCGCCGCGATCCTGGCCAGAGTCGACGCCGCGCGGAATCCGATCGCCAGCTTCGCCGTCGATGTCTCGCTGACGGCGGTCAGCCCGAAGTCGACCGAGTCGTCGAAGTTCCGCGTCTACGGAAAAGGGAGCGACCGCAGCGTCGTCGAGTTCGTCGCGCCGGCGACGGAGAAGGGGAAGTACCTCCTCATGCTGCGCGACGCGATGTGGATCTACATGCCGTCGGCCAGCCGCCCGATCCGCATCTCGCCGTTGCAGCGATTGATGGGCCAGGCGTCGAACGGCGACGTCGCGCGGACGAACTTCTCGACCGATTACCACCCGACCGCCGTCGAGTCGGAGAGCGGCGAGTGGGTGCTCGACCTCGCGGCGAAAGACCCGTCGATCGCGTACGCGCGGGTCCGCCTCTGGGTGGACAAGAAGTCGAGCGAGGTGACGCGCGCCGATTTCTACGTCGTCAGCGGAAAGCTGATCAAGCGCGCGCACTACGCCGAGCACGGCCAGCGCGTGGAGATCGAAGACCTGCTCAAGCCGGGCAACCGCACGGTGATGCAGTACGCGAACCTCGCCCACCACGACAACCCCGACAAGATGTACACGAAGGACGCGCTGGGCAAATGGTAGGGACGCTCATCCTCGCGGCGACGATCAAAGTCTTCGGTTCGGCCGGCGGCGAAGCGCTCTTCACGCCGGCCAACACCGGGTCGCCGCTGAACCCGCACAATGTCGCGGCGATCGCGCGCACGACGAACGTCGCCGACGCGACGACGTTCATCGACGCGACGCCGGCTGATCGCGCGTGGAAGCTGCACCTGAAGCTGCGCGCCGATTCGTCGGATCGCGGCGCCGATCGTCTCCGCATCGGCGAGGCGTACCTGCAGCTCAGTCCGCGGCCCTGGCTCGACATCACGGCCGGCCGCATCATCGAGAAATGGGGGACCGGCTACGCCTGGAATCCGACCGGCTTCATCAGCCCGGCGAAGAATCCGACCGATCCGAATGACCGCCGCTCGGCCTATCGCGGCGTCGATGCGATCAAGGCCGACGTTTTCGTCCGCGGCACGAGCGTCTCGCTCTACGCGATGCAGCACCAGACGTTCGCCGCGCGCGTCTACCGCCTCGTCGGCGGCACCGACGTCTCGCTCCACGTCTACCGCAACCGCGAAGGAACATGGCAGGGGATCAGCGTGGCGCGCGTCTTCGGCGATGCGCTCGAGCTGCACGGCGAGCTCGCGCGGCGGCGCGCGGTGATCGGCGCGCAGTACACCTTCCCGCGCAATGTGAACGTCGTCGCCGAGCTCTATCGCGCCGGCGACGGACTGTCGGCGAAGCAATGGGACGAGATCCGCGCGCTGGCGACGATCGATCTGCGACGCGCGAACGGCGCCTACGCGCCGCTGCGGATGGGACGCAACTACTCGTTCGTGCGCGTCGACGTGCCGTTCTCGAAGAACGACGTGGAGCTGATCGCCATCACCAATCTGCGCGACGGCTCGTCGATCGTGCGCGCGACATTCACGCGCAAATTGACGTCCAGCATCAGCGCATATCTGATCGATACGGAGTTCGCCGGCGCGCGCGGGAGCGAGTTGTCGTACATGCAGGTGCGGCGCGTGACGACGGTCGGCGCCCGCGTTTACTTTTGAGGTGTAGGACAGGCGCCCTCGCCTGTCGCAATGTGGCACGCCGGACAGGCGAGGGCGCCTGTCCTACATAATCCAACGCAATGGAAGAACGCGGCCTCGATTTCACCGCCTATCTCACGTGGATCGTGATCGCGATCCCGACCGTGATGTGGCAGCTCCGCGATCACACGCTGACCTCGCCGCGAACGCTGGCGTGGATGGCGTGCTACGTGGCGTTCATCTTCTGTTTCTTTCTGCACGAGCAGGGGAAGGTCTCGATCGTGGCCGCGCAGTCGGTGCTGGCCGTGGTCTGTTGCTTTCTGGTGCCGGGCGGGTTTCAGCCCGTCCTGCTGGTGATCGTCGCGGCGCAACTGGCGGCCCTGCCGCTGGCGGTCGCGTTTCCGTGGATCCTGGTGCAGACGATCGCGGTGGCATTTTCCGGCGTGAAGCCGGAAGCGACGCTGCCGATCCTGCTCGGCTATTTCGGCTTCGAGCTCTTCGGCTTCTTCGCCGCGCGCATCGCGATCAAGGAAGCGCGGGCACGGCAGCAGCTCGCCGAGGCCAACGCCGAGCTGCGCGTGGCGACGGAGCTCTTGGAGATGAACAGCCGCACGGCCGAGCGTCTCCGCATCGCGCGCGATCTCCACGACCTCCTCGGGCATCACCTCGCGGCGCTCAGCATCAACCTGGAAGTTGCGCGGCATCTCACCGAGGGGCAGGCGCGCGAACAGGTCGAGAAGAGCCAGGCCGTGACGAAACTGCTGCTCAGCGACGTGCGCGATGTCGTCAGCCGCATGCGGGAGGACGAGCCGGTCGATCTCAAGTCTGCCGTGCAGTCGCTGAGCGACGTCATTCAAAAGCCGGCGCTGCATCTCGAGCTCGCGTCCGACCTCGCGCTGAAGGACGCGGCGGTCGCGCAGATCGCGTTGCGCGCGGTGCAGGAGATCGTGACGAACTCCGTTCGCCACTCCGGCGCGCGCAATCTCTGGCTGAAGCTCGCGACCGACGATCACACGCTGTCGATCGAGTCGCGCGACGACGGCTGCGGCACCGACTCCGTGCAGTTCGGCAACGGCCTGCGCGGGATGCGCGAGCGCGTCGAAGCAGCGCACGGCTCGATCGAGGTGACGTCGATGCGCGGCGCGGGGTTCGGCGTGAACGTGAGGCTGCCGCTGTGATCCGCGTCTGCCTGGTCGAGGATCAGACGATCGTCCGCCAGGGCCTGCGCTCGCTCCTCGGGCTGAACCCCGACATCACGATCGTCGCCGAGGCGTCGGACGGGGAGGAAGCGGTGGAGGCGATCGAGCGCGAGAAGCCCGACGTCGTCCTCCTCGATCTCCGCATGCCGCGACTCGACGGCCTCGGCGTGCTGCAACGTCTGCGCGAGCGCGGCACGTCGCGCCCCACGCTGATCCTCACGACGTTTGACGACGACACGATGCTCTTCGAAGCCGTCCGCGCCGGCGCGAAGGGGTGGCTACTCAAAGACGTCTCGCTCGAGCGCCTCACCGACGCGATCCGCACGGTTGCCGCGGGCGGCACCTGCATCGAGCCGGTCATCACGGAGCGCATCATGCGCGCCCTCGAGCGGAGCAACGTCTCGTTCGAGTCAGCCGATCTGCCCGAGCCGCTCACCGATCGGGAGAAGACGATTCTGCGATTACTCGCGGGTGGCTACTCCAACCGCGAGATCTCGCAGTTGCTCGCGATCAACGAGGGGACGGTGAAGAACCACATCTCGAGCGTGCTGTCGAAACTCGGGGTGCGGGATCGGACGCGGGCGGTGTTGAAGGCGATCGATCATGGGTTCATTTGACGCTAATTCATTAGCGCAAGTTATTTAGTTACTATCAGTTACGTTTCGTAACTATATTAAGATCACTGCGTTGATCTTAAATGGCGCCAGTGGTACCGTACTCGCGTGAAGGACATCCCCGTCGAGCAGGTACTCCGAAGATTGCAGGCGGAGAACGTCTGGTGGAACGACCCCCACGACATCGACGACAACTATCGGGCTCTTCCGCGCCGTTCGTACTTTGATCTCCTGTATCCCTTGATCAAGGAATCGGAGGTGAGGCGCGCAATCCTCCTCATGGGCCCGCGGCGAGTGGGAAAGACCGTCCTGATTCACCATGTGATTCAGGAGTTGCTTCGCGATGGAGTGGATCCGCTCCGCATCTGTTACATCTCGGTCGATCATCCGATCTACAACAATCTTGGACTCACGAATCTCGTCGATCGTTATCGCGAAGCGTCAAATGCCGATGCTTCGACCGAGCAGATCTTCGTTTTTTTTGACGAGGTTCAATATGCGAAGGAGTGGGAAGTCCATCTCAAGGTGCTGGTCGATACATATCCGAACGTGCGGTTTGTGGCCTCCGGGTCTGCCGCCGCCGCTCTTCGCTTGAAAAGCAATGAATCGGGCGCGGGGCGCTTCACGGACTTTCTCCTTCCGCCCCTCACGTTTTATGAATATCTGAACCTGCTCGATCAGAGTCACCTTGTTGGCGACATGAATGAGGCGGACTTTTTTGAGACGCCGGATATCGACGCGCTCAACACCGCCTTTGTGCACTATCTGAATTTTGGCGGCTATCCCGAGGTGATTTTTTCCGAAGAGATTCAGGCTGATCCAGCCCGATTCATCAAAGGCGACATCATTGACAAAGTATTACTTCGCGATCTGCCGAGCTTGTATGGGATTCAAGACGTTCGAGAGCTGAACTACCTGTTCACGACGCTGGCATACAACACTGCCGGTGAGATCTCGCTCGAGCAGTTGTCGCAGAGCTCGGGAGTGGCGAAGAATACGATCAAGCGCTACATCGAGTATCTCGAAGCAGCGTTTCTGATCAAGGTTGTTCATCGCGTGGACCGCTTCGGCAAACGGTTTCTGCGCGCGACCTTCTTCAAGGTGTATCTCACGAATCCGTCGATCCGAAGCGCATTGTTCGCTCCCGTGGATTCCGGCGACGATGCAATGGGAGCCTTGGCCGAAACGGGGATCTTTTCGCAGTGGTTTCACTCCGACCGATTTCCTCTGCATTACGCTCGCTGGGCGAACGGCGAAGTCGATATTGTCAATCTTCAGGCAAATGGAAAGCCGTTCTGGGCAGTGGAGGTCAAGTGGTCCGACAAGCCATTCGAGCATCCTGCAGCGCTCAAGAGTGTCGTCGACTTTTGCCGTCAGAACGCCCTTGATGAAGTCACGATCACGACTCGGACGAAGGCTGGCGTAAAGAATGTCGAAGGAATCGAGATGACGTTTGTGCCGGCCAGCATTTATTGCTACACGGTCGGCCGCAATGTAATTACGAATCCCAGAAACGCGCGTCAGTCGCCGCCGTCTCGCACAGCGCGTACAGGGTTCGGCCCGCTCGCCTGACCCTCACCCCTGACCCCTCTCCCCGCGCGGCGGGGAGAGGGAAACCTGGAGGGGGCTACTGCGAAATCCTCAAAAACACACCCCACCTCGTCGCATCGAAATCGAACGCTGAGTTCTCGTCATACCGGTCCTTCGTGTACTCGACCGCCAGGCCGTAGCGGCCTTTGATCGGGACGGTGGCGCGGGTGCGGTAGCGGTCGATTTGGAAGGGCGTCGTGCCGGCGTTGTTGAAGCTTGTGATGTCGGCATCGAGGGTGACGCGTTTGAGGGTCAGCGTTGCGCCGGCTTCGCGGGAGTTGCCGTTCTCTTCGTGGATCGAGAGATTGCTTGCGAACGTCTCGGGGCGGCGGATGAGGATGGTGCTTTGCGCGGCGAAGCGGGAGGCGCTGGCGCGGAGGCTGAGGATCGGCCAGGGGGTGATCTCGATGTCGCCCGCGTACTGTTTGATGTGGCCGTTGAAGTCGATCGACGCGTCGTTGTTCGACATGTTGGTCCGCTCGGCCACGGCGCCGAGGCGGACCCATTTCGGGGCGGCCCACTGGGCGCGGAAGCGGTAGCGGTCGCGATCGTCGAAGTCGGTGCGGAAGACCGGCTTGTCGCCGTGATCGCTGCGCCACGCCAAGCCGATGGTCAGTCCGGAGTTGGTGTACTGCGCGTTCGTGTCGAAGGTGTTCACGTGACGCTCGAACGAGCCGCCCTGCGAGCCCGGCACGACGATCTCCTCGAGGTCGGGCGCGACGTCGACGGTCATCTTCGACTGGCGGAGCTCCGCGTGGAACGAGATCGGTCCGAGCTTGCGCGCGGCGATGCCGGCGCTGAGGACGTCTTCATCGCGATCGATCGAGCTCTTTGCCTCGAGCACGGTCTGGAAGTCGCGCTGGTCGACGCCGCCGAAGGTGATGCTCTGCAGATAGAGGGTGTTGATCAGCGCTTCGCCGTCGAGGTCGCGATGCTCGCGCTGATAGCCGGCGAGGAAGTCGATGCCGTCGATGACGCTGACCTCGGCGCGCGCGCCGCCGCGCCACGTCGTGTTCTTGGCGTTGGAGGTCGAGAGCTCGTTCGCTCCGTTGAAGAAGCGGCCGATGGCGAACGAGGCGAAGCTGCCGAGCGCGTTCTCGTTCTCGTTCCCTTTCGACTCGGCGTTGAAGCGGACGTAGTTGCCGGTGAGGCGCACGCGCTTCAGCAGGTCGCCGGTGATGTAGAAGCTGGTGAACGGGGTGCGGACGTGCGTCGCGTCGTGACGCGTGATCTCGGTCGCGCTGATCGGGCGCCCGAGGATCGGATCGGAGTTGTTGCCGGCACCCGCGCCGGGAAGGAGCGAGAAGTCGCCGGTGCCGTTGAGGCGGCGCCAGCCCTGCGTGAAGCTGCCGTAGACGCGGTCGAACTTGAACGTGGCGCCGGCGCGGATCTCGTGCTCGACGTCGCGCTGGTTCTGCTTGAGGAGGAACTCGTCCTGCCCGAAGTGGTAGGTCGTTTCGCCGGGACCGGCGAAGCGATTGTACGAGTACCCGATGAACGGCGCGATCTTCTCCTCGGGGAAGATCTCGAGGTCGGCGTCGAGCATGCGGCGCGTGCGGTTGTAGAAGTGCTGGCTGGGGAAGATCGTGTAGTGATCGGTGTCGCGATAGCCGAGGCGGAAGCGATAGACGCCGCGGCGATCGGCCTCGATGCGCAGGGCGCCGGCCGGGCTCGCGCCGAAGTCGCTGGCCGACACGCGGAGGCGGTCGCCGACGTTGGTGGTGGTGAGCGAGAAGTCGCGGATCAGGAAGCCGGAGTGCTCGTTGATCTGCGTCCGGTACATGCCGCTGTTGCCTTTGAGGCTGAGCCAGCGATAGCCGGCCTCGAGCTCGAACGGCGGGAGAGTCTGCGCCTGCGCGGTGGCCGCCGCACCGAAGAGGAGGAGCGCGAAGAATCGTCTGATGGTCATCGGCGTCTCCTTACTTCATCAACTGCGGATCACGGTCGGAGCCGTGCACGGCCACGTGGCACGTGGTGCAGTCCTGGTAGCGGGCGAGTGAGAGGTTGTGGAACGACGGCGGCTGCGAGCCGAGCGTGTTGCCGCCGATCGGCGAGTGGCACTCGAGGCAGAGCTGCGCGACGTTCGAGCGGATCAGGCGGTTCCGGTTCGACGAGCCGTGCGGCTCGTGGCAGGTCATGCAGTCGCCGATGGCAAACGCCCCGTGCTGGAAGACGAACGGTCCGCGCTGCTGCGTGTGGCAGTTGACGCACGGCAGCTCGCCGGAGACGGTCTTGCGCAGCATCTCGCGCCCGTTGCGGCCGTGCGGCTCGTGGCAGGAGCTGCACTCCATGCCGCCGCTGCCGAGGCGATGCGCGTACGGCTTGTTGCGGAACGAGGCGACCTGCGTCGAGTGGCAGGTGTTGCAGAGCGCGAGCTGCGGTTTGACCAGGAGCGGGGTTGCTTTCGCGGTGTGGATCGAGTGGCAGGTGAGGCAGTTGACCGTTTTCGCGTTCGCGTGCGGTCCGCCGCGGCGCGAGATGCGATCGGTGGTGACGTCGTGGCAGGTGAGGCAGGTCTTGTCCGAGCCTTCCTGTCCGGCCGGTTTGAAGATCAGCGCCTTGTCGCCGCCGCCTTCGATGTGGGCCTTCCCGTCGCCGTGGCACTTTTCACAGACCGCGTTGGGGATGACTCCCTGGACGGCGGTGCCGTGTCCGTGCGGGTTGGTGGTGAAGACCTTGAACTGCTCGTCATGACAATCGCCGCAGGAGGGGACCGGTGCCGGCTCTTCGCCGGACACCGGTACACCGAGGGCGATCAGGAGGAGCAGCAATCCCCCGATGTGAATGGCTCGCATCGACGTCTCCCTTACTGGGCGTGCACCTTATCAACTGCCCAGTCCTTACCGGTCCCGTGGCACGTGGCGCAGGCTTCGGCCGGCGTGGTCGCGCCGGGGAAAGTCGTCGTGTTGAGGAACGCGTGCGCCGCGGCGTCACGATTATCGTGGCATCCGAGGCAGGCTGCAGTAGCGGGACCCTGCGGGGTGTAGTAGTCGCGGAGCGTGGTGACGGAGTCGATGCCGGTCGCCAGCGGCAGCGTGTAGCCGGTGGTGGTATGGCATTTCACGCAGCGGTCGATGGTGCCCGGGTATTCGACTTCGTTGTAGTTGTGGCGTGACTTGCCGTTGCCGAAGACGGTGAAGTCCTGGGTCAGTTCGGCGCCTCTGTGGATGCGGTGGATGAGGCGCTGGAAGGAGATCGACTCCGGCTGGCCGTCGGCGGCGACGCGCTGCGCGCTGTCGTTCATCGTCGGGTTGTGGCAGATCACGCACTCCTGCGTGTTCATGCGCTGGCCGCCGTGCAGTCCGAGGGAGTTGTGGCAGCTATTGCACTGGGAGAGGACGACGGAGGTGCGGCGCGGCGTGACCGTCGTGCCGGTGACGGCGACGTAGGTGATGTTGTTGAACGCCGCTTCGCGCTGCGTCAGGTCGGCCTTGCCGTTGTTCTGCTTCAGCGTGACGTTGCGCGTGATGTCGGCGGTGAAGGCCCACGTGCCGGTCTGCGTGTCGGGGATCGGCTTGGTGAACGTGTAGCTGGTGTAGCCGGTGGCCGCGTCGAACTTGCCCGGGGTGGCGACCGTGGAGATGCCGCTCTCGCGGAAGAAGGTCGTGTAGCTCGTGGTCGGGCCGGCCATGATCGGGGCGAAGGTTCCGAGCTTCGTGCCGTCGACCACCGTGCCGTCGCCGTTCTTGATGGCGAAGACGACCGTCGGCTTCTTGCCGGGCGCCGCGTCGGTGACCTTCACGATGTTCGCGGTGAGACCTTTGAGCTGTTTGGAGGCGATCGGAAGAACGTGCGCGCCTTTGACGGACGCGTCGAATTCCTTGCCGCTGTCGGGGACGTGGCAGCTCGCGCAGGCCTTGTCGTCCGCCTGGATGCCGCCGACGTGGTTCTTGCCGGTGGCCCAGTCGATGTCGTCATGGCAGGAGCCGCAGGCGGAGCGGGACGGCTTGGTGTACCAGACGTCGTTCTGCGCCGGCTTCTGCGCGGCGTTGCTTCCCTCGTGGCAGAAGACGCAGTTGCGGACGTCCTGTCCCGGCGGGAGCTCGACCTTCGAGTAGTCGTGCACGGAGCTGGCGTTGCCGATGATCTGGTACGCCGTGCCGGCCTTGACGCTCGGCAGGTCGGCGCCGCTGTGGATCTTGTGGATCATGACCTTGAGGTCGACGGTGTTGCCGGTGTCGGGATCGACCGTCTGCGGCTGATGGCAGAGGGCGCAGAGCTTCACGTCCTGGCGGGAGCCGCCATGCTCACCGAGCTTCGGATCGTGGCAGTTCTGGCAGCTCGTGTTCTGGTTGATCTTGTCCCACTTCTCGGCGATCGCATTGCCGTCGGGACGGAAGTCGTATTCGACGTTCGCGAAGTAGTTCTTCCCGAGGGTGTCCTGCATGTTGCGCGTGGCGTAGATGCCGAGCGTCGTGGTCTTCGTGGCGTCGAAGCCGGAGGGGAGCAGCGTCTTGAAGACGTACTTCACGTGGCCGGTCTCGAGATCGGTCACGGTGCCGCCGGAGTCGGTGCCGGCCTGCGTCACGGTCACGTTGGGACGCGGGCTGGTGGCCGCGGAGGTCTGGGTGCGCGTGGTGTAGGAGGTGTACTGGCGCGTGGCGGGGTCGTACCAGGCGAGGATGTAGCTGAGCGACACGGCGCCCGGCGTCGTCTTGCCGAGGCGGTCGATCGGCTGATCGAAGGCATCGGTCAGGGAGAGGTCGACCGTCACCTTGCGGTCGGTGCCGACCGTGACGGAGTTGACCTTGATCTGCAGCCCGGGGCGGATGTACGCCAGGACGTCGTCGCTGAGGTACGCCTCCTTGGCGGTCGGGGGGAAGGCGGCAGCGGTGGGAGTCGTCGTCGGATTCGGGGCCCCGACGGCGCGGCCGCGCGCGATGGCGGGCAGTGTGAGAACGGCCATCAGGACGATGAGAAGCAGGCCGCGGTAGGTTCTGGTCATGTTGAAACTCTCCTGTCGTTACACAGTCTGGTCTCCCGGGTTGCTACCGAATGTGTCATTTGAGGGGGTGCCGAGTGACCCGTGAACATGAGAGGTGTGACGGCGGACACATCGCGCCACGATCAACATCGCTAACCCATATGATGCGAATGAGATAACGAGCATTGCCGCGCTTTCCAGCCTGACATCTTCAACCAGCAGTTTCAAGCCGCCGAGGACGAGAATGATGCGGGCGGCGGTGATTTGTGACCCGATTGCCAGCGCCGCGGCGATCGCCGCGAGGAGGCAGGTGCGGAAAAGCGGACCGCGGTCTTCTCCGGCGATCGCGAACAGCAGCAGGATGGAGATCGTGAGGAGGGCAACGCTGTGGCCGGTTCGGAGCATGGCGAGGAAGGCGCAGAGCGCGATCAGCATCGCGGCGAAGCGAAGGTCGAGCGTGAGCAGCGCGGCGAGCGTGATGAGGTAGAGCGCGAGCCACGGCCACTTCCGGAAAAACGCGGCGAGCGCGGCCGCGGCGTAGAGAGCCGCGAGCGGAATCGCGTACTGATGCGACGCGGCGGCGATGATCGCCGCGCCGCCGACTCCGATCGCCAGCAGCAGCGCGCTCTCGATGATCTCGAAGATGGAGAGCTGCTGCTCGCGGAAGATGATGGCGAGCCAGACCGCGGCGAAGGCGAGGAGCGCCGCGATGATCTGGCCCGGATTGTCGATCGTGCCGCGGAGGAGCGGGAGGCCGACGGTCATCGCCGCGAGTCCGTTGGTCAGCACCGCCGTCGGCAGCGCGACGAACTTCCAGTGCATGAGGATCGAGACGTGGAGTGTCGCCGCGCCGACGACGCTGCCGGCGATCATCAGCGGGAGGATCGCGTCCTCCCTGACGATGGCGATGGTGACGAGGATCGATCCGACGCCGCCGATCCACGCGATCACCTGCTCGTCGTTGTGCCAGGCGACGAGCAGGAGGATCACGCCGATGAGTGAGGCGCAGGCCCCGCCCGCCGCGGGAGTGAGGTACTTGAAACGCGTCGTCGTTTCCCAGACGAGCGGGAAGGCGATGGCCGCCGCGGTGCCGGCGTAAAACGCCGCGTTGCGACGGCGTCCCGATTTCGCGGAGCGGTCGGCGGTGACGATCCAGACGAGCGCGTACGCGAGCCCGAGGATGACGCCGGCGAGCTGCGCGATGACGCCCGATTCGGTGAGCGCGCGGAGGAGGTAGGCGCCGCCGAAGATGAGGATGGAGGTGCCGGAGAGGGCGAGAAGACCCTCACCCCCGCTTCGCGGACCCTCTCCCGCTGCGGCGGGAGAGGGAGGTGTACGCCCCTCTCCCGCCGCAGCGGGAGAGGGTGCCCGAAGGGCGGGTGAGGGCGTTCCTTCAACGCGCGCCCGCAAATCTGCCAGCGCCGTCTCGAGGCGCGCGACGCGCAGCTCGAGATCGGCGTCGCTCATCACAACGTCCTGATCTTCATCACCAGCGCGATGAGCACCAGCGCGATGATCCCGAGCGCCACCAGCAATCCCTTTCGCCGGTACGCCAGTTCATCCAGCGACGATTGCCCCGCGATCAGCGCGGCCTCGGCGTGTTGCAATCCTTCCTTCTGCTTCGCCGCCGCGTCGCCGGCGCCGAAGGTGTGCACCAGCGTCTGCAGCTCGATCTGCGAATCGATCGCGCCGTCGAGCTCCGAGCGCACCTTCCGCACTTCCACGCCGCCGCGATGCGCGGCGAGGAGGATGCGGTCGGCGCGTCCGACCATGCTGGTCAGTCCGCGCGTCGCATCGAGATACGCGCGCGCATTCGCCAGTCCCGCCGAATCGGCTTCCTCGTGACACGTGGCGCAGCTCCGCACCGGCACCGAGACATCCTTGCCGGTCCTGACGTCGCGATACGTGTAGTGCGTCTTGCCGATGCGGAACTTTTCGAAGAGTCGCGAGAACTCCTTCTCCGCGCCGGCGTGATGGAACGGAAGGTGGAGCGCCTGATCGACCATCCAGTCGAAGCGATCGTTCCCCTTCAGCTTCAGCGTCTCGGCCGTCTTCAGTAGTCCGGCGCGGACCTGCCGGAAATGCTCCGCCTTCTGCGGCATCTCCGCGACGCGCGCGGCGAGCGGCCCGACCCCTTCGTGGCAGAACGCGCACGGGGTTTCGGGCAGCGTGCCGAGGAGCGCGACGGTCGGACGGACGACGCCGTGATTCTCGTGACAGGTGATGCATTCGCTGAACTGCGTCACCGCGACCTGCGCGCGCACGCCCTCGGCGTGACACGTCGCGCACGACATGCCGCTCATCATCTCGTTGTGCTTCGCCCAGGCCTCGTGCTTCGGACTCTTGCGGAACAGCTCCGCTTCACGCGCATGGCAGCGCCCGCAGACGAAGCTGATCGCCTCGACGCCCGGCGGCACCGCGCCGTGATTGCCGTGGCAGTCGTTGCACGTCGGCGCGGCGACGTCCCCTTTTTCGAGGACCGCCTTCGCATGCACGCTCACTCTCCAGCGCGACTGCTCCTCGGAATGACAGCGGCCGCACGTCTCCGCGACATGCGTTTTGTAGACCGGCGAGTCCTGCTGCGACCTGCGGCGGATGTCGTGATGCGAATGGCAGTCGGTGCAGACTGCGACCTTGCCGTCGCCGGTCTTGAGCAACTGGCCATGTTTGCTCGTCCAGTACTCGTTGACCTGATCGACGCGCGCGGCCGGATTGAATTGCTTCATGAACGCGGCATTCGAGTGGCATTTGCCGCAGAAGTCGGGAAGCTCCTGCCGCGTCGGTTTGCGATGCAGGTCGCCGTGGCAGTCGTGGCAGGAGAGTCCGAGCTGCGTGTGGACGTCTTTCTTCGCGTTGACGTCTTTGTGGCAGTCGACGCAACCTCGGACTGCGGCGGCCGTGCCGCCGCCCTGAACGGCCGTTGCGGATCGTTGATCGTGCCCCGAGGGCGGCGGCATGGCCGCCGCACTCCGAGGTAGCAGCAGGAACAGCACCACGATCATCCCGATCGTCCGCGACGGTCGCGTGAACCATCCGAGGAGCACGAGCAGCGAGGCGGCGAAGGCCATCACCAGCAGCGGGACGAGCGTGCCGTAGCCCCAGCAGGTCATGCCGATGATGAAGGCGAGGACCACTACGCCGATCGGCGTGAACCACTTGCTCTGCTTCCGATCGAGGAACGGCACGGCCATCAGCAGCGCGGCGCCGAGTCCGAACAACACGATCGGAATGGCCTCGTACTCGATGCCGAAGATCGAGCCGCCCGGCACGAACTTCAGCGTCTGGAACATGAAGACGAAGTACCACTCGGGGCGGATGTTCTCGTACGCCGGCGCGAAGAGATCGGCCTTGTCGCCGAGCTCCCACGGGAAGAGCGCGGCGATCGCGGCGACGCATCCGAGGGCGATGACCCAGCCGGTGAGATCGCGCAGCGCAAAGTGCGGGAAGAACTTCATCGGCGGCCGCGACTTCGCTTCTTCTTCCGCCATCGGCGGGACGCTCATCCCCTTGAGCTGCACCATCGCGAGATGCATCCCGAGGAGCACGAAGGTGATGGCGGGGAGGATGGCGACGTGCCAGCCGTAGAAGCGGGAGAGCGTCGCGCCGCTGACGCGATCGCCGCCGCGGAGAAAGCGGACCATCCACGGTCCGATGCCGGGAACGACGCCCGCGATGTCGGTGCCGACTTTCGTGGCGAAGAACGCGAGCTGGTTCCAAGGCAGGAGGTAGCCGGAGAAGCCGAAGCCCATCACCAGCAGCAGCACGAGGACGCCGCTGACCCACGTCAGCTCGCGCGGCGCGCGGTAGGCCTTCATGAAGTAGACGGTGACGAGGTGCATGAAGGCGAAGAAGACCATCAGGTTCGCCGACCACGAATGCACCGACCGGATCAGCCAGCCGAACGGCACGGTGGTCATGATGAACTCGACCGACTCGAACGCCTCCTCGGCTGACGGCCGGTAGTAGAGCATCAGCAGGACGCCGGTGCAGACCTGCACGAGGAAGAAGAAGAGCGTCATCCCGCCGAGGTAGTAGAGGATGGTGAAGCGATGGGCGGGGACGGTCTTGTGTGAGGCCACGTCGCGGATCGCGGAGATCCCGAGGCGGTCGTCCAACCAGTCGATGACGGCGTGCATGATCAGGCCTTCGATACGACGATCAGCCCCGGCTCGGAGCCTTTCGCCACGACGTTCACTTTGTACGGAGTGAGAGGGCGGGGCGGCGGACCGGAGACGTTGCGTCCCTGCAGGTCGTAGCAGCCGCCGTGGCAGTTGCAGTAGATGCGCGTCTGCTCCTTCTGGAAGCCGACGATGCAGTCGAGATGCGTGCAGGTGGCGGAGAAGGCGCGGAAGTCGTTGTCCGCCGCCTTGACCAGGATCACCGGCTCGGCGCCGAAGCGGACGATCTTGTAGCCGCGCTCCATGAGCTGCGGATCGTTGACCTGGCCCGCCTCGATCTGATTGGTGGCCGCCTCTGCGATCTTCGGCGGCGTCATGTAGCGCAGCACGGGATAGACGACCGAGGCGATCAACGCCCCGAACGACGTCCCGAGAAACCAGTTGAGGATCTGGCGGCGATTCATGAGCGAGCTCCCGTTATTTCTTCGCAAACGAGCGGATGACGGCGATCAGCGCTTTGACCTGCTCGGCGGTGAAGGTCTTGCCGATGGCCGGCATCTTTCCCTTGCCCGCGGTGATGACCTTCTGCAGATCGGCGTCGGTGAGCTTCTGCACGCCGGCGTTGCTGAGCGGCGTGACCTTGAGGCTCTTGCCGACCGAGGTGTCGCCCGCGCCGGTCGCGCCGTGACAGCCGGCGCATTTCGCTTTGTAGAGCGCGGGACCGTCTTCGGCGATGAGCGGGAGGGCGAAGAGGACGACGAGGACGAGGGCGAGTTTTTTCATGAGAGATCTCCTTTCGAATTCATCACGCCGGCGATGTCGCGGCGCAGGATGGGGATGACGGAAGCGGAATCGGGAGCGGGCGGCTGCCAGGCCGTCGCGGTGAGATAGACGGCGAGCGCGAGCTCGTCGAGTGCGCCCACGTCGTCACGCGGGGCACCGCGGCGGAGGATGTCGCGCACGCGGAGATACAGCGTGGCGACGAGCTCGGGCTCCAACCGTGCGACGTGAAGCCAGTGCCGCAGATCTTCCTGCACCGCGCCGATGAGGCGGCGGGCGAGGAGGTCGTTGTCGTTTGCGGCATCGGTCATCGCGATCCGTTACTTCGCAAGCGCGGGACCGCCGATGGTTGCTCGAAGAATCAACGGGTTACGGGAAGAGGTCTTGCAGGATTGCAAGAGTGTGGGGAGTGAAATCGTGCAACATCGCACTGTGCGCCGATTCGTCGTGATCGCCTTTCTCCTCCTCGGATGCCGCTCGACGCGATCGTTCGTCTGCGATGCGACGCCGCACGCGCCGCGCAATTTCGGCGCGGTTTCGCCGCAGATCTATCGCGGCGGCCAACCGATGACCTGCGGCGAGCTCGCGTACCTGAAGTCGGCCGGCGTGAAGTCGATCCTCAAGCTCAACGACCGCAACTCACCGGTCGACGAGGCGGAAAAAGCAGAAGCCGTGCGCCTCGGGATGCGCGTCGAATCGTTCGCCTTCGATCCGCGGACGATCGGTACGAGCGCGTCGTGCCCCGACGTGCAGCGCGCGATCGCGTTCATCGAGAGCCCCGGCAACCAGCCGGTGTTCATCCACTGCACCGCGGGGAAAGACCGCACCGGCTACATCGTCGGCCTGTACGAGCGCGAGTCGGGGCGGTCGATCGACGACGTGATGAACGAGCTGCATCGCTACGGCCACCGCGCCGCGCGCTCCGCGGCGTTCTCGCAGATCGATCGCGATCTGCGGCGCGAGCGGCCGGAGTGCGCGAACGCGAGCCCGTACGGCGCATCACAGTCGCCGTGAGCGCGGTGTGATTCGCTGCCGCGTCGGAGGGCGGTTCGATGCGGCTCCGTCTCGGCTTTCTGGTTCTCTTTCTTCTTTCCGCGGCGTCTCTCTTCGCCGACCAGGCGGCAGGTACGAAGAAGCGCCGTCCGCTGCCGGACGAATTCGGCAACGTCGTCATCAACAACTACTCGCAGAAGAACAACGTCGCGCCGGTCGTGTTCAGCCACTGGCTGCATCGCTCGAAATACAGTTGCCGCCTCTGTCACGTCGACATCGGCTTCGCCATGGAAGTGAACGGCACCGGCATTCGCGAGGAAGACAACCGCAAGGGGCTCTATTGCGGCGCGTGCCATAACGGGAAGTACGCTTTCGCCGCGCAGACGGCGACGTGCGATCGCTGCCATTCGAGCGGCAAGGAGGTCGCGCACACCGACTTCGCGGCGCTCACCTCCGGCTATCCGAAGGGCCGCTTCGGCAACAACGTCGACTGGGAGCAGGCGGAGATCGCGGGCAAGGTGAAGCTGATCGACACGCTGCCCGAGGTGTCGGTCAAGCGGAAGCCGCTCGACCTGCAGAAGGACTACAGCATCGAGGCGAAGATCGACGGGCTGCCGCAGATCATCTTCTCGCACAAGAAGCACGCGGTCTGGAGCGGCTGCGAGCTCTGTCATCCCGACATCTTTTCGGTGAAGACCGGATCGACGAAGTATTCGATGCAGGACATCTTCGCCGGGAAGTACTGCGGTCTCTGTCATGGCTCGGTGGCCTTCCCGGCGGCCGACTGCCAGCGTTGTCACGTGAAGCCGGTGTAGCGATGCACCTCGTCCTCGCCGCGATCCTGCTGGTGGGACCGGTGCGGTTCCACCTCCCGCCGTTGCCGGCGCGCGAGGCGTACGGCAACGTGCTGATCGACCGGACGACGGCGAGCGGTCCGGTGAAGGCGGTGACGTTCTCGCACTGGAGTCACCGCACGCGCTACACGTGCCGCGTCTGTCATCTCGAGCTCGATTTCAGTTTCGAGCGCAACGGCACGGAGATCACGGAAGAGGCGAATCGGAAGGGGCGCTACTGCGGCGCGTGTCACGACGGGAAGACGGCATTCGGACATACCGCCGAGCATTGCGACAAGTGCCACGCGGGCGACGTCGTGACCGCCGACTACAAGAAGGTCGACGCGCTGCCGTGGAGCCTCTACGGCGACGGCGTGAACTGGACGCGCGCCCTCGCCGCCGGCGCGATCAAGCCGCTGGCCAGTCTGAGCGGCGACGTCGGCGGCATCCAGCTCGATCGCACGCTGACCATCGAGGCCGACTGGAACTTCGTGCCGGCCGCGATCTTTCCTCACGCGGAGCACGAGCGCTGGCTCGATTGCGCGAACTGCCACCCGTCGATCTTCAACGTGAAAAAGAAATCGACCCGCCAGTTCTCGATGCGCAACATCCTCGCCGGAGAGTTCTGCGGCACCTGTCATCGGCGCGTGGCGTTCCCGCTGAACGATTGCCGGCGCTGCCATCCGACGATGAAGAACGAGCCGCAGTTGTGATGCGGCAAACGTTTCCTCGAGGATGAAAATCACCCGCGCCGCAGCGCTGAACGGAATGCGATACGCTGCGCCGGCTGCAATCAAGCGATGAGGAGCACGAAATGAAGCGAGTGACCGGCATCGGAGGCATCTTCTTCAAGGCCCGCGATCCCGAGGCGCTGCGCGCGTGGTATCAGCGCCACCTCGGCATCGACGTGGAGGTGTGGGGCGGGGTGGCATTCACCTGGACGACGCCCGGCACGACGGTCTGGTCGATCCACAAGGCCGACACCGACTACTACGAGCCGAGCACGTCGCCGTTCATGATCAATTACCGCGTCGAGGACCTCACGGCGCTCCTTCAGGCGCTGCGCGACGAAGGCTGCAACGTCGTCGACAAGACGGACGAGTCGGAGTTCGGAAAATTCGGCTGGGTCATCGATCCGGAGGGGAACAAGGTCGAGCTCTGGCAGCCGCCGGAAGGCATGTGATCCACGTAATCCGCAGGTAGGGATTTCCGCCGTTCCCGCCACTCCTAGTGCATAGAGGTGAGCGGATGATCCACCACACACGGCGTACGTTCGTGAAGGCTGTCGCTGCGTCCGCGACTGCGATTGCGGTCGTGAAATGGCCGCCGCCGCTGGCGGCGCAGACGACCGATCCGGTGCAACCGCCTCCGTCGCCCGGGTGGGGGCCGGCCGCCGGCAAGGCGCGCTATCGCATCGACGGTTTCGCCAAGGTCACTGGGCAGAAGATCTACGCCCGCGATTTCAAGCCGGGCGACATTCCGGGTTGGCCCTCGGCCGCGTCGTACGTCTACGTGCTGCGCGCCGTGTACGCGGACCGGCCGTTTCTCAACGTCGCGACGGGGAAGTTTCCCCCGAAGCTGAAACCGGCGGCGGTCTTCCAGCAGTCGGACCTCGACAACCAGAACATCGCCACGCCGTGGTTCGACGTGGTCAACGCCTCGCTCAGTCCTCCGCTGATGGTCAGGACGGGGAAGGTGCCGGTCTACCTCGGACAACCGGTCGCGCTGCTGGTGTTCAAAGACGAGCTGACCTTCATGGAAGCGTCGCGCCTCATGCAGTTCGATCCCGATTTCGTCGAGTACGGTCCCCCCATCGACGGCCCGTTCGTGCCCGCGCTCCTCGGCGATCCGACGACCTACTACTTCATCCGCAATTCGGAGAACGGCAAGGACACGTTCTCCCAGGTCATCGCGCAGAGTGACGTCGATCCCACCGGCACCTCGCCATGCGACGTCGAGGCGGCGACGGTTCAGCAGGCCGTCGATGCCATGGTGCGAGAACCGAAGCCAGGCTGGCGGACCTTCTCCAGCACCACCACGACGCAGACCATCGATCCGATGTTCATGGAGCCGCAGACCGGCATGGCCTGGATGCACAAGGAAAAGGGGAAGCGGGTTCTCGACATCGTGGTCGGCACGCAGTCACCCGACGGCGATGCGCAGACGCTCTGCACGGAGGTCCTGAAGAAAACCCTCCACCCGCCCGAGTTGATCCGGATCTACTCGTGCTACCCGGGCGGCGGCTTCGGCGGCCGCGACACCTCGCTCTTCACGTACTTCCTCGGTATCGCCGCCGTACTGGTCGACGGTCCGATCCGCATCGAATGGGACCGCTTCGGCCAGTTCCAGGGCGGCATCAAGCGGAACGGCTCCTCGATCACGCAATCGTTCGCCGTCGATTCCGCGGGAAAGATCCAGGCCGTACAGAGCAGGATCACGATCGTCGGCGGCGGCAAGATGAACTACAGCCCGTACGTCGCGGAGCTGGCCGGCATCTGCGGCGCCGGCGCGTACTCGGTCCCGGCGAACGACATCACGGCGTTCGCGCAGCAGAGCATCGGCCCGACGGCCGGCTCGATGCGCGGCTTCGGCGGACCGCAGGCGTTCTTCGCCGTCGAACATCTCATGGACCAGATCGCGCTCGCGCAGAAGATCGATCCGATCGAGCTGCGCCTGCGCAACGTGCTGAAGAACGGCGATCACACCGTCACCGGCGCGCCGATCAAAGTGCCGCTCTCGTTGGGTGACATCTGCGAACGAGCCCGCGCCACGCCGCTCTGGCGGGACCGCGAGGCGGAGAAGAAGCGGCACGCCGGCGGATCGACGGCGTATGGCGTCGGCTTCGCGCTGGCCAACCAGGCATTCGGCACCGGCCAGGATCCGGTCTACGGCAACGTGGCGATCGAGCCGGACGGACGGATCGTCGTGACGACGAACGCGGTCGACATGGGGAACGGCTCGGCGACGTCGCTCGCGCTCGCGCCGTCGCGCTGGCTCGGCAACAACGCCTCGTCGATCGACATGGGGAACACGGAGTTCTCCGCGGTGCTCGAGCTGACGACGTCGTCGGCGATGGTGCCGAGCTGCGGTCCGGCGCCCTGTTCGGACGACCCGAAGGCCGAGGCGACGCTGAACGCCGTGAAACGCTCGCGCGGCGGACGGCCGAAGCGGGCGAAAGGAACGTCGGCTCAGCCGCCGGACCATTGTCCCGGTCCGCCCGATCCAACTCCGTGGAAAGTGAACCCCTGCTACACCGACAGCCTCTTCGCCTCGTCGAGCGCCTGCATCACCGCGTTCCATCAGACGCACGCCATCGAGTCCGTCAGCTCTCTCCTCTTCCAGGCCGGTGTCTGGCCCGCCGCGCTGATGCTCTGGAAGGCGGGGCCCGCGCTCCAGTCGTCGCAGGCGCGCTGGGTGGATGGGAAGCTCGTTGCTCCGGGCTATCCGCCGCTCACGCTCGCGGCGCTCGCCGGGGAGATGTATCGCGCGGGGCTGGTCACCGGTGTGACCGCTCACGCCTACTACCAGGGCGGCTGGGTGACTGCCGACTACCCGATCAATGGAACGATGTACCCCGGCCAGCCGATCGACGCGCTCGCCGTGCGATCGGGCGGCGGACCGCTGTACCAGCGGATCGTCCGCCAGAACATCGTCCCGCCCGATGTCGCGTCGGCGTACTACGGCCGGAGCCTCTACGCGCCGTCCGGAACGCTGGCCGCGGTGGAGATCGACAAGCGGACCGGCGCGATCCGGCTGACCGACATCATCACGTGGGTCGACTCCGGCCGTGTGATTCAGCCGCAGCTCCTCGCCGGGCAATACGAAGGCGCCGTGGGGATCGGCTTCGGCTACACGTTCCTCGAGAGCATGCCGCAGGGCATCGGCGGACCGGGCGACGGGACGTGGAACCTCAACCGGTACGGACTGGCGCTGGCGTCCGACCTGCCGCCGCTGGAGCGGATGAAGCTCGTCACGCTGAATGAAGAGGCGCTGCCGAAAGGCATCGCCGAGGCGGTGCTCTGTCCCATCGCGCCGGCGCTGGCGAATGCGGCGGCCGATGCGACGGGGCAGTTCTACAGCTCGCTGCCGATCACCGCCGCGCAACTGAGGGGGGCTTTCTGATGAGCGAGTCCAGAAAGATCTCAGTCACCGTCAACGGCACGCTGCGCCAGGCCGAGGTATCGGTCGATCTGCCGCTGATCAACTTTCTGCAGGACGATCTCAACCTCACCGGGACGAAATTCTGCTGCGGCATCGGCGTCTGCCGCGCCTGCACCGTCGCCGTCTGGCGCACGCCGAAGTCGGTCCCCGACGTGATGCTCACCTGCGTGACGAAGGCGGTCGACGTCGATGGTCAGTCGATCGGCACGGTCGAAGGGCTGGCCAAGGGCGGCACGCTCACGCCGCTGCAGCAGGCCTTCCTCGACGAGTACGCGTTTCAGTGCGGCTACTCGACGCCCGGATTCCTGATGGCGGGCGAGGTGCTGCTGCAGCAGTTGAAGATAAGTCCCATTCCGCGCTCGCAGGTCGACGCCGCGATCATGAACGCGGTCGGCGCGCACATCTGCCGCTGCACCGGCTACGTGCGCTACCACGCCGCGATCCGCAAGGTGATCCTGGCCATCCCGGGACTGGTGACGGAGGGATGATGATCCGCAGAATCCTCACGCTCTGTTCATTGCTGGCCGCGGGCCTCGCCTCCGCGCAACCGATCATCGACTACGCGCGCCAGTGTGCCGCCGTCACCGCGGAGATCGAGACGTTCGATTGCCACAAGGGCGCGCTCCTGCCGATCACCGTCAACGGCAAGACGCCGGCGAAGTACACGAAGGAGATGGACTGCGATCGTCCGGCGATGGCGGCGAATACCGATTTCCGTTGCGCGCCGTATTCGCGCGCGCTGCTGATCCGCGACGACACGGTGCAGATCAGCGCCTATTGCCGGCAGAAGACGCTGCGCAGCGCGGCGAGCCCGCTGTACGACGAGATCGACGTGATCGTGCACAGCCGCGTGAACGGCGCGACCTGCTGGTTCAGCGCCACGGCGAAGACGGCGAAAGGAATCGACGGCACGAAGGTCCCGCCGCCTACGTCGCGCGGCGCGGATAAATTCTGGGATCCGCCGGCGCAGACGGTCAAAGGCGACTGCGTGAGCTGTCACGACAGCGACCCGTGGATGTACAGCCCGTACCTCGGGCAAACAAACCAGTACCCCGCCGATCCGTTCGGCTACTACACGAACGCGATCGGCCCGTTCAAGGCGTGGCCCGAGCCGAGCGCCATCACCACGCGCGGCAACAACTGCACGTCGTGCCATCGCATCGGCAACATGGAGACCTGCACGACCGGCATCCATCAGGCGACCGGCGGCGTCGCCATCGCGGGTGCGGACAAATGGGAGCAGACCTATCCCCATTCGCACTGGATGCCGCCGGGCAATTCATTGACGCTGCGGCAATGGCACGTGACGTATGACCCGGCGATGAAGGAGCTGCAGCGATGCTGCGCCGATCCGAAGGCGCCGGGGTGTGTGGTCACGCCAATCCGGGGGAAGCGTTAAGTTAAGGGGTCAGGTCCTTAACTTAACGCCAGATCCTTCATCCTCCGATACAACGTCGACGCATCGATCCCCAGTCGCCGCGACGCCTCCTCGCGATTGCCGCGCGCCGCGTTGAGGACATGCCGGATGTGCTCCCGCTCGTACGCGCGCACCGCGTTGCGCAGGTCGTCCGACGTATCGCGCGGATCGATCGTGCCGGTGATCTCCGCGGGGAGGTCGTCCAGTCCGATCGACTCGCGGTTGGTCAGCAGCATGGCGCGCTCGAGGACGTTCTCCAGCTCGCGCACGTTGCCGCGCCATGGGGCGCTCATCAGAACGCGCAACGCGGAGTTCGTGATGCCGACCACGCGCCGCTTCAATCGCTCGTTCAACCGCGCCGCGAGGAAGTCGGCGAGGAGCGGGATGTCGTCGCGGCGGTCGCGCAGCGGCGGGAGCGCGATCTCCACGACCGCGATGCGGAAGTAGAGGTCTTCGCGGAAACGCTTCGCCGCGATCTCGTCGCGCAGCACGCGATTCGTCGCCGCGAGGATGCGCACGTTCGTCTTCAGCACGCGCGTGCCGCCGACCGGAAAGACCTCCTGCTGTTCGATCGCGCGCAGCAGTTTCGGCTGCAGCTCGATCGGCAGCTCGCAGATCTCGTCGAGGAAGAGCGTCCCGCCGTTCGCCAGCTCGAAGAGGCCGCGCTTGTCGCGCAGCGCGCCGGTGAAGGCGCCGCGCACGTGGCCGAACAGCTCGCTCTCCACGAGGTTCGGCGGCAGCGCCGCGCAGTTGACGGCGATGAACGGCGCGCGGTCGTTGCTCCCAGCCGCGTGCAGCGCGCGCGCGACGAGCTCTTTCCCGGTCCCGCTCTCGCCGGTGATCAGCACGCTGCTGTTCGACGGCCCGACGCGCGCGATCAGCTCGCGCACCGCCTGGATGCCGCGGCTCGTGCCGATGATCGTCGTGCCGCCGCCGGCGAGCGACATCTGCCGCCGCAGGAACTTCAGCTCCGCCTGCAACTGGCGATGCTCGAGACAGCGCTCGACCTTGCGGATCAGATCGTCGATGACCAGCGGCTTGAGGAGGTAGTCGGTCGCGCCGGCGCGGAAGGCGTCGACGGTCGTCTCCACGGTCGCATGCGCGGTGATGACGACGATCGGCGTTTCGGGACACGCCGCGGCGAGACCGCGCACCAGCTCCGCGCCCGCGATGCCGGGCATGACCATGTCGCAGAGGATGACGTCGGGCGCTTCCGCCTGCGCGATGCGCAGGCCTTCGTCGCCGCACGAGGCCGCGTCGCACGCGTAGCCCTCGTGGCGGAGGAGCGCGGCGATGTCCTCGCGGAAGACGTCTTCGTCGTCGATCAGGAGGATGCGTCCGCTCATGCCGTGGCCTCCGTCGCGCTCATCGCCGGCAGCACGATCGTGAATTGCGCGCCGCGTCCCGGCTCGCTCTCCACTTCGATCGTCCCGCCGTTTGCGTGCACCAGGCTGCGGCAGATCGAGAGGCCGAGTCCCGTGCCGTGGTGTTTCGTGGTGAAGAACGGCTCGAAGAGCCGCGCCCGCACCGCCGGCTCGATCCCCGGTCCGCTGTCGCGCACCGCGATGCGGACGTGACCGTTGTCGGTGAACGTGCGCGTGGTGATCGAGCCGCCGTCGGGCATCGCCTCGACCGCGTTGAAGAGCAGATTGAGCACGACCTGCAGCAGCTCGTCGCGGATGCCGCGGATCGGAGGGAGCTCGCGCAGGTCGTCGCGAATGTCGACGCGCGCCGCGCGCCGGTCGAAGCGCACCAGCGAGATGGCCTCGCGCACCACCGCCTCCGCATCGACCACTCCGCGGCTGTCGAAGCGGTTGCGCGCGAGGTGCGAGACGCCGCGGACGATCCGTCCGATGCGGTCGATCTGCTTCTCCAGCACGTCGAGGCTCTCCGCGATCGCGGCGGGATCGGGATGGCGTTTCATCAACTGCACGCGGGCGTGGAGCGACGACAGCGGATTTCCGATCTCGTGCGCGACGCCGGCGGCGAGCTGCCCGAGGACCGCGAGGCCGCTCGCGTGGAGCGCCTGCGACTCCAGCTCCTTGCGCGAGGTGATCTCTTCGACCACATGCACCGCCTGCACGACTTCGCCCGCGGTGTTGCGAACGGGGAAGGTGGCGTGGCGGAAATGACGCGAGTTGCCGTTGCTGATTTCGCGCTCGCGCGGCTGGCCGCTGGCGAGCGTTTCGAATGCCGCAACGGCGAAGTCATCCCACGACATCCACGCCGCGAGCCGCTGGTTCATCCAGACGATCTGTCCGCGCGCGTCGACGACGAGCATCCCGAAGCCGGCCGCCTCGATCACGCCCTCGAGGCGATGGCGCTCGATCGTCGCGCTGATCGCGCTGTCGCGCAGCTTCGCCTCGCTCTCGCGCAGGCGGTCCATGACCATCGTCGTGAAGTACGACGTCAGGAACATCACCGCCAGCACCGAGGCGAGCCGGGCGAGGACGACGACCGGATCGCGCATCAGCTCCGCGGCGATGAGGAACGTGAGAGCCGCGGCGATCATCAGCGTCACCGCGAGCGCCCTCGTCTTCGGCAGGAGGATCGCGGCGATGAAGACGCCGAAGAGATAGACGACCGACATCGGATTGCGATAACCGCCCGACGCATGGAGGAGGCCGGTGACGACGATCGTGTCGATCATCATCTGCGTCATGATCTGGCGATCGAAGTGCTCGCTCCGTGCGGCGACTCGGGCGAAGAAGAGATTGGCCGCCGCCATCACGCCGGTCCAGACGAGCAGCGCGGGAAGCTGATCGACCGCCACGATCCGCATCACCGGCACGGTGATGACGATCAGCGCGAGGCTGAACGCCGCGGCGATCCACCGCATCTGCACCAGCCACTGCAACTGTTCGATCCGCCCGTCATGCACCGGAAAGCGGACGAGGTTCCAGCCGATGAAGATGGTCAAAAGGATCGCCCCGAAGATCCCGCTCAAGCCATGCAAAAGCTCGCGTGCCTCGCCGGAGAGGAGCGTGACGAAAACCGTGCGATCGAGCAGCTCGTAGCCGCTGAAGAAGGCCACCAGCAGCGCCGCGGAGAGCAGCAGCAGAATCGTCAGCGTCGGTGGACGCGCGTCGGTTGTCACCACGTAGCAATGTAGGGAGGGGGTGTCACGAAGGACGATGAGCGCGGATACAGGGGGAGGTGAGGAGGATCACACGCGCATACTCCTTCAACGCCCTCAACCTCTTCCTCGTCTCCCGCGCAAACATCCACTCCACCACCCGATACAAGAAACGCGGCCGTGTCTCGAAGTTGTACCGGTACGTCACGCGCGTGCGGCGCTCGCCGATCGCCTCCTGCCGGATCGTCGCGGCGAAGCTGGCAAAGATCCACGGTCCCGCGACCATCCTGACCGCGGCAACCGACGGACGATTGAAGCTGACGTACACGGTATCCATCGCAAGGCCGTTGTGCGCCGTGCAGCGCGCGATCGTGCCGGCTGCGGCGGCCGGGGCGTCGAGAAGGCGCGCATCTTTGAGGAGCGTGTCCCATTCGAGACGGCGCGAGTAGTCGTGAATCAGGTTGAACACCGTTTCGGATGACGCGTCGATCTCGATCGATTCTTCGTGTGTGTTGCGGCGCATGCTAACGTCCAAGTATGCCGGCGATCCGCACAGGACGTCTCGCCGAGGCCGCGCGTTTGATCGATCAAGCGGAAGGCTTCGGCGATCGCGTTCGAGGAACCGTTAGCGCGGCACGCCGATGTCGGCCACCTGCGCGTTCGCGATTTTCCGCAATTCCTCGGGCGCCAGCTTGATCTTGCTGGAACGGTTGCCGCCGCCGAGGATCGCGTAATCGAGCGACATGATCCGCTCGTCGATGTAGACCGGCCAGTCCGCGGGTAGCGCCAGCAGCGTCACGCCGCCGATCATCTGGTCCGTCAGCTCCGCCGTTTCTTCCGAGGCGGCGAACGACAGCTTCTTCGTGCCGACGATCGCGCTCACCTTCTTGTTCACGTCGAGCTTCGACGTCGCGTTCACCAGGCAGGCGACGTAGCGGCGCGGCTCGGTCTTGATCACCACGATGATCGTGTTGCAGGCGTTCTGCGGCGGAATGTTGTAGTGCGCGCAGAACTCCGCGGTGTCGGCGAGCAGCGGATCGCAGGGGAGCACTTCGTAATTCATGCCCTGCGCGTCGAGTGCGGTTTTGACTTTGTGATCGAGCATCAGACGTTCACCCTCGTCATGTCCGGATAGCGGTCGCCCACCGCGGTGCCGACCTCGGCGTCGATGCGCGCGAGCTCATCGGCCGTCAGCGCGATGTTCACCGCGGCGACATTCTCCTCCAGATGCGGGATGCTGCGGCTGCCGGGGATCGGAACGATGTCGTTGCCGCGCGAGAGCACCCAGGCGATCGCAAGCTGCGCCGGCGTCACCCCTTTCTCCCGCGCGAGCTGCTCGATGCGCGTCACGAGGTCGATATTCTTCTGAAAGTTGTCGCCCTTGAAGCGCGGCGAGTTGCGGCGGTAGTCGTCGGGCTCGAGGTCGTCGATCGACTTGAGGCGGCCGGAGAGGAAGCCGCGGCCGATCGGACTGTAGGCGACGAAGCCGATGCCGAGCTCGCGCACCGTCGGTAGGATTTCGTCCTCCGGCTCGCGGCTCCAGAGCGAGTACTCGGTCTGCAGCGCGGTGATCGGATGCACGGCATGCGCGCGCCGGATCGTCTTCGGCGCGGCCTCGGACAATCCGATGCAACGCACTTTTCCAGCGCGCACCAGCTCGCCCATCGCGCCGGCCGTCTCCTCGATCGGCGTCTTCACGTCGATGCGATGCTGGTAGTAGAGATCGATGTGATCGACGCCGAGGCGCAGGAGCGACGCGTCGCAGGCCGCGCGGACGTAGTCGGGCCGTCCGTTGACGCCGACCCACGAGCCGTCGGGATTGCGCTCATTGCCGAACTTCGTCGCCACGACGACCGAGTCGCGCCGTCCGCGGATCGCGCGTCCGATCAGCTTCTCGTTTGTGAACGGACCGTACATGTCGGCCGTATCGAGGAAGTTCACGCCGAGGTCGAGCGCGCGATGGATGGTGTCGAGCGATTGCGCGTCATCGTGCGCGCCGTAGAACTCCGACATCCCCATGCAGCCGAGGCCGATTGCGGAAACAGTGAGCGTGCCGAGCGTGCGCATAGTTAAGTTAAGGACCTGACCCTTAACTTTACTCCGTGATGCTTTCGTGAAACTCCTCACGTAGAGTCATCCTATGCCGCGCCGCATTCTGGTCGTCGAAGACGACGTCGACATCGCGAATCTGGTGGAGATGCACCTCAAAGACCTCGGCGCCGAGGTCACGCTGGCGCATGACGGGAACGTCGCGCTGGAGCTGGCGACGAAGAGGCCGTTCGACCTCATCATCCTCGACCTGATGCTTCCCGGCATCGACGGGCTCGAGATCTGCCGCCGCCTCCGCTCGCGCACGAACTACACGCCGATCCTGATGCTCACCGCGCGCTCGGCGGATGTCGACCGCATCGTCGGACTGGAGCTCGGCGCCGACGATTACCTCACCAAGCCGTTCAACGTCCGCGAGCTGATCGCCCGCGTGAAGGCGCTGCTGCGGCGCGTCGATGCGCTGACCAAACCGGACGGGGACGCGACATCGGCACTCCTCGAGTTCGGCGATCTGGTCATCGACGTCGACAAGCGCAAAGTCACGCTGCGCGGCGAAGAGGTCGAGCTGACGGCGAAGGAGTTCGACCTTCTGCTGCAGTTCGCGCGCAATCCAGGCCGCGTCTACACGCGCGCGCAACTGCTCGATCTCGTCTGGGGCTACGGCCACGACGGCTACGAGCACACCGTCAATTCGCACATCAACCGGCTCCGCTCGAAGATCGAGTCGGATCAATCGAAGCCGTCGTGGATCCTCACGGTGTGGGGCGTCGGCTACAAGTTCACGGACGCATATGCGTAAGTCCCTCTACGCCAAGCTCGCCCTCGCGCTCCTCGGCATCTTCCTCGTCGCCGCGGTGATGAACGTCGCGCTGACGATCTACACCTCGCGCCTCTACGACGAAGAAGCGACGCAGAAACTGAATCGCGGACTGGCCGCCACGATCGCGCGCGAGCGGCCGGTCATCCATCACGGCACGATCGACTGGAAAGTCCTCGACAACGTTTTCGACGCGCTGATGGCGGTCAATCCGTCGATCGAGATCTATCTCCTCGACGCGAACGGCCGGATCATGGCCTTCTCCGCGCCGCCGGGAAAAGTGAAGCGGAAGACGGTCTCGCTCGCGCCGGTCCAGGCGTTCCTCTCGGGACAGCGGCTGCCGATCCGCGGCGACGATCCGCGCGACCTCGCCCGCCGCAAGATCTTCTCCGTCGCCCGCGTCGATGACGGCTATCTCTACGTGATCCTCGGCGGCGAGCAGCATGAATCGGCGATGTCGCATATCCGCGCGAGCTGGATCCTGCAGCAGAGCATGATCCTCGCGGTCGCCGCGCTCCTCTTCGCGCTCGTCGCGGGACTGGTGCTCTTCGGCGCGATGACGCGGCGGCTGCGTAATCTCGCCCGCGCGGTCGAGTCGAACGCCGAGGTCATGAAGCTGCCGGTCAATGGATCGGGCGATGAGGTCGACCGTCTCGCGCACGCGTTCGAGCGGCAGGTGCAGATGCTGAAGGAAGTCGATCTGCACCGGCGCGAGCTGATCGCGAACGTGTCGCACGACCTGCGCACGCCGCTCGCCTCGCTGCAGGGCTACATCGAGACGCTGTTATTAAAGGAAGGGCAGCTCTCGGCGGACGAGCAGCGGCGCTTCCTGGAGATCGCGAACAAGCACAGCGAGCGATTGGGAAAACTAATCGACGAGCTGTTCGAGCTGGCGAAGCTCGACGCGAAGGTCACGCCGCTGCATGTCGAGCCGTTCTCGATGGCGGAGCTGGTGCAGGACGTCGTGCAGAAGTTCCAGTTGCGCGGCGAGCAGGCGAGCGTGAAGGTCGGCGCGCAGTTCGACCCCGCGCTGCCGCTGGTGATGGGCGACATCGCGCTGATGGAGCGCGTGCTGGAGAACCTGATCGAGAACGCGATCCGCTACACCCCCGCGGGCGGGAAGGTGACGGTGTCGCTGATGCCGCAGGACGGCAAGCTCGCGGTGCGCGTGAGCGACACCGGCGTCGGCATCGCCGAGGAGAGTTTGCCGTTCATCTTCGACCGCTTCTGGCGAGGGGAGGAGTCGACCCCCCGCGGCGGCGCCGGCCTCGGGCTGGCGATTGCGAAACGCATTCTCGAATTGCACGGCGCCGTGCTCGTCGCGCAGAGCCAGAAGAACGCGGGGACGACGTTCAGTTTCGCCGTGTGAGGTGGAGGGCGGCGGCGAGGATGGGTTTGGCCCACTCGGGGGTTTGTTGCAGCTCGGCGAGTGAAGGGCCGGCGATCGTCCCACGCTTCCAGTGGAGGAGAAGACGCGGCGGGGGATTGTCTCCGGTTACCGGATCACGTTCCGCGCTGTTGTCGTAGACGAACAACTCGGTCAGGTGCTGCATCAGGCGGATGATGTTGCGCCGCGATCCCTCCCAGCGCTCGCGGATTTTCTCTTCCGGGATGTCATGACCGCCGCTCGCGACGCGCGCGCGAACGCGCGCCATGTGCTGCTCGACCGAAGCGAGACCGACGAACCAGACGCGAACCTCGAATCCTTCGTCAGCCGCTTGCTGAAGGAGTCGGGGGATCGTGTTGGCGCCGAGGGTCGTCTCGAAGGAGAAGTCGCGGCGATCGCGAATTGCCTGCTCGAGCCGTTCCTTGCCTTCCGTCCACGCGCGGCCGTTCGCTTCATCGAGCGAGCATCCGGACTCCTCGCGGATCGCGGCCGCAGCTTCATCGGGATTGAAGTACTGCATCCCGACTTCGCGAATGCGCGAACCGACGACGGAGCTTTTTCCCGCGCCGTTGACCCCGGCCAGTACGTAAATGCGCGGCATCACTTCTGACGTTTTGCGTTCGCCGCGGCAGCCAACTGCTCGGGAGTCGAGTTGAAGATCTCATCCCACTTTTCGTGGGCTCCCGGCTCCTGCAGCACCGCCATCTGCCGATCCCACTCCTCCCGCAACCGCACCAGCGGATCCTTCGCCCGCGCCTCTCCCCGCAACTCGGCGTATCGCTCCGCCGACATCACGACCGCTTCGGGGCGGTTGTAATTCGTCACGATCACTTCCTGCTTCTTCGCTTCCTGCACGATCGCCCGCCAGTTCGCCTTCACCTCGGACGCCTGCCGCGTACTGTGCGCGCCGGCGATCGCTTCGAGCTCACTCATCGTCAAGCTGCTCATGGTCATCTCCTCTTCCTTTCAATACGTTACAACCTGATGCCCATCTTGTCCATGTTAGACAACACTAAGTGTCTGCAAACCTTTTCCAAGCATCACATTGCATCGTGATGTACCATCCCTAAATCCACCAATAACCGAAACGACCGATTTCTGTCCCCGTGACAGAAAAGTGAGAAGTTGATGAGTCCGACGTGATTTTCAAAGCGTAATTTTTGGCTGAAAGGAGGGAGCAATCCCAATGAACTCGAAAGATCTCGCCCGTTATCTCGTCCTCGGAGGTGTTGTTGCCGGTCTCTCCGCCGGTACCCAGTTGCGCGCCCAGACCATCTCGCTCAGCGACCTGAGCACCAGCGCCAAGCAGATGTCGACCGACAAGGCGACCGCTGACAAGCATGCCTGTAAAGGCCAGAACGCATGTAAAGGCCACGGCAACTGCAAGAGCGGCGACAAGGGCTGCGCCGGCAAGAACTCCTGCAAGGGCAAAGGCGGCTGCGCCTCGGCCGAGTACCACCATAGCTGCGCCGGCCAGAACGCCTGCAAGGGCCAGGGTCCCGACGGCAAGAACGAGTGCAAAGGCAAGGGTGCCTGCGCCGTTCCGCCCGCTCCGCCCGCCCCGACTCAGACCTAACCCACGGAGCTCGTGTTACCAGTTGCCGGTTCCCTGTCTGAGGGAAACCGGCAACTGGCAACCGGCATCGAACACCACAATGACTGACTTCCCCTACCTCGGCATCGGCCTCGGACTTCGCACGGTCCACTTCTCACACGTCCTCGGCCAGGAGCCGAAGATCGACTGGTTCGAGGCCCTTTCCGAAAATCACATGGACAGCGGCGGCCGTCCCGCGTTCGTGCTCGACAAAGTCGCCGAGCGCTATCCGGTCGTGCTGCACGGCGTCTCGATGTCGATCGGCGGAACCGATCCGCTCGATTTCGACTATCTGGCGAAACTGAAGAAGCTCGCCCGCCGCGTCAACGCGCGCTGGATCTCCGATCACCTCTGCTGGACCGGCGTGATGGGGAAGAACACGCACGACCTCCTGCCGGTCCCGACGAACGAGCGCGCCCTCGAGCACATCGCCGAGCGCGTGCGCGTCGTCAGCGATTACCTCGAGCAGCCGCTCGTCCTCGAGAACCCATCAACGTACGTCGCGTTCCACGAATCGACGATGACGGAGTGGGACTTCCTCGCGCAGCTCACCGAGCGCTCCGGCTGCCGCCTGCTGCTCGACGTCAACAACGTCTACGTCAGCGCGTTCAACCACGGCTTCGATCCGAAGACGTACATCGACGGCATCCCCGGCGACCGCGTCGTGCAGATCCACCTCGCGGGGCACACGAAGTACGACACCTACATCATCGACACGCACACCGGCCACGTCATCGACGAGGTCTGGTCGCTCTACGACTACACGATCCGCCGCTTCGGCGAGATCTCGACGATGGTGGAGTGGGACCAGGACATCCCCGACTTCGACACCGTGCACGCCGAGGCGCTGAAGGCGTCCGAGGTACTGGAGGCCGCCTGTGCGTGAGCTCCAGGAGTGGATGTACGCCTCGATCGTCTCGCCGCAGTGGCCCGACGACACGTCGCGCCTCGTCGATCCGTCGCGGCTGGCGATCTATCGCGACATGTATCCGATGCGGATGCACGACGCGATGGCGGTCGACTATCCGGCGCTGATGAAGTTCCTCGGCGAGGAGAAGTTCCACGAGCTCGTCGATCGATACACCGAACATCACCCATCGCAGAGCTACACGCTGAACCGGCTCGGCGACTCGTTTCCTGAGTTCCTGACGGACGACCCGTTTCTGCACGATCTCGCGCGCTTCGAGCTGGCGATGACCGAGGTCTTCGACGCGGAGGAGACGCCCGAGCTCGATCCGGCCGTGTTCGGATCGATCGGTCCCGACTCGCGCCTGAAGACCATCGCCGCGTTCCAACTGCACGCGTTCGACTATCCGGTGAACGACTTCTTCCAGTCGTTCCGCGACGGCGAAGAGCTCGTCGAGCCGGAGCGGCGGAAGAGCTGGGTCGCCTTTCATCGCCGCGATTACGGCGTCTTCCGCCTGGAGCTGGAGGAGAGGGCGTACGACTACCTCTCCGCCTTGTGCGACGGCGCGACGATCGTGGGAGCGATCGACGGCACGGGAGCGACCCAGGACGAGTTGTTCGGATGGTTCCGCGACTGGAGTGCGGCGGGGATCTTCGGAGGAATCGAGTGAATCGGCTGCAACGCATCTACGACTTCATCACCACCAGAATTCTCGATCGCCTGCGCGATCCGTTTCTTCTCGTCATCCGCCTGATCATCGGCTATCAGTTCTTCATCACCGGCCAGGGGAAATTCGAGAAGATCGACAACGTAGTCAACTTCTTTACCACCCTCGGCTTGCCGATGCCGGAATTCACGGCGCGCTTCGTCGCAGGCGTGGAGATGATCGGCGGCGTGCTGCTGATCCTCGGGCTCTTCTCGCGGCTGACCGCGCTGGTGCTGTCGATCAACATGTTCGTCGCGTACGTCACGGCGAGTCCCGAGGGATTGAAGAGCTTCGACGCGTTCGTCGGCGATGCCGCGTTCCCGTTCTTCTTCGTCTCGCTGATCGTCCTGCTGTTCGGACCGGGCGTCTTCTCCGCCGACTGGCTGCTGCGCCGCAAGTTCTTCAAGCTTCCGCGGCTCGCAGTCGCGTCGCTGATGCTGCTGGCGTTGCCGATGAGTGCCGCCGAGCCGCCGCGCGCCGTCGCCACCTTCGCGGCGGGATGCTTCTGGTGCTCCGAGGCGGCGTTCGATCACGTGCCGGGCGTCATCGACGTCGTCTCCGGCTACACCGGCGGCGCGAAGCAGAATCCGACGTACGAGGAAGTGGGGGAGGGCGGCACCGGACATCGCGAGTCGGTGCAGGTGACGTACGATCCGACCAAGGTCTCGTACGCGCGGCTCGTCGACATCTTCTGGCTGAACGTCGATCCGTTCGATCCGTACGGCCAGTTCTGCGACAAAGGCGAGCAGTACAAGGGCGCGATCTACTACCACGACGAAGCGCAGCGGCGCGCCGCGGTCGCGTCGTCCAACGCCGTGCAGAAGCGCTTTCCGAAGCAGCGCGTGGTGACCGACATCCTCCCCGCGGGCCGCTTCTGGCCGGCCGAGGATTACCACCAGGACTACCACACGAAAAATCCGATCCGGTACAAGTACTACCGGCACGGCTGCGGCCGCGACGCGCGGCTCGACGAGATCTGGGGAAAGTCGAAGCGATAGATTGATCGACACCCGACTACAACTCCACTGGGCCGCGCAGGCGGCGGCGGGCGTCGGACGCACGATGCTGCCGAAGCAGGCCGACGACTCGCACACGAACTTCCGCTGGCGCGACGGAGTGCTGATGCAGGGCGACGAACGCTCGGGCTTGCGCATCCGCGATCTGACGCTGCTGTACGGCGATGACGAATATCCGCTGACCGGACGCACACTCGACGACGCGTTCCGTTTTTTCGAAGAGCGCGTCGGACAAACGCTCGCACGTCCCGGCGAAGCGGCGCCGCCCGATCATCCGGTCGCGCACGGGTCGGTGTTTGCGCCGGTGCCCGCGGAGCTGGAAGCGCTCGCGAAGCTTTACGCGAAAGCCAACGAAGAGCTGCAGCGCGTCCACGAAAGCCCCATCCGCTGCTGGCCGCACCACTTCGACATCGCGACGCTGATCTCCCTCGGCGGCGACCGCACGATCGGCGTCGGACTCAGTCCCGGCGACGAGCAATATCCCGCGCCGTACTGGTACGTGAACACCTGGCCCGAGCCGGACGAGCACACCATGACGCCGCTGCCCGGCGGTTTCTGGAACACGCAGGGGTGGTACGGCGCGGTGCTGCCCGCGTTGTCGAACGCGAAAGTGGCGGAGTTCATCGACGCCGCGATCAGCGGTTTACGTCGATGACGATCCGCCCCCGCACCCGCCCGCCCAGCACGTCCTCGCTCAGCTCCTGAATCCGCGTGAGCGGCTCGGTGCGGCAGATCGTCGCCAGCTTCGCGCGATCGACTTCCGCCGCGAGTCGCGACCACGCTTCCTTCCGCTTCTCCTTCGACGTGTGGATCGAGCTGATGCCGAGGAGCGCGACGTTGCGGAGGATGAGCGGCCAGACCGTCGTGTTCAGCTCGTGGCCGCCGGCCATGCCGCAGCAGGCGATCGCGCCTTCGTACGCGGTCTGCGCGAAGAGCGTGGCGAGCGAGTCGCCGCCGACGGTGTCGATGCCGCCGGCCCAGCGCTCCGACTCGAGCGGCGCCGGTTTTCTCGCCAGCTCGTCGCGCGGAATGATCGACGTCGCGCCGAGGTCGCGGAGGTAAGGCTCCAGCTCGGGACGTCCCGTCGAGGCGGCGACGCGATGTCCGCGATGGGCGAGCAGCATGACGGCGATGGATCCGACGCCGCCCGCCGCGCCGGTCACGACCAGCTCGCGCTCCGAGGGAACGAGGCCGTACGCATCGAGCGCCATCACGCAGAGCATCGCCGTAAATCCGGCCGTTCCGATCTGCATCGATTCTTCGAACGAGAGCGTCGCCGGCAGCGGAACGAGCGTCTTCGCCAGCACGCGCTGGCGCTGCGCGTAGCCGCCCCATTCCGTTTCGCCGAGCCCCTGCGCGAGGCCGACCACGCGATCGCCCGGCTTGAATTCGTCGGTCGTCGATTCGACCACCGTGCCGGCGAGATCGATGCCGATGACCATCGGGAACTTGCGGATGATCTTCCCGCGCGCGGTCACCGCGAGGGCGTCTTTGTAGTTGAGCGAGGAGTAGGCGATGTCCACCGTGACTTCGCCCGGCGGCAGCTCGTCGAGCTCTTCGAGCGCGACGCTGTAGCCCTTTTCCTGTTTGCGCGCGATGAGTGCTTTCACTTCTTCACCGTCTTTGCGAGGTAGTCCTTGATGTGTTGATGAATCGCCGGATCGCTCCACACTTTCACCGCCGCCGCATCGTCCGCCGGCATGCCGCGCAACACGCGCTTCGTCAGGCGGAACGACTCGCGCGGAATCGCGGCGAGCTGCGACGCGACCGCATGCGCGCGCTCGAGCAGCGCGGCCGGCTCGACGACTTCGTCGATCATCCGCGCTTCGAGCGCCTCGCGCGGCAGCAACGTCTTGCCCATGAGCACCAGTGGCGCGAGATTCGGCACCGCGAACTGCATCACCTTCAACGCGACCTCGGGGAACGGCACGCCGACGAGCAGCTCCGGCACGCCGATGCGGCCGTTGCCGTCGGCCATCAGCCGGTAATCGCTCGCGCAGACGAGAATGCAACCGCCGGCGATGGCGTGGCCGTTCGTTGCCGCGACGACCGGCACCGGCAGCTCGAACAACTTCTGCAGCGCATCGCGCAACAGCGGAAAGAAGCGGTCGACGTACGGCGCGCCTTCATTGGTCAGTCGAAAGAGATCGACGCCGGCGCAGAAGATCGAGCCGGTTCCGGTGAGCACGATCGCGCGCGCGTCGAGCGCGCCGTCGAGCGCTGCGATCAGCGCCTCCAGCAACTCCACATCCATCGCGCTCGCTTTGCCGTGCGCGAGCCGCAGCGTGACGATTCCTTCGCGTTCTTCGCGTTCGATCAACTCCGTCCTCCTACGATCAACACTCTGCTTCCGGGATGCGCGTCGAACGTCCGCTGCGCGTTCCGCATCCGCTCCTCGGCACGCTTGAGCACCGCGACGAAGCGCGGATTCGCGCGCAGCGGATCGAGCCACGGATCGTGCGCGAAGATCGGATAACAGAAGAACCCGTCGTTCACCGCGTTCTCGAGCACTTCCAGCGCGTCCTCGGGCCGATGAATCCTCACCAGGCCGCGTGCGATGTAGTAGCGCCCCTCGGGGTCGGGGAAGTTGCGGAACTCATCGAACCCGACGAACGCCCGCTCGTCGGCGCGCAGAAACCATTCGAAGCCCTGAAGAATGCGAAACGCCGCGCTTCCCGGCAACGCGCCGTTTTTCTCCAGGCGTCTCCGGCGATCGACGAACATCTCCAGCGCATCGTCGTAACGCCCCATCGACTCGAGCACCAGCGCCTCATCGGCGCCGAAGTCGCGATCGCGATCGACCGTGGCCAGCGCTTCTTCGTAGCGCCCCATCATCCAGTAGGTGTGCGACGCGCTGGTCGAGACGTTGGGATCGAGCTGGCGCGCCTGTTCATGCGCGGCGGCCGACGCCTCGAGCAGGCCGCAGTAACGAAGCGCCATCACCAGACCGGAGAAAACAGCGGGATCGTTGGAGCCGCGCTGCACGCGATCGAGGAGCCGCATCATCGCCGCCTCGGCGCGTCCGAGCGCCACTTCGATCTGCGCGTACGCGAGATGTCCGATCGGCAGCTCGGGATTCAAATCCAGCGCGCGACGTGCCGCCGACTCCGCGAGGTTGTACTCGGCCTTCGTGTCGCCGGTGTACTTGCCGAGGAGGAGGTGGATGCGCGCGATGCGCGCCCAGGCCGGCGCGTAACGCGGGTCCTCGTCGAGCGCACGCTTGTACATTTCCTGCGCGATGCGCCAGCCCTCGGGCGATTCGCCCTGCTGTGCGGCGCGGAGATAGAACTCGTGCGCGCGCGGCGTCGCCGGCACGTCGCCGCGCACGAGGCGCGCCTCGCGTTCGGTCAGCGGCAACTCGAGCGACGCGACGATCCGCTGCGTCAGCGTGTCCTGCAATTCGAAGATGTCGGACATCGTCGCCTGCGACGAGAGCGACCAGAGCACCGTGCCGCCCGGGACTTCGATGAGCTGCGACGTCATTCGGATCTGCTCTCCCGAACGCAGCAGCGTGCCGATCAACGCGACGTCGACGTCTGCTTCCGAGGCGAGCTTGCGCAGGTCGCTGACGTCGATGCGCGAGGCGGTCATCGGCGAGCGGACGATCAGCGATCCGACGCTCGCGAGTGACGTCGTGATCGCCTCGGGGATGGCATGCGCGAGGAAATCGATCTCCGCATCGGGACGGAGCAGGCGCAGCGGAAGCACGATCAGTCGCGTGACCTGACGCGCGACGATCGGCGAGCCGGCGTCGGAGATCATCATCACTTCGCGCAGGTCGGTCGCCATCGCGCCGGCCGATTGATAGCGATCCTCGGGACGCTTCGCCATCGCGCGATGGACGATGCGATTCAGCGCGGCGATCGCCGCCGAGCCGGCGAGGTTCGGCGCGGCCTCGTAGCAGATCGCGTGATAGAGCTTCATCGCGTTCTCGTCGGTGAACGGCGCGTGGCCGGTGACCATCTCGAAGAGGATCGCGCCGACGGCGAAGAGGTCGGTGCGGCCGTCGACCGGCGCGCCGAGGAGCTGCTCGGGGGCCATGTAGCGCGGCGTGCCGACGATCATCCCGGAAAGCGTGAGCGGCGACTTGTCGCCCTGGCGGAGCGTGGTGTCGTTCGGCTCGAGGATCGACGGCTGCAGCTCGCGCGCGAGTCCGAAGTCGAGGAGCTTCACGCCTGACGCGGTCATGAAGACGTTCGATGGTTTGAGGTCGCGATGGATGAAGCCGCGCGCGTGCAGGGCGTCGAGCGCCGTGAGCATCGCGAGCGTGATCTGCACCGCGTCGTTGAGCGGCAGCGCGCCGCGCTTGACCTGCTCCGCGAGCGGCTCGCCGTCGAGCAGCTCCATGACGAGGAATGGGAGACCCGACTGATCGCCGATGTCGAAGAGCTGGCAGACGTTCGGATGGCTCAGGCTCGCCGCCGCGCGCGCCTCGCGGAAGAAGCGCTCGCGCGCCGAGGAGTCGCCCGCGTCGCGAATCGTCTTGATCGCGACCGCGCGATGAAGCCGCTCATCCTCGGCAGCGTAAACGACGCCCATGCCGCCTTCGCCGAGCTTGCGAAGAATACGGTAGGGGCCGATTCGCTCGTCCATTCCCCGTGATGATAGAGGCAGACAGCGGACAGCAGACAGCGGACAGCAAAGGCCCGCGGTTTCTCCTGCTGTCCGCTGTCCGTTGTCCGCCGTCCGGGTCATATACTCGCCCCATGGCAAAGCAATACGACGTGGTGGTCCTCGGCGCGGGTCCCGGCGGGTACGTGGCGGCGATTCGCGCGACGCAACTCGGTCTGAAAACGGCGGTCGTGGAGAAGAAGTACTGGGGCGGTGTCTGCCTCAACGTCGGCTGCATTCCGTCGAAGGCGCTGCTGCGCAACGCGGAGCTGGTGCACATCGTCGGCAAGGAAGCGAAGACGTTCGGCATCAACATCGAAGGGAACGTTTCGTTCGATTACGGCGAGGCATTCCGCCGCAGCCGTAAAGTCGCGGAGGGGCGCGTCAAAGGCGTCCACTTCCTGATGAAGAAGAACAAGATCGACGAGATCGACGGGTGGGCGACATTCACCGACGCCAACACGATGTCGATCGACAACGGCGACACCATCACGTTCAAGCACTGCATCATCGCCGCCGGCGCGACGACGCGTTTGCTGCCCGGTACGAAGCTGAGCGAGCGCGTCGTGACGTACGAGGAGCAGATCCTCGACGAGAAGCTGCCGGGGAGCGTGATCATCGCCGGCGGCGGCGCGATCGGCGTCGAGTTCGCGTACGTGATGAGCAACTACGGCGTGAAGGTGACGATCGTCGAGTTCCTCGAGCGCCTCGTGCCGCTGGAAGACGAAGAGGTGTCGAAGGAGCTGGAGCGCAATTACAAGAAGGCGGGCATCGAGGTGATGACCGGCACGCGCGTCGACGCCATCGACGAATCGGGCGAGAAGGTGAAGGTGACGGTCACGCGTGGCGGCCAGCAGCAGACGCTCGAAGCGGACAAGGTGCTGCAGGCGATCGGCTTCAAGCCGCGCGTCGAGGGCTACGGCCTGGAGAAGACCGGCGTGAAGCTGACCGAGCGCGGCGCGATCGACATCGACGGCCGCATGCGCACGAACGTCCCGAACATCTACGCCATCGGCGACGTGACGGCGAAGCTGATGCTCGCGCACGTCGCGGAGGCGATGGGGATCATCGCCGCGGAGACGATCGCCGACGTGGAGACGAAGGAGCTCGACTACGTGATGATGCCGCGCGCGACGTACTGCCAGCCGCAGGTGGCGAGCTTCGGCTACACCGAGAAGCAGGCGCGCGAGAAGTTCGGCGAGATCAAGGTCGCGAAGTTCCCTTTCACCGCGAACGCGAAGGCCCACGGCCTCGGCGACGCGACCGGCTTCGTCAAGCTGATCGCCGACGCGAAATACGGCGAGCTCCTCGGCGGCCACATGATCGGGCCGGATGTCACGGAGCTCCTGCCGGAGCTCACGCTCGCGCAGCAGTGGGAGCTGACCACGACCGAGCTCGCGCGCAACGTGCACGCGCATCCGACGCTGAGCGAGGCGGTGAAGGAAGCGCTCCACGGCCTCGCGGGGCACATGATCAACATGTGATGTGCGTTCTGGCCCGTTCCGCGCAAGTGTTTTCGCGGAGGACCTGTCATGAAAAAGATCTGTCTGGCAATCGTCGTCGTCCTGCTGGCGGTTCCTGCCTTCGCCCAGGACACGAGACTTCGCTGCGAATCGAACGGCAAGCTGGTGCAATGCGGCTTCGCCGGCACCGGCACCGTCTCGCTGATGAGGCAGCTCAGCAAGACCGCGTGCATTCAGGGGAAATCGTGGGGCTACAGCGGCGACACCGTCTGGGTCGATCGCGGATGCCGCGCTGAATTTCTCGTCACGCCGGTCAGCGTCTCGATTCCGACCACCGCCGTCATCTGCGAATCAGGTGGCGGACGCCACAACTGCGCGGCCGACACGCGCTTCGGCGTGCACATCAGCCGGCAGCTCAGCAAGCACGGCTGCATGGAAGGAAAAGACTGGGGCTACACGAGCAACGGCATCTGGGTCGATCGTGGATGCCGCGCGGAGTTCATCGTCGGACCGGGGCCGCTGACCGGCGGCATGACCAGCGGCGTCCGGAACAACTATCACGGCTCCGTCGTCTGCGAGTCGGTCAACAACGTCCGCCATCGCTGCAACGCGGACACGCGGTTCGGCGTTCAGATCGGGCGTCAGATGAGCGACAACACCTGCATCCTGAACAAGAGCTGGGGCTGGGACAGCCGCGGAATCTGGGTGAGCAAAGGTTGCCGCGCCGAGTTCATTCTCGGTTCGCAATGACGCGTTCCGCCTCCGCCGCCTGAGCGGGATCGCGCACCACGATCACCACCTGCTCCACGCGCGCGGAGGCGACGCGCAGTCCCTCGCGCATCGCGAGCAGCGCGGGCTCGAACTTGAAGCGCGCGTGGCCTGTGCCGAAGAGCGGCATGGCGATGCTCCGGCATCCCTTCCGCTCGGCGCAGGCTAGCGCGTTCTTCACGCAGGCCTGGATGATCGCCGCCGAGGTCATGTGCGACTGATCGCTCGCCACGCAGTGGATCAGCGTCTTGCACGTCATCGCGCCGGCGGTCGTCGGATGAACCGAGCCGGCGTGCAAGCGTCCGCCGCCCGTCTTCACGATCGCCTCGCACTGCCGCAGCACTTCCCACCCGCCCTTCTCCCGGACACTCGCGCCGGTCCCCATCATCAGCGACAGCCGCGGATTGGTCGACGTGCAGATGGCCTCGGCCGGCGCATCGGCGATGTCCCCGACGAAGATGGAGATTTGGGGTCGCATCTGGACAATTAACTTTACACCGTAAAGTTAATTGTCCAGATGCGACCCCAACCCCAGCTACAGCGGCTCGTCGGCGGAGGGGCCGTACATCCCGGGCAGCGGCACGTTGTTCAACCGCAGATAGACCGCGAGCTGGGCGCGGTGGTGGATGTGGTGGTTCATGAAGAAGCTGCGGAAGACCATGAACCTCGGCTCGGAGAAGATCACGTGGTCGCCCATGCGCAGCGTCCAGGTGTCGTGCATCCGTTCGTCCGGGACAGTCGCGATCGCCTCGCGCGCCTGCGCGACGTTCGACTCGAGCAACGCGAGCAGGTCCGGCGTGGTCTTCACCTCGGGTTGACGCGGGAACTTCATCACGTCGATGCCGTCGCCCTCGGCGATGACCTTCGGGAAGCGCACCAGGCTGACGACGTGATTGGCCAGCCAGCCGAGGGGGTTCGACTTTTCGTGCGGTTTGAAATCGAGCTTGTCGTCCGGGACGCGCTCGACCAGGCGGCGCGTCGTCTTCATCTCGCGATCCATTTCAGCGAGCAGCATTTCGGCGATGTTCATGCGCCGGAGTCTAACCGAGGTCAGCGTCGCGCCGAGGCGCTCTTCGCCGTAGGACTTTTCGCCGCGCGCTTCGTCGCGGGGGCCTTCTTCTTCGCCGGATACTCCCGCGCGCTCAATTGATTGACGTACTTCACGAACGAGCGGAAGAGTTTCTCGCCGCGCGAGTCGGGGGTCTGGTCGCGGGAGAGCTCGTCGATCGATTCGCCGGTCGCGAGCTCCAGCGTCGGATCGCGCAGGAGCATCTGCATCAGCATCTCGGAGACGGCGAATTGCTTCGGCGGCTCGATGCCGAGGGAGCGGGCGGAGACGGTGAGGGCACGGCGGGTCGTCGGGGTGAGCTCGCGGACCGCGCCGGCGAGCGTCTGTTCGATGTGGCTCGTCGCGGGCGTCGCGACGACGATGCGGCTGCGGTGCGGATCCCAGTCGTCGCTCGCGTTGATGATGCCGAGCGTGGCGGGGAGGAAGAGCTTGTCGCCGTTGTACGGATCGAGCGCGCGATAGATCGCGGGACGCAGCAGGCGGCGCGAATTGCAGGCGCTGATGACGATGTAGCGGACGCCGTCCGCCTCCACCCGCTCCTGCAGCGCGCCGACCGAAATGTACGAGCGGTCGGCCGCCGGGTCGTAGCTGTTCTGCACCTTCAGGCCGTTGCCGTTCGTGCCGTGCGTCTCGAGCACCAGCGTGCGGATCGCGCGCTCGGGATAGAGGATGTTGTACGTGCGGACGCCGCTCAGGATCGAATCCCAGTCGGCATCCTCGAAGCAGGCGAAGCCGAGGGATTGATAGAAGCGGCAATTACCGGGAACGGAGAGGTCGGGACTGAACACGATCCCGACGCCGCGTCCGACCTCGGACAGCTTCGCCTTGTGCTCATACGGCCAGGCCTTCGCCAGCAGGTACTCGGTCGGCGTGATCGCGTAGACGCGGGCCGCGAAGACGAAGGCGATGAGGATGAGGATGGGTCGGCGCATGACGATGACCGCAAGGCGGCTGCTGCGCCGCCCTGCGGTTCGGAAGCCGGACGGTTAATCCTTGTGCATCCGGCGATGGGTGGTGGTTTCGGCCGGTGTCGTCGTGGTGGTCGTCGACTCCTGGACGGAGCTGACCATCGGGGTCGTCTCGGTCGTGGTCGTCGTCTCGGTGACGGTCGGCGTGGTCACTTCCGTGGTGACGACCGGTGTCGTCGTCGTGGTGGTGATCGTCTCGGTCGTATTCGGCGCAACCGGAGCGGTGGTCACGACGGTGGGAGTCGAATAGGTCGTCGTGGTCGTGGTCTTCGCGCCGTTGCTGGTGATCAGCGTCTGACCGGTGCCGGCATAGCTGTTGTCGGCCGTGGCGACCTGGACGTTCTCACGTCCGCCAACGCGGGAGCTTGCGTCGAGGGAAGTCGGCTGATCGGCCTGAGCGGGAACTCCGCTGCCGCCGACATAGGCGCCGGTGCTGTTGTTCAGTCCCGCGGTATTCACGTCGCCCGTGGTGTTCTGACTCACGGTCGAGCCGGCCTGCGTGCCGTTGTTCACTGAGCTCTGATCCGACGTCGACTTACATGCAACCACGCCGAGCGTCAGCAGCAGAGCCGCGCAGAGGGAGAGAAGTGTTTTTCTCGTGCTGTTCATTGAGTTTATCTCCTGTTGTCGTGGGAGCATCTGCTCCCTCGGCCAATCGCTAATTCAAGAGCTAGACCCGATTCATAGTTGAATTCGCCACGTTTCTTGCATCGACCGAAAAAAAGTTGGAGGTCGTATGCGTACAGTGATCGGACGTTTCACTCCTCAGGTCTTCGCCATCATGCGAATCGTGACCGGACTGCTCTTCGCCTGCCACGGATCACAGAAGCTCCTCAACTGGCCGCCGGGCAACATGCATCCGCCGATCGCGTCGCTCTTCGGGCTCGCAGGGATCATCGAGCTGGTGTGCGGATTGTTGATCGCCGCCGGATTTCTCACCGGCATCGCCGCCTTCATCGCCAGCGGCGAGATGGCTGTCGCCTACTTCAAGGCGCATTTCCCACAGGGACCGATTCCGCTGCTGAACAACGGCGAGCTGGCGGTCGTCTACTGCTTCCTGTGGTTGTTCGTCGCCGCGCACGGCGCGGGGATCTGGAGTGTCGACAACGCGATGCGGAAACGTTAGGGCGGTAGAATCGACGTCGTGAGCGAATCCGCAAGCGATGTCGATCCGGTCATCGAGTTCTACCAACGCGGCGTCGATCTGACGCTGATTCGCGAGAACCTTCGAAAGACTCCCGAAGAACGAATCCGGGCGCTGGAGGATCTTCAGCGTTTCGCTGAGGAAGTGCGAAAGGCTGGCGTGGCCTTTCGGCACGAGAACGGATGACGCGGTTCGAAACGCTCCTCAACGCGTTGCGATCGTCGGATGTCTCGTTCGTAATCGTCGGTGGCATCGCGGCGACATTTCATGGCTCTTCCCGGCTCACCAACGATCTCGACATCGTTTATGAGCGGTCCGCGGTCAACTACGAGCGTGTGACGAGAGCGCTCGCTCCATTCGAGCCTTACCTGCGCGGCGCACCACCCGGGTTGCCGTTTCGATTTGACGTCGACACCATCAAGCGCGGCCTTAACTTCACGCTTCGGACGAGCTCAGGCGATATTGATTTGCTCGGTGAGCTTACCGGCGTCGGAACCTTTTCCGATGTCCTCGGACAATCGGTCGAAGCCGAACTGTTTGGAGCAACGTGCCGCTTCATCAATCTCGACGCCTTGATCCGTTCGAAGAGAGCTGCCGGCCGCGCGAAAGACCTGGAAGTCATCGCCGAGCTCGAAGCCATTCGAGGGACGCGTCGCGAGTGACTTCGATGCTTCACGAAGCGGACAGGCGAGGGCGCCTGTCCCCCCACTGGAGGCACCCGACTTACGGCCTGATCGCGATGTGATCCTCGACATTGATCACGCCCGGCGCGGACCAGGCGGCGTGAATCGCATCCTCGTGCTCGGCCCATGAGCGGACGTCGCCGCGCAGGACGATCGTTCCTTCGCGCGCCTCGACGGAGATGTGCTTCGCGTCGATCTCCGCGTTGCGGCGCAGCGCGGCCTCGATCTTCTCCTTCACCTCACCGGCATGCAGGCGCGGGCGGAGCAGGATCGCGTTGGTGATGCCGCGCACGCCCATCAGATTGCGCACGGCGTCTTCCGCCGCGTTCTTCTGGTAGTACCACTCGACCTCGCCCTCCAGCGTGATCCAGCCCTGCGCCACCGTCACCTTCACGCGACCTTTCGGCACGGCGACGTTCCAGTCGAGCGCGCTGAGCGCGCGCTGCGCGATGTTCGCGTCGTCGGGCGTGATGCGGTCGGGCAGTTTGACTTCGATCTCGTTCGCGACGGCCTCGACGCCGAAGACGCGCTTCGACACCGTCTCCGCGCGCCAGCGCTCGGAGTAGGTGCGCACGGTTCCGTTCAATGTGATCACGCCGTGGTCGGCGGCGACGCCGATCTTCGACGCATCGAGACTCGGCTCCCATTCCAGTTCCGCGATGACGTCATGCTGGAGCTCTCGATCGGTTTTCATCACATCCTCCCGCGCGCGATTCTCGATCGAACCTCGCGCGGCTCGCCGTGATGAGAGACCACTTTGCCTGTGACGAGGACAGGGCACAACGCGCCGCGCGTGACGTGCTGCCGGGTCGGCCCCATCACAATGAGGTCTGCGCCGCGCTTCTCGGCGAGCGCCAGCAGCCGCTCGGGCGGATCGTCTTCCGAGAACGCCATGAGCAGCAGCTCCGCGCCGAACGCTTCCGCGAGCTCGGTGCCGGGGCCGATGGCGGGGACGGAACAGAGCACGCGCCTGATCGCCACTTCTCCGCCGAGGGGCTGCAGCAAGGGCGTGACGGTGAGGACCGGGACGTCGGAATCGCGCAGCACGGCCTCGGTGACCGATCCCATGATGGCGCGCTTCCAGCCGCTCCGTCCGTGCGTCCCCATGATGATCAGGTCCGCGTTCATGTCGCGCGCGGTCTGCACGATGGCGCGGGCCGGCGAGTCGTCGACGACGATCGCCTCGATGCCTCCCTCCGGCGCCTTGAGAATCGCGAAGTCGCGCAGCTTCTCCTGGATGCGCAGCTTCGCGTCGGGCGCATTCTCGAGGTAGTAGCCGAGCGGATACTCGAGGAACTCGATCGGCAGGCGGACCTCGTCCGCGTAAAGCAGCGTGAGGCGCGATCCGAGTTTCTGGCGGAACAGCAGGGCGTACTCCATCGCCAGCTCGCCGAAATCGCTCAAGTCGGTGGGAACGAGAATGCGCTCGAATCTCATGACCATAAGAGAAGTCGGGCGCGAAAGTCCGGCGAGGACGCTGCGCACGTGCGGAGGTGCGGGATGTCACCCGAGTTAAGTCAAGGACCTGACCCTTAACTTAACTCCCTATGACATCGGTCATATCGCCGACGCCCGCGAAGGGCTACGTTCGTCGCATGTACGGACGCGTCGGACCGGAGCGCATCGTGAGTGCCGCCTGGGGTGCGCTCTTCACCGGCATCCTCGGGCTGCTCATCGTCGCCGGCTCGCGGAATCTGCAACACTTCGATGCCGCGCTCGTCGGCTACACCTTCGCCGTTCTCTTCGCCACCTTCGCCATCGTCTACCGCTACGCGATGTGGCTGCAGCGGCCGCCGACGCGACGCTACTGGGTTCGCGGCTGGCAGTTGTTCTTCAGCCGCAAGTACCTCGGGGCGAACATCCGCAACTGGTTCGCGCGCGTGACCGCCGACTTCGCGCTGAACCGTTTCATCTTCCGGCGCGGACGTGCGCGCGGACTGGCCCACGCGCTGATCATGTGGGGCTGCATTCTGGCGTTCGCCATCACCTTCCCGCTCGTCTTCGGCTGGATTCACTTCGAGACGGTGCCGGGCGACGTCACGTCGTATCGCACCTTCCTCTTCGGCTTCGGCACGACGTCGTTCCCCATTCACTCGCTCATCGCGTTTCTCATCTTTCACGGCCTGGTCTGGTCGGCGTTTCTCGTGATCGGCGGCGTGATGCTGGCGATGCGGCGCCGGATGCGCGAGCACGGCGCGGCCGCGGTGCAGCGTTACGCCGAAGACTTCCTCCCGCTGATTCTGCTCTTCGCCATCAGCATCACCGGCCTGCTGCTGACGGCGAGCTACACCTGGATGCAAGGCTACGGCTACGACTTTCTCGCCCTGCTGCACGCGATCACCGTCATCTTCACGCTGCTCTACCTGCCGTTCGGAAAGTTCTTCCATATCTTCCAGCGCCCCGCGCAGCTCGGCGTCAGCTTCTACAAAGACGTGGCGGCGAAGGAAGGGATGGCGAAGTGCGCGCGGTGCGGGCAGGAGTTCGCGCCGCTGATGCAGATCGAGGATCTGATTCAGGTGGAGAAGAAGCTGGGATATCGATATGAGTTGACAGTGGACAGTGGGCAGTGGGCAGGAGAGCAACGGCCAACTGCCAACGGTCAACGGCCAACTCACTACCAGCGAATCTGTCCCTCCTGCCGCCGCTCCATGCTCGCGATCGCACAAGGAAAACTCTGGCATGGCCACACTGCCCAAATCGACTGACGTCCTCGTGAACGCGTGGGGTCCGCACCTCAACCGGATGGAAGGGCCGCGCGTCGACACCGGCACCGAGCCCGACCGCATCGTCCCGACGCATTGCTGCTTCTGCGGCCAGCAGTGCGGCATCAACCTCAAAGTCAAAGACAACCTCGTGATCGGCTTCGAGCCGCGCTACGACTTCCCGTTCAACAAAGGAATGCTCTGCCCGAAAGGGGTGAAGCGTTACCTGCAGGGCGGACATCCCGACCGCATCACCACCGCGTTGCGGCGCGATCCCGAAAACGAGAACGGCTTCGCGCCGATGCCGTACGACGACGCGATCGCGCGCGTCGCCGCGGAGATCGAGCGCATTCAATCGACGTACGGCCCCAACGCCTTCGGTGTCCTCTCCGGCGCCAGCCTGACGACGGAGAAGGCGTACCTGATGGGCAAGTTCGCCCGCGTCTGTCTGAAGACCAAGTACATCGACTACAACGGCCGGCTCTGCATGGTCAGCGCGGGGGCGGCGAACAAGAAATCGTTCGGCATCGACCGCAGCGCCAGTCCGTGGAACGACATCCTCGGCGCCGAGGTCGTGATCATCGCTGGATCGAACACGGCGGAGTGCTCGCCGATCACGACCAACTACGTCTGGCAGGCGCGCGAGAACGGCGGGAAGGTGATCGTCGTCGATCCGCGCATCACGCCGATCGCGCGCACCGCCGATCTGTTCCTGCCGGTGAAGCCGGGGCGCGACGTCGCGCTGTTCAACGGCATCCTCCATCTCATGATCGAGAACGACTGGCTCGATCACGACTTCATCGCGCAGCACACCGTCGGTTTCGAAGCAGTCGCCGAGCACGTGCAGCAGTGGACGCCGAAGCGGACCGCCGAGGTCACCGGCATTGCGGAGAAATCGATCCGCGCCGCGGCGGAGCTGTGGGGCACGGCTAAGACGAGCTTCCTGATGCACGCGCGCGGCATCGAGCATCACTCGCACGGCGTCGAGAACTGTCTTTCGACCATCAACATCGTCCTGGCCTCGGGACGCATCGGCAGGCCGAACTGCGGTTACGGCACCGTGGTGGGGCAGGGGAACGGGCAGGGCGGGCGTGAGCACGGCCAGAAATGCGATCAGCTTCCCGGCTGGCGCGACATCTCCAATCCCGCGCATCGCGAATATGTCGCCGGCGTGTGGGGCGTGAAGGCGGAGGAGCTCCCCGAGGCGGGCGTCGACTGCTACGAGATGATGCGGAAGATCGACGCGGGGGAGATCAAGGGACTGCTGTCGATCTGCTTCAATCCGAAAGTCTCGCTGCCCGACAACGCGTTCGTCACGCGCGCGCTGGAGAAGCTCGAGTTCTTCACCGTCATCGACTTCTTCCTAAGCGAGACCGCGCAGCACGCCGACATCGTTCTGCCCGGATCACTGCACGAAGAAGATGAAGGGGTCGTCGCGCAGGTCGAAGGGCGCGTGATCAAGATCAACAAGGCGGTCGATCCGCCGGGCGATGCGAAGCAGGACTGGCGCGTCATCCAGGACATCGCTCATGCGCTGGGCCGCCCGCACGGGTTCACGTTCGAGAGTCCGCGCGAGATCTTCGACGAGCTGCGCGTCGCGTCGAAGGGGGGCGTCGCCGACTACTTCGGCATCACGTACGAAAAGATCGAAGCGAACAACGGAGTCTGCTGGCCCTGCCCGACGCTCGAGCATCCCGGCACGCCGCGGCTGTTCGAGGACCAGCGGTTCTACTTCCCCGACGGCAAGGCGCGCTTCAACGTCGCGGCATACCGTCCGCCGGCGGAGGACGTCGACGCGGAGTATCCGGTCATCCTGACGACCGGCCGTGTCGTCAGCCAGTTCCTCTCCGGCACGCAGACGCGGCGGATTGGTCCGCTGGTCGACCAGTATCCCGAGCCGCGCGTCGAGATCCACCCGCGCCTCGCCCAGAAGTACGGCATCGCGGACGGCGACTGGACGACCGTCGAGTCGCGGCGCGGCACCGTCACGCTGCGCGCGCAGGTCGTGACCACCATCCGCCCCGACACGGTCTTCATCCCGTACCACTGGCCGGGAAAGAAGTCGGCGAATCAATTGACCATCGCGGCGCAGGATCCGGTGTCGAAGATCCCCGAGTACAAGGTGTGCGCGGTGAGAATTTATCCCGAGCGCAGCGAGGGATCAGTGGAGCAGCAGCGATGAACGCAACCACAACGCGAGGACCGGCCGTGTATCGCGGCTGCTCCGTTGACTCCTCGCTTCGCTCGGAGTGAACTTGCAAGAATTCTTCATCGATCCAAACCGCTGCATCGGCTGCCAGTCGTGCGTGGCGGCGTGCAGCGAGTGCGACACGCATCGCGGCACGTCGATGATCCATCTCGAATACGTCGACCGCCCGATCTCGGTGCAGACCGTGCCGGTCGTCTGCATGCACTGCGATTCGCCGACCTGCGCCGAAGTCTGTCCCGCGGATGCCATCAAGCGGACCGGCGACGGCGTCGTGCAGACCGCGCGCAAGCCGCGCTGCATCGCCTGCAACAACTGCGTGCTCGCCTGTCCGTTCGGCGTGCCGAAGATGAAGGTCGAGCTCTCGCTGATGATGAAGTGCGACATGTGCTACGACCGCACCTCGGTCGGTTTGAAGCCGATGTGCGCCAGCGTCTGCCCCTCCGGCGCGCTCTACTTCGGCACGCGTGAGGAGATCGAGCACCTCCGGCCGCGCTCGAAGCCGGTGAACCAGTTCCAGTTCGGCGCGCAGACCATCACCACCAAGGTGCACATGATGGTTCCGCGCACCGACGCCGTGACGCACGTCGACGTCCTCTCCGCGATGGAAGAGCGCCCGCTCGACGACGTCTTCGAGGAGATTCCATGAGCTCGCAAACACCCGACGGCCGTCCGTACCACGAGCAGCCGCAGTGGCGGAACGATTTCCCCATCGACTGGCCGCAGGATGAATACGTCGCGCGGCGCGACTTCACGAAGTTCCTCGTGCTGACGAGCTTCGCGTTCGCCGTCGGCCAGCTCTGGATCGTCGTCGAGAATTTCGCGCGCAAGCGGCGGGGAAGACTTCCCGTGCGTCGCATCGCGCGCGCCGACGCGATCCCCATCGGCGGCTCGCTGGTGTTCGGCTATCCGGCGCCGCACGACGCCTGCATCGTCATGCGCACCGGACCGCAGCAGTACGTCGCGTACAACCAGAAGTGCACGCACCTGAGCTGCGCGGTGGTGCCCGACCCGAAGCGGATGTGCCTCCACTGCCCCTGCCACAACGGCTCGTTCGAGATCGCCACCGGTGTGCCGCTCTCCGGTCCGCCGCGCCGTCCCCTGGAGCGCATCCGGCTCGAGATCCGCGACGGCCACCTCTACGCGACCGGTCGCGAGGTGCGCGCATGAGCTTCTCCCGGCAGCAGAAGACGACGATCGTCTTCGGAATCCTGTCGATCGTCGTGATGATCGTGGTGCTGCAGCTCTGGCTCCTCACCGCGACGATGAACGCGTTCCTCGCCGGACAGGAGCGCGTGATCGCGCCCGCGGCGGTGGCGAGCATCATCTGCTTCGCGCTGAACCTTGGGCTGCTGACGTACATCTATCGGATGGAGCGCCGTTGATTCGCGAATTGCATCCCGCCTACTTCGCCCTGGTGATGGCGACGGGGATCGTATCGATCGCGGCAAAGCTGCTCGCCGTCCCGGTCGTGCCGCTCGTGCTGCTCGTGATCAACGTGATCGCGTACGTCGCGTTGTGGGCGCTGACGATCATCCGCATCGCCCGCTATCCGCGCGAGGTGTTCGCCGATCTCATCGACCATCAGCGCGGCGTCGGCTTCTTCACCACCGTCGCCGCGACGAGCGTCCTCGGCTCGCAGCTCGTGATCGTCGCGGGACAGGAACAGTTCGCCTTCGCGCTCTGGATCGCGACCCTGCTGCTCTGGCTCGTGCTCATCTACGCCGTCTTCACCGCGTTCACGGTGAAGGAGACGAAGCCGCCTCTCGATCAGGGGATCAACGGCGGCTGGCTGGTGGCGGTCGTCGCGACGCAGTCGGTGTCGACGCTCGCGTCGGTGCTCACGCCATCGGAGACGCTGCTCTTCGTCAGCCTCGCCTTCTGGCTCGCCGGCGGGATGCTCTACATCTGGCTGATCTCCCTCATCTTCTATCGCTACACGTTCTTCAAGTTCGCGCCGTCCGACCTGATGCCGCCGTACTGGATCAACATGGGAGCGATGGCGATCTCGACGCTGGCCGGCACGCTGCTGCTCGCGCGCGCCGATGCATCGCCGCTGCTGCTGTCGCTCCGTCCGTTCATCCTCGGCTTCACGATCTTCTTCTGGGCGACCGCCACCTGGTGGATCCCGATGCTGGTGATCCTTGGCGTCTGGCGTCACGGCTACAAACGCTTCCCGCTCACCTACAGCCCGCTCTACTGGGGCGCGGTCTTCCCGCTCGGCATGTACACGGTCTGCACGTTCCGCCTGGCGCGCGTGACCGGCGTCCATTTGCTCGACGCCATCCCGCCGGTGTTCCTGGTGATCGCGCTCGCGGCATGGACGGTCACGTTCGTAGGGCTATGGGGTCGCATCTGGACAATTAACTTAACGCCGCGGCGTTAAGTTAATTGTCCAGATGCGACCCCAATATGACATCGGTCAGGGCTCGTTCCGCGGACCGTCGCGAGAATGGACTCATGACGACGACAATGATGGAGTTCTCGACCAAAACCGTTGGCGAGCTCGCGGTCGAAGTACCGGCCGCGATTCGCGTGTTCGAAGCGTGGAAGATCGACTATTGCTGCGGCGGACGCACGCCGCTCCCCGAGGCCTGCAGCGCGGCGGGGAAGAGCGTCGATGAATTCGTCGCGCAGCTCATGCGCGCGGCATCGGTGCCGGACAACGCGGCGCGCGACTGGGCCGGCTCGACGCTCACCACGATCGCCGCGAACATCGTGACGACCTATCACGACTACACGCGCCAGGAGCTGCAGACGCTCGCACCGCTCGCGGCGAAAGTCCTCGGCGTCCACGGCGAGCGCCATCCGGAGCTGGCGGAGGTCGTGGCACTCATCGCCGACGTGACCGCCGACATGGTTCCGCACATGCTGAAGGAAGAGCAGGTGCTGTTCCCGTACGTGAATCAACTGGAGCAGGGGAGCGCGCCGACGCCGTTCTTCGGCACGGTGAAGAATCCGGTGCGGATGATGATGGCGGAGCACGACCGCGTCGGCGAGATCATCGCCGGTCTCCGTGCGGCGACGAGCGACTACTCGGTGCCGGACAACGCCTGCTTCAGCTATCGCGAGCTGTATCGCCGCCTGGCCGAATTCGAAGCGCGCACGCACGAGCACATCCACATCGAGAACAACCTCTACTTCCCGCGCGCCGTGGAGCTCGAGGATCGAGCCGGCAACGCGTCGCCCGCCGTCGCGGCCGGACACGCGTGCGGCTGCGGGCACTGATGCCCGGCGCGCTGCACGAATTTCTCACCCGCGATCACGCACGGCTCGACGCGCTGCTGTCGAGCTGTCGTGACGCGGCGGGCGCGATTCCGTACGACGCGTACGACGCATTCCGTCGCGGCCTGCTCTGGCACATCGGAGTCGAGGAGCGGGTGCTGTTTCCGGAGCTGCGCGGGCACCACGCGACGCCGGAGGTCGAGCGGCAATTACATCGCGATCACGCCGCGCTGGCCGCGCTGCTCGTTCCGCCGCCGACGCACGCCGAGATCGAGCAGATCGCCGCGATTCTCGAATCGCACAACGAGATCGAAGAGCGCGGAGGCGGGGCGGGCGGAGCTACTTCGTCAGTTGACGTAGCGACGCCTTCAGCAGCGTCGAGAACTCCGCCTCGCCGCCGGTCTGCTTGCGGGCGGCGTCGAGCGCGGCGTCGGCGGCGGCGGGCTTGTAGCCGAGGTTGACCAGCGCGGAGTGCACGTCATCGTCGATGGCGTGACGCGCGGTGCTCGGCGTGACCGGCGTGCCGGCGGGGAGCGTCAGTTTGTCGCGCAGCTCGAGACAGATCCGCTCCGCGGTCTTCTTGCCGACGCCGGGGATGGAGGAGAGCTTGCGGACGTCGTCGCGCGCGACCGCGTCGGCGAGATCGGCGACGTCGATGCCGGAGAGGATCTTCTGCGCGACGGTCGGGCCGATGCCGGAGATCGAGATCAGCTTCTCGAACGCGATCTTCTCCTCCGTCGTTGCGAAGCCGTAGAGCGAGAGCTGATCCTCGCGGACGTGCGTGTAGATCTCCAGCTCGATCTCGCTCCGCCCTTCCAGCTTGTAGTAGGTCGTGAGCGAGATGTGCACTTCGTAGCCCACGCCGCCGGTGACGACGAGCGCGCGCGTGGCATCGAGCTGGCGGATGTGGCCGTGGAGGTAGGCGATCATTACTTGCGCCGCCACCTCACCCCGCCCGGCGTGTCCTCGAGCAGGATGTCCTTCGCCAGGAGCAGATCTCGAATGCGATCGCTCTCCGCGAAGTTGCGCGCCTTGCGCGCGGCGTTGCGCTGCGCGATCAGCTCCTCGATCTCCGCGTCGAGGTTCTCTTCGCGCTTCGGATAGATGTCGAGCACCGGATCGACTTTCACCAGCGCTGTCCTGATCCCCTCGGCGTCCGCGGGTGTGATGCGGCCGGCGTCCATGGCGACGTTCGCGTCGCGGATCAGCGTGAAGAGCGCGGCGAGCGCGCCGGCGGTGTTGAGGTCGTCGTCCATCGCCTCTTCGAACGCGATGAGGAACTTTCCGATCAGCTCGTCGGCGTGCCCGTCTGATTCCTTCGCGCCGTGCGGTCCCGACTTCGCGAGCTCGTCGACGCGGATCAGGAACGACCCGATGCGGTTGAGCGCGTTCTTCGCGTCGTCGAGCGACTGCATCGTGAAGTTCAGCTTCGTCCGGTGCGGCACCGACAGCAGCGCGTAGCGCAGCGCGAGCGCGTCGTAGCCCATCTCCCGGATCTCGCGCAGCGTGTAGATGTTGCCGACCGACTTGGACATCTTCTGCTGGTCGATGTTGAGGTGCTCGCCGTGAATCCAGAAGCGGACGAACGGCTTGCCGGTCGCCCCTTCGCTCTGCGCGATCTCGTTCTCGTGATGCGGGAAGATCAGGTCGACCGCGCCGGTGTGGATGTCGAACGTCTCGCCGAGGAGATCCATCGACATCGCCGAGCACTCGAGGTGCCAGCCGGGACGTCCTTCGCCGATCGACGTCGGCCACGACGGCTCATCCTCTTTCTTTGCTTTCCAGAGCACGAAGTCGCGCGCCGATTCCTTTTCGTATTCGTCCGATTCGATGCGGCTGAAGCCGCTCGTCGTGTCGATCTCGACCGGCGAGAGCTGGCCGTACTTCTCGAGCGAGGAGACCTTGAAGTAGGTCGAGCCGTCGGCGACGTACGTGTGTCCGCGCTCCGTGAGCTGCTCGACCAGCGCGACCATCTGCGGGATGTACTCGGTGGCGCGCGGATACGCATCCGCGGGCCGGATGCGCAGCTCGGCCAGCGCGGCGTGGAACGCCTCGATGTACGGCGCGGTGTAGGTGGCGATGTCCTGGCCCGCCGCATTCGCGTTGCGGATGATCTTGTCCTCGACGTCGGTGATGTTCATGACCTGGCGCACGCGGAAGCCGCGGAACTCGAGGTAGCGGCGGAGGATGTCGCCCCACAGAAACGTGCGCAGGTTCCCGATGTGCGGGTGGTTGTAGACGGTCGGGCCGCAGGAGTAGATGCGGACCTCGCCGGGCACGAGGGGCACGAACTGCTCTTTTTGCCGCGTCAACGTGTTGAAGAGATGGAGATCGGACATGTGGCGGGCATTATAAGAATGCAAAATGCAAAATGCAGAATGCAGAATGTCTTTGCATTTTGCATTTGGCATTCTGCATTTCGACCATGCTGACCAGAGCCGGTTTTACTCAACGCTTTTCGACCCGTGCCGTCTTCGGCATGGTCCACCTCCTTCCGCTGCCGGGAGCGCCGCTGTTCCGCGGCTCGCTCGACGAAGTGATCGACGCGGCGCTGCGCGATGCGCGGGCGATCGCCGAAGGAGGCTGCGACGGCGTGGTCGTCGAGAACTTCGGCGACAAGCCGTTCTACCGCGGGCGGGTGCCGGCGGAGACGGTCGCGGCGATGACCCGCGCGATCGGCGACGTCGCGCGCGAGGTGAAGCTGCCGGTCGGCGTGAACGTGCTGCGCAACGACGCGCTCGCGGCGCTCGCCGTCGCCGCGGCGGTCGGCGCGGCGTTCATCCGCGTCAACATTCATACCGGCGCGATGCTCACCGATCAGGGGATCATCGAAGGGGAGGCGGCGGAGACGCTGCGGTTGCGCGCGCGGCTCGCGCCCGGGGTGATGATCTTCGCCGACCACATGGTCAAGCACGCCGCGCCGATCGCGCCGTATGACGCGGTGCAGTCGGCGAAAGACCTGCGGCTGCGCGGTCTGGCCGATGCGTTGATCGTGACGGGAGCGGAGACGGGAGCGGCGCCCGATGCGTCGCGCCTGGCGATGCTCGCGGATGCGATCGGCGACGCTCCGCTGCTCATCGGCAGCGGCTTGAGCGACGAGAACGCATCGCTGTTCGCCGCCGCGGATGGGGCGATCGTCGGCACCGCGATGAAAGTCGATGCCGACGTCGCCCGTCCGGTTGATGTGAGGAGAGTCGAGCGGATCACCCGCTCGTTCAAAGCGTTCGGCGGCCGGTGACGAGCTGCACGATCAGCACGATGACGGCGATGACCAGCAAGAGATGGATCAGCGATCCCCCGACATGCAGCGCGAAACCACCGAGCCAGCAGATGATCAGGATCACGATGATGAGCCAGAGCAGATTGCCCATGTGCGAATTCCTTTCGCCGGCTCATCAGTGCGAGGGGCGTGCCCGCGGCCGCTTCCACTTCTTCGCCCGCACTGATTTCTGCAGATCGGCGAGCGTCACCGGCCGCACTTTGGGGCGCAGCGGCGGGATGACGATCCAGAAGATCCAGAGCGGAACGCAGCCGAACGCTTCCTTGCCGAAGTAGTCGCCGAAGACGAACGGCGTCATGTCGACCTCGAAGCGCGCGGCGAAGCGCTCGATGAATTGCGCGGCGTCGTTGCCGTCGAGCCCGAGGTCATGCTGCAGACGATCGTCGTCCTTCAGTTTTTCCGGCGCGATCCTCAACTCCTCGGCCACGAACTCCCGCAGCGCCTCGCTGATCATCGAATGAGCTCGAGCCCCGTCTCTTCGTCGCGCGCGCGGACGATCTCGTGCTCGAGCCGCGCGAGGTGCATCTCGAGAGTCGGAAAGACGATCCCTTTTTTGAGATGTCCGCCGAGGGTCGAGCCGTCGCGCCGCCCTAGGACGACGTGCGCGTGGATCTTCGAAGGGGAGACGTTGCCGGCGAGCGACAACACCTCGACCTGTTCATCGACCGGGATGTCTTCGTACTGCTTCGTCTCGCGATTCCAGTACGCGATCACCGACGACTCGAACGCGCCGATGGCCTGAAACCAGGCGGACAGGATGCGTTGCTCGACGACGAATTGCTGCAGTGTGGCGAGGACGTCGTCGCCTTTGTCGAACACGAGGAGCGAGCCGTACGCGCGCATGGGCGCAATCTACCAGACCCTTTGAAATCGTAACGGTCTTGTGCGCCGGCCGTCAGAAATGAAGAGCTACTCTGACTTGCAGGGAGTGACCGATGGCGACGATCAAATGGGCCGTTCTCCTGCTCCTCGCAACGTCCGCCGGTGCCGCGGCACCAGATACCTCGAGCGAATTGCTCATGGTGCGAACGGTCAACATACGCAGTACGCAGAAGAAGTGGTCGCTGGACCAGGCTGTTGAGCTGCGGCAGAAGCTCGATGAAGTCGTTCCCATTCTGATCCCGGACCCGTCGGACGGCGCGGACCTCATGATCGAATACGAGGAGAGTATTACCGGCACTACGGATGCCGATCGAGCGACCACGTGGCGCGCAACGCTGTTTCGCCTGGCCTGCCAGAGCCGCGAGTTTGGCGAGCCGCCGAGCCGGATTGTCCGTGGGAAATGCGAGAACAATCTGTTCGTCCGCATCGGGATGGGGAAGCTGTCCGGTGCGGTCCCGATTGGCCGAAGTGCCAAAGAGGATTTCGCGTCTGCGCTCCGCGACGCGATATTCGGTTTCGCGCCCGCGAATAAGGCGCCGGTGGCTCCACCGCCCGTCGCTCCCGTGCCGGTGCCCGCCCCTCCGCAGCCGGCCGGAGCCTTCAGCAGTCAGTTGATCACCAGTGAGCCCTCGGTGCCGTCGGAAATCGAATGGACTATCGTCCCGGAACCAATAAACGAGACCCCGGCTCGAACCGCGCCGTAAAAAATCGCAGCGCCGGCGGCTCGTACACCAGCTCCAGTCCCCGAATCTCCTCCCGATGCTCGAAGAGCTCCCGCACGGAGTCGGCGACGACGTCCATGTGCCGGTCGGTGTAGACGCGGCGGGGGATGGTCAGCCGGACGAGCTCGAGCTTCGGGCGGCGATTCTTCCCTGTCAGCGGATCGCGTCCCGACGAGACGATGCCGCGCTCCATCGCGCGGACGCCGCTGTCGACGTACAGTGCCGCCGCAAGGGCCTGCGCGGGGAACTGCTCCTGGTCGAGGTGGGGGAGGAACGCCTTCGCGTCGAGGAAGACGGCGTGGCCGCCGATGGGGAGGACGATCGGGACGCCGTAGTCAACTAGTTGACGACCGAGGTGGCGGACCTGGTGGATGCGATGCGCGATGTAATCGTCGTCCACCATTTCGTGGATCCCCTGGGCGATCGCCTCCATGTCGCGGCCCGCGAGGCCGCCGTAGGTCGGCATCCCTTCGAAGATCACCACCTGTTCGCGCGCCGCCTGCAGAATCTCCTCGTCGTTGCCCGCGAGGAAGCCGCCGATGTTGACGAGACAGTCTTTCTTCGCCGACATCGTGCAGCCGTCGAAGTGCGACATCATTTCTTTGAGAATGTCGCGCACCGGTTTGTCCGCGTAGCCCGCCTCGCGCTCCTTGATGAAGAACGCGTTCTCCACCGCGCGCGTCGCGTCGCACCACATGCGGATGCCGTGATGGCGCAGCAGCGAGCGCGTCTCGCGGAGGTTCTCCATCGACACCGGCTGTCCGCCCGCGAGGTTCACTGTCACCGCGACATTGACGTACGGGACGTTCGGCGCGCCGGCGCGCTCGATCGCCGCCTCGAGCTTGACCAGGTCGACGTTCCCTTTGAACGGATGGTCCGACATCGGGTCGTGCGCTTCGTCGATGATCACGTCGGCGAACGTGCCGCCCTGCAGCTCCTGATGCACGCGCGTCGTGGTGAAGTACATGTTGCCGGGGATGACATGGCCGGGCCGGATGAGGATGCGCGAGATGAGATGCTCCGCGCCGCGTCCCTGATGCGTCGGGATAACCCACTTGAAGCCGTAGATCTCTTTCACTGCCGCTTCGAAGCGATAGAAGGAGCGCGCGCCGGCGTACGCCTCGTCGCCGCGCATCATCGCCGACCATTGCGCGTCGCTCATCGCCGACGTGCCGCTGTCGGTGAGCAGGTCGATGTAGACGTCCTCGCTGCGCAACAGAAAAGTGTTGTAACCGGCCTCTGCGATTGCGCGCTCACGCTCCGCGCGCGTGGTCATGCGAATCGGTTCGACGCTCTTGATCTTGTAAGGCTCTGCAACAGGTCTTGCCATGGGAAACAGGTTAGGCGAGCGCTGAACGTTGGGCGGTGAGGAGACGTACGGGAGGCGGGTGACGAGTGTCACACGAGGGGGGCGAATGAAGAATTTCGAATTGAGAATTAAGAATTGAGAACCGACCGGGCACAGCCGTTCCTGATTCTTAATTCGAAATTCGAAATTCTTAATTCGTAAATCGGTGACTTTGCTCACGGCCGCAAACGCGCCCCGCTGCTATTTCTTCTTACCTCTCTCAAAACGCCCCCGGTTGAAAAGGAGGTTCCCTGATGCGTTCCCTCATCCGCGCGCTCGGCGTGCTGATGCTGTTCGTTTGTCTTCCCGCGACGGCGGTCGAGATGCAGATCGAAGGTCTGCAGGACAGTCTCGACGGCGCGCCCACGATCAATCACTGCACGCTGCGCAAGGCGATCATCAACGCGAACGTCGACTCCGCGCCGTATCCGCAGTGCCAGGCCGGCAGCGGCCTCGATGAGATCGTCTTCAATCTCCCCGGCACGATCACCTTCGCCTATCCCGGCATCATGGAAGACGGCGGCGTGACCGGCGATCTCGACATCACGTCGTCGCTCACCATCACCGGCCATCCCGACGGCACGGTGATCGACGCCGCGTCGCTCGACCGTGTCATCCACATCAACCCGGCCGGCGCGCCGGGCGTGGTGGTGACGCTCAACAACCTGACGCTGACCGGCGGCTCGGGGCTGGGCGGCGGTGGCGGCATCCTGGTCAACGCCGCGACGCTGATCCTCAACAACGTGACGATCAAGAGCTCGTTCGCTGATCAGGGCGACGGCAGCGCGATCTGGACGACGAACGGCGCGGTCCTGCAGATGAACAACTGCACGATCAGCGGCAACAACGCGACGTTCTACGGCGCGGTCGTGGTGGAAGGTGCGACCACGATCACCAACAGCACGATCACGAACAACAACTCGTCCTGGTCGAACCTCACCGGCGGCATCCGCGCGCTCGGCGCGGTGTCCCTGCGCAACACGATCGTCGCCGGCAATCACGGCGACATCGGCGATCTCCCCAATCTCGACGGCACGTTCACATCCCTCGGCTACAACATCATCGGCCCGCTCGGCACACGCCCCGATAACCCGACGATCGTCGCGACCACGGGCGATCAGATCGGCGTCGCGACCGCGTCGATCAACCTCGGTCCCCTCCAGAACAACGGCGGACCGACGCCGACGCACGCCCTCGGTGCGGGCAGCATCGCCATCGACAAGGGCCACAGCAGCGGATCGGCGACCGATCAGCGCGGCCTCACTCGTCCGTGCGACAACGCGGCGATCGCGAACGCGACCGGCGGCGACGGCGCGGATGTCGGCGCGTTCGAATTGCAGGGCGTCTGCGCTCCGGCGGCAGCACCGCCCGATGCGGTCGACGACAACGCGGTGGTCGCGGAGGACAGCGGTCCGAACGTGGTCAACGTGTTGACCAACGACTCCGATCCGAACGGCGATACGATCACCATCACCGGCGTGACGCAGGGCTCGCACGGCAGCGTGTCGTTCACCGCGGCCAGCGTGACCTACACGCCGTCCGCGAACTACAACGGCAGCGACTCGTTCACCTACACCATCGACGACGGCAACGGCGGCACCGACACGGCGACCGTCTCCGTCACGGTGACGGCGGTGAACGACGTGCCGGTGGCGACCGGCGAGTCGTACAACATGAATCAGGACACGACGCTCAACGTCGCCGCGCCGGGCGTGCTGGCGAACGACAGCGACATCGACGGCGACACGCTGCACCCGGTGCTCGTGACGAATGTCGCGCACGGAACGCTCACGCTCAATGCCGACGGCTCGTTCAGTTACACGCCGGCCGCGCATTTCACCGGTGTCGACACGTTCACCTACCAGGCGAACGACGGCACCGCTGGCTCGAACACGGTGACGGTGACGATCCACGTGCTCGACACCGAGCCGCCGGTGATCACCGCGTCGCTCACGACCGCGACGCTCTGGCCGCCCGATCATTCGCTGATCGACGTCGGCCTCACGTACAGCGCGACCGACAACGGCGGCAGCGCGACGACGACGGTCGCGGTCTTCAGCGACGAGGACGACGTGACGTCAGCCGGCGGCGATCAGTCGCCCGACGCGAAGGGCGCGCTGCGCCTCCGCGCCGAGCGCGATGCGACGAGCGACGGCCGCTTCTACCTGATCCGCGTCACCTCGACCGACGCGTCGGCGAACACGTCGCACGAGTGCCTAACGGTCGTCGTGCCGAAGAGCCTCAGCGCCGCGGATGTCGCGTCGGTGAGCGCGCAGGCCAGCGCCGCGCGCACGCAGTGCACCGGTGCGGGTCTCTTCGTCGTGGGAGATGGCCCGGTCGTGGGCCCGAAGCAGTAGCGAACCACGGTTTCCAGTGGGGGGGACAGGCGCCTCGCCTGTCCTCCTCACCCTCCCGCCGCCCCGAGCACGAACGACAGCAGCAGAAGCAGCAGCACGGTCGTCGTGATGATCACGAACGTGATGTCCCGCTCGCGGGCGAACAACACGATCGACGCGGCGACGCGCGCCACGGGCGTTGCGATCAGCAGCAGCAGTCCGAGGTTCGCGACGTGCTCGCCCGAGGGACGTCCGAGGACCATGAGAATCATGCCGGCGACGACGAAGATCGCGCTCAGCCCGACGCCGATGCGCAGCAGCCAACTGATCAGGATCTCCGCTTTCACGACAAGCCTTTCACCAGCATCTCCACTGACACAACCACCAGCACGACGACGAACACGGCGCGGATGACGCGGCTCTGCGCGCGCCCGAGGAAGCGCGAGCCGACGGTCGCGCCGAGGAGCACGCCGGCGGCGACGGGGGCGGCGAGCACCGGATCGATCTGGCCGCGGACGAAATAGAGTCCCGCGCTCGCGGCCGCGGTGACGCCGATCATGAAGTTGCTCGTGGCGGCCGACACCTTCATCGGCAGGCGCATGGCGAGGTCCATCGCCGGCACCTTCAGCGCGCCGGAGCCGATGCCGAGGAGGCCGCTCGCCGCGCCGGCGAGATACATCAGCCCGAGTCCGGTGACCGGGTTCGTCACGCGATAGTCAACAGCTTGACCAGTCGCCTCGTCGAAGTAGCTGCTGTGCAGGCGGAGACGGTCGGCGAGCGGACTGACGTACGCGTCGGCGTGCAGCTCGCGGCGCTTCTTCAGCATCGCCACGGCGGACCAGGCGAGGAGCAGTCCGAAGAGGATGAAGAGGAAGCGCGTGTGGACGATGCCGGCGAGATACGCGCCGCTGATCGCGCCGAGCGTCGTGCCGATCTCGAGAAACATCGCCACGCGCAGGTTGGCCAGGTTCTCTTTGACGTAGGCCGCGGCCGCGCCGCTGGACGTCGCGATGACGGAGATGATCGACGCGCCGATCGCGAGGCGGATGTCGACGCCGAAGATCAGCGTGAGCGCGGGGACGATGATGATCCCGCCGCCGAGCCCGAGGAGCGAGCCGGTGAAGCCGGCGATGAGTGCGATCGCGAAGACGCTCGCGATGAGTGTCACTCGCCCTCGTTCGGATCCACCGTCGCCGCCGCCGTCAACTCGGCCGAGGCTTCGCGGTACTCGGGGAGGTCGGCGGGGATCGCCGGCACGTGCTTCGCCACGATCTCCTTGGTGCCGAAGACGCCGAGCTTCTGCATCAGGAACTCGAACTTCGCCTCGAGGTCGTCGATGATCGGCTGCTTGTTCTGCGCGGGGAGCTCCCACATCCTCTTCTTGAACGGGCCGATCGCTTTCTTGCGCGTCTTGTAGACGAACTGCTCGTCCGTCTCGCTCGGCTTGCGCTCGTCCTGACAGTTGGCGAAGCAGAAGTCGCGGATGGCGTCCTTCATCTCGCGCGGCAGCGTCGGCGCGTCGAGGATCATGTTCTGGAAGCCGGTGGCGAGATGGATCTCGACGGCGTCGCTCTCCGGGAACTTGTTGAACACCGACTCCGGCAGCGTCGACGCGCCGTGTTGCACCGAGCCGGCGATGCCGTACTCGTCGCGGCAGATCCGCGTCGTCTCGCGCAGCACGTCGAAATCGATCTTCGCCTCGGCCACCGTGCCGTCGGCCAGCGGAACGCCGCCGTGCGACGTGCCGGTCTGCACGCTGATCTTGGCCATGCCGACGTCGCCGAGCTCGCGCTTCACGCCGTCGACGTAAGCGCGGACTTCATCCGGCTGCGTGTTGTACTTGCCCACTTCGCCGATCTCGCCGCCGATGGAGACCGTGATCCCCTTCGGCTGGCGCGCGCGGATGTACTTCGTGAAGTGCGCGGTGCCCATGTAGTTCTCGCGCTGCTGCTCGTCGCGCGTCTCGTGCTTCAGGTCGACGAGCGTCGAGGTGTCGATGTCGATGTTGTAGAACTCCGCGGCGATCGCCTCGTCGATCAGCGACTCCAGCGCCTTGATCTCCGCCGCTTTCCCTTCCTCGGTCACCCACTTCTTCGCGCTCGCCTGGAAGTGATCGCCCTGGATGAACACCGGTCCGCGGAATCCTTCCTTGATCGCCGCCGCGAGGACGCACGCCGCGTACTCGGCGGGACGCTGTTCGGTGTAGCCGATCTCGGAGCGGGCGATCTCGAAGATGAACGCGCCGACGTCGTTGCGCATCGCCGCGCGGAAGAGCGCGCGCGCCGAGTCGTACGTCAGGGCGCGGATGTTGAAGGCGGGGACGGTGAAGCGCTGCGAGACTTCGCCGCGCGCGATCGCCATGTAGAGCGGGTAGATCGATGAGGAGATCGCGCCGGCATGCCGCGCCTGCAGGTGGATCTGCTTTCGAGCCTCGGATTTCGCCGCCGCGTCGGTGCTGAAAACGGCGGTGTGGATCAGTTCATCGATGTTCGCGTTCATGGGCGCGAGTTATAGCAGAACCTCGTCCTACGCCTCCAACGGCTCTCCCACCCACAGCTCCGACGACTCCGCTTCGCTGATCCAGTACGTGACCCGATCGCGCTTCAGCGCGTTGTCGGACGGCACGTTGCACGAGTGCCGGGTCGGGATGTAGCCGCTGCTCGACAGCTCCTCGTCGGAGATCAGGTCCCACAGTTTCACCGAGCTGCCGGAGCGGACGTAGATGCGGCGCAGGCCGTCGGCGTTGGTCAGCGTCTCGAGCTTCTGGAGGACGCGTGCGCCACCTTCGTTGAGCCGCCGGCCGCGGAGTCCTTCGCGTAATGCCAGTGCTGAAAGTGCCATCGTTCTAAACGGCATGCACGTGACCGATCTGGTCCATGCGATGCGGCGGAAGGAGCTCGGACCACTTGCTGGCGGTGGCCATGTCGAGGATGAACTCGATGGCCCGTCCATGCGCGCGCAGGCGGAGCACCGCGCCGCTGGCGATGCCGCCGGTGAGCAGGTCGCTGCCGTACTCGACCTCGTCGATCTGATCGATGTCGAGCATCGCGTCGAGGTCGGGATTCTCGTAATAGATCGTCAGTTGTTCGAGCGTCAGCGCAACCGGGATGTGATTGCGGCCGTCGACCAGTTCCGCGCGCGAGCTGACTTTCGCCGTCGGGCGATGGCGCAGCAGGATCGTTTCGAACGAATCGTTGAGGCGCGAGCGCCGATACCACCAGACGAGTGCCGCGAGGGCGGGCACACCGAGAGCGATGAGCAGGTAGTTGGGCGCCATGGATTGTCTCCGTTCCATCCCACGGTACGCCTCGCACCGGAGAATAGATACGTAAACCTTCCGCGCTAGTGCGTGCCGGCTTTGCGCTCCTGCGCGACGCGCTCGCGCTCGGCTGCGCGCTCCGCGCGCCGCTGGTTCGCCTCGTCCTTGAGGCGGTCGCCGATCGCGCATCCCGTCGGCGTCGTGGCGAGGCCGCCCTCGGCGGTCTCTTTCAATCCACGCGGAAGCGCGCGGCCGATGCGCACCATCGCCTCGACCACTTCATCCATCGGAATGACCGATTCGACTCCGACGAGCGCGAGCTGCGCGGCGGTGAGTCCGTGCACGGCGAAGAGCGCGTTGCGCTTCACGCACGGGACTTCGACCAGTCCGCCGACCGGATCGCAGACCAGGCCGAGCGTGTTCTTCAGCGCGAGCGCGGCGGCCTGGATGCTGTCGTGGGTGTTGCCGCCCATCATGTAGGCGACCGCGGCCGCTCCCATCGACGCCGCGACACCGACTTCGTTCTGGCAGCCGCCCGCGGCGCCGGAGATGTTCGCCGACAGCGCGATGATCGAGCCGATGCCGCCGGCGACGACGAGCGCGCGCACGGTCTTCTCCGGATCGATGTTCCGCTCTTCCTCCAGCGCCAGCAGCATGCCGGGGACGACGCCTCCGGCACCCGCGGTCGGCGCGGCGACGATGACGCCCATGCGCGAGTTCTCGCCCATCACCGACAGCGCATAGAGCTCGGCCTTGATGGTGAGCGGATCGAGGAAGGTGCGGCCCGCGAGGAACGCCTCGTTGAGCTTCTTCGCCTCATTGCCGACGAGCTTGCCCATCGACACGCCGCCGCTCTTGCCGCGCTCCACGCAGTCGCGCATCACCGCGCGGCGCCGCTTGAGCGCGAGGAGGATGTCGGCGGCCGGGATGCCGTGCTCCTGCTCGTCGGATTCGAGGAAGACGTCGGCGAGGTCGCGATCGGCTGCGAGTTCTTCGAGTTGTTTGAAGGATTCGATCATGCGCGTGCGACAACGCGTCGCCGGTTCACGGTATTCGATCGAGATACTTCGCCTCGGCCACGTCCATCGTCCCGCAGATGCGCTCGAGCGCGACATGGCCGAGGGGCGAGTCGACGTCGATCTGCATGAACGCGTCCTTGCCGCGCTGCTTGCGCGAGCAGTAAAGCGACGCGATGTTGATCCCCTCCTCGGCGATGATGCGCGTGACTTCCGAGATCATCCCGGGACGGTCGCGATAGAAGAGGAGCAGCGTCGGCGAGTCGCCTTTGAAGCGGGTCTGGAAGCCGTTGATGTTGAACACTTCGATCACGCCGCCGCCGATCGACGAGCCGACGATCTCGACCTGACGGTTCGCGCCACGGATCTCGATGCGCACCGTGTTCGGATGCACGTCGCCGAGATCTTCCTCGGTGAAGACGATGTTCACGCCCATTTGTTCGGCGATGCGGATGGCCTCGGGGATGCGCGGATCGTCGACGTTCAGGCCGATCGATCCGCCGACGAGCGCGAAGTCGGAGCCGTGGCCGCGGTACGTCGCGGCGAGCGGGGGATGGAGGATGAATTTCACGTCGACCGGATCTTCGTCGAGGATCTCGCGCGCGACGCGGCCGAGGCGCGCGGTGCCGGCGGTATGCGAGCTGGACGGTCCGACCATGACCGGGCCCATCACATCGAGAATCGAGACTTTGCGGTCATGACGTGTGGCCATCGAGGCTGCGATTTTACGTTACACTCGATGTCCGGTCGCTGATGGAAAAAATGAAGCCCGTCATCCTCGTCGTGGACGACGACGTCCCGATCCAGATCCTCATGCAGAGCCTTCTGCGCGAATTCGGTTTCGAGCCCGTGACCGCGGGCAGCGGAGACCAGGCGCTGGAGGTCGTGCGCGGCGGCCTGCGACCCGACCTCGTGCTGCTCGACATGAACATGCCCGGCATGAGCGGCGTCGACGCGCTGCGCGCGCTGCGCGCCGAGCTCGAGGAGATTCCGATCGTGATCCTCAGCGGCGAGCGCCTCTCGCCCGCGGAGATCGCGGCCCTCGGCGCCACCGGCGCGGTGCAGAAGCCGTTCGACGTGCCGGAGCTGGTGACGCAGATTCGCGGGTACGTGGGCGCCGCGCGGTAGCCACGCGCAAGCAAGCTTGCGCAATCCGAGGGCGGCAGCAAGCTGCCGCACTCCTTTACGGGTAGTACCCCCGAATCGTCTTCGCCCGCCCTTCGCTCACCTGCACGTTCACCTCGCGCCACTTCGAGCCCGGCTTGATGCCTTCGGGCGGGTAGAAGCCGAGGACGTATTGCGAGCGGAGCTCGGTCTGGATCTCGGAGTAGATGCGCGAGAGGTCAGTCGCGTTGTCGATGTAGTAGACGTTGCCGCCGGTCTCGTTGCAGAAGCGGCCGAACTTGTAGCGGACGTCGACTTCCGTCGAACGGATGCCGATGCCGATGCCGTAGATCGGCACGGCCGCGCGGCGCGCGTACTCCAGCGCCTGATCGTAGGTGAACTTCGACGCGGTGTCCTTGCCGTCGGTGATCACCACCAGCGCCTTCTGACCTTTCACGCCGAGGAAGTTGTAGAGCGAGTAAACGACGGCGTCGTAGAGCGCGGTCGATTCCTCGGCGCGGAGGCGCGCCAGTCCGGCGTTCACATCGGCGAGACGGGGAGACCACTTCTGCACCAATGATGGCTCGGTCGAGAAAGCGACGACGAACGCCTTGTCGCCCTGCTTCATCACGTTCGAGAAAAACGTTGCGCCGGCTTTCTGCGCCTCGGACATGCGCGGCTGCATCGAGCCCGACGTGTCGATCGCCACGCCGATGGAGAGCGGGAGGTTGGCGACGTGCTCGAACTTCGACACCTTCACCGGCTTCCCTTCATCGAGCACGCGGAACGCGGATTCGGGGAGGTCGTTGCGCGGACGCCCGTTGACGATCACGGTCGTCGGCAGCTCCACGAGGTGGACGTTGACCTCCTCCATGTACTGCGGCGTATTGATCATCACGACGTCTTCGATCGGCGGCGTCGGATCGTCTTTTAATGTTGCGACGGCGCGGAGATAGCCGACGCCCTCGTTCTTCGGGATGTCGACCACCTGCACGAACGGCGGATCGTAGAGCGTCGCCACCCGCGTTTCGTTGAGGTAGAGCTCGAGCTTCTCCAGCTCCTTGCCGTCCGGCACGCGCACCGACATCTCCACGCGCGTCCTTCCCTTGAGGTTGATCGCCACGCGCGGCGACGTGATGCGGACGCGGAACGGATCGGTGCCGGTGTTGACCACGATCTCGTCGCCGGTGATCGGCTCGTTCTTGTCGTTGAGGGCGATGGCCCGGATGCGGCGCGCCTGCGGCACGTCGCCGAAATCGAGATCGAGCGTGTACGGCGGCTGACGCTTGATCATCACCTTCTTGCCGTCGAGATAGAACTCCACGCCCTTGATCTCGTCGCCGACGACGATGGTCTCGATGTGCTGCAGGCCGGCGAGCAGATCGTCCGCCAGCGGCACGATGCGCAGCTTCGTCTGGCTCGTCTCGATGTCGTCCTTGAGCTGCGCGACCGTGGCCGCGCCGGCCGCCTTCGACTTGAGCTGGTCGGGCGTATCGAACAGCTCCGGCACCGCGATCTTGCTCTCGAAGATTCCCTCGCTGCCGCCGTTCACGTCGGTCACTTTGATGCGCGACTGATAATCGTTCGGACGAAGCAGGCGGTCGATGACGATCGGCAGCTTCTCGTCCTTGATGTCGAATGGATAGTCGAAGCGGTAACGGTAGTTCTCGAAGAGCTGACCGTCCTTCAACACCTCGCCGGTGACGTCGAGGCTGAAGACCTTCGCGCCGCCGACTTCGGCGATCTTGAGCTGCGACTTCGGCACGAACACCGTCATCTCGGTGTCGGTGCGGCCGCCCTGCTTGCCGGGATAGCGGACCGTGAACTCGCCGGCGAGCTTCGGCGCGTTCGGATTGCTGAGCACCACAGACTTGAGGATCTTGCCGACGCTCTCCTCGTTGATCTTCGGCGGATCGAAGACCTTCGGCAGATCGGTCTTGTTCTGCTGCATCTGGAAGATCGCTTTGAGGATGTCGTCGCCGTTCTTGCAGTCCGTCTCGATCTTGCTGACGAAGACCCGCGGCGCGGCGGATTCGTAGAAGACCTCCTGAATCGCGCGGCGGTCGGCGCCGGCAATGCCCATCACCTCGACGGAGATCAGCTCGGCCAGGGCGTCGTTCTGATCGCCCATCGGATTCCAGAGCTTGTAGTCGATGCCATTGCGCGGCATGTAGAAGAGCATGCGCACCTCGTGGCCCATGCCCGGGATGTACGTGTACTTCCAGATCTCGAGCGGCTGCAGCAGGCGCGTGCAATCGGTCTTGATCAACTCTTCCGGCTCGCCGTGAATGAGGTACATGCGCGAGCGGTCGGAGGAGAGGTACTTGAAGCGCGCCTTCGCTTCGTCGAGGCGGTTGTAGTACTCGTCGCGGAAGGCGTGGTTCGTCGTGCCCTGCGCCACGTCGCGGCGGCGCCAGAACTCGGTGATGTAGATCTCGCGCTGCGGATCGGTCTCCAGGATGAGGAACGTATCGAGCTCGGTCGGCATGATGATCGGCTCGACGTCCTGCAGGAACTGGCGGTATTTCTCCGGAAGGGCCGCGATTTTTTCCTTGCGCTCGCGCCGCCCGAGCTTGCGGATGCCGCTGTCCTGCGGCGGCGGCGCGTCCTTCTTCGTGTCGGGGGTCTGTGCGAGGATGCTCGGAGCGAGACAGCAGACAGCGGACAACAGACAGCCGGCCAACAACGTTGCTCTGCCTGATTTCATCCCCGACCTCCGATGCGCATCTATTTGGACAACAACGCCACCACTCCGGTCCATCCGGACGTCCTTCGCGTCGCCTGCGACACCATGCGCGACGTCCATGGGAACGCCTCATCAATTCACAAAGAAGGCCAGTCGGCGCGACGGTTGATTGAAGATGCTCGCGAGCCCGTTGCGCGACTGCTGTCCGCCACTCCTCGTGAAATCGTCTTCACGAGCGGCGGCTCCGAGTCTAACAACGCCGCGATTTTCGGCGCGCTCCCGCGGGTCGGAAGTTCTCACATTGTCACAACGGCAATCGAGCATCCGTCGGTGAGCGAAGCGGTCGCGACACTGCGCCGCCGCGGCTGCGACGTGACAGTCGTGCCGCCGCAGCGCAACGGCGTCGTCGACGCCGCGCGCGTGATCGACGCGCTCCGCGACGACACGCGCCTCGTTGCGATGATGCTGGTCAACAACGAGACGGGTGTCGTGCAGCCGGTGGCGGACGTCGGTCGCGTTTGTCGCGAGCGCGGCATCCACCTCCATTGCGATGCGGTGCAGGCGGCCGGCAAGATCGACATCGACGTCAACCTCCTCGGCGCCGACACGCTGTCGCTTTCCGCGCACAAGATTCACGCGCCGAAAGGAATCGGCGCGCTCTACGTCCGCCGCGGACTGACGCTCGAGCCGCTGATCGCGGGAGGCGCGCAGGAGCGCCGCCGCCGCGCCGGAACGGAGAACGTGCCGCTCGCCGCCGCGTTCGGCGTCGCCGCGACGCTCGCCGCGGACACGAGCGTGCGTCCGGTCATCGCGTCGCTGCGCAACCGCTTCGAATCGGCGTTGCAGCAGTCGCTCGATGTCGTCATTCACGGCGCCGATGCGGAGCGCGTCCCGAACACGAGCAGTGTGATGTTCCGGGGCGCGGACGCCGAGGGGATCGCCATTGCGCTCGACCTCGAGGGAATCGCCATTTCGACCGGATCGGCCTGCTCCTCGGGGCGCGTCGAGCCGAGCGGCGTGCTGCTGGCGATGGGCCTCACGCCGGAGGAAGCGAAATCGACCGTGCGCGTGTCGCTTTCGCGCTTCACGACGGGCGAGGAGATCGAGAGAGTGGTAGAGGTGCTACTACGCGTGGTGCCGCGCTGCGCTCGTCCCGAATAACTCTTGAACCCATCGCGTTTCTTTGTCATTGTTGAAGACGGTCCTCATGCCGGAAGCCTCCCGTGACGCAGCGATTCTTCAGGGCGATCTCTCGCGCATTCAGTTGCCGGACGTCCTGAGCTTCATCGCGATGATCCGGGCCACCGGCAAGCTCACCCTCCGCAACGGTCAGCTCGACCGCACGATCATCTGGAAAGACGGCGAGATCGTCTTCGCCAACTCGAATTCTCCCGAGCACTCCCTCGGGCAGTTCCTCCTTCGCAACGGCAAGATCAACCAGGCGCAGTACGACGAGTCGAAGCGCCGCGTCACGCCGACGATGCGCCACGGCAAAGTGCTCGTGCAGATGGGCGCGATCTCGCCGAAGGACCTCTGGTGGGGCGTCAAGAATCAGGTGCTGGAGATCATCTATTCGCTCTTCACCTGGAAGGAAGGGACGTTCGGCTTCTACGAGTCGGTCGAGGAGATCGCCATGGAGCGGATCGTCCTCTCCATCAACACGTCGAGCGTGATCATGGAAGGCATCCGCCGCCTCGACGAGACGGCGCGCATCAAGGAGAAGATCACCAGCCTCGAGATGGTCTTCATGAAGGTGCCGGGAGAGCAGCCCGATCCCGAGGCGCTCGACATGAGCGATCACGAGATCGAGGTCTACAACCGCATCGACGGCCGGCTCACCATCCGCGAGCTGATCGGACTCTCGGAGATGACGGAGTTCGAAGTCACGCGCATCCTCTTCCAGCTCGTCTCCGCGCGCCTGATCGAGGTCGCGCCGGAGGAGAAGTCGTTCCGCCCGGTCTTCCTCGACGTCGAGGATTCGCCGGAGCTGCTGAAGGTGATCTCGACCTACAACGACATGTTCGGCCGCCTGTACGAGGCGCTGCAGAACGCGGTGGGCGAGGACGCGGCGCGCGAGATCTTCATGACCGCGCTGCAGCAGTCGGAGAGCGACGACCTCTGGGCCGGCGTCTTCTTCGATCAGTACGGCCGCTTCGACGAGAACATGCTGATCGCCAACATCTCCGAGCTCCCCTTCGAGCGCCGCAAGGCGGTCCTGGACGAGGGACTCAACACCCTGCTCTCAGTGCAGCTCTTCGAGGTCTCCCAGCACCTCGACGCCGCCGGCAAGGTCGACGTCTTCCGATTCATCTCGGATCAGAAGGCGTCGATCGAAAAAGCCATGGCGTGAAAAAGCGATTGAGCTGTTGAGCTCAACCGCTTAATAGCTCAACAGCTCAACAGCTATCATTCCCCTCCCATGTATCCAACTCTCATCAAAATCGGCTCGTTCGAGATCACGACCTTCGGTCTGATGATGTTCATCGCCTTCGTCATGGGGGGATGGATTCTGTCGCGGCAGTTCCGGCGGTACGGACTCACCGACGAGCTGGCGTCGTCGATGGTGATGTACGCGGCGATCGGCGGCATCCTCGGCGCGAAGATCTACTACGCCATCCTCTTCAAGGACTGGCATCTCCTCTTCGACCGCGCGGGCCTCGTCTGGTACGGCGGCCTGATCGGCGGCTTCCTCGCCTGCGCCTGGCTGATCCGGCATCGCCGCGTCGATTTCCTCACCGCCGCCGACGCCGCCGCCCCCGCCCTGGCGATCGGCTACGCCTTCGGCCGCATCGGCTGCTTCCTCGTCGGCGACGACTACGGACGCCCGACCGACGGCTGGTGGGGCGTCGCCTTCCCGAAAGGCTCCCCCCCGACGACAGCGGAGGCACTGCGCGAGTTCGGCGTGAAACTCGATCCGTCGATCCCCGCATATCAGGTGCTGCGGGTGCACCCGACGCAGATTTACGAGTCGCTCGCCGCGTTCGCGATGTTCGGGATTTTGATCTGGTACACGCGCCGCGAGCACGCCAAAGGGCGCGGCTTCGCGCTGTTTCTCGCGATGATGGGGATCGAGAGGTTTCTCGTGGAGATCGTGCGCGCGAAAGATGACCGGTTCATCGGGCCGTTCACGATTGCGCAGTTGATCAGCGTCATCCTGATCATCATCGCAATCGTGCTGTGGACGCGGCGGGGGGAGAAGCGGGCCACAGTTCCATGAGCACCTTCACCTTCACCTCCGCCGGCGAATCGCACGGTCCTCAGCTCACCACCATCGTCACCGGCATGCCCGCCGGCGTCACGCTGAGCCGCGATCGCATCAACAACGATCTCGCCCGGCGGCAGCACGGCTACGGGCGCGGCGGGCGGATGAAGATCGAGCAGGACGAGGTCGAGATCGTGGGTGGGGTGCGGGGAGGGGAGACGCTCGGGTCGCCGATCGCGATCGTGATCCGCAACCGCGACTTCGAGAACTGGCGCGGGGCGATGGATCCGTGGGAGCTCGACGAAGCCGAGGCGCACAAGCGGCGGGTGCATGCGCCGCGGCCGGGGCACGTCGATCTGCCGGGCGGGATGAAGTACGACCGGCGCGATCTGCGCGACATCCTCGAGCGCGCCTCCGCGCGGGAGACCGCGTCGCGCGTCGCCGCCGGCGCGATGGCGAAGGAGCTGCTGCGCGCGTTCGATATCGACATCCGCAGCGGCGTCGTCTCCGTCGGCGCGGCGGGCGATCCGGAGTACTCGCCGACGTGGGACGAGCTGACCAGCGTCGACGACGATTCGCCGCTGCGCGCGGTCAATCGCGAGCACGAACCACAGATGGTGGAAGAAGTTGACAAAGCGCGCGAGGCGGGGGAGACGCTCGGCGGCACGATCGTCGTCGCGGCGCGCAACGTCCCGCTCGGGCTCGGGTCGTACGTGCAATGGACGGAGAAGCTCGACGGCCGCATCGCGCAGGCGGTCATGTCGATTCATGCGGTGAAGGCCGTGGCGATCGGCGACGGTGTCGCCGCGTCACGCCGCATCGGTTCCGAGGTGCACGACGCGATTTATCGGGACGAAGAGCACGGATATCACCGCACCACCAACCGCGCCGGCGGGCTGGAAGGAGGCGTGACCAATGGTCAACATGTTGTCGTTCGCGCCTTCATGAAGCCGATCTCCACGCTGCGCCGCGGTCTGCCGTCGATTGACATCGAAACGAAGGAGACGCATCGCTCGCAGTGGGAGCGGAGCGACGTCACGGCTGTTCCTGCGTGCGGCGTCGTCTGCGAGGCGATGCTGGCGATCGTCCTCGCCGCCGCCATGCGCGAGAAGTTCGGCGGCGATTCGCTCCGGGAGATGCGGCGCAATTACGACGCGTATCTCGAGCAGGTGCGGGCGTTCTAATGGACAAGCGCGCCCTCCGCGACCTCTTCCCCGTCACCCGCAATGTCATCTACTTCAATCACGCCGCGGTCGGGCCGCTCTCGTCGCGCGCGTGCGAGGCGATGGAGCGGCACGCGCGCGACCAGCGCGACTTCGGCGCGATGCACTGGCGCGAATGGTACGCGGAGCACGATCGCGTGCGCCAATCCGCGGCCGCGCTGCTCGGGGCGCAGCCGGGCGAGATCGCGATCATCAAGAACACGTCGGAAGGGTTGTCGTTTGTGGCCGAGGGGATGCGCTGGGAGCGCGGCGACAACGTCATCACCACGGGGCTCGAGTTTCCGTCGAACTGGACGCCGTGGAAACGCCTGGAGCGGCGCGGCGTCGAGTGTCGTGTCGCGCCGCTGCCGGTCATCGCCGACATCGAGCCGCTGATCGACGCGCGCACGCGCATCGTCACCGTCTCCTCGGTTGCCTTCCACAACGGCTTCGCCGCCGACCTCGACGCGATCGGAGCGCTCTGCGCGCGACGCAACGTCCTCTTCTGCGTCGATGCGATCCAGTCGCTCGGCGCTCTGCCGATCGACGTCCGCCGTTCGAACATCGCCTTCCTCGCCGCGGATGGCCACAAGTGGCTCTGCGGTCCGGAAGGAGCGGGGATCTTCTTCGTGGCGGCCGAGCATCGCGAGGCGCTGGAGGTGATCGAGAGCGGCTGGACGAACATCGATCGCAAGGGGAAGTTCATCGACTGCTCGACCGACCTGCTCCCCGATGCCCGGCGTTTCGAGGCGGGCTCGCTCAACACGAACGGGATCTACGGACTGAATGCGGCGATCGGGTTGCTGCTGGAGATCGGGATCGAAGCGATCGAAACCGAGGTGCTGCGGCTCGCGAACACGCTCACGAAAAAGCTGCGCGACCTCGGCTTCCAGGTCGAAGAAGCACGCTCCGGAATCGTCGGCGCGACTCCACCAAATGTAGAGAGCAGCGTCATCCGCCTGCACCGCCTCCTGGACGAGGAACGCATCATCACCGCGCCCCGCGAGGGCCTGCTGCGCTTCTCGCCGCACGTCTACAACGACGACGAGGAGATCGATCGCGTCGTCGAAGTGCTGCGGCGTATCATTTAATTCATGCTGATCACGATCCTGTTGTGTGCGATTGCGCTGGGTGTGGGATGGGCGGTGGGAAGCGCGAGGTCGCGCGAGCGGATCGCGCGCGCGGAGCAGGCGCAGGCGGTGGCCGAGGCGCGGCTCAGCGACGTTCAAAGGATGGAAAACGCGTTCGCCGCCACGGCGCAGCGCGTCTTCACGGAGCTGGGGACGACGATCGTCCAGCAGAACCGTGTGCAGGTCGAGGGCTCGCTCGGCACGACGAAGTCGGACATCGCCACGCTGATGGAGCCGCTGGGGAAGATGCTCGACGACTACCGCGGCGAGTTGCAGAAGAGCGAGCGGCTCCGCAACCAGGTGTACGGCGGGCTGGAACAACAGATCAAGACGCTGCTGACGACGCAGCAGTCGGCGCAACGCGAAGCCGCGCGCCTGGCGAACGCGCTGCAGTCGCCGACGGTCCGCGGCTCATGGGGCGAGAACACGCTGAAGCGCTGCATCGAGCTCGCCGGTATGAGCGAGTTCTGCGACTTCGAAACGCAGGAGACGTTCTTCAATGACGAAGGCCGCCGCCTCCGTCCCGACGTGGTGGTCCATCTTCCGAATCATCGCGTGGTCGCGATCGACGCGAAGGTCCCGCTGACGGAGTACAGCGCGGCGGCGAATGAGACGGACGAACAGCGCAAGCGCGAGTTCCTGATGCAGCACGTGAAGACGCTGCGCCGGCATATCGATTCACTGAGCCGCCGCGAGTACCAGGCCGCGATCGGCGACACGCTCGATTTCACGGTGATGTTTCTCCCCGGCGAGCATTTCCTCTCCGCCGGCCTGGTGACCGATCCCTCACTCTTCGAATACGCGGCGGAGAAGAAGGTCGTCCTCGCGTCGCCGACGGTCCTCCTCCCGCTGCTCCGCGCGGTCGCCACCGGCTGGAAGGCGGAGCGCACAGAGGAGAACGCGAAGAAGATGCACGACGCGGGCGTCGAGCTATTCAACCGCTTCGTGAAGGTGATGGAACTGATCGCCGAGACAGGCTCGTCGCTGCAGAAGACTGTCGAAAAATACAACGCGACGATCCGCTCGATCGACACGCGCCTCTGGCCGAAAGGCGAAGAGATGCAACGCCTCGCAGGCAGCGGCAAAGACCTCGGCACCCTCGACCAGATCGAAGCCACTCCACTCGAGTCGTCGAAGCTGCGGTTGACCATGCAGCAGTCCGAGCCTGGTGATGTCGTCAAGATCACGGGATAGGGACGACGAGGGCGCCTCCGGCGGGCCGGCTCGGCCGGCAGCGTTTGTTGGGCAAGCGCGAAGACCAGCGCTGCCGGCCGTGCCGGCCCGCCGGAGGCGCTCCCGTCGTCCTTATGCCGTGGCCCGACGCAGCGCGGCGCGCGCCAGCAGCCTGGTCGAGTCGAGCGTCGGCAACGGCGAGTTCGCGTCGCTGATGATCAGCGGGATTTCTGTGCAGCAGAGCGCGACGGCGTCGCAGCCCTGCTCCTTCATCCGCACGATCACTTTCTGAAAGTACGCGATCGACTCCGGCTTGAACACGCCGTAGACCAGCTCTTCGAAGATGATGCGATTGATCTCCGCGCGCTCTTCCGGATTCGGGCGGATGTACTCGGCTGGATAGACACTGCTCTCGACCAGGTAGCGCGTGCCGGTCAGGCCGATGCGCTTGAAGCCGCGCGCTGCTGCTTCGTCCGCGACCACGCGGGCGATGTGGAGCCAGGGGCGCGGAGACTTCGACTCGATGTACGGCAGCGCCTGGTGGATCGTGTTGTCGGGGCAGATCAGAAAGTCGGCGCCGATCGCTGCGACCTTCTTCGCCGAATCGAGCATCAGCTCGCCGACGCCCTGCCAGTCGTCGCGGTAGATGCACTTCATGTATTCAGCGAGCGAGTTCGTGTGCATCGACACCTCGGGGTGATCGTGCGCGCCCATCAGCGCGGCGCCCTCGATGCAGATCGTGCGATAGCAGAGCGCGGCTCCCTCGGCGGAGCAGGCGACGATCCCGATGTGTTGCGGCATGGAAAAGATAGATAGCAGATAGCGGATAGCGGATAGCAAGAAAACCGTAACACTTGCTATCCGCTATCTGCTATCCGCTTCCCCTATCTCGTCTGCTACACTGCGCGAACCATGAACGCCCACCGCGAGGTAAACGAGTCGACGCTTCGAGCCGACTCGTGTCTTTGGCTCCATCACGGTCGTCGATAACTACGACTCCTTCACCTACAACCTGGTCCAGCAGATCGAGCGCATCGCGGGCGAGCGCCTGCGTGTCGTGCGCAACGACGCCTTCGATCCCGAGGCGTTGATCGCCGAAAGGCCGCGGGCCATCGTCATTTCGCCCGGCCCCGGCACTCCGTCGCGCGCCGGGCGCATCATCGATCTCATTCGCGCCAACCGCTCGATCCCGCTCCTCGGCGTCTGCCTCGGGCATCAGGCCATCGGCGAGGCCTTCGGCGCGAGCGTCATCCGCGGGCCGGTCCCGGTGCACGGCAAGGTCACGGACGTCGTGCATCGCGGCGAGCGGCTCTTCGGCGGCTGTCCCTCGCCGATGCAGACCGCGCGCTATCACTCGCTGATCCTCGAGCGCGAATCGCTGCCGGACGACTTCACCATCGACGCGGAGAGCGCCGACGGCGCGATCATGGCCGTCACGCACAAGTCGCGGCCGATCTTCGGGATTCAGTTTCATCCCGAGTCGTACGGGACGACGGGAGGCGATCGATTGATCCGCAATTTTCTGGAGATGATCCGATGATCGCCGCCGCGCTCAAGCGACTGATCGATGGTCAACATCTTGACCGCCAGGAGATGCACGAGCTCTTCTCCCAGATGATGGACGGCGCGCTCAGCGACGCGCAGAAGTCGGCGCTCCTCGTCGCGCTGCGGATGAAAGGGGAGACGCCGGAGGAGATCACCGGCGCGGCGCTGGCGATGCGCGAGCGCGTCACGCCGCTGCGCATCGAGGACGACCATCTCGTCGACACCTGCGGCACCGGCGGCGACGGACGCGGCACATTCAACATCTCCACGGTCGCTGCGATCGTCGCCGCGGGCGCCGGCGCGAACGTGGCGAAGCACGGCAATCGCGCCGTGTCGTCGTCGTGCGGCAGCGCCGACGTGCTGATCGCGCTCGGCGTGCACATCGACCTCGACGCCGATCGCATGACGCAGGTCCTCCGCCGCACGAACATTTCATTTCTGTTTGCGCCGAAGCTCCATCCGGCGATGGGCGCGGTGGTCGGCGTCCGCCGCGAGCTCGGCGTGCGCACGATCTTCAACGTCCTCGGGCCCTTGACCAACCCCGCCTTCGCGCGCCGCCAGGTCCTCGGCGTCTACTCGCCGCATCTCGTGAAGGTCGTCGCGCGCGTCCTCTCCGCGCTCGGCGCGCGACACGCGCTCGTCGTACACAGCCACGACGGCCTCGACGAGATCTCGCCCGCGGCGCCGACGCATGTTTGCGAAGTGCGTGACGGCGATCTCCGCGAGTTCGATGTGACGCCCGACGACATCGGCATCATGCAGCACCCGCTCGAAGCGCTCGCCGGCGGCGACTCCGCTGAGAACGCGCGCATCGCACGGCGCATCCTCGAGGGCGAGCTCGGCGCGCGACGCGAGGTCGTCGTGGCGAACGCCGGCGCGGCGCTCTACGTCGCCGGCGCCGCGTCGTCGATCCGCGAAGGAGTCGAGCTGGCGCGGCAGTCGATCGACAGCGGCCGCGCGCTGCGCAAGCTCGAAGAACTGATCGCCGTCACTCGGGAGCTGGCATGAGCGACATCCTCGACCAGATCGTCGCCCGCACGCGCGCCCGGCTGCTGCCGCTCGATCCGCCGCACGCGTTCGCGAACGCGATCTCGCGCGACGGCATCAACGTCATCGCCGAGATCAAGTCCGCATCGCCCTCGGCGGGGACGATCGTCGAAAACCCCGACGTCGAGTCGATTGCCGCCGATTACAAACGCGGCGGCGCGGCAGCGATCTCGATCGTGACCGAGCCCGAGTTCTTTCGCGGATCGTCGGCATGGCTTGCGAGAGCGAAGACGACCGGCCTGCCGGTGATCATGAAGGACTTCATCGTCGACGAGCGCCAACTCCTGCACGGCATCGCCGCCGGCGCCAACGCGATCCTTTTGCTCGCGTCGCTCTTGACCGCTGAACAGCTCAAGAGCTTCATCGCTCTGCTGGCCCAATTCGGCTGCGACGCACTCGTCGAAGTGCACGACGAAGCGGAGCTCGAGCGCGCGATCGGCGGCGGCGCGAAGCTGATCGGCGTGAACAACCGCAACCTTCGCGACTTCAGCGTCGACCTCGGCACCTCGGAGCGCCTCTCGAAGCTCATGCCCGAGGGGACGATCAAGGTCGCCGAGAGCGGGATCAAAACTCGACAAGATGTTGACCGTCTGCGCGATGCCGGCTTTCACGCCTTCCTCGTCGGCGAGTCGTTGCTGAGGCAGCAGGATCGCGCGGAAGCGGTGAGGGCACTTACGCGATGAAAGTGAAAATCTGCGGACTCACTCGTGCCGAAGACGCGCAGCGCGCCGCCGCGCTCGGAGCAGACTTCCTCGGCTTCATCTTCGTGAAGGAATCGCCGCGCTATCGCGACGCTGACCACGTGGCGAAGATCGCCGACTCCCTCGGCCCGAATCGCCCGAAGCTCGTCGGCGTCTTTCGCGATGAAGACGTTAGTACGATTCGTACGGTCGCCTCGCGAGTGCCGCTCGACTTCGTCCAACTGCACGGCACGGAGTCCGACGAAGACATCCGCACCATCGGTTTGCCGGCCTTTAAAACATTGCAGGTCGGCGATGCCCTCCCCGACACCACCGCCCATCCCGCCGCCGAGTGGCTCCTGTTCGACGCCTTCAGCGGCGGCGGTACGGGCAAGCGCTTCGACTGGTCGCTGCTCAATCTCTACTCACGCGCCAAGCCGTTCCTCCTCGCGGGCGGCATCACGCCCGACAACGTCGCCGCGGCGATCAGCCTCGTGCGGCCCGACGCCATCGACCTCGCGAGCGGCGTCGAGTCGGCGCCCGGCGTCAAGGATCACGCGAAGCTCGAACGGCTGTTCGAAAGGATCAAACGATGACGTCACTTCCCGACCGCCGCGGGTTCTTCGGCGATTTCGGCGGCAGGTTCGTTCCCGAAACCTTGATGGCCGCGCTCGACGAGTTCGAGTCGGCATACAAGAAACTGCGGCGCGACCGCGAGTTCCGCAAAGAGCTCGACGACGTGCTCGCCGATTTCGTCGGACGTCCCACGCCGCTCACCGAGGCGAAGAAATTCGCGGAGATCTGCGGAGTGGGACGGTTGTTTCTCAAGCGCGAAGACCTCAACCACACCGGCGCGCACAAGATCAACAACGCGGTGGGGCAGGCGCTGATCGCGAAGCGGATGGGCAAGTCGCGCATCATCGCGGAGACCGGCGCGGGGCAGCACGGCGTTGCCACCGCCACCGCGTGCGCGCTCCTCGGACTGCAGTGCGTCGTCTACATGGGCGAGGTCGACATGGCGCGACAGGAGCTCAACGTCTTCCGCATGCGTCTCCTCGGCGCGGAGGTCGTCCCCGTCTCCAGCGGCAGCCGCACGCTGAAGGACGCGATCAACGAAGCGATCCGCGACTGGGTGACGAACGTCCGCAACACCCACTACATCATCGGCTCGGTCCTCGGGCCGCATCCCTATCCGATGGTCGTGCGCGACTTTCAATCGGTCATCGGACGCGAGGCGCTTGCGCAGCTCAGGAAGAAGGTCAACATGTTGCCGAACGTCGCGATCGCCTGCGTCGGCGGCGGCTCGAACGCCATCGGCCTCTTTCACGAAATGCTGAAACACGACTCGATCCGCTTGATCGGCGTCGAGGCAGGCGGACGCGGTCCGGAGCTCGGTCATCACGCCGCGCGCTTCTCCGGCGGCGCCCTCGGCGTGCTGCACGGCACGCGCTCGATGGTGCTGCAGGACGAGTTCGGACAGATCGCCGAGACACATTCGATCTCCGCGGGCCTCGACTATCCGTCGATCGGACCGGAGCACGCGTACCTGCAGTCGATCGGCCGCATCGAGTATCACGACTGCAACGACGACCTCGCGCTCAAGGCGTTCCACAAGCTGAGCGAGACCGAGGGGATCATTCCCGCGCTCGAGTCGTCGCACGCCCTCGGGTGGCTGATGCGCAATCCGATTCCGGATGCGTTGGTGGTGGTGAATCTGAGCGGGCGCGGCGACAAAGACGTGCCGCAGGTGGCAGCGCATGAATCGCGTTAACGCACTCTTCAAACGCCTCCGCAAAGCGAAGCGCTGCGGCGTCATCGCCTACGTCACCTGCGGCGACGGCGACACCGTGCGCAACGTCGAGGAGCTCGAGGCCGCGGGCGCGGATGCGATCGAGCTCGGCGTCCCGTTCTCCGATCCGATCGCCGACGGGCCGGTGATCCAGGCCGCGTCGATGCGCGCGCTGGCGAACGGCACGACGATCCGCGACGTCTTCACGATCGCGCGCGCGATCCGCGAGCGCTCGCAGATTCCGCTGATCGCCTTCTCGTATCTCAATCCGATCATGCGCTACGGCATGGAGCGCTTCGCCGCGGACGCGACCGCCGCCGGCATCGACGGCGTGCTGATCACCGATCTCCCGCCCGAGTCCGCGGACGGCACGTTCAAGCGCGCGGGACTGGCGACCGTTTTTCTCCTCGCGCCGACGTCGACCGACGCGCGCATCCGCGCCGTCGACCGCGCGTCGGACGGTTTCGTCTACTACGTCTCGACGACCGGCGTGACCGGCACCCGCAGCGAGCTCGATCCGATGCTCATCGAGCGGTTGACCGAAGTGCGCGCGAAGCTGCGCAATCCGATCGCCGTCGGCTTCGGCATCTCGCGCCGCGAGCACTACGAGCTGCTGCGCGACAAGTGCGACGCGATCGTGGTGGGGAGCGCGATCGTCCGGGCGATCGGCGAAGGGCGATCGCCCGGAGACGTGTTGCGCGCGATTACGGCCTGATCGCCACCTTCATCACGCCATCCAGCCGATTGGCAAAGATGCGATACGCCTCGTTGATCTCGCTCAGCGTGAAGCGGTGCGTGATCAGCGGCCGGAGATCGAGGCGGCCGCTCTTCACCATGTCGATCAGCCGCAGCATCCGCTCCTTGCCGCCGGGGCAGAGCGTGGTCACGATCTTGTAGTCGGCGAGGCCGGCGCCGAACGCTTCGTACGGCACGGCGAGCTTGCCGCTGTAGACGCCCAGACTCGAGAGCGTGCCGCCGGGGCGCAGCGTCCGCAGCGCGTTTTCGAACGTCTGCTGCGTGCCGAGCGCTTCGATCGCCACGTCGACGCCGCCCTTCGTCAGCCGCCTGATCTCGCTCACGACGTCGACCTTGCGGTAGTCGAGCACGACGTCGACGCCCATCTTCTTCGCCATCGCGATGCGCGCGTCGTCGCCGTCGACGCCGATCACGAGCGATGCGCCGAGGAGGCGCGCGCCGATCGAGGCGCAGATGCCGATCGGACCCTGCGCGAAGACCGCGACCTTGTCGCCGAGCGTCACCTTGCCCGCTTCCGCGCCGCCGATGCCGGTGGAGGCGATGTCGGCGAGGAGGACGACCTGCTCGTCGGTGAGGCTGTCGGGGATCGGCGCGAGGTTCGCCTGCGCGTTCGGGACGAGCAGGTATTCGGCCTGCGATCCATTGATCGTGTTGCCGAAACGCCAGCCGCCGAGGGCTTCGTAGTCGTTGCCATGTCCGCACTGCGACGAGTGGCCGGAGAGGCAGGCGCGGCACTGGCCGCACGGCGTGATCGCGCCGACGAGGACGCGCTGGCCGATCTCGTAGCCGGTGACGCCGGCGCCGAGGGCCGCGATGACGCCGACCGGCTCGTGGCCGACGATCAGTCCGTTGCGGACCGGATACTCGCCTTTGAGGATGTGGACGTCGGTGCCGCAGATGGTCGTGGTGGTGATGCGGATGACCGCGGAGCCGGTGACGGCGCGGGGGCGGCTGACTTCTTCGAAGCGGATGTCGTCGACGCCGTGAAAGACCGCGGCGCGCATCGTGGTGGTGTCGGTGGAGACAACGGGCTCTTCGAGTACGGTGGTCATGAGTTCCTCCGATGCAAACGTGTATCCGTGGGGTATGTGGCGCACGTGGCGACCGTCACCCTCGTGTGTGCTACACTCCCGCGCCAATGAATTCCGCGTTCGCCCCGAATTATTTTTATTACGGCTATTACAAATAGTCCGGGGCCGCGTGTCGCGCCCCGCCGGACAGGAGGGGTGCTCGACGAAAGCAGCAGACAACGATCGAAACCCTCTGGCCCGGCAAGGCAAGAGGGTTTTTTGTTATGAATCGATCGGATGCCGAGCTGGAGCTCACACGGTTGCGCGAGGCCATCGACCGCGTCGATGAAGTCCTCGTGAAGCTTTTGAATCAGCGCGCCAAATACGCCATCGAGATCGGCGAGATCAAAGGCGTGCTCGCTCTCCCCATTTACGCCCCGGAACGCGAAAAGCAGGTGCTTCTGCACGTGGAGCAGGCCTCGGAAGGCCCACTCGAGGAAGCCGCGGTGCGCCGCCTGTTCGAGCGAATCATCGACGAATCGCGGCGCGTCGAGCGCCAGTCCGCACAAAAAACGTAAAGACGTGCTGGGTGCTGAGTGCTGGGTGCTGAGATGCCCAACCCCAGCACCGAGCACTCAGCACGCAGCACTGGAGGTTTTATGGTCATCGTGATGGAGAAACATGCAGCGGAAGAGAAGATCGAGCGCGTGGTCGCCGAATTGAGCACGCGCGGATTCGACGTGCACCGGTCGACCGGTACGGATCAGACAGTATTGGGCGTCGTGGGCCACGTCGACACGATCGACACGCGCGAGTTCGAATTGTTCGACGGCGTGCAGGAAGTCGTGCGCGTCAGTGAGCCGTACAAGTTGACGAGCCGCACCTGGCGCAAGGAGAACACGGTCATCAAGGTGCGCGGCGTGGAGATCGGCGGCGAGACGGTCGTGGTGATGGCCGGTCCATGCACGATCGAGAACGAGCACCAGGTGTTCGAGACGGCGCGCCGCGTGGCGCGCTCCGGCGCGCGCGTGCTACGCGGCGGTGCCTACAAGCCGCGCACGTCGCCTTATGCATTCCAGGGGATGGGCGTCGACGGCCTGAAGATCCTCCGCGCGGCAGGGGATGAGTTCAACATGGCGACGGTCTCCGAGGTGATGGAGATCTCGCAGATCGAAGGGATGCTGCCGTATGTCGACATCCTGCAGGTCGGCGCGCGCAATATGCAGAATTTCAATCTGCTGTCTGCATTGGGCCAGATCCGCAAACCGATCCTCCTCAAGCGCGGGATGTCGGCGACGATCCAGGAGTGGCTGCTGGCGGCCGAATACATCATGGCGGGCGGCAATTACGAGATCATCCTCTGCGAGCGTGGGATCCGCACGTTCGAGACGTACACGCGCAATACGTTCGATATCTCCGCAATCCCGGTTTTGAACAAGCTCTCCCACCTCCCGGTGATCGGCGATCCATCCCACGCAGTCGGCCGCCGCGACAAGGTGATGCCGCTCGCCCGCGCCGTGATCGCCGCCGGCGGCGACGGCCTCCTGATCGAAGTGCACCACGACCCGGAAAAAGCAGTCTGCGACGGCCCCCAGTCGCTCTACCCCGAACAATTCACCCGCCTGATGGATGAACTAAAGATCATCGTGCCCGCTGTGGGGCGTCGGATATAGGAGAGAGACGACGAGGGCGCCTCCGGCGGGCCGGCACGGCCGGCAGCGTAAGTCTTTAGGGCTTGGCCAACAAACGCTGCCGGCCGTGCCGGCCCGCCGGAGGCGCTCCCGTCGTCTTATCTCCCTACACCCAACGCATCAGCCACACGATTGATGTAGTTGAACCATGACGCGATCAGTGTGATCTGGAGGATGGCGGTGTCGTCGAAGCCGGCGTTGCGGAGGCGGGTGTGATCGTCGGGGCCGATCTGGGTGGCGTCGCGGGTCAATTGGGCGACGTAATCGAGCATTGTGCGGTCCTGGTCGGACAGCGGGGCTTTTGTATGGTCTTCGCGGATCGCATTGGCGAGCGATTCATCCAGGGTCACCCGACGCAGAAACTCTGCGTGCGAGGTGATTCAATAGTGACATCGGTTCAATGACGAGACGACCGTGGCGATCATCTCGTGCTGGCGGCGCTGTAATGGGAGGTCGGGCGTCATCAATGCGCCGAACGTCGCGAACGCGTGGAACAGGGCGTCGGGGATCAGGCCGTGAGAGTCGACGATCCCTTCGCCCGGTTGCTGACCGGGGAAGGCGGGCGTCGCGTATTCGGCCGGATAGAGTGCGCGTTGGGCTTCGATTGCCTTGCGCAGGCGCTCGTCAGCCTTCTCGAACGGAACTGTCCTGATCCAGGTCACTCGGCACCTCCTGTGCGGCTCGCACCAGTTCGCAGATCTCTTCATACAGCCGCTGGGCGTGTGCACGGCGCATCGTGAAGCGGATGCGCGCTTTCGAACGGCGGCCGAAGACGGTAATGATCGATTCCTTGACCCTGATGCGCGTCAGGCCGTAGATGAGAAACGCGACGGCGAACGTGCCGAGCACGAATCCCGACGGGCCGCCGGAGATCGCGCCGATCAGCATCAGGAACGCGGCAAATCCGAGGCTGAACATCACGGCCAGGATGCCGACGCGATCGTGTTGCGTCACGAGGAGCACGTCCTCGAAGAACACGCGCTTGCGGACGATCTTGAAATTCTCCTGCTGATCGATCTCGATCGCGGCGTCGGTCGCATAGACCGCATGCCGCGTGATCGCGGTGTTGTAGCGGCCGAGAAAGCGTCGCTTCATTTCCGGATGTACTCCGCGAACACCACTATGCCCGTGCCGACGCAGGCGAGCGCCAGGAGGATCGAGATCAAAAGGCCCGGCAACTGGTCGCGCGACCAATTCGGGTCGCGGAAGGTGCGGATCACGTAATAGAGCGACAGAGCGCCGAGCGGGATGCCGGCTGCCGCGCCGGGCGGGAACGCCAGGAGGATCAACGTCACGAATACCGCGAAAATCCCCATGGCCAGGGAGAGCGTGCGCCAGTCGCGAAATTCGGTCTGGGCCTGCTCCATGCCGCCGCCTTGTGTCATCCGATCGAAACAGGCGGGACAATATTTTTCACCGTGCAGGTCGAGCTCGCACAATGAGCAGATGAACAGCCCGCAGCGGCCGCAATTCGTTACTGCCGCGTTGCGTGGATGATTGGCGCACGAGCCGGCGCTCTCCGGTCCCGTATGCGCGATCTGCAGGACGCGGGTGATTCGCTGCGGCGGATGAAACACCGTCGCGGTGAAAAATCCCTGGCAGCGCGGGCAGATGTCTTCGCCCGCCGTAATGCTGTCCAGCGGCAGCGCGGCATCGCAGCGGGGACAGGCGGGGCCGACGTAACTGATTACGCGAGGGGTGGGCATGGGTCAGACATTCACGACGCGCGTATTGGCGGCCATGTCGTGGATCGCGGTCCGCTCGGCGGGGAAAAGGGCGGGGAAATAGTCGGCGAAGCAGAGCATCGCCGTGAAGACGCGCACGACCGGGCGGAGCCACGCCTCGCGTTTCGAGAGCGGCGAGCCGTCGACGCGGACCACGCGGATCTGCAAGGCCATCTTGCCGATCGTCTGGCCGTTGCGCTTCAGCAGCATGAGCGCCTCGTAAACCACCGCCGCGGTCATCGAGATCAGCGTGACGACGCCGATCACCACGAATTGCAGCGCAACGCTCTTGAAGAAGACCGCCGACATCTGCGCGACGCCGGAGAAGACCTGCATCGGAATTCCGACGATCACCGAGTCGACGATGAACGCGAGGAGGCGCCGGCCGATGGTGGCGAAGCGCGCGTCCGGAGCATTGACGCCCGACTGGATGTCGAGCGCCTGTTCGTTCTTGCACGCCGCGCAATAGGGGAGGCCGCCGAGCATGACGACGCAATCGCTGCAGAACACGCGTCCGCAGCGGGCGCAATGCTGCAAGCCCTCGATCGAATCAAAATGATTGAGACAGTGGACGTTCGCTTCCATCGTTCAGAAATTAATCGACATTGACCACACGCGTTCCCGCGACGAGGTCATGGATGCACGTTCTTTCTTTCGTCGCCAGCGCCGGGATGTAATTGAGCAATAAGAGGACGTGCACCATGATCCCTCGCAGCGATGAGCGGCCCCACGCCTGGCCGGTCGTAATGGGAGAGCCGTCTGGACGGATGACCTTGATCTTCAAGGCCATTTTCCCGAGCGTCTGGCCGCGGCGGCTGAGCATCAGACCTTCATAGATGATAAATCCGATGAAGTAAACGGCGAGGCCGGAGATGATCAGCGCGATGAAAAGCGGAGAATCGTCGCCCCCCGGCTTGAGGAACAACGAGCCCATCACGATCAAGCCGACGGCGGCGATCAAGAAAATCATCCAATCGATCCACATCGCCGCAAACCGCCGTCCGATCGTCGCCAGCAGCAATTGCCCGCGGTCCGTTCCCGACTGGACGTCGAGCAATTTCTCCGTCTTGCAGACCGCGCAATACGGCTGGCCGTGAATCGTGACGACGCAGTCCGTACAGAAACCGCTGCCGCAGCGCGCGCACGGCTGCACGCCTTCGGAGACATCCACGTGATTTCGACAGATCATTTCGGGCCCGGGACGGTGTGATTTTTTGATGGTAACACTGAAGGCGTGAAGAGCACGGAGGTGAGGTCGCGGACGAAATTCTCGCCGCTGACGCCGTCGTCTTCGACGTCCAGGCGCTCGCGATACGCGGCGGCGACCTCCTGCATGAGGTCATAGCGCGCCACCGCCGACATCTTCTCCGCGCGGATGCAGATCGCCAGCAGCAGCTCGCGCTCTTCCAGTCCGATGCGGTGGCGGACGAGCCGCAGCACGCGCGGCGTGCGGAGGCTGTTGTAGCGGCGCTCGGCGGCGAGCTCGCCGCGATATGCCGCCGGTTTCGACTCCCGGATCACCAGCGTGCCGGCCACGATGTCGCCGAGGCGGCGGCGCAGCGGGTCGATCATCGAGGTCACCGCGGCCACGCCGTAGAAGAGCGGCGCGAAATCGACGACCCGGACGATGTTGCGCACCAGTGCCTGATGCACTGACAGCGGCAGTCCGCGCGCGTCGACCACGCGCAGCGACAGCGCGCGCTTGCCCGGCGTCCGTCCCTGGCCCTTCGTCTCGAACCAGACATGCCAGCCCCACGTGAGGATGAACTGCGAGGTGATGAAGACCGCGCCGGCGACGGCGGCCGGCATCATCAGCGCGCAGATCTGGCGGATGAAGAGCGAGATGCCGGTGGTGATGGCGAAGTCGATCAGCACGGCGAGGAAACGGCTCGCCGCCCCCGCCGGCTCGAGGCGGATCTCGACGTGCTCGGGCGTCGTGATCGTCAGCTCGCTCATGCTTCGTCGAGCCTCCTCGCAAACAAATAAAGCATCAGCGCGGCGAAGAGCACGACCGCCACGCCGATCTTCAGCGCATACGGGAACGTGTTCGACGTGAACTGCGAGAACGAGCCCTCGATCAGGCCGGCGAGCACGAGGGTCATCGCCGTGGCGATCATCATCCGCCACACCGCGGGGAGCGCGCGGCGCAGCGAGGCGGCGCGCGAGAGGTCGCCCGGCATCAGCAGTGCGCGTCCGGCGATGATCCCGGCCGCGCCGCCGAAGATGATCGACGGCAATTCGAGCGCGCCGTGCGGCCCGACCCAGGCGAAGAAGAAGAGCGGGACGCCGTCCAGGACGTACATCGTGGCCACGGCGCCGAGGAGCACGCCGTTGTAGAAGAGGAGCCAGAGGCCGCCGATGATCGTCAGCGCGCCGAGGGAGAAGGCGAGGAAGGTGACCTGGATGTTGTGCGTGTAGAGCGACGCGCCGAAGGTCATCGCCTTCTCCATCGTGTCGATCCGTTCGTCGTCGCTCTCCAGCCGCTCCACCCGCTCGCGCGGACTCTCGGTGAAGAAATCGGGCGGGATGATGCGCCGGCCGTTCGACGGGTCGACCGCGATCGCCCCGATGCCGGTGAGCGTCCCGAGGATGAACGCCGCGGCCGCGAGCGCGATGTAGAGGCGCTGGCGCCGGAACACCGCCGGGATCTCGCTCGTGACCAGCCGGGCGAGCGCCGCGATCACCGGCTTGTCGTGTCCGGCGCGATAGACGAAGCGGTAGGCGCGTCCGGTGAGTTGATTGAGCCGCCCGAGCAGCTCCGGATTCGCGGTGTAGGAGCGCGCGAGGTTGAGGTCGGAGCAGGTGCGGCGATAGAGCTGCACGAGTTGCTGCACGTCGTCATGCGACATCTCATCGGGCGCGATCTCCGCCTTCTGCAGCGCATCTTCGAGCTGCTGCCAGACGGGGGAGCGGGCGGTGATGAATTTTTCGATGTTCATGATCGAGAAGCTGTTGAGCGATTGAGCTGTTGAGCGATTGAGCTGAAAAGCTGAAAAGCTGAACCGCTAAATGGCTTTCTCACAGCATCTGCCTCCGCTTCACATCGATGTACGCATTCACCGAATCGACTCCCGCGTCCTCCGGCGTGGAGTCGACGACGAGCGCGCCGCGCGCGCGGAGGTCGCGCATCAGCTCGACGCGGCCGAGCCAGAGGTCGCGCGCGACGAGCGTCTCCGACAGCTCGCTCTTGTTCGCCGGCTGGAACTGCGCGGCCGCTTTCAGGTTCGGATCGCTGAGCGTGACGATCAGCGGGAGATGCTGCGGCGCGAGCATTTCGACCGCGCGCAGGAGGTCGTAGCGCTCCTCGCGCTCGGGCAGCACCGTCATCATCAGGATCAGCGTGCGGTGATGGAGGCGGCGCCGCAGGCTGCTCGCCATCGCGGCGTAATCGGTGTAGCGATACGCCGCCTCGAGCGCGGTGACGTACGCGGTGATGGCGCGCAGATGCGCCGCGCCGCGTCCGGCCGGCAACCCCTTGTCGACCTCGGTGTCGAACGACACGATGCCGACGCGGTCCTCCATCCGGTTGCAGATGTAGCTGATCAGCACCGCGGCGTTCACCGCGTGATCGAGCCGCGTCACCTGCGCCACGCGCGCGGCCATGCGATGTCCCTGATCGAGACAGAGGAGGATCTCCTGCGAGCGATCGAGGCGGAACTCGCGGACGATCAACCGGCCGTGCCGCGCCGAGGCGCGCCAGGCGATGTCGCGGTAGTCGTCGTCGAGGACGTAATCGCGCAGGCGATCGAACTCGCGTCCCTTGCCGATGCGCGGCGCGGTGCGCGATCCGAGTCCGCGCAGCGCGAATGCGTTGAGCCGCTTGTGCAGGCGGCGGACGGCTTTCAAATTCGGCAGGACGTGCAGCTCGCTCGCCGCGCCGGCGGTGACGATCCGCTCGACGAGTCCGCGTGAGGTCATGGCGATCGCGGGAGGTTCGATGATCGCCGAGCCGCGCGCCACGCCGCGCAACGGCATCTCGAGCGTCAGCAGCTCGTTCGCGCGGACGAGGCCGCGGAGGACCGTCGAAGGGCGATCGACGATGTCGGGCCAGCGCTGGCGGATGAGAAGACGGACAGGCGAGGGCGCCTGTCCCACACTGACCTGCAGCTTCGTCACCTCGGTCTCATCGAGTGCCAGCGCGATCTTCGGCGCCCGCTCCGCTTCGATCCGCACGCGCCGCAGCGCGATCGCCTCGATCAACGCCGCGATCGCGATGGCAACGAATCCCGCCAGCACGATCCAGACGAACCACGCCGCAATCGTGCAGAGCAGCGAGAGGATCGCGACGTACGCGAGCAGGCGGATCAGGAGCGGGCCCGGTCTCATGAGTCAGTGCTGAGTGCTGCGTGCTGAGTGCTGGGGTGCGCAACGCAGCACCCAGCACCTAGCACTCAGCACTACCGAGGTACCTCCACCGCATCGAAGATCCGCGCGAGCAGGTCCTCCAGCGCCATCCCTTCCATCTCCGCCTCGGGGCTGAGCGTCACGCGATGCGCGAGCACCGGCGCAACAAGAGATTTCACGTCGTCCGGCGTGATGAAGTCGCGCCCTTCGAGCGCCGCGGCGGCGCGGCTCGACTCCAGCAGCGCGAGCGACGCGCGCGGACCGGCGCCGATCTGCACCGCCTCGTCGTTGCGCGTCTTCGACACCAGCTCCTGGATGTATTTGATGATGTGCGGCTCGACGCGGACGCCGCGCGCGACCGTGCGCCGCGCCTCGAACAGCTCGTCCGCCGTGATCGACGGCTGCAGCGAGCCGACGATGTCGTCGTGCAGGCGCTGTCCCGCCGCGTACGACTCGAGCATGCGCGACTCGTCCTCCGCCGCCGGGAAATCGATCGCGATCTTCATCAGAAAGCGATCGCGCTGCGCCTCGGGGAGTGGATACGTTCCCTCGAACTCCACCGGGTTCTGCGTGGCGAAGACGGTGAAGACTCGCGAGATGTCGTAGCGCGTGCCGTCGACGGTCGCGGCGTTCTCCTGCATCGACTCCAGCAGCGCGGCCTGCGTGCGCGGCGGCGTGCGATTGATCTCGTCGGCGAGCAGGATGTCGGTGAAGATCGGGCCGGGGCGGAACGTGAACTCCTGCGCTTTCTGATTGAAGACGTTCGCGCCGACGAGGTCGGCCGGCATGAGGTCGGGCGTGAACTGGATGCGGCGGAAGCGGCACCCGAGCAGCCGCGCCATGGCCAGCGACAGCAGCGTCTTGCCGGTGCCCGGGACGCCCTCGAGCAGCATGTGGCCGCCGGCGAGGAGCGAAGTCGTGGCGAGCGTTTTCACACGCTCCTGTCCGAGGATGACGCGATCGAGCTGCACGCGAAGTTGCGCGAAGCGCGATGCGATTTCAGTGATGCTCTGCATGCTCGACTCTCCTGAACGCGTCGTTTAACGCGGAAAGCATTTGATTGAACTCTTCGATCTCCATGCGCGCGGCCTTTTCGGGCGGACGCATGTCTTTCGTCAGCATCGCGATTCGTTTCTGCAACTGCTCGCCGCGCAAGCCGGTCTGGGCGGCGACGCTCTGCGTGAGCGCCTGGTGGTAGAGCGCGATCCCCTCGGCGCGCGACATCGTTTCGTCATACAGCGCGCCGAGCGACGACACGAGATCGACGGCCTCGCTGCGCGTGTCGCGGAAGTCGTCCTCCGCCGTGCCGACGCGCCGCGCGCCGCGCCAGATCGTCACCGCGGCGATGACGAGCAAGAGAAACAGCGCCGGCCCGAGGCGCCAGCCGCGCAGCAGGTCGAGCGTGCCGGTGTCGGTGAGGAGGCCGTGCACGGTCTCGTCGAAGTAGACCGTGCGGCGATCGCCGGCCAGCGCGGTGAGGAGATCGAGATGCTGCGCGACGTGCGCGTTGTCGAACAGCTCCGATCCGGCGATGAGGATCAGGTCGCCGCTGCCGAGGGTCATGCGCGCGATCGCCGGCTGCTCGTCGATGACGTAGAGCGCATGCGCGCGGCGGAGAACCTCGGGCGCCAGCAGCGTGCGGCACATCGGCAGGTTGATCCTGTCGATGCCGCTCCAGATCGGGAAGACCTTGACCGCCGCCTTCGCGGGCTTGACGTTGCGCGTCGTCAGGTTGACGTCGTAGCGGCCGGAGATGGCGATCACGAAGCGGCCGCCGTGGCGGACGTACGCCTCTTCATCGTCGGAGAGCAGCGGCTCGGCGTGGCGTTGATGCTCGATCTTTTTCTTCTTTTCTTCCTTGTCGCTGCGGAGGAATTCCTCGAGGTCGAAATCCTCCTGCGGCTCCAGCGCGCGGAAGATGACCGAGTCCGCGGGCAGCGTCCCGTCGGGCGGCGTGGTCAACATATTGACGTTCCATTTGCCGCTGCGCTGCAGGTACTTCATGGCCAGCGAGAGCCCCTCCTCGGAAGTGTTCGCGGAGGAGAAGGTCGGGAACGTTTTCTGCGCGATGCGTGGGTCGCTGCCGATCCAGATCAGCGTCGCGGCGACGTACGCCACGCCGACGGCGATCAGCGGGAGCGCGCGCTTCATTCCGCGCCTCGCTTGCGGAGGTGCCCGAGGATCGATTGCGCGCGGCTCGAGCAATCGTCGAGCGCCTCGTACGTGCTCTCGTCGCGGCCGTACCACTCGCGCTCGTAGCTGCGCGTGAGGTCGGCGAACTGCGGCCGCCACGCGACCTCGGCGCGCATCATCGAGACGTACTCCCAGTTCGTGCGCCCCTTGCGGAAGTTCAAGACGCCGGCGCTGTACGACGTCACCAGCACCGCGTGATACCAGGCGCGGATCGCCTCGCGGATGCGCCCCGCGGCGGCGAGCTGCGCGGCGTAGCGCTCCCACTCCGTCGCGCCGCGCGAGAGCGGATCTTCGTCGCGGCGCGAGGCAATCGGATCGCTCGTCGCGATCTCGTCCGGCTTCGCGCGGCGGCTGCGGCGCAACACTTCGAGCGCGACGATCGCCAGCACCACGACGATCGCGATCACCAGCGCCGTGACCATGAACGGCACGCCGCCGGACGGCTTCGGCGCCTCGGGAATCGGCGCCTTCGGCCAGAGCTTGCCGAGCCATTCGAAGAAGTTGAGGAGCTTGTCGCGCAGCCAGCGCGCGGCGTCGAGGATATGGCCCGCGATGCCGTCGAGCATCGACTTGTTTCCCTCGGGCGGCATCAGCACTTCGCCGCCCTTCTTCAGCTCGCGGATGCGCTCCTCTTCACGGATGCGCTCCAGCAGCTTCGCGTCCGAGGTCGATGCGCGCGCGGCGCTCGTGCTTTTCAGCGCGGTGATCGTGGCGTCGAGGCGCGTCATCGAATCGGGGCGACTGTTGGCGATCGAATCGAGAAGCGAGGCATCGGCGATGAATTTCCCGCCCGGTGCGTCGACCTCGGTGCCGATCAACGCCTTCGCCTCGATCGCCGCGAGCTCGCGCGGCTCGTTGCGCATCCGCTCGAGCGAGGCGATGTAGTCGGCGAGCGTCATCGCGTTCGCGGCCGTGGCAAAGGCGAGAATCGCGAGCAGGCGCTTCATCGCGCCCACCTCGCTTGCAGCTCCCGAAACCACATCCGCAAATCGTCGCCCGTCTCCGCCACGCCCGCCCGCCGCACGAGCACGACGTGCGCGGCGATCCAGAACGGCTCGACCGTCGCGACCGCGCCGGCGATCAACAGCAGGACGTAGTGGCGATTGGCGAAGCTGAGCAGCACGTCCCAGCGCACGAGATTCACGTTCGCGAACGCGTGCACGAGCCACTCGCCGGCGTTGAACGCCGTCGCGAGGTTGATGAACGCGATCTGCGTAGCGACGAAGAAGACGAACAGAAACGCGGCGAGCTGTCTCGACGTTCGCGAGTAGTGCGCGATGAGGCGCAGCGGCGCCGCGAGGCCGGGGCGGGTGTTCAGCTCGAAGGTGCCGATGGCGAGGCCGGCGAACATCAACGCGAAGATCGGTCCGATGAACGTGATCGCGGTCGCGTAGTAGAGCAGCTCCGCGAGGGCGGCGACGAAGAGGTAACTGACGAATGCGACGAACGGCACGCGCCACACTTCACGGCCCGGTCTCGCGCCCTCAGCCTCGGACAACCGGCACGCGCGCGCCCAGACCGCGCGTCCCCAGCGCGAAAGGATGAAGGCGAGGATGGCGAGGTTCGCGATCTCGCCGAGGGCTCGGCCGTAGTGCGTGGCGTTGGAGCCGAGCTCCGCCACGCGCTCGATGAAGAGGATCTGCAGGAAGCGATAGGGGAGCGACGTCGCGACGACGACCGCGGCCCACGGCGCGGCGGCGCGCGCGACGACGTTGGCCGCCTCGTCGAGCACCGAGGTCGTGGAGAGGGGAGCGCGCGTCAAAAGAGTCCCGCGATCAGCGCGCCGGCCCAGACCATCACGCGCGCGCTGAGCCAGAGCGTGACGGCGGCGCCCGCGGCGAGCGTCAGCCAGCCCGCCACCGAGCCGCGCTCCGCGCTCGCCGTCCGCCGCGCGGCGAGGCAGGTCGTGCAGTAGTAGATGCCGTCCCAATGCGTCGCGCACGACTGGCAGACCGTATTGCGGCAGGTCATGCAGACGGCGAACGCCAGCCGCTGCGGATGGTGGATGCAATGTCGTTGCATGTTCGTTCGCTGTCAGATAGCGGATAGCAGATAGCAGATAGCGACGCGGGAGGGCGGGTTGCTATCTGCTTCCGCTATCTGCTTCCTCGGCTCCTGTAAGCTTACCAACGATGGTCCGATTCCGATTCGCAGTGCCCGCGGCTATTGCCTTGCTCGCCGCGTGTTCCAGCGCCCCTCCCGCCCCCGCGCCCACCTCCGCACCGCCGCCCGCCGCCACCGCCGCGCCCGCGGCGTCGATCGGCACTGTGACGGTGACGGCCTCGGCGCTCAACGTGCGCCGCGATCCGTCGACCGCCGGCGACGTCATCACGATGGTCAGGCGCGGCCAGAAGCTGACGCTCCTCGCCTCGACCGAATCGTGGATGAAAGTGCGGCTGGAGAGCGGCGAGAACGGCTGGGTGTCATCACAACATGTGACACGCGACGGCGCCGCGCCGAAACCGGCCGCGCGTCCGCGCAAAGGCGGTTGTCCGTCCGATAGTGATTACGCGTTCGCCACGACGCCGGTGCCGGTATTTTCCGATAGTGGGGCGCACGGACTCGTAGTCGTGGAGGCCGACGTCGACACGAACGGCCGCGTCACCTCGACGCGCGTCGTCTCCAATTCCACTGGAGACGAAGCATTGGGATTTCTGACACAGAAGGAAATCAAGGGTGCGAAGTTCGTCGCGCCGGTCCGTAATTGCGTGGCACGGGCATTTATCTTTACGTACAAGCGGACGTTCTGATTGTGATCTCAGTCAGGCGCTTTCTCTTCCGCTCCGAAATAAACCTCCACCGCCTTGACCTGCCGATCGGCGCAGACCACGTACTCCGTGTTCCGGAAGCGCACGCCGTCCGCCACGCGCTCGGCGCTGTAGCGGACGAATGCGGCGTTGCCGTCGGCGATCAGCGTCTCGATCTCGAAGTTGCGCAGCTTGTCGCGATTCGGCCAGCAGCGGATGAAATAGTCGGCTTTACTGATGTGATCGTCATTCGGGCTGGTGAAGGTGAAATCGGCCGCGAGCAGCCTCTCCATCTCCGCGCGGTCGCCGGAGAGGAAGGTCGTGTAGAGGCGGCGGACGAGGACGCGCACTTCCGGTTCCGGTTCCATAGGAGTGGAAAGTTATACTCTCCGCTCGATTCTCACCACACTAGCGAACGGAGCCACGTCTTTTGAGCCGACTGCTGATCGCTGTTCTCTTACTTACTTCATTCACGGTGCAAGCGCAGGAGCCCGGACCGATCACGGTCTTCGGCGACTCCATCATGCATGGTTCGGGCGTGAACAATCCCGCGATCGACGGCGTGGTGCCGACGGTCGGAGCCGCCACCGGCTGGACGATGATCAATAAATCGGTCAGCGCGACGCTGATCGCCGACGAAGGTCAGACCGACAGCGTCTTCGCCACGCCGGTCGACCCGTCCTCGAGGTCTCTCTTTCTCACCGGCTACAACAACATGCGCACCGGCGGCATCGTCACGAAACCGCTGACCTCCTATCGCCTGAACCTCGCGGCGCTCGTGGCCTGGCTGGCCGTTCCGGATACAGACAAATTACGCGGTACTTCGCCTGCGATCACTTACACCGGGTCGTGGCAGACGGTCACCGGGAACTACGGCGACAACCTGATGAAAGCGACGACGACGATCGGCGACAGCGCGTCGGCATCCGTGGAAGGCTCGGCCGTCTACATCACCGGACTCGCGCTCAGCTACGGCGGCGGCTCGTTCGACGTCAAGATCGACGGCGTGAGCCGCGGCACTTACTCCGGCAATACGGCGGTGAATACGCCGATGGGACGGACATACGCGCCGTTTCTCGTTCGCATTGCAGGTCTCGCCGATACGAAGCATGCCGTCAAGATCACGCAGAACGGCGCGGGGAAAATCTACGTCATCGATATTTCGAGCAACCGGATCGCTCATTCGGCGCAGCGGCCGGAGGTATGGCTCGCCAACTGTCTGCGCATGACGGCCAAGGGCTACACCCTCGGAGCTCCGGCGTACAACCGCGGATCGGATCGGGTGGTGAGTCTTTACAACTCGGCGATCCGGCAGGTCGTCAATGAGCTTTCGTCGGACGGATTGAACGTCCATCTCATCGACGTATCGGCCGCGTACATACCGGAGGAGGACGTATACACGGACGAGACGCATCCCTCCGCCAACGGGGCGGCGAGGATCGCCGCTGTGATGGCCGAGGCGATGACGCGGAAATCGAGCCCGGTGGACGCCGCTGCCGGTCCGCGATTCGTCGGACAGGCCCGGTCCAGTGTGGCGAGCCAGACAATCAGCGGCACGGCGCCGATGGCGATTACAGGTTCATCGACGACGTTCGTCGCGCCATTCAACGGCACGGCGGTCATTAATGCCGATTTCGACGTTCAGGGCTCGAGCCCCGGCGCGTTCACCGGCTCGCTGCGGGTGAACGGCACGCCGGCGGCTGGCAGCGTCAATTTCCGTCCCGCCGCCACCGAGACGCGCGCGTCACAGTGTCATAAGTGGGTGATTCCGGTCTCCAAGGGATTGTCGTATACCGTTACGCAATACGGCGCGGCCAAAGGAACGGCATCGTTCAAGGTCTTCGGCAATTCGGGCACCGGGTTCACGGTCACGGTGTGGCCGGCGCCCTGAAGTGAAACGTCGCCGACCTCACTCCTGCTCGAGCGTGATGTTCCCGTTCGAGTTCACGAGATCGAGCTTGCAGCCGCCGTTGCCGATCGTGCCGGTCAGTGTCTCACCCGTGGAGCGCATGTTCGTCATCGGGATTTCGGTGTTGACCGAGCCGAACGACGTGCGGGCGTTGACGTTGTAGCCACCGGCCGCGAGCTCGACCTTGATCGGGCCGAAGCTCGTGCGGAGGTGCGTGTCGTGGCAGGGGGCGGCGATGCCGACGGCGATCGCGCCGTTCTGGTTCTCCACCTCGATCGCGCCGCGCACGTCCTTGAGGAAGACCGAGCCGAAGCTGGTGCGGACCTTCGCCCCTCCCTGGACGTCCTTCACCGTCACGCCGCCGTTCTCGTTTTCAATGTCGACCGGGCCCCTGATCCCTTTCGCCGTCACCAGTCCGAAGCGGTTGTCGGCGGAGAGCGGGCCGTGGACGTCGCTGATCGTGATGTTGGCGTTCGAGCCGCTGATCTTCGCCGGACCGTGAACTTTCTCCAGCTCGATCGGCGCGAAGGTCGTGGTGATGGTCGCCGGACCGCGGATGTCGCTGGCCACGATCTTCGAATTCTGGGCCGTCACTTTCAGCTCGCCGGCGACGTCGCTCACGTCGACGGTGGCGAAGGCGTTCTCGATCGATGCCGCTCCGCGGATGCCGTGCGCTTCGACGCTGCCGTTCGAGTTCTTGAGGATCAGCGTGCGGACGTCGGTCACCTGCACGGAGCCGAAGCGGTTGCCGATGTCGGCCGTCCCGGCGACGCGCGTCGCCTCGATGCTGCCGTTCGCGTTGCGCAGGATCACGTCGCCGCGCACGTCCGCGACGTCGATCGAGCCGAAGGCGTTGTCGATCTTCTGCGAGCCGCTCACGTTCTGTACCGAGACGCTTCCCTGGCGGCTCGTGATGTCGACCGGGCCGCGCGTGCCGTCGACGCTGGTCGATCCGAACTGGTTCTTGATCGACAACGGCGCGTTCGGCGGCACGGTGACGTCGAGGGAGACGGAGAACGACGCGTTGCGGATCTTTTCGGGATAGACGACGCGGATCGTCACGCCGGCGGCCGAGCCGCCGATCTCCACCTTGATGGCGTTCTCCAGCTCCTGCGTCGAGGCGCGGACCTCGGCGTGCACGTCCACTTCGCCGGCCGCGCCGTCGTTGACGTTGACCTCGCCGAACGAGTTCTCGATCGAGACGCGGCCTCCCTGGTAGCGGACCGTCTTGTCGACGGGGCGCTGGTAGCGCTGTTCGTGCGCGTGCGCCTGCAGTGTTGCGGCCGACGCGAGCAGTGCCGCGGCGGCAATCAGATTACGGATTCGAGACATTGGCTCCCTCTCTCAGCACGTCCCGGAGCGTCCGCTGTTTCTCGCTGTACATCGCGAGGAGCTGCTTCCGGACCTGCGCGTTCTGGCGGTTCTGGTCGATGTTGGTCTGGCACTCGGCGATGGCATCGTCGAGGAGCATCAGTTTTTCCTTGTAGCTGACGAGGATCGGCGTCTGCGGCTCGTCGAGCTTCGGGGCGGCGAGCTTCTCGAGCTTGGCGATGGCGTCGACGTGCGCCTTCTCCGCGCGCTCCACGTCATCCATCGCCGTGGCGCGGAGGATGGCCTGGTCGAACGCCTTGTCGCGCGAGACGCGGACGTGCGCCGCGAACCAGACGCTCGCGCTGATGCCGATGGTGACAATGATCGCGGCGGCGATGCGCATCCAGCCGAAGGACGGTTTGATCGATCGCTGGATGCGCGGCCAGAGCATGTCGTTCTGCCAGGTGACGTGCATCGACTTCGCGGTGGTCGAGATGTCGTGCCAGTCGTCGAGCTTCTCGCGGCACGAGCGGCACTGCGCGGCGTGTTTCCCGGCGAGCGCCAGCGACTCGGCGTCGCCTTCGAACAGCAGGTCGTCGATCCTTTCACAGGTGATGGTCATTGGGGCTTTCTCCACTGCTCCTGCAACTGTTTCTTCGTCGAAAAGAGAATCCACTTCGAGTTCGCCTCGCTGATGCCGAGGATTTCGGCGATCTCCGCGTGGCTGAGGCCTTCGATCTCGAAGAGGGTGAAGACGCTGCGGCGCTGTTCCGGAAGCGCCTCGAGGAGGCGGCGCAGCATCATCCGTTTCGTATCGTCGACCGTGTTTGCCATTCGCTCGACCGGTGTGTCGTCGAGCGATTCCTCATCGCCGCGCCGCTTCCGTCTTCGCAAGTGGTCGTAGCAGGTGTTGATCAGGATCCTGTACGCCCACGTGCTGAACGACGCCTCGCCGGTGAATGTCGACATCGCCCGATGCACCTTCAGAAAGGTCTCCTGTACCGCATCCTCGGCGTCGCTGACGCTGCCGAGGTGGTTGTAGGCGATCGACTTCATCCGCTCCCCGTGCGTCCGGTAGAGCTGGTCAAAGTTCGCGGAGGCTGCGATCTCGGGCTGATTCACTCGGGTAAAGGTGGCGACGGCTTGCACTGGTGGATGAGACGACGATGAATCCGAAACGTTAGAAGACCTGTTCAGCGGTTGAGCTGTTTAGCTTTTGAGCTCAACGGCTTAACAGCTCAACAGCTATTCAAAGCTCATCGATCGACTTCGGCCAATCCCCATGCAGCAATCGCGATAACGCCCTGTCGGCCAGCAACTTACCGCCGGTCTGGCAGCGGGCGCAGTAGTTCGTTTCGTTGTCGGCGTAGACGATGTGCTGCACCGGCGTGCCGCAGTCGGGGCAGGGCTTGCCGTAGCGGCCGTGGACGGCCATGCCGTCGCGGAAGGCGGTCACTTTTTCCGGGAAGCCTTCGCCGGTTTCGTCGCGCAGGCGTTCGGTCCAGAGGACGAGCGTGTCGCGGGTGGCGCGCCAGAGGCGCTCGATCTCCTCGCCGTCGAGGTTCGTCGTCATTTGCACCGGCGAGAGACGGGCGCGGTGGAGGATCTCGTCGGAGTACGAATTGCCGATGCCGCTGAAGACGTGCGGATCGGTCAGCGTGCGCTTGAGCGTGTGACGCTCGCGGGTGAGCGCGGCGCGGAACGCGTCGAGCGGGAGGTCGAGGACCTCGAGTCCGCCGGGATCGATCTTCTTCAGCGCTTCTTCTCCGCGGATGAGATGAATCGACGCGCGGCGTTTCGATCCTGCCTCGGTCAGCACGAGATCGCCGGTGCTGAACTCGAAGACGGCCAGTCCGATCTTGCCGGGAGGCTTCGTGTTCCAGCGGAAGCGTCCCGCGATCATGAGATGGATGACGATGAAAAGCTCGGATTCCAGCGCGAACACGATCCGCTTGCCGATGCGGCGGACGCCGGTGACGCGTTTCCCTTCGACGTCGGCAGGTGAGGGATCGACGGTGCGGAGGACGAAAGGGCTGAGGAAGCGGATGCGGTTCAACGTCGCGCCGGCGATGCGGCGCTCGATCGATTCGACGTAGACCGTGACGTCGGGCAGCTCGGGCACGGGGACATTATCGGGCCGTCATCCCGGGAGCCCCTCACCCCCGCTTCGCGGACCCTCTCCCGCGGGGAGAGGGAGCTCGGATCTCGCGCAGCGCGAGACGCCAGACCTTCTCCCCGCGGGAGAAGGTGCCCGAAGGGCGGATGAGGGGCGACCCGGTTACGACACCCGCTTGAGCGCCTCGGCCACGTCCTTCTGATTCCCCCGCAGGCGCAGCGCGGCCTGGTACTCCGCTTTGGCTTCCGCCTTCTTTCCCTGCTTCTCGTACAGCATGCCGAGCCAGTAGTGCGTGCGGTGATGGCCCGGCTCGTCGCTCGCCGGCTTGTATCCGAGGTATCGCTTCAGCGCCTCTTCACCGCGGGCGAAGTTCGAGCCGGTGAGCACGGCGAGGTGGCCGATCTGGAAGACCGCGGCCATGTAATTCGCATCGAGCGCCAGCGCCGCCTCCATCTCTTTCTGCGAGGCGGTGTAGTTCTTGTCGCCGGTCATCAGGAAGACGGCGTACCAGTAGTGCGTCTTGGGCGAGCTCGGATTCTCGCGGACCGCGGTGATGTACTCGCCGCGCGCCGCGTTCATGTCCTTGTTCTTCGCCGCGATCGCAGCGAACGCGCGATGTCCGGCGAATGCGTCGCGCTTCCTGATCTCGTTCGCCTGCTCGCGAGCCTTGTCCTCGTCGCCGCCCATGAAGCCGGGGGCCTGGAGGTAGAACTCCATCAGGCCGAAGCGGGCGTCGAGGAAATTCGGATCGAGCTGCACGGCCTTCGCGAACTCGTCGCGCACTTTGCCCGCCATCGACGCGGCCTTGAACATGCCGGCCTGCTGCGCGATGACCCCGTAAATTTCGCCGAGCTGGTAGTGGCGGCGGGCGTCGTTCGGCTTCTCCGCGACCGCCTTCTCCATCAGCTCCTGCGCCTTCTCCGCCTGGTTCGCATTCAGGAGTGCGCGCGCCTGGTCGAGAACGGGATCGGCCGCTTGTCCGTATAAAGGCAGTGCTGAAGCGAGCGCGAGCAGAACGACCGCGGCAAAATTGCGCATATTGATGATTAGTACGCGTCTTGCTGTAGAGAGGTTTCAGATTAGAGAATGACCGCCCCGATGACGGACACACTGCAGTTGCCCGTGACTGACCGCGCCACGATTCCGATCTTCACGGCCGCGGAACTGACCGCCGCCTCCGATGCCGCCCTGGAAGAGGGGCGCCGGCGCATCGCCGACATCGCCTCGATTCCGCTCGAGCGGGCGGACGCGCAGACGATCCTCGACGCGTGGGACGGCGCGAACATCGCGTTGGAAGACGCGTTCGGTCCGGTGTCGCTGCTCAACAGCGTGCATCCGGACAAAGAGGTCCGCGATGCCGCCGACGTCGCGCTCGTCCAGGAATCGATCTTCATGACCGAGGTCTTCCAGAACGAGGCGTTGTTCGAGCGGGTGCGGGCGGTGGCGCCGCAATCGGTCGCGCAGCAGCAGTTGCGGAAGGATCTGCTCGAAGCGTTCGAGGACAGCGGCGTCTCGCTCCCCGCGGAGAAACGCGATCGTTTCAAGGAGATCAGCGAGAAGCTCACCGAGCTGGCGCAGGAGTTCGCGCGCAACATCCGCGAGAACAAGACGCAGCTCCGCTTCACGCCGGAAGAGTGCGAGGGTCTGCCGCAGTCGTATCTCGATCGCGTGACGCGCGACGAGGACGGCTCGATCGTCGTCGGCTTCGACTATCCCGACTACCAGCCGTTCATGATGAACGCGAAGAGCGGAGAGGCGCGGAAACGCTACTACGTCGCGAACACGAATCGCGGCACGGCGCGCAACCTCGACATCCTCGACGAGATCGTCGCGCTGCGGAAAGAGATCGCCGACCTGTACGGCGTCCCGAGCTACGCGCACTACGTCACGAAGCGGCGGATGGTGGAGAACCCCGACACGGTGCGGCGCTTCCTGGAGGAAGTGAAGAACGTCGTGACCGAGGCCGAGGTACGGGATCTCGCCGAGCTGTCGGAAGTGAAGGCGCGGCTCACCGGCGTGCCGGTCGAGCAGGCGAACGTCAACCGCTGGGACATGACGTATTACCGCGAGCGGCTGCGCGAGGAGCGCTTCGCCATCGATCAGGAAGAGATGCGCAAGTACTTCCCGACGAAGCCGTCGATCGACTGGATGCTGTCGATCTCGCAGAAGCTGTACGGCGTCCGCTTCGAGCGCAACGACGTTCCGGTGTGGCACGACGACGTCATCTACCTCGACGTCCTCGACGTCGCGAGCGGCGCATTCATCGGCGGCATCTATCTCGATCTCTATCCGCGCGAAGGGAAGTACAAGCACGCCGCGGCGTGGCCGGTGCGCGGCGTGAGCCGCAAGGCGGGACGCAAGCCGATCAGCGTGCTGGTGACGAACTTCAACCGCGAGGGACTGACGCACGACGAAGTCGAGACGCTGCTGCACGAGTTCGGGCACGTGCTGCACGGCGTGCTCTCGCACACCGAATACAACATGCACTCCGGCACGAGCGTGGAGCGCGACTTCGTCGAGGCGCCGTCGCAGATGTACGAGGAGTGGGCGCTGCGCCTGGAGAGCCTGCATCTCATGCGCGAGCAGTGCAGCGAGTGCCCGCTGATCGAAGAGATGCTCGTCCAGCGGCTCAATGCCTCGAAGAAATTCGGCTCCGGCATCGACTACGGCCGCCAGCATCTCTACGCCGCGTTCGACATGTCGCTCTCGAGCGAGCAGCCGGAGCCGTCGCTCGAGCTGTGGCAGCGGATGGAAGGGGCGACGCCGATGGGCCACGTCGACGGCACGTCGTTCCCCGGCACGTTCGAGCACATCGCCAGCGGCTACGCGGCCGGCTACTACGGCTACATGTGGGCGAAGGTGATCGCGCTCGATCTCGTCTCCGCGTTCGGAGCCGACCTGATGAACGGCGAGGTCGGCCAGCGCTTCCGGGAGATGATCCTGAGCCGCGGCAGCGAAGAGCCGGCGCGCGACCTGGTGGAGCGATTCCTCGGGCGTCCGGTGTCGAGCGATGCGTTTTTTGCGATGATCAGAGGTGAATGAGAGCCTCTGCCGCCGTCCTTTCTCTCCTCATCACGCTGACTCTCTCCGCCGACACGCGCGTCACCAACGCCGTGGTCTTCAAGAACGGCCTCGCGTTCATGACGCGCGAAGGGAGCGTCCCGTTCTCGGGCGGCGTCGCGCGCGTCTGGCCCGTGCCCGATGCACTGCTCGGGACGTTGTGGATCGGCGCGAGCGGCCGGACGATCGATGAAGTGCGCGCGGTGAAGGAGTCGCACGCGGGAGAGACGGTCGATTCGATCTCCGACCTGATCGACGCGAACGTCGGACGCGCCGCCGTCGTCACCGTCGGCAATCGCGACTACAGCGGCACGCTCGTGCGCTCGACGTCTCCGCTGTTGATGATCAACGTCGACGGGAAGGTCCACGCGTTCGACCGGAGCAAAGTGGAGTCGATCGCCTTCGCGCAATCGCCGGTGACCGAGCCGGAGGTCCCGACTCCGGTGCTGCTCATCGCCGGCCGCGGCTCCGACGCGAACGTGCCGCTGACGCTGTCGTATCTGCGCAACGGAATCAGTTGGATGCCGGAGTATTCGATCGCCATCGGCGACGACGGCCGCGCGCAGATGTCGATGCAGGCGACGCTGATCAACGACGGCGAAGAGCTGCGCGACGCGCGGGTGCGCTTCGCGGTCGGCTTCCCGAGCTTCGAGTTTTCGAACGTGCCGTCGCCGATGACGATGCAGCAGACGTTGCTCGAATTTCTGTCGCTTCTCGGGCGGAGCGATTCCGCCGACGTGTTCTCGAACGCCGCTGTGCAGCAGAACGTCGTATTCACAAATGTCGGAGGGCGCGCGTCCGACGTCGATGTCGATGCGATCGCGCGGAGGTTGGAAGGGGAGGCCTCCGAGGATCTCTTCTTCTACGACCGCCCGAACGTGACGCTGGCGAAAGGGGAGCGCGGGCTTTATCCGGTGTTCAACCAGAGCGTTCCGTTCCGGCACGTCTACCTCTGGGAAGTGCCGCAGGAGACGGAGGAGACGCGCAGCCGCATCGAGAAACCGGCGGACCGCGTCTGGCACTCGATCGTCCTGACCAACAGCGGCGCGACGCCGTGGACCACCGCGCCGGCGTTCGTCCTCGCGCATGGAAAGCCGCTCGCGCAGAGCACGCTCGGCTACACCGCGATCGGCTCGCACGGAACCGTGAAGCTGACCGTCGCCACCGACGTCGGCGTCGAGCGTCAGGAGCTCGAAGTCGAGCGCAAGCCGCGCGACCTGGAGCGCTTCGGCTACCACTACGACGCCGTCACCATCGAGGGAACGCTCGTCGTGCACAACTTCAAGCGGGAAGCGATCACGCTGAGCATCGACAAGAGCGTCGAAGGGACGACGATCTCGCATCAGCCGAAGGCGAAGGTGACGCGCCGCGCGCTGCGTCCGAAGGCGATCAATCCGACCGAGCGCCTGGAGTGGGAAGTGCCGCTCGCGGCGGGTGAGGAGAAGACGGTGAAGTACCGGTACAAGGTTTGGGTCAGGGAGTGAGCGCCACCGTCGCATCTCCCACCGCGATCACCCGCATCGTGATGCCGCTCGGCGTGGCGATCACGCTCACCGGCTCGATCGACGTGATGTGACCGCGCATCATCGCGCCGGGCGCGAGCTGCCGGGTCATGCCGCGGTCGATCTCGGCGCGGATGTCGCCGACCTCTTTCGTCACGTTCCAGCGCGCGTTCTCGCGCAGCCGCGCGCGCAGCGTGTCGTGCGAGACGCGGTCGGCGATGCGAAGGAACGGGCTTTTGTGCTTCGGGTTGAGCTCGTAGTCGAGATCGTTGATGGTCAGTGACGTCGTCGCGTTGTCGAACTGCGGGATACCTTCGAGGATCACCGGTCCGTGATAGCGCTTCATCGCGATCGTCGCTTCCACCGCGATGCGCCCTTCCTTCTTCGACGGCATCAGCTTCAGCGATTCGATCGTCAGGTCGGCGAAGGGCTTTCCAACGAATTGCTCGTTCATCAGGCGCGAGGCCTCGGCGTACGACAGCTCGAGATCGAACGGGACGCGGATGCCGCTCGCGGCGTTCTCCGGGATCGTGCGCAGCGGCGGGAGCGGCTTCGCGGCGATGACCGGCTTGTCGCCGATCACGACGCGGGTCCGCGTGCGCATGGCGAACGTCGAGCGGACGTCGAGGCCGGAGCCGCGGATCGGCCCGAGGGCGACGTCGATCGGCTCGAGGACGAGCCAGGTGCGCGGGGCGAGCTCCACCGGCGATTGCAGCGTCGTCCAGATCTGCTGCGCCATGGGGAGGATGTTCGACAGCTTCGGCGTGTTGCCGTCGATCGTCTTCACCAGCTCGCGCAACTGCGCGTTCACGAGCGGGCCGAGCTTCCAGTCGCTGATATTGATGTTGAGGATCGTCACGCCGCATTTGTTCTCGAAGTCGACGGGGCGCGCCGTCGTTTTGGAACGCAGCCGCCAGTTCTGATCCCAGTCGAAATGCGAATGGAGCGCGATGCTCGCGTCGCGCATCGGCTCGCCGAAGCCGCAGGAGATGCAGGGCCACATCTTCGACCCGGCGCGCGCGCAGCCTTCGAGCGCGTAGTGCACCGTGGTCGTCGCGTGCAGGCCGGCGCCCACCATATTCAACGTGATCGGATCGCGGACGATGCGGTACTTCAGGCCGAAGCGCTTCTGCGGATCGAGCTCGTAGGCGTCGAGCTTCGCCTGTGCCTTCGGGATGTTCGCCTCGAGCTGCGGCAGCAGCGGCCGGAGCGACGACGTGATCGGCACGACGATGGTCGAGACCTCGGGTGGCGGCGGCGTGGGGGCGGGCGTGAGGTTGGGGGGCGGGGGCGCGGCGGAGCAGGCGGCGATCAGCAGGAGGATGGCGGCAACGCGGCGCATATGATTCGAGGATGCAGTTTACGAACCTCGGCAGCACCGGTCTCAAAGTTTCGCGCCTCTGTCTCGGATGCATGACCTACGGCTCGTCGACGTGGCGGCCCTGGATTCTCGATGAAGATGCGGCTCGTCCGTTCTTCAAGCGCGCGGTCGAGGCGGGCATCAACTTCTTCGACACCGCCGACATGTACTCGCTCGGCGCGAGCGAAGAAGTGACGGGCCGCGCGCTGCGCGAATTCGGCAATCGCGACGAGCTGGTCATCGCGACGAAAGTCTTCTTCCCGCTCACCGCGGGACCGAACAGCGGCGGCCTCTCGCGCAAGCACATCCTGAGCGCGATCGACGCTTCGCTCCGCCGCCTCGGCCTGGAGTACGTCGACCTCTATCAGATCCATCGCTTCGATCCGGCGACGCCGATCGAGGAGACGCTCGAGGCGCTGCACGACGTCGTGAAGTCGGGGAAGGCGCGCTACATCGGCGCGTCGAGCATGTTCGCGTGGCAGTTCGCGAAGATGCTGAACACGTCGCGCGCGCACGGCTGGACGCGCTTCGTCAGCATGCAGCCGCACTACAACCTCGTCTATCGCGAAGAGGAGCGGGAGATGCTGCCGCTCTGCATCGACGAGGGGATCGGCGTCATTCCGTGGAGCCCGCTGGCGCGCGGATTTCTGGCCGGCAACCGGACGCGCGACAAGCAGGGCGGGACGTCGCGCTCGCAGACCGACGACTACGCGCATCAGATGTACTATGCCGACTCGGACTTCACGATCGTCGAGCGCGTCGTGGAGGTCGCGAAACGGCGCGGCGTCGCCGCGGCGCAGATCGCGCTGGCGTGGGTTCTCAACCGCCCCGGCGTGACGGCGCCGATCACCGGCGCGTCGAAGCTGGAGCAGCTCGAGCAGTCGATCGCGGCGGTGGAGTTGACGTTGGATGCGGAGGAGATGGCTTTTCTGGAAGAGCCATACGTTCCGCATCGAGTGTTGGGGCACCGATAAAGCAATTGCATGAGCGACACGACCACACGCGGCATCCGGATCGAAGTGGAGAGCGAGTACGTCGAGGAGCGGAGCGAGCCGCGCGAGAGTTACTTCTTCTTCTCCTACCACGTCCGAATATCAAATGTCGGCAGCGAGACCTCGCAGCTCATCAGCCGGGAGTGGATCATCACCGATTCCGACGCCAACGAGGAACGGGTCGAAGGGCCGGGCGTGGTCGGCGAGCAGCCGCTGCTGCGGCCGGGATCGGTCTTCGAGTACACCAGTTTCTGTCCGCTCCGGACCTCGGTCGGATCGATGCATGGCGCATACTTCATGCGGACGGTCGCGGGAGAGACATTCCGGGCGGAAATTGCGCCCTTCACTCTCGCGGTTCCGGGTGTTGTCAACTGAATCGTGAACAACCGAACCTTCCTCCCGCTCTTCTTCGCAGCGCTCGCCGTGATCCTGCTCGGCGCGATCGGCTGGCGCGTCCACGCCTACCGCCAAGGCGACCTGCACTCGACGATCAACGGTCCCGCGGCGCTCGATAGCGCGCCGGCCGGAACGCAGGCTCAGCGGAATGCCGGAAACGCTCCGCAGCAGCAGATCGTGACGGAGGGAGAGACGGGACTCCATGCGGACGGCTACACCGCGCCGGCGACCGGCACCGTGCAGGCCGCGGCGCCGCAGCAGAAGCTGTCGCTGCGCGAGCAGCGGTTCGCCGAGGCGCTGGCCGCGGCGCAGCGGGCGACCGCGGAGCAGCCGCAGAAGATCGCGGTGAATCGTCCCGAGGCGGCGCCGGCGATCGTGAACCCGCAACCGAAACCGGTGGAGAAGCCGGGCATCCTCGCGAAGATCGGCAACGCCATCTCCAGCGCCTTCAACGGCAACTCCTCCGCCAGCGCGGCTCCGCAGCCGCCGCAGCAGCACAATCCTGCGCAGCGGCCGGACACCCCGCGTGAACCGAACGAGCGGGACAAACCTCCGAAGCCGAAGGACGCGACGTCCGACACGACGCCTCCGCAGTTGCAGGGACTGGTCTTCAATCCGGCGGCGATCACCGACGGCCAGGAGACGATGCTCATCGTCACCGCGGCCGACGACCTCTCCGGTATCCGCAACATCTCCGGCAGTGTCGCCAGCCCGACCGGCAAGGCGCTGCAGGGTTTCGCCGCGCAGCGCGAGGCGCCGGAGTCGCCGCGCTACATCGCGCGCATCGCGGTGCCGAAGGATGCCGAGCAGGGGATGTGGAAGCTCAACTTCCTCAGCATCACCGACAACGCCGGCAACACGACGAACATCAACTCGTCGTACAACCCCGGCTACGCCTTCTCCGTCACCTCGGGGCGTCCCGATTCGACGCCTCCGACACTTCGCTCCGTCTACGTCGAGAAGCGATCGATGAGCGGCGGCGACAAGAACACGGTCTTCGTGCAGGCGACCGACGACAAGTCGGGCGTGGCGATCGTCAGCGGCGTGTTCCAGAGTCCGGCGAAGACGGCGCGCATCGGCTTCGGCTGCCGCTCGACCGGTCCGGAGACGTTCGAGTGCGACGTCGTGCCGCCGAAGAGCGTCGACTGCGGCGACTGGCAGCTCGAACAGATCCAACTCCAGGACAAGGCGCAGAACATGGCCACGGTGCGCGGCGACAACCCGGCCGTCGCCGCGGTGAAGATCAACGTCCTCTCCGACAAATGCGACAGCGTGGCGCCGACGGTCGACAACCTGGTGCTCGAGCCGATGGACGTCAGCAACGCGAACGACAGCGTCGTCACCGTGACGGCGACGGTCAACGACGACGCGTCAGGCGTGGCGAGCGTCAGCGGCCAGGTCGCCGGACCGCCGTCCGACAACGGCCAGCCGCCGCGCATCTACTTCGCGTTCCAGGCGAGCGACATCCCGCAGACGTGGGTCGGGAAGATCAACATCCCGAAGTTCGCGGCGAAGGGAACGTGGAGCATCGTCTGGCTGCAGGCCCTCGACAAGTCGAACAACATGAAGACGTACTCGCAGGCCGATCCGGTGATTCAGGGCGCGAAGATCACCGTGCACTAGTTAGCCGTGGGCCGTTGACCGTTGGCAGGAGATCCAACGGCGAACTGCCAACGGTCAACTGCCAACTAGCCCTGATCCCACACCTTCGACAATCTCTTCTTCGGAATCTCCGGCACCGGCCGGTCGTAGTGCGACGTGTCGTTGAAGAGCGTGAGGCGGGCGTGCGCGGCGTTCTTGAAGTCGAGGATGTTCAGCGCGGCGGGGCTCTGCTCCAGGCGGTCGCGGTACTTGCGCGGATCGAACCCGAGGAGTGAGCTGAGGAGCAGACGGATCGTCGCCTTGTGCGAGACGACCAGCACCTCGCGATCGCAGTGGCGGTCGACGATCTCGAGCAGCGCGGGGAGCGCGCGTGCGGTGACCGCGAGTCCTGTCTCGCCGCCCGCGGGCGCGAACGAATACGGATCGTGCTCGTAGCGCGCGTACTCCTCGGGGAACTCACGCTCGACCTCGGCGCGCGTCTTTCCTTCCCAGCGTCCGTGATTGATCTCGCGGAGGCCTTCCATCGGTGTGACCGGAAGGTGATGCGGCGCTGACGCGAGCTCCGCGGTGACGATCGTGCGCCGCATCGGACTGGCGTAGACCGCGGCGAGCGGTTCACCGGCGAGACGGATGCCGAGGAGTCGCGCCTGTTCGCGTCCGGAGTCGGAGAGGAGGACGTCGGTCGCTCCCGCGAAACGGTCTTCAGCGGTGAGCTCGGTCGCGCCGTGACGCACGAGGAAGATGCGGGTGGTCACGTCACAATCCTACATAGATAGAGCACAGACAGGCTTGTCTGTGCCAAGAATGCAAAAGGCTCGCGGCCTCTGGTCCCGCGAGCCCATTCTCGGTCCGTTAACATCTACCAGAAAGCATCCGAACCGACGTGGTCTCGCGAATCTCTTTGCTTCCGAGACCGTCATGCGAACCGTTGACATCTGCAAAGTAGCATTCGGTTCGCCCGCTCCGGCATTCCACGGATCCCGAAGCGTCCCTTCAACCCGTTGACATCGTCGTGGCGCATCCGAGCTGAAGGTGAACGTCAATATGGGTTCGGGTCATGCGTTCGACAAGTGGGTCAAAAAAATATTTTTCTCATCGCAAACGGAGCTCGTCGCGACACTTCGTGTAGAGCTCGATCGCATCGCGAATCACGCGCAGCGCGTCGTCGCGATCGAAGAAGTCATCGATCTCCACGACCTTGTTCTCGAGCACTTTGTAGTCCTGAAAAAAGCGGCTGACCTCGGTCATCCGATGCGGCGCTAGCTCGGTGATCGAGTTGTAGTGCGTGTACTCCGGATCGTTCGCGTGCACGGCGATGATCTTGTCGTCGGCTTCGCCCTGATCGCGCATCTTCATCACGCCGATCGGCTTGGCGATCATGATGGAGAGCGGCACGACCGGGTCCTGCCCGAGGACGAGCACGTCGAGCGGATCGTGATCCTCGCAGTAGGTCTGTGGGATGAAGCCGTAGTTCGCGGGATAGTGCACGGAGCTGAAGAGCACGCGATCGACGCGAAGGAGGCCGCTCTTCTTGTCGAGCTCGTACTTCGTCTTCGAGCCTTTCGGCACTTCGATGACGACCGGAACGAGCTGCGGAGCGCCGCTGCCGAGGGAGACGTCGTGCCAGGGATGCATGGCCGCAATGTAACTCAGACAGCGGATGGCAGACAGCAGACAGCAGCCGAGGCCGCCCATTGCTGTCCGCTGTCCGTTGTCTGCTGTCCTAGGAAGAAACGACTTGGGTGAATCGTTGCACCGAAGCCGGTTCACTCGCGTGAGGAGTTCGGATAAGATACGCGTCCCACTGACCACGCACATCCATCGAAAGGTAACAACAATCCCATGACGCAATCGAGAGAAAACGCCGAGGCGAATAGCTTTGCCGAGGCGTTCGAAGCGAGCCTGAATTTCAAGACTCCGGAGCAGGGAGACCTGCTGAAGGGCCAGATCGTGTCGATCTCCGGCGACGACGCGTTCGTGTCGTATGGTGGCCCCTCCGAGGCCGTAATGGCCACCGCGGAGCTCGAAGGGCTCGACGTCGGAGACACGGTCGAGGGGACCGTCGTCAAAACATCTCCCGAGATTCGCATCTCGCGGAAGATGATCAAAGGCAAGGCGTCGCTCGACGCGCTTCGTCAGATGTACGAAAACCATCTTCCCGTCGAAGGGAAGGTGACGGGGCGCAACAAGGGCGGCTTCGACGTCAGCGTCAGCGGCCTTCGCGCTTTCTGCCCGCTGTCGCAGATCGCACTCGGCAAGATCGAGAACCCCGATACGTTCCTCAACCAGACGTACGACTTCCGTGTCACCGAGATGTCGGATGACGGACGCCGCATCGTCGTCTCCCGCGCCGCCCTGATGAAGGAAGCGGCCCAGCAGCGCGCCGAAGAGACGCGCAGCCGCATCGTGCCGGGCGCGGAGCTCACCGGCCGCGTGAAGACGATCACGCCGTTCGGCGCGTTCGTCGACCTCGGCGGAGTCGACGGCCTGCTGCACGTCTCCGAGATGTCGCGCCGCCGCGTCACCGATCCGAAGGAAGTGGTGACGGTCGGGCAGGAAGTGAACGTCAAAGTCATCAAGGTCGACAACGACGGCAAGCGCATCTCGCTGTCGATGAAAGATGCGGAGCCCGATCCCTGGTCCGACGTCGCCGACCGCTACCCGGCCGGCACGCAGTTCACCGGACGCATCGTCCGCTCGACCGACTTCGGCTACTTCGTCGAAGTGGAGCCGGGCCTCGACGGTCTCGTCCACCTGTCGCAGCTTCCGTTCGGCGTGAAGCCGGGCGACGACACGGTGCAGATCGGCTCGACCGTGAGCGGCTGGGTGCGCGAAGTCGATCCGAGCCGCAAGCGCCTCTCGCTCTCGCTGCGCGAAGTCGCGACGAACGATCCGTGGGAGAGCGCCTCGCAGAAGTACGCCATCGGCAAGGTCGTCGAGGGCACGGTCGATCACACCGGCGCACCCGGCGTGTTCGTGCAGCTCGAGCCGGGACTGACGGGCCTCATCCCGAACTCCGAGCTCGGCGGCGCCGAGCATCCGGAAGGTGAGCGCCTGATGGTGCGCGTGATGTCGATCGATCCGTCGCGCAAGCGCATCTCGCTCAGCCATGAAGCCGCCCGCGCCGCCGTCGAGCGCGAGGAGTACAACAAGTTCATGGAAGAGCGCGGCGAAGCCGAAGGAAAGAGCGCGATGGCGCTGGCCTTCGAGCGGGCGATGGGGAAACGCAGTTAACAGTCACCAGTTGGCAGTTGACTGAAGGCGGCCGCGAGGCCGCCTTTTTGCTATGGTCCCTCGCATGCGAATCTTCATGACAGGGGCGACGGGATACATCGGCGGTGCGGTTGCGACGGAGCTGCGCCGGCACGGCCACGAGGTGACGGCGCTGGTGCGCCCCGATTCCGAGGCGCGGCATCTTCGCGACCTCGGCGTGGTGATCGTCGCCGGCGACCTCGAATCGCTGCCGTCGCTCGGCGACGCGCTGAACGGATACGACACCTACATCAACACGGCCTTCTCTCCGCAGCACGACGCGCAGACGATCGCCACGCTCGGATCGCGCGGCGGACAGTTCATCTACACCGCCGGCGTCTGGGCGTTCAGCAACACGAAGGACGCGGACGAGACGACGACGCCCGATCCGTTGAAGATCTCCGCGTGGCGCGTGGAGCACGAGCAGACCGTGCTGCGGTCGCCGGCGCATGCGGTGATCCGACCCGGCTGCGTTTACGGCGGCAAGCAATCGCTGCTCGAGTCGTGGTTCGCGGCGGTCGATCAGCGCCGGCCGATCGAGCTCGCCGGCGACGGCTCGAATCACTGGTCGATGATCAACCTGCATGACCTCGCGAACTGCTACATCGGCATCGTCGAGCAGCGCGCGGGCGGACTGTTCCACGCGACCGACGACACGCGCGAGACACTCGCCGAATGCGCGCGCGCACTGGCGGCCGACGTGGAGATCCGATCGACGACGCCGGAAGAGGTGCGCGAGAAATTCGGCGATGCGTTCGCCGAGGCGCTGCTCGTCGATCAGCAGGTGAAGAGCGGGATGACGCGCGAGCGGCTGGGGTGGACGCCGAAGCGGACGTTCACGAATTCGATGGACGAGCAGTGGCGGGAGTGGCGAGCATCGTCATCCCGAGCGTAGCGAGGGAACCGGGTGGGCGGTGGCGCGATGATCGTGCCGCCCAGCCCCCGGGTCCCTCGCTACGCTCGGGATGACGCGAGGAAGGATAAGAGCAGCGCGTTGACCTTCTCCGCCGCATCGGTCTGCACGAAGTGCCCCGCCTCGGGGATGCGCTCGAGGCGCAGGTTCGGCACCCAGTCGCTGAAGTTCTCGCTCATCTCTTTGCGGAAGACCGGATCGCGCTCGCCCCAGACCAGCATGGTCGGCACTTCGATCTTCCGCATCAGGCCGCGCAGCTCGGCGCGATGCTTCCGGATGGCGCGGTAGTAGTTCAGCATCGCCGTCGTTGCCCCCGGCCGTCTCCAGAGCGCGACGTACGTCCGCACTTCGTCCGGCGTGAAGCTGCCGATGCGCGACATCAGCATCTTGCCGAACAGGCGGATGAACAGCTCGGGGAGCACCGGCAGGTTGAAGAAGAGCTGATACAGCAGCCGCATCTTCTGGCCGAACGAGCGGTCGATCTCGCGCCGCATCGGGACGAAGTGCGGCGCGTTCATCACCACGAGCCGCTCGACGAGCGCCGGGTGGAGCATCGGCAGCAGCCACGACGCGATGCCGCCCCAGTCGTGTCCGACGAGCGTGCACGTGCCGCCGTTCTGCACGATGAGGCCGGCGATGTCCTGCACGACGCTGGTCATCTTGTACGCGTCGACGTCGTCGGGCCGCGACGACTCGCCGTAGCCGCGCAGGTCGGGGGCGATGACGCGATAGCCCGCTTTTGCCAGCGCGGGAATCTGCTTCCGCCACGAGAACGACGATTCGGGGAAGCCGTGCAGCATGACCACGAGCGGCCCTTCGCCTTCCTCGATGTAGTGCAGGCGGATGTCGCCGACGTCGGCGTAACGGTCAGGCATTAGGATGCGCCGGTGAGTATAGGCCGGTTGATCGCGGCGTTCGTCCTGCTCGCGCTGATCTTCGGCGTCACGCTCGTCTTCGCCACGCCGCCATTCCGTGCGCCGGACGAGGCGGGACATTTCTGGCGCGCCGACGCGATCGCGCTCGGCTACTGGATCCCGCCGATGCATCACGGTCATCCCTCGGCGTACATCCCGCGCGGCATCGAGCAGCTCTGGTACGGCCGCGACACGCCGCTCGAGCTCGAGCACCGCGTGCTGGTCCACTTTCCCGCGTACTACACGCCGCTGCCGCATCTTCCGCAGGCGTTCGCCTGCTTCATCGGACACGCGCTCGTGCTCCGTCCGATCGCGATCCTGCACCTCGGGCGGATTTTCAATCTCGTCGTGTTCATCGCGCTGATGGCGCTCGCGATGCGCGCCGCGCCGGCACTTGCGCTCGCGATCGCGACCGTGGGGCTGCTGCCGATGTCGCTGCATCTCGCCGCGTCGTTTTCGCCCGATGCGATGACGATCGCGGTGGCGACGCTGCTCACGGCGATGACGTGTACGACAGGCGCCTCCGCCTGTCGGGACAGGCGAGGGCGCCTGTCCTACACTGCGGCGGCGATCGCATTCGTGAAGCCGGTCTACTTCCCGATCGCACTGATGGCGCGCCGCGCGACCGCGTGGATCGCATGCGCGATCTCACTTGCGATCACCGCGCTCCTCCTGCATCAGACGAACTACGCCCACCGCCCCGGCGTGATGGTCGATCCGGCGGCGCAGCTCCGCGTGATCGCGCACGCGCCGTTCCGGTTCATCGGAATCGTGATCTTCGACTACCTGCGTCACGTACCGCGCTACGCCGAGGGCCTGGTCGGACGTCTCGGCATGCTCGACGTCCCGCTGCCGCGCATCGTGATCGGCATGCTGCTGGTGACGGTGATCGCGGTCGCGCTGACGAGCGAGTCGCGCCTGACCGCGAAGGATCGGGCACTCGCCGGATTGAGCATCGCGTTGTCGATGCTGCTGATCAGCGTCTCGCAATATCTGATCTGGACGCCGCCCGGCGCGGGCTACATCGAAGGGATGCAGGGACGCTACTTTCTTCCGCTGCTGCCGCTGGCGATGGCAGCGGTTGGAGGCACGGTGCGCAGGTGCATCGCGCCGGACGTCATCTTCGCGGTGCTGGCGATCGCCGACGTCGCGGCGATCCTGGCCATCATCCCGAAACCAGGTCCTTGAACTGCTCCTTGTCGATCGCCTTGTCGTACGCGGCGCGGCCGGTGACCTTCTTTTCGTCGTACAGCCGGCGGATTGACGAGTCCATGTCGATCATCCCTTCCTTCACGCCGGTCTGAATCGCGCTGGTGACCTGCGAGGTCTTCCCTTCGCGGATCATGTTGCCGATGGCGGGCGAGGCGAAGAGGATCTCCAGCGCGGCGATGCGGCCGCCGCCGATCTTCGGCAGGAGCTGCTGCGCGACGACGCCGCGGATCGTCTCGCCGAGGACGTTGCGGATCCCTTCCTGCTCGCCGGCGGGGAAGACGCTGATGATGCGGTCCATCGTCTTCGCCGCGTTGTTCGTGTGCAGCGTGCCGAAGACGATCGTCCCTTTTTCCGCGGCGGTCAGCGCCATGTGGATCGTTTCCAGGTCGCGCATCTCACCGACGAGGATCAGATCGGGATCTTCGCGGCCCGCCGCCTTCAGCGCCTCGGCGAACGACTTCGCATGGTTGCCGATCTCGCGCTGGTGAATGAGGCACTTCTTGTTCGGATGCACGAACTCGATCGGGTCCTCGATGGTGATGATGTGGATCGACCGCGTTTCGTTGATGAGATCGATGATCGCGGCGAGCGTGGTCGATTTTCCCGAGCCGGTCGGACCGGTGACGAGCACGAGGCCGCTCTTCATCGACGCGATGCGCCGCACCTGCTCGGGAAGGCCGAGCTGTTCGATGGTCAGGATCTTGGTCGGGATGACGCGGAAGACCGCGCCGGCGCCGCGCTGCTGCCGGAAGAGGTTCACGCGGAAGCGCGCGATGCCGGGGATCTCGTACGAGAAGTCGATGTCGCCGGTGTTCTTGAAGTCTTCCCACAACCGCGGCGCGGTGACCGGCTCCATCATGTCGTTGAAGTCGGCCTCGGAAAGCGTCCGGTAGCGGATGGTCTCGATCGATCCCGCCGCGCGGAGCATCGGCGGGCGTCCGACGGTCATGTGAAAGTCGGAGGCGCCGCGGTCGGTCATCAACTTCAGGAAGCGATCGATCTTCTGCATCGGAGAAGAGTAGCGCGGGCCGAAAGCCCGCGCTACATCGATCGCTACTCTCTCAATGAATTGATCAGCATTCCGGCTCCGACGGCGAGCACGGCGACTCCCGCCGCCACCTTCCCCGGGTTCTCCTTCGCGAACGCGGCGGCTTTGCTGCTGCCGCTGCGGAGGTACTCGCGGGCGGTGTTGACGTACTCCTCGACCTCCACGTTGTCGATCGACGACTTGAGGTTGCGGATCATCTCGTCGCTGATGCCGAGCTTCCCGAGAAACTGCTCCAGTCCCTGCGTGTTCGGGTTGTGACCGCAGGTGGGGCAGGCGCCGTCGGGCTTGACGCCCGGGGCGACGAAGCCTGTGTTCATGGGCGTGTCCTGGTCCATTCGCTCTCTCCTTCCATCGCTTTCTCGCGATCCTCGCCCGGCTCGTACGAGCGGCCGTGCGTGCCGATGCGGGGATCTCCTGATTTGTTCGTGAAGCGGTCCTCGTCCCGCCAACGATCGTTTTCCGGTCCGCGTCCGAACTCCTGATCGCGATGGTGATCGGAGCCGTCCGCGCGGAACGGTGCCTTGAGGCTCGTTTGCATCGGTGAATACGCGCCGGCGAGCGTATCCATCGGAATGTCGCTCTCGCGCCGTATCGGACGGGCGTGCGGCTGTTCCGCCGCCGCCGGTTTGGCCATGCGCGCGGCAGGCTCGGCCGTCGGTTCGTCGTGATGACGCGTCAGTTTGCTCTTGACCGCGCGTACGGCGCGGCGCAACGGATTGCGGGTTTTCGCTCTCTGTTCCATGACAGAGAAGGATGCAAAGAGTCGGCCGTTAGCAGTTCGCTGTTGGCAGTTTTTTTTTACTGCCAACGGCCAACTCTCAACGGCCAACTACTTCGAATACGTCACGCGCCAGATGAGATTGGTACCGTCATCGGAAATCAGCAGCGATCCGTCGCGCATCACCAGCAGTCCGACCGGACGTCCCCAAACTTTTCCGCGGGGATCGGCGATCCATCCGCTGACGAAGTCGTCGTAGCCGCCCGCGGGACGTCCATTGCGGAACGGCACGCTCACGACTTTGTAGCCGGTGAGCGTCGAGCGATTCCACGAGCCATGCAGCGCGACGAACGCGTTGCCGCGGTACTGCTGCGGGAACATCGTGCCGTTGTAGAAGACGACGCCGAGCGGCGCGGAGTGCGATTCGATGAGGAGCGAAGGGACGATGCTCTTCGCCACGAGGTCGGGCCGCTTGCCGGCGTGCCGCGGATCCTCGTGCGTGCCGAGGTACGCGTAGGGCCAGCCGTAAAACGCGCCGTCGCGGACGTCGGTGATGTAGTCGGGGACGAGCTCGTCGCCGAGGCCGTCGCGCTCGTTGACGGACGTCCAGAGCGTTTGCGTCTGCGGCTCGATGGCGAGACCGACCGGATTGCGCAGGCCTGACGCGAAGATGCGCGCCCCGGTGCCGTCGGGACGCATCTCCGAGATCGCCGCGCGGATCGGCTGGCGCTCGATGTTGACGTTCCCCTCCGATCCGACCGCGACGTAGAGCTTCGAGCCGTCGCGGTTGAAGATCACGTTGCGCGTCGAATGTCCGCCCGACGGCAGCGAGGCGATGCGCTGCGCCGGTCCGCGCGCGGCGGTCTGTCCCGGCGCGTACGCGAAGCGGACCACCGACGATTCGTTGCCGACGTAGAGGAAGCCGTTCGTGAATGCGAGTCCGAATGGGTTGTCGAGGTCGGAGGCGAACTCGAATCGCTGCTGGCCGCGGAGGATCGAGATCCGTCCCGCGCCGGTCTCCGCGACGAAGACGTCGCCGTTCGGCGCGAGCGCCATGTTGCGCGGATCGTCGAGATCTTCGGCGTAGACCGCGGCGCGGAAGCCGGGCGGCAACTGCAGCGAGGCATTCGACGGACGCTTGATGATGCGCGGCGGATTGCCCGCGCTGTGCGTCGCGTACGGTTCCGGGAGCTGATCGACGCGGACCTCGTGATGCGCGAGGGGCTGGGGGGCGGCTTGCGGCAGGGCCTCGCCGCCGCAGCGAACGATCAGAAACGCGAGGACGATGAACCGCTTTCCCGGCATGACCGTATTCTCGCTGATGAACGTATTCATGACCGGCGCCACCGGCTACATCGGACGGCACCTCATCCCCGAGCTCCTCAGGCGCGGACACGCAGTCCGCGCGCTGGTGCGTGACGGATCGGAAAAAAAGCTCGCGCGCGGCGCGATCCCGGTGCGCGGCAACGCGCTCGACGCGAGCACCTTCGCCGATCAGATCGCCCCTTCCGACACCTTCGTGCAGCTCGTCGGCGTCGCGCATCCGTCGCCGGCGAAGGGGGCGGAGTTCCGGGCGATCGATCTCGTCTCGGTCAAAGAGTCGGTCGCCGCGGCGTGCCGCTCGACGATCCACCACTTCGTCTACCTCAGCGTCGCGCAGCCGGCGCCGATCATGCGCGATTACGTCGCCGTGCGCGCGGAAGGAGAGCGGCTGCTGCGCGAATGCAAGCTCCCCGCGACCTTCATCCGCCCCTGGTACGTCCTCGGGCCGGGCCATCGCTGGCCCTACGCGATCCTGCCGCTCTACTGGCTGGCGATGCTCGCGCCGGCGAGCCGCGACACCGCGCGCCGCCTCTACCCGGTGCCGCTCTCGAAGGTGGTCCGCTCGCTCGTCGATGCGGTCGAGCGGCCGCCGTCGGGCGTGCGCATCGTCGAGGCGCCGGAGATGGCGAAGGCCGCGGCGATCGCGTAGAGCGGCATCAGCGGCACGCGGAAGCGCGCCTCCGATTCGGCGCCGGCGCTGATGACGACGAAGTAGAGCAGCGTGAGCCCGACGAACGCGGCGAGCGCGCGATCGCGGCGCCACATCACGAAGAGTCCGACGATCGCGAGCAAGCACTCGATGTGCGTGAAGGCGTCGAGCGACATCCGCACGATCGACTCCGGGATGCGGCTGACGATCATCATCGCGTCGGCGTCGCTGTCGAAGAGATTCATCTCCATGCCGCGCAACGTGATCATCACCGCGCCGGCCGGATGCTGCAGGAAGACGCGGCGCCCGAGCGCGCCGTAGTACTTCGCCTGCACGGCGTGCGGCAGTTCGGTGGCGTCGGGCACGTGCTCCGCGCGCTCGACCAGCTCGTGACCCTGCTCGAGCAGCTCGTTCTGCCGGTCGCGCAGCGCGTCGGGGAAGTCGTAGTCGTCCATGATCGCCAGCGCGCCGGCCGCGCGATACATCAGCATGTTCGTCCCGGCGATCGAGGCGATCGTGAAGACGCCGGTCTTCGCGCGATTGCGCAGTCCCCACGCGACGGGGAGGAGCAGCGCGCTGACCGTGAACGCGATCGCCAGCCTGCGGGGCCGGATGAACAACGCGATGACGACGAACCAGAGGATCGCGATCGGACGGATGAGCACGAGCGCGCCGGCCGCCAGTCCGGTCGCGATGAAGCCGCGTTTGCTCCGCGCCGCGACAAAGATTGCGAAGAAGACAACCGTGAAGAGCGTCTCGCTCAACACCTTGTTCGCGTAGTGGATCGTCGGCACGTCGAGAGAAAAAAGCAGCGCCGCGATGATCGCGGTCGCGCGACTGCCGCTCCATCGTTCCGCGACGAGGAACACCGCAACCGCGAGCAGTGCCGCGAGGAGATGCTGCAGCAGCACCGTCGGCACCGCGCTCCTCGTGAGCAGCAGAAACAATGGATAGCCGGGCGTGCGGATCGTCTCCGGCTTGCCCAGCTCGTCGACGAAACCAAGCCCGTGCGCGAGGTTCTGCGACGGGACGAGGTAGGTCGTGGAGTCGGGATAGAAGTAGTCGTCGCTGGCGAAGAAATAGGTGAGGTGGAGCGCCAGCGCGGCGAGGAAGATGACGATAGCGGTTGAGCGATTCAGCGGTTGAGCGATTGAGCGCAACGCTAAAAAGCTTAACAGCTCAATCGCTCAACGGCTTCGAAGCAGCGACTCCAACTCATCCGGCCGCGGCGCACGAATCTTCGCATCCTCCGGCGTGATCGCGCCGCGGCGCACCAGCGTCGCCAGCGAGTCTTCGAGCGAGATCATCCCCTGGCGTTTGCCGAGCGTGATCTCCGTGATCAGGTTCTGCAGCTTCTCGTTGCGGATGTGATTGCGCACCGCGTGATTGGCCAGCAGCACTTCCACCGCCACCGCCCGCCCGGTGCCGTCGGAGCGTGGCACGAGGTGCTGGCAGACGATCGCGTTGAGGCTGAGCGCGAGCTGATGGCGGATCTGCATCTGCTGCAGCGGCGGGAAGACGTCGACGATGCGATGGATCGCCTGCGCCGCGTCGCTCGTGTGCAGCGTGGCGAGGATCAGGTGTCCGGTCTCCGCCGCGGTCAGCGCGGTGGAGACGGTCTCCAGGTCGCGCATCTCGCCGACGAGGATGACGTCGGGGTCCTGCCGCAGCGCGGCGCGCAACGCCGAGGCGAACGTCGGCGCGTCGCGGCCGACTTCGATCTGCTCGATGATCGAGCTGGCGTTGCGATGCTCGTACTCGATCGGATCTTCGATGGTGATGACATGTCGCGCAGACGTGCGGTTGATCTCGCCGACCAATGCGGCGAGCGTCGTCGTCTTGCCCGAGCCGGTCGGGCCGCAGAGCAGCACGAGGCCGCGCGTCGGCTTCATCAATTCGGCGAGCGAAGCGGGCAGCTCGAGCTGCGTCAGCGTCGGCACGTTCGTCGGCAGCGCGCGCACCGAGGCCGCGAGCGTTCCGCGCTGGCGATGCACGTTGATGCGGAAGCGCATGCCGGTCGCGCGCAGCGAGAGGTCGGCCGCTCCTTCCGCTTCGATCCGCTCGCGCAGGCGTCCGCTCGTGAACGGCGCGAGCAGCACGCGCACTTCCTCCGCCGAAAGCGGATCGCGATCCGACTGCAGCAGGCGTCCGTTGATGCGAAACGCCGGCGCGCTTCCCGCGACGATCAGCAGGTCGCTCGCGCCGCGCTCGACCATGTCGGCGAGCAGCGTCTCGAACGCGCTTCCTTCTGGTACCGTAGACGGCGGCGCCGCGGGCATCCCGAGCGAAGTCGACGGATCATCCACGGCGCGCGGCCGCGGCGTATCGGTACGGTTGAGCTCTTCGACGAGTTGGTCGAGATCCGGGTCACGCATCAGCTTCTTCATACCCGCTGATTACGAACGAACCATGCCAGAAGTCACGCAGAGGAAGCATCACGCGCTCGTCCGCCTCGCGCACTGGCTGATGTTGCCGCTCCTTGTCGGCCTCATCATGTCGGGCCTTTCGATCTACTGGGCCGCGCCGGTCTATCCGCCCGGTTTCCCCAAATCGTTCTACGACAACTTCTCCTTCGGCCGGCAGGCGCTCGCGACCGCGCTGCTGCTGCACTGGTTCTTCGTCTACTTCTTCATGCTCTGCGCCGCGCTCTACCTCGCCGGCCTGCTCGCAGGCGGCGGCTGGCGCGCGCTGCTGCCGCGCCGCGGCGACTTCCGCGAAGCGTTCGCGATGGCGCGCTACTACCTGCGGCTCGGCAAGCACCCCGAGGTCACGACGAAGTACAACGCCCTGCAGCGCGCGGCGTACGCCTCGATCCCGGTCTTCGGGCTGATCATCGTCGCCAGCGGCTGGGCGATGCACAAGCCGGTGCAGCTCTGGTGGCTCGAGCGTCTCTTCGGCTCGTACGACGGCGCGCGCATCATCCACTTCTGGACGATGTGGGTCTTCGTCGCGTTCGCCGTCCCGCACGTCATCCTGGTGATCGCCGACGGCTGGGCGACGATGCGCTCGATGATCACCGGCTGGGCGCAGCGGACGAATCACGATCGCCGCGATTTCGTCCTCCTCGGCGTCGGCGCCGTCGCCGCCTTCGCCGGCTTCAAGATCATCCGCAAAGGACACTATCCGCGCACCGTGCTGACGTTCGACGATTACGTGTCCGAGGCGTTGTACTCGCCGACGCGGAGCGTGCGGACGTATGCGAAAAGCGACGTGACCGCGCTGCGGAACAACTACGCCGGACGCACGCCCGGACCGGAGTACCTCGGCACCTGGACGCTGACCTTGTCCGGCCTCGCCTCGGGACAGGACGTCGTGCTGCGCATCGAGGATCTGCTGCGCTTCACGCATCACGAGCAGGTCACGCGGCTCGTCTGCGTGGAAGGCTGGAGCGCGATCGCGTGGTGGGGCGGCCTGCGCTTCGACGATCTCCTCCGCGCCTATCCGCCGGCGGACGGCGCGCGCTGGGCGGCGATGGAGTCAGCCGTCAATCTCGACTGGCGCGGCGGCTCCGATCCGTACTACGTCTCGATCGATCTCCCGACCGCGCGTCATGCGCAGACGCTGCTCGCCACGCATCAGAACGGCCAGCCGCTGACGCTCGCGCACGGCGCGCCGCTGCGTCTCCTCGTCCCGATGAAGCTCGGACTGAAGAACATCAAGGCGGTCACGCGCATCGCATACACGCGCGACGAGCCGCGCGATTACTGGGCCGAACGCGGATATTCGAGGTACGACGGGCTTTGAACGAAATGCAGAATGCAAAATGCACAATGCAAAAGCGGCTCGGCTGTTTTGCATTTTGCATTCTGCATTTTGCATTCGCTCTAGCGTGCTCCCGCCGCGAAGAGCATCCGCCGATCTTCCTCATCTCCATCGACACGCTGCGCGCTGATCGCGTCGGCGACGCGACGCCGCACATCAAAGCGCTCGCTCGCGACTCGATCGACTGCCGGAACGCGTGGTCGCACGTCCCGCTGACGCTGCCGTCGCATCTCTCGATGTTCACCGGACTCCTCCCGCCGGAGCACGGCGTGCGTGACAACGCCGGCTATCGCTTCGATCCCGTGCATCCGACGATCGCGTCGATCCTCAAGGCGAACGGCTATCACACCGCGGGGGCCGTTTCGGCGTACGTGCTGCGCGCGTCGACCGGCGCGGCGAGCGGCTTCATCGAGTACGACGACAACATCGGCATCGTCAGTGGCGCGCCGGTCGGATCGCTGCAGCGTCCCGGCAACCTGACGGAGAAGATCGCGGAGCAGTTCATCGCGAAGAACGACGCGGCGCCGCAGTTCTGCTTCCTTCATCTATACGAGCCGCACGCGCCATACGAGCCGACCTACGACGCCGACGTGAAGCGCGCCGACGCCATCGTCGGCACGTTCATCGATTTCCTGAAAAAGCGCGGCCTCTACGATCGCGCGGTCATCGTGCTCGTCTCCGATCACGGCGAAGGGTTGATGGAGCACGGCGAGCAGGAGCACGGCGTCTTCGTCTACCGCGAGGCGCTGCAGGTGCCGCTGATCATCAAGCTGCCGCACGGCGAGAAGCGGGGAGAGATCGACGCGCCGGTGCAACTCGTCGACGTCCTGCCGACGATCCTCGACGCCGCTGGGATCAAGCCTCCGCCCGGCATCCGCGGCATCTCGCTGATCCGCGACAGCGTGCCGAATCGCAGCGTCTACGCCGAGTCGCTTTTCCCGCGCATTCACCTCGGGTGGAGCGACCTCCGCTCGATCGTCAACGGATCGAATCACTTCATCGAGGCTCCGCGCGCGGAGCTGTACGACCTCGGCCACGACGCGCGAGAGCAGCACGATCTCGCCTCGACCGAGCGCCGCACCGCCACCGCACTGCGCGATGAGCTGCAGCGTTACGGCTCGCAATTCACCGCGCCGGAGACGATCGATCCCGAGGAGGCGAAGAAGCTCGCCGCGCTCGGCTACGTCAGCGCCGGCACCGACGAAGGCGGACCGCTGCCCGATCCGAAATCGCGCATCGGCGACCTGGCGAAGCTGAAGGCGATCAACGACGTCCGCGAGCCGGCGAAGCAGGTCGCGATGATCGAACCGCTGCTCGCGGCGAATCCGAAGTGGAGCGATCTGCGCGATCAGCTCGGGGAGGCGTACGACGCGGCCGGCGATCATCAGAAAGCGGCGGCGACGTACGAAGCGGGGATCACGGCGACGCCGCGGCTCGCGGCACAGTTCGCGCGCTCGGCGGCCGAGTCGCTGCTCGCCGCGCGCGACCTCGCGGGGGCGGAGGCGCACGCGCGTGTGGCGCTCGCCGGCAACGCGGCGGGGGCGCATCTCCTCCTCGGCGAGATCGCGCTGGCGCGGCATGACGCGAACGCCGCGTACGCCGAGGCGCAGGCCGCGGAAGGGGAGGCGAGCGATCGCGTGCTCGCGTTGTTTCTGATGGCCCGCGTCGCGGCGGTGAAGGGGGACTATCCCGGCGTGCTGCGGACGCTGCGCATGCTCGAGGAAGCGCGGCAGAAGAATGGCGGCTCGCTGCCGGAGCGCATCCACTACCTCACCGGCGACGCGCTCGCGCACCTCGGGCGGCTCGACGAAGCGCGCGTGCAATTCGGGGAGGAGATCGCCTCCGATCCGCACGACGTGCAGGCGTACGGCGATCTCGCGCTGCTCGAATTCCTCTCCGGGCATCGCGCCGACGCGATGCGGACGCTGACGCGGATGACCGACGCCAACCCGTCGCGGGAGACGTTTTTGTTCGCGGCAGGCAGCCTGGAGAAGTGGGGAGATCGAGCCGAGGCCGAAGTTTTTCGAAAGCGGGCCGAAACGGCGGGTCGCGCGCTAACCCCCTGATCTCATTTTGACCCGCGTCAGGTGGCGTTCCATCCAAAAACGGGTTCAAGATTGATCCATCACTCTTCGGTCAAATAAGCTAACTTCAATCATTTCATGTGTTTAAGTCCGATGTTACGAATCGGCATCGGCCTTGCCTTTAGACGGATCGCGCCCAACAGGGACGCCCAAATTTTTGAGGAGCACATGAAAAAGATCTTCGCAACGGTACTTACTCTCGTCGCCACGATGGCGTTCGCCAAGCAGCCGGTCGAATCAAAGATCCGGATTCATGACAACGACGCAAAGGGCGTCCCCACCTTCGTTACGGGCGAGCTCGGTAAGCTCGGGCCGGGCGCGGTCGACAAGGCCGCCAAGGCGTTCCTGAAATCGCAGAAGGACCTTCTCGGCATGGTCGGCACGGAGGACTTCGACACGGCTTCCGTGTTGACCGACAACCTCGGCCAGACCCACGTGAAGTTCCAGCAGACGCTGCGCGGCCTTCCGGTCGTCGGCGCCGAGTACGTCGTGCACAGCGACGCCTCGGGCAACGTGCGGGCGATCAACGGCCGTTTCGCCGCTGACCGCGATCTTCCGCGCAACCCGGCGGTCGATGCCGTCACCGCCACCGAGCGCGCCGCGCAGCAGGCGGGCATCGTCAACGGCCGTTTCCTCGGCGGCGCGACGCTCACCTACGTCGTGAACGAAAAGAGCACCGCGACCCTGGCCTGGACCATCCGCGTCTCCTACACGAACGCCGACGGTCCGCAGATCGATCGCATCTATGCCGACACCGAGTTCGGTAACCTCTTCCTCGTTTCGCCCGAGTTCAAGTACGCCAAGAACCGCCAGACCTACTCGGCGAACAACGGCACGTCGCTCCCCGGCACCCTGAAGCGCAGCGAAGGCAGCGCGAACATCGGTGACGCCGCGGTCGACGCCGCCCACAACTACGCGGGCAACGTCTACGACTACTACAAGAACGTCTTCAACCGCGACTCGTACGACAACGCCGGCGCCACGCTGAAGGCCTCGGCCCACTTCTCGACGAGCTACAACAACGCGTACTGGAACGGTACGCAGATGGTCTACGGCGACGGCGACGGCTCGCAGTTCATCGCCCTCTCCCGCGACCTCGACGTCGACGCCCACGAGCTGACCCACGCCGTCACCGAGCGCACCGCCGGTCTCGTCTACTCCAACGAGTCGGGCGCCCTCAACGAAGCGACCTCGGACATCCTCGGCAACTCCTGCGAGGCCTACAGTGAGAACGCCGGCACCCCGAACGCAAACACCTGGAAGGTCGGCGAGGACATCTACACGCCGAGCACCTCGGGCGACGCGCTCCGCTACATGAACAACCCGACCGCCGACGGTTACTCGAAGGACTACTACCCGGAGCGCATCACCGGCACCGCTGACAACGGCGGCGTCCATGGCAACTCCGGTATCGCCAACCTCGCGTACTACCTGATGGTCATGGGTGGCTCCCACCCCCGCGGCAAGACCTCGGTCGTCGTCACCCCGCTCTCCGCGACCTCCTCCACCTCGCTCGATATGGCGCAGCGCATCTGGTATCGCGCGCTGACCGTCTACTTCACCTCTTCGACGAACTTCTCGGCGGCGCGCACCGGCACGGTCAACGCGGCCACTGATCTCTACGGCGCCGCGGCTGCGGCCACCGTCACCGCGGCCTGGGACGCAGTCGGCGCTCCGGGCGGTTCGGGTGGCGGCGGCGGCACGACCACGCTGTCCAACGGTGTCCCGGTCAGCAGCATCTCCGGCGCCAGTGGATCCTGGGCGTACTACAAGATCACTGTCCCGGCCAGCCAGACCTCGCTCGTCATCCAGATCTCGGGCGGCACGGGCGATTGCGACCTCTACGTCAAGCTCGGCTCGCAGCCGACGTCCACCAGCTACAACTACCGTCCGTACCTGAGCGGCAACAACGAGACCGTCACCGTCACCAACCCGGCCGCGGGCGACTGGTACATCGGACTCAATGGCTACTCGGCCTTCAGCGGCCTGACGCTCAAGGCGACCTACACCGGCTCGACCGGCGGCGGTTGCACCACGGTGAGCGGCACGCTCAGCGGCACCGGCGCGGTCTTCTACGCTCCGAGCAGCACGGGCTACGCGTCGAGCATTTCCGGCACGCACACCGGAAAACTGACCGGACCGGCCAGCGGCGCGGACTTCGACCTCTACCTGCAGAAGCTCTCCGGCACCACCTGGAGCAACGTCGCCCAGGGCATCAGCTCGACGGCGAATGAGAACGTCACCTACAGCGGTACGGCAGGCACGTACCGGTGGCGCGTCTACTCCTACAGCGGATCGGGCAGCTTCACGCTCTGCACCACCAAGCCGTAACTCGATAGCAAGCAACTAAAAAAGGCCCGCCGTGCGATCATGCGCGGCGGGCCTTTTCACGTTTGCGACTTCATCCCGAGCGAAGTCGAGGGATCAACGGCGGCGCCTCGATGGACTTGATTCGTCACTTCACGCGCACGGATCATAGGCGTGCTCCTGCCGGCGCCGTCATTGATGCCTCGACTTCGCTCGGCATAAACGGATAGTCATGAAGAAACCGCTCTTCTTCCTCGCCGCGCTCCTCTTTCTCGCCGCCGACAGTCCTCAATCGATCGTCAAGTACCGCCAGGCTTCGATGAAGTCGATGGGCGCGCACATGTCGGCGATGTCGCTCGTGGTGAAGCATCAGATCTCCTCGCGCGCCGATCTCGCGGCGCACGCCGAGGCGATTCATGGTGTGAGCCGGAACCTCGCCGATCTCTTTCCCGCCGGCAGCGGTCCGGACAAGGTGAAGAGCGACGCGAAGGCGGCGATCTGGCAGCAGCTTCCCGAGTTCAAGGCCGAGGCGCAGGAGCTCGAGCGCGCCAGCGCGAAGCTGGCGGAGCTGGCGAAGAAGGGGGACGCGAAAGCGTTCGACGCGCAGTTCAAGGTGGTGGGCGAGACGTGCAACGACTGCCATCAATCGTTCCGGGTTCAGGATTGATTCGACGGGTTGCATTGGCGTTGCTGCTGTTCGTTGCCTGTCAGCGGGAGCCACCCGTTCCCCCGGCGGGCGGGGGCGCCCGCCGCTCCACGAAGGTTGAATCGTGGGAGCAACTGCCTTCGCGCGACAAGTACGTCGGGTCGGAGACGTGCCGCGACTGTCATGAGAAGAACTACGACCGCTGGACGCATGACTGGCATTCGCGGGCGTTGTCGAAAGCGGAGAAGCCGTTCGTCGCGGGGCGGTTCGCGAACGCGCATTTCAAAGGCGAATCGAGCGAAGCGTGGATGACGCATCGCGGCGACGCGTACGTCATGCGGACCCGCAACCGCGAAGGTCAATTACTTGACTACAACGTCGCGTGGGTCATCGGCGGCAAGCGGATGCAGGACGCCGTCACGGTCTTCGGCGACGGCCGCTGGCAGGTCCTGCCGGTCTACTACCACGTCACCGGGCGCGGCGACTGGGTCGACTACAACGAGGCGAAGCAGGGGAGGGTGGGGCCGGAGCATCCGCACTTCTGGACGAACTTCAAGCGGACGGTGAACAAGGAATGCCTCGAGTGTCACGCCACCGGCGTCGACGTCCGCTACGACCGCGCCGCGCATTCGTGGTCGACGACGCTCGTCGATATCGGCGTCGCGTGCGAGGCATGTCACGGTCCCGGCGCGCGTCATGCGGAGACGAAGGCGAAGGGCGACATCTTCCGTCCGTCGAAGAACGACATGTCGGTCTGCGGACGCTGTCACGGTCCGCACGAGCCGCTCTTTCCGTTGCTCGTCGGACGCGAGCAGTTCCGTCCCGGCGAGCAGTACGACGACCGCTACCAGGCGCTCGTCATCACCGACGGCACGGAGCGGAGCGGCGAGTTCTTCGCCGACGGCCGGCCGTCGAGCTCGAGCTTCGAATACCAGGCGGTGACGCAGTCGCGCTGCTTCCGCATCGGGAAGGCGACGTGCCTGAGCTGCCACACCGCGCCGCATCAGGATCACGGTCCGAACGAGATGAAGCTCGACGACTCGTGCGGCGGCTGCCATCGGATGGACGCATCGCACGGCCATCACCGGTCGGCGACCTGCGTCGATTGCCACATGCCGAAGCTCGTGAGCGGCGTGCTCGACAAGTTTCCCGATCACACCATCGACGTCCCGAACCCGGCGAACACGCTCCGCCACGACGTCCCGAACGCCTGTACGAACTGCCACAACGACAAGCCGCCTGCGGAGATGCAGAAGGCGATCGAGCAGTGGTGGCCGGATGCAGCGCGGCGTCAGTCGCGGCGCATCCGGCTGGCCGATGCGATCGACGAGAAGACGCGCAACGACAGTCTCGCCCCGCTGACCGCTGTCGTGCAGGACGCGAGCGAAGCGCCGACGCTGCGCGGCGCGTGCGCGATGCTGCTCGCGCAGCGCTTCCCCGGCGATGCGTCGCGCGTGCTCGTCCCGCTCCTCCACGATCGCGATCAACTCGTCCGCGCGCAGTTCGTCGAAGCGCTCGGCTATGCGCACACGCGCGACGCCGCGGAGCCGGTCGCGTCGCTGCTGAACGATCCCGCCGTGCAGGTCAGGCAGACGTCGGCGCTCGTCCTCGCCAGCCTCGACGACCGTCGCGGCATCGACGCGCTGGAGAAGCTTGCCGCCGATCCGAAGACGCGCGCGCTCTTCCGGCCGCACATCATGCTGGCCATCGACGCGGCGAAGCGGGGCGACTACGACCGCGCCACGCGCGAGCTCGACGTCGCGGTCGACGAAGTGCCGTACGCCGTCGACGCGCTGGTCATGCTCGGCGACATCGCCGCCCGGCGCGGCGACTTCGCGAAGGCGAGGAGCTGGTTCGAGGAGGCGCTGCGCTTCAACCCGAGCCACCGCGGCGCGCTGGGGCGTCTCGCCACACTTAACGGCACTCGCTGACCACCCGCCCCCGCACCTTCCACGCCGCGTCGCGCAACTCCTGAAGCTCCTTCGGCAGGTCGTCGCCGTCGTACCACGACGTCTTGCGGTCATCGAGCTCCAGCGTCCATTGCACGGCGTCGGGATGGACCTCGCCGTACGACTCGCGCCACTTCAACTTCTTCGCGGCGGCGATCGCGCCCGCGAGGTGATCGCTCTCGGCGTGGGTGATCGTCCCGTCGCAGCGCTCGGTCGTCACCTTCTGCCCGTCGATCGACAGTTGTCCGACGCCGCGGCCGGTGAAGCCGCCGTCGGTTTTCAGCGAAAGGATCAATGCGGCGATCAGGAGGGTCATGTTAACGCCATTGTTTCATCGTCCGGTTTCTCAAGAGCCGGGCCGATGGTCGAACGGTGCATAGGAGGACAGCACCATGTTCGAAACCTCAGTCGTCAATGCACGCGCCATCGCAGCGCCGGCGAAAGCAGGCGTCCTCTCGATGTCGCTCGCGTTTCACACCCTCGCGGCCGCGGCGGCCATCACGATGAGCGTCCAGTCCTGGTCATTCCCGGTCGACGCGCCGAGGCAGATGGCGATGTTCCAGATGACGCCGGTGGTCGACCTGCCGAAAGGCAATCCGAACGCGCCGCGCGATCAGCAGCCGAAACCGCCCCAGCAGCAGCCGGCGCAGCGCGCCCAGACCGCGCCGCAACTGCCGCAGCAGGAGACCACGCCGACTCAGATCCCGAGCAATACCACGCCGGTTGCGTCGACTGACACCGCCGGTCCGGGCACCGGCGAGGGCCGCGACACCAGCGGACAGTGGGGCGTGCCGGACGGCAGTGACCACGGCATCGACATCGGCCAGCCGGTCGACCAGACACCGGTCGCCACTCCGAGCGGACCGCTCACCCCGGGCGGCGACGTCCGCTCCGCGCGCGTCCTCTCGCGGGTCGAGCCGCGGTATCCCGGCGTCGCGGTCAAGGGTCGCATCGCGGGCGTGGTCAAGGTGCAGTGCGTGATCGGCAAGGACGGACGGATCAGCAATCCGGAGATCATCAGCAGCAGCTTCCCGCTGTTCAATCAGCCGGTGATCGACGCGCTGCGGCAGTGGACCTTCGCGCCCGGAACGCTGCACGGCCAGCCGGTCGACACCTACTTCGAACTGACGATCACCTTTACGCCGCGGTGAAGTTGGCAGGTCGCCGTTGGCTGTTGGCAGGAGGACTACGGCCAACTGCCCACGGCCAACTGCTAACATCCCTCCGCCTTGCGCCTTCGTCTCGCACTGATCTTCGCAGCAGTCGCACTTCTCTATGCCGGCCCGGCACTCCTGCCGGGCCGCGTTTTCTTTCCCGCCGATCTGCTGCGCGACTCGCTCGCCTGGAAGCGCGACCCGTCGGTCCGCGTGCGCGTGTCGAACTCGATCCTCTCCGATCCGGCCGTGCAGTTCGAGCCGTGGAACGCCGAAGTGCGGCGGATGGTGGCGAACGGCGAGATGCCGTGGGTGAATCGCTTCGCGGGTGATGGCGGGCCGCTGTTCGCCAATCCGCAGACCGCGCTCTTCTCGCCGTTCAACTGGCCGCCGCTGCTCCTCGGGATGCACGGCTGGGTCTTCGCCGGATTGCTCAAGCTCTTCTTCGCCGCCCTCGGCGCGTACTGGCTGGCGCGCGAGCTCGAGGTCGGGCGCGACGAGGCGATCGTCTCCGGAATCGTCTTCGCCTGCTGCGGCCTGATGATCGTCTGGCTGCTGCATCCGCACACGAACGTGTTGGCGCTGCTCCCCGGATTTCTCGCCGCGTGTCTGCGGCTCATCCGCCAGCCCGAGCAGAAACATGCGGCGCTGGTCATGGCGCTCGCCGCGTTGATCACGGCGGGCGGACATCCCGAGACGCTGCTGGCGGGCGTCGTGAGCGCGATTGCGTTCCTGCTCTGGCACTGCGAGCGGACGCACAAGTGGGGCGGACTCGGAACGATGCCCGCGCTCACCGGATCGTTGTTCGGCTTCCTGCTGATGGCGGTCGTCACGCTGCCGTTCGCATTGATCGCGCAGAGCAGCTACACGGCGCTGGCGCGTCCGAACGTCGCGCATTCGTTCCGCTTCTGGACCGTCGTCTCCCAGCTCATCCCCGGCATCCTCGGTAGTCCGCTGCGCGGCGAGCTCGATCTCACCGCGTTGCCGATGGCGGAGCCGTTCTCCATCCGCGTTGGCGCGTTCGTCGGAGCGATCGTGTTGCTCGCGATCATCGTCGCGTGGCGCGAGCTGCCGCATGCGCTGCGCCGCGGACTGAAGATCGGACTCGTCGGACTGCTGATCTCGTGGTGCCCGCCCGGCATCGATCGCGCGTTTCACAACGTGCCGCTGATCCGACTGATGGCGCTGCAGGTCTGGGCGACGCCGTTCGTATTGTTCGCGTCGATCGCCTCCGGACCGGCGCTCTTCATCCTCGCATCGCGCCCGCGCCGCAAGCTCGGCGTCCTGCTCGCGATTGCCGGCGTCGCGATGCTCCTCGCCGGAGTGATCCCCGCGTTGCCGCCGATGCGTCCGACCCTGATCACGATCGCGCACGATGTCATCGAACGCCTCAAGGCAACCGGCCATCTGCAACAGGCAACCGCCGTCTACGAACAACGCCTCACCTACTACCTCGCCGCCGCTGGCGCGACCGCGCTCCGCCGCATCGCGCTGCCCGGCTTGCTATGGCTCATCGCCGGAATCGCTCTCATCCGAGGCAACCGGCAACTGGTAACCGGTGCCGCGCTCATCGAGCTCTTCGCATTCGGCCTCGGCTTCATCCCGTCCGTTCCGATCAGCGAAGTCCCGCCCGTTCCGCAAGCGATCGCGAAGATCAAACAACTCGATCCCGGCAACCGCTGGCTCGTCGCCGCGAACTTCGAAGTCTTCCCCGCGAACATCGGCACGAGCTACGGCGTGCGTGACGTCGTTTCGTACGACGTTCTCACGGCAAAGCGCCGCACCGAGGAGCTGAGCAAGGCCGGTTATGACCCGCTGCTGCATACCATTCCGCAGCAGCTCTCGCCCGACAACCTCGCCGCGCTCGCGCGACTCGGCGTCCGCTTCGTCATCAATCGCGACGGCAGCGTGATGGAGATTCCGGACGCGATCGAGCAGCCGCTGCCGGCGAACGCGCGCCCCGACGGCATCGAGCTCGGCTTCGTCATCTCGCTGCTCGCACTCGCACTCTGCATCGGATGGTTGCGTTTGTATCGGTCGTCGTTCGATACAATTCCGAGCTGGTCGTCCAATGTTCGTTCCTAAGTCGATCGTCTGTCTGCGCGAGGGCTACTCGCGCGAACGACTGCTTCGCGACGTGATCGCCGGCGTCGTCGTCGGCATCGTCGCCCTCCCGCTCGCCCTCGCCTTCGCCATCGCCTCCGGCGTTCCGCCCGAGCGCGGCCTCTACACCGCCATCATCGCCGGCTTCCTGATCTCCGCCCTCGGCGGCAGCCGCGTGCAGATCGGCGGGCCGACCGGCGCGTTCGTCGTCATCGTCTACGGCATCGTGGCGAAGTTCGGCTACGACGGCCTCGTGATCTGCACCATGATCGCCGGCGCGATCCTCATCGTCATGGGGCTCGCGCGGATGGGCGGGCTGATCAAGTACATCCCGTATCCCGTCGTCACCGGCTTCACGTCCGGCATCGCCGTGATCATCTTCTCCGGCCAGGTTAAGGACTTCCTCGGATTGAAGATGGGGAAGGTGCCGGCGGAGTTCGTCGACAAGTGGGTCTCCTACGCCGATCACTTCGACTCGATCTCGATTCCGACCGTGCTCGTCGCGCTCGGGACGCTGTTGATCCTGATCGTGTGGCCGCGGATCTCGACCATGGTGCCGGGACCGTTCGTGGCGATGGTCATTGCCACCGCGGCGGTGAAGATCTTCCACATCCCGGTCGAGACCATCGGCTCGCGTTTCGGCGCCGTGCCGACGTCGTTTCCGGTCCCGCACCTGCCGCACGTTCCGCTCGAGCATTTCAAGGAGCTGATCGCGCCGTCGTTCACGGTCGCGTTGCTGGCGGCGATCGAGTCGCTCCTCTCCGCGGTCGTCGCCGACGGCATGATCGGCACGCGGCACAAGTCGAACATGGAGCTCATCGCGCAGGGGGTCGCCAACATCGCGTCGCCGGTCTTCGGCGGCATCCCCGCGACCGGCGCCATTGCGCGCACCGCGACGAACATCCGCACCGGCGGTCGGACGCCGCTCGCCGGAATGGTCCACGCCATCGTCCTGCTGCTGATCCTCGTCTTCGCCGGCAAGTGGGCGGCGATGGTGCCGCTCGCGTCGCTGGCCGCGATCCTCGTCGTCGTCGCGTATCACATGAGCGAATGGCGTTCGTTCGCGGGCCTGCTGCGCGCGCCGAAGAGCGACATCGTCGTGCTGATCCTGACGTTCGGGCTCACGGTCTTCGTCGATCTCACCGTCGCGGTGCAGGTCGGGATCGTGGTGGCGGCGCTCCTCTTCATGAAGCGGATGGCGGACATCACGAACATCGAGCTGAGCGACGAGAACGAAGAGACGCCGGTCGCCGGCCGCGCAATCCCGGACGACGTGCAGATCTACGAGGTCAACGGTCCGTTCTTCTTCGGCGCCGCGGACAAGCTGAAGGACGTGATGACGGAGATCGCCCGTCCGCCGCGGGTCTTCATCCTCCGCATGCGCAACGTCCCGGCCATCGACGCCACCGGCATTCACGCGCTGGAGCAGATGGCGAAGAAGTGCCGGCACCAGGGGACGACGCTGGTCCTGACCGAGATCCGGGAGCAGCCGCGCCGCGCGATCGCGAACGCGCAGAAGCTCGACGTCTTCACACTGGCTGAAGATCCGGAGGCTGCTCTCGCGATGACTGCACGTACGTGACGCCCGCCACGCCGCCGATCGAGAGCGCCGCGCCGATGGCGGCCATCGTGGTGATCGGCTCGTTGATGAAGAGCGCGCCGAGGACCATCGAGACGAGCACGGCGAGCTGGGAGATCACGCCGACCGTCATCGCGTCGACCCAGCGCAGGCTGAACGTCATCGTGAGCTGCGCGCCGATCGCCAGCAGCGACATCGCGCCGAGGGCCCACCATTCGTCGACCGACGGTGTGCGCCAGTTCGCCAGGCCTTGCGGCATCGTGGTCAGCAGTCCGAGGAGGCAGAAGCTGCCGTAGATCGACCAGGAGCTCTCGCCGCGGCGCGCCGCGCGGATCGCCGTCACCGCCGCGCCGGAGCAGACCGCCGACAGCGCGCCGATCACTTCCCAGCGGCTGAAGCCGAGGACCTCGCCCGGATGCGCGTGTGCATGCACGACGAGGAAGACGCCGGTCAATGCGATCGGCATCGGGATCAGCACTTTCGCGCTGAAGCGCTCGCCGATGAACAGCATCGAGAAGAGGCCGCTGTAGATCGGCGCGGTGTAGTTGAGGAGCGTCGCCACGCCGACGCTCGAGTGCTGGATGCAGATGAAATAGAAGAGGACCGCGACGCCGCCGAAGAAGCCGCGGATGAGCAACAGGTCGAGCCGCTGGTAGTTGAGCGCCGTGCGGCGGATGCGCGGGATGAGCGCGACCGGCGCGAGACCGACGGCGAAGCGGATCATCGCCACCTGCGGTCCGGAGAGTCGCGCCGAGGAGAGCTTCGCCGTGAACGCCATCGCGCCGAACATCAGCGCGGACGCGACGAGCCAGAGCAGCGCGCGGGACTGTGCTTTCATATCGACATGAAGATCGCAGTCACCTTTCGCGAGGCGCGGCACGGCGATGCGGGCGCCATTATCAACTTTCAGATCGCCATGGCACGAGAGACCGAGGAGCTCGAGCTCGATCGCGACGTCCTCACGCGCGGCGTGGAGGGCGTGTTCGCCGATCCCTCGCGCGGACGCTACTTCGTCGCGGAGAGCGACGGCCGCGTTGTCGGCTCATTGCTCATCACGTACGAGTGGAGCGACTGGCGCAACGGGATGGTGTGGTGGATTCAGAGCGTGTTCGTGATCGCGGAGATGCGGGGGCAGGGCATCTACGCGGGGTTGTACGCGTACGTGCAATCGATGGTGAATGCTGATCCGTCGATCCGCGGAATCAGGCTCTACGTCGATCGCCGCAATACCGGCGCGCAGAAGGCCTACACGCGGCTGGGGATGAACGGGGAGCACTACTCCGTCTTCGAGTGGATGAAGGAGTTTTAGTTGGCCGTGGGCAGTTGGCCGTTGGCCGTTGAACCCCTGCCAACGGCCAACTGCCACCTGCTAACTACCGGCGATGATGCCTGTGATGGCGATGGTGATGCCCCAGATGTCGCGCGTGCTGCACGCCATTACCGATCACGCCGCCGAGGACTGCTCCCGGCGGTCCGGCGACGAGCGCGCCTGCGGCGGCGCCGATCGTCGTGCCGCGGGTCCGGCTGCGATGTTTCGTCCAGTCATTGCCGAGCGCGCTCGTGGCAGGCAGTAGAAGTGCAGCGCTGAGCACGGCGGCTCCGATTCGTTTATGGATGAGGGATGTCATCATTGACCTCCTGACCACCGGATATTGCGAAGGGGATACCAATGTCGCTCAGCGGTAAATTACGATATGTGTTGAAGTTAGCGATTGGAGGAGAGGCAAAAATGCTGAATCCCGGAGATCAGGCCCCCGACTTCGAAGCGGTCGATCACAATGGCAACACCGTCCGCCTCGGCGACCTGCGCGGCAAGAAGGTCGTGCTCTGGTTCTATCCGAAGGCCGACACACCCGGCTGAACGATCGAAGGTTCCGGGTTCCGGGACCTCATCGGCCAGTACGAAGCGAAGAACGCCGTCGTCCTCGGCGTCAGCTTCGACACGCAGCAGGAAAACGCCAGCTTCGCCCGCAAGTTCAAGTTCCCCTTCCCGCTCCTCTGCGACACCGACCGCAAGATCGGCCTCGCGTACGGCGCCGCCGAGAAGGCGTCGGACGAGTACGCGCGCCGCATCGCGTACGTGATCGACGAGAACGGGAAAATCGCCCAGGCGCATCCGAAGGTTGACGCGAAGACGTATCCCCGAGAGCAGTTGGCGACGTTAAGTTAAGGGTCTGACCCTTAACTTAACTGAAACCCTCGACATCCCTCCTCGTACAAGCCCCTAGCAACCCTCACGAGGAGTGGATATGTCGAAGCGGAATCGCAAAGTCGCAACGGTCTCGGTTCTGGTACTCGCGGTCGCGATCGTCATCGTGTTCGTGGCGATGAAAGCGGGCGGGAAGAAAGAAGATCCGAAGTCTCCGGTCAAGGTCGGTAAGGCCGAAATCGCTGACGTTCAGGTGAAAGTCACCGAGGTCGGCAACGTGCAGCCCGAGGTCAAGGTCGATGTGAAATCGGCCGTGTCGGGCAAAGTCATCGCCATCCTCCATCGCGACGGCGACCAGGTGAAGCGCGGCGAAGTCCTCGCCCGCGTGGAGCCCGATCTGAATCAGGCCCAGTCGCTCGCCGACGTCAAGAACCAGCTCAGCTCGGCGGAGATCCGCTACGAGCAGGCGAAGAAGAACTACGAGCAGGATCACAAGCTCTTCCTCGACGGCCTGCTGGCGAACAAGACGAACCGCGACAGCGAGGCTGATTTCTCCGCCGCCAAGCAGGAGTACGAGAAGGCGCAGGAGAAGTACAACCTCGTGGAGAAGAGCGGCATCCCGATCAGCGTCTCGCCCGAGAAGTTCCAGGGCTCGAACGTCGTCGCCCCGATGGACGGCCTGGTGCTGACGAAGAACGTCGAGATCGGCGACACGATCACCTCCGGCGTCTCCTCGTTCAACGCCGGCACGATCCTCTTCAGCGTCGCCGACGTCTCCTCGATGATCGTCAAGGCAGGCGTGAACGAAGTCGACATCGGCAAGATCCACGTCGACATGCCGGTCAAGGTCACGCTCGACGCCTATCCGAAAATCTCCTTCGCCGGACGCATCGCGCGCATCGCGCCCGCCGTCCGCATCGAAGACAAGGTCCGCGTGTTCGACGTCGAAGTCCGCCTCGACGCCCAGGGCCGCGAGCTCCGCTCCGGCATGACGGCCAACATCGAAGTCCTCGGCGAGAAGAAGCCGCAGGTCCTCACCGTGCCGGTCGAATCGGTCTTCTCCCGCGACGGCGGCGAAGTCGTCTACGTGAAGAAGAAGGTCGACGCCAAGACCGCGGAAGCCGCGAAGAAGGCGAAGAAGGACGACAACGGCAAAGAGAACAAAGACGCGTGGAAGACCTGGTTCGAGCGCCGCACGGTGACGACCGGTCTCTCCGACAACGCGCGCGTCGAGATCGTCAGCGGTCTGAAGACGGGGGAGGAAGTAGCCCTCGAGGATCCGACGCTGCCGCTCGATAAGAAGAAAGACGATAACGACGACTAGTCCAGTGACCGGTTACCGGTTGCCAGTTACCGAGGCAACCGGAAACCGGCAACCGGCAACTGCGAACGGAGTGAGCAAATGAGCGCGATCTTCAAATACGAAGTCGAGACCGAAGCGGAGCCCGTAGCGGCGGTGGTGCCCGAGCGCGCGCTGATCTCGCTCGAGCAGATCACCAAGACCTACGACTCCGGTGAGAACGCGGTGCAGGCGTTGCGCGGCATCGACACCGGCATCACCGCGGGCGAGTTCGTCTCCATCATCGGGCCGTCGGGCTCGGGCAAGTCGACGCTCATGCACATCCTCGGCTGCCTCGATTCGCCGAGCACCGGCCGTTACTGGCTCGACGGCGAAGACGTCGCGACGCTCACCTCGCGTGAGCTCGCGCGCATCCGCAACCGCAAGATCGGCTTCGTCTTCCAGACCTTCAATCTGCTGCCGCGCGCGACGATCCTCAAGAACGTCGAGCTCCCGCTCCTCTACGCCGGCCTCGGCCGCGACGAGCGCCAGGAGCGGGCGATGAAGGCACTCGAGCGCGTCGGCCTCAACACCCGCCACAAGCACCGCCCGAACGAGCTCTCCGGCGGCCAGCGCCAGCGCGTCGCGATTGCACGCGCCCTGGTGAACAACCCGTCGCTGATCCTCGCGGACGAGCCGACCGGCAACCTCGACACGAAGACCGGCTCCGACATCATCAAGATCTTCGAAGAGCTGTCGCACGCGGGCCAGACGATCATCCTCGTCACGCACGACCCGGCGATCGCCGCCCGCACGCAGCGCCGCATCCGCATCGTCGACGGCCTGATTGACAAGGAAAGCGATTGAGCCATTCAGCGATTGAGCGATTGAGCTCAACGGCTGAACAGCTCAACAGCTAAAGAGCCAACGAACATGATCATCTTCGAATCGATCATCGACGGCATCCGCGACATCCGCGACCACTTCGGCCGCACGATGCTGCAGCTCGTCGGCATCATCCTCGGCGCGGCCTCGATCGTCGCGACGTTCTCGCTCTCCACGGCGGGCAAGGCAGCGTCGATGGAGTTCTACCGCGTCAGCGGCGGCATCCAGAAGATGTGGGTCTGGAACAAGCCGACCGGCAAGGTGACATTGAATGCGAAGGCGCTGGCGTCGAAGGGATTGACCTACTCCGACGCACTCGCCATCCGCCGCGACGCGCGCGAGATCGACCTCGTCGCGCCGATGGCGTCACAGAACACCGTCGTCCGCTTCGGACGCGTCGAAAAGACGCGCGAGATCAGCGGCGTGACACCTGAGTACGCACCGCTGACCGACTTCCACGCAGGCACCGGCCGTTTCCTCACCGACAGTGACGTCGCTTCCGCGGCGCGCGTGGTGGTTCTCGGCAGCGAGCGCGCGCAGGAGTTTTTCGGCACCGACAACCCGGTAGGCAAGACGTTGACCATCGGCGACACCGGCTACGCGGTCGTCGGCGTGATGGAAGAGAAGTACTTCAGCTTCGATGACAAACGGAACGTCCTGCGCTGGATGAACCGGCAGATCTACATCCCGGTCACCACGCTCATCACGCGGCGCGGCGAGACGCTGGAGCACGGCAAGATCGACCGCATGCAGACGCGCATGAAGAGCGTGAAGCGCTCCGACGAAGCGGTCGACGAGGTCGCGCGCATCCTGATGCGGGAGCACGGCGTGAAGGACTACGACGTCATGTCGCGCGTGGCGAACCTCCGCCGCAATGAGCAGAACAACAAGATGTACGACATGACCTTCATGGTCTGCGGAATCATCTCGCTCCTCGTCGGCGGGATCGTGGTCATGAACATTCAGCTCGCCTCGTTCAACGAGCGCGTGCGCGAAGTCGGAACACGGAAGGCCGTCGGCGCGTCGCCCGCGCAGATCTTCTTCCAGTTCCTCAGCGAGTCGGTGCTGGTGTCGCTCTTCGGCGGCCTGCTCGGGCTCTTCGTCGGACGCCTCTTCACGCAGGCCATCACCTCACTGATCAATCAGCCGACGGTCATCACGATGGGGACGCTGATCAACGCCATGATCTTTGCCGCGGGGACCGGCCTGCTGTTCGGCATGTACCCGGCGATCCGCGCGTCGCGTCTCGATCCCATCGTCGCGCTAAGGACGGAGTAAGCCATGTACATCGGCGAATCGATCCGCACCAGCCTGGAAGAAGTGAAGGGGCATCCGCTCCGCTCGTTCTTCACGCTCATCGGCGTCATCCTCGGCACCACGGCGCTGGTCATCGTGCTGTCGGTGCTCGACGGCGTCGAGGCGGGCGTGTGGCAGGGCTTCGCCGACCTCGGACTCGACGGCGTGCTGGCGATCTCGCCGCGCACACCGGCCGACCGCATCGAGCGCGCGAAGTCGTACGTCTCGCGCGGACTGCGCGTCGAGGACACGAAGAAGTTCACCGATTCCGAGTACGTCAGCACCGTGTCGCCGGTCGGCGAGACGCGTGCGGTCGTCACCGCCGGCACGATCACGCGGCGCATCGACGTCTACGGCATCGGCGGCGGATTCAAGACGATCAAGGGACGCAATACGTCCGAGGGCCGGTTCATCAACGCGGCGGACGACGAAGGTGTCGTGCCGGTCTGCGTCCTCGGGTTCAAGCTCAAGCAGCAGCTCTTCGGCGGCGGCGACGCAGTCGGCCAGCAGATCAACCTCGGCGGGCGGCGTCTGACCATCATCGGCGTCGGCACGAAGTTCAACATGGAGTTCGTCAACGACGACGACATGCGCAAGGAGACCGGCGGCGTCTACATCCCGTTCTCGATCTACCGCGACATGTTCGGCCGCGACTCGATGTCGTACATGCTGGCCAAGGCGGTCGAGCCGGAGAAGTCGATCGACGCCGAGGATGAAGCGACGGTCGTGATGCAGAAGGCGCACAACGGCATCCGCGACGTGAAGATCGACAACATCGGCAAAGAGATCCTCAAGGAGCGCGGCAAAGTCGTCGTGCTGCTGCGCAACTGGCGCATCGTCTTCTTCTCCATCGCCGGCATCTCGCTCCTCATCGGCGGCGTCGGCATCTTCTCCGTCCTCAAGATCTCGATCTCCGAGCGCCTCTTCGAGATCGGACTGCGCAAGTCGATGGGCGCGAGCGACGGCGAGATCTTCATGCAGTTCCTGATCGAGTCGGTGACGCTGTCGTTCGTCGGCGCAGCAATCGGCCTCGCCGGCGGCATCGGCGTCGTGAAGCTCATCGCCGGCGCCTTCCCCGCGGGACTCCCGGTATCCCTCTTCGGCCTCAGCGTCGCCAGCGGCTTCGCGATCTTCATCGGCCTGCTGGCGGGCCTGTACCCGTCCCTCACCGCCTCCCGCCTCCAGCCCGTCGAAGCTCTGCGGTCGTAGAGGGTTGGGGTCGCATCTGGACAATTAACTTAACGCGCCGTGTTAAGTTAATTGTCCAGATGCGACCCCAACCTGCACAAGTTCGCGTTCGTGTTCAGGCAGTCGGCGGGAAGATCCTCGGGCCGTCTGCGCAGTCGCCGGTGCTGATGGTCACGGCCAATGGGATGACCAGCATCTGGAAGATCCCCAATGGGAGCTCCGGTACGGTCGTCCCGCAGCAGAGCTCGGACACCACGCCGTTTCCGATCGTGGTGCAGCCCGATCCGATCAAGAGCAAGTGGTATCCGACGCCGGGAACGTATTGGCTCGAGCCGCCCGCTGACGGCGAGTCGGACGTCGTGGTGTCGATTCCGCTCGAGACCGCGACCGAGGTGCAGTTTCGGGTCGAGGCGTTCAACCCGAACCCGGTCTACACGACCGTGACGCAGAAGATCGAGCCGGGAGAGTCGCTGCTCGATCCGGGACTCACCATCCCGGTGCCCGGCCTGCTCGTCGCGTCGTTCATCGCGACGCCGGTGGGACCGGGTCTCACCATGCTCGAGGCGACGGTCCAGATGATGTGCGGCTGTCCCGTCACGAAGATTCCGACCGACACGGCCCCGTCGGTCGAGCCGTACTGGCCCTCGACCGAGTTCGAGGTCACGGCGAAGATCGCCTCTGATGTGATCGCGACGCTGCAGTGCGTCGAGACGAATACCTTTGTCGCCATCGTCCCTTCCCCGGCCGGACCATGCGAGGTCGTGCTCACCGCTTACCAGCCGTCGACCGGCAACACGGGCGGCGCAACGCTCAACCTCCTTTGATGCTCAGAAAACTGATCTTCGCGCTCGCCGCCGCGGCTGTAGTCAGCGCCGCCGTGATCGTCGTCGCCCAACCGAAGCGCGAGGAGTCGAAGCCGTCGAGCGACTTCGAAGTGCGCGTCACGCCGGAGATGCTGCGGCACAGCCGGATCAACGAGACGATCTACTTCGCCGCGACGCCGTACGGCATCGCCACACTGCTGCTCCTCCTCGCGACCGGCTTCTCCGCGAAGATGCGCGACCTCGCGCAGCGGCTCGTCCGCCGAAAGTTCGTCGCGGCGATGCTCTACATCCTCTTCTTCGCCGTCGCCATCGCCGTCCTCGACTTTCCGCTCACGTACTACGCCGACTTCTTCGTCCCGCATCAGTTCGATCTCTCGAATCAATCGTTCGCCGCGTGGCTGTGGGATCAGGTGAAGGCGTTCGTCGTCACCGTGTTGATCATCGCGCCGCTCGGCGCGCTCGCGCTGCGCGGCATCAGCCGGATCAGGCGCTGGTGGCTCGTGCTCTGGCTGGCGTCGATCCCGATCAGCCTCCTGCTCGTCGTCATCGCCCCGGTGTTCCTCGATCCGATCTTCAACAAGTTCACGAAGCTGCAGGACCCGGTGCTGGAGAAGGCGCTGCTCGACGAGGCGTCGCGCGCCGGCATCGAGGGAAGCCGCGTCTTCCAGGTCGACAAGTCGAAGCAGACGAAGACGATGAACGCCTACGTCACGGGCCTCGGGCCGACGAAGCGGATCGTCATCTGGGACACGCTGTTGGCGAAGCTCGACCGCGACGAAGTGCTCGCCGTGATGGCGCACGAGATGGGGCACTACGTCCTCAATCACGTCTGGAAGGGGCTGGCGTTCAGCATGATCGTGACGCTGATCGTCTTCTGGTCGGGCCAGCGCATCTACGAGCGCGGCCTGGCGCGCTGGGGCGCGAAGTGGCGCCTGCGCGAGGCGGGCGATCCCGCGTCCGTGCCGTGGCTGCTCATCGTCGCCGCCGTCATCGGCTTCTTCCTGACGCCGGTCACGTCGGCGTTCTCCCGTCACGTCGAACATGAGGCCGATAGGTTCGGACTCGAGCTGACGCACCTCAACGAGCCGATGGCCCGGTCGTTCAAGAAATTCGCGGAGGACTCGAAGTACAACCCCGAGCCGAGCCGCTTCATCGAGCTGTGGCACTACAGCCATCCGTCGACGAACGAGAGGATCCGCTTCGCGCTGGAGCACCGGAAGTAGCGCGGAGTGCGGTACGGAGTATGATCGCGACGCACTCGACGAATCCTCCTCGATGCGTCAGGCCATCCGGACTAAGCCGGATTCTCTGAAGTCCTCCTTCTTAGCATCGCAAACGCAAGGATTCCCAATGTTGCCCTGGATGCTCGGAGGCCTCGCCGTCGTCGGTTTCTTCGCCTGGAGAGTGATCTACAAAGCCGAACAGCACGACAAGCAGGTGAAGGAAGCGCGCCGCAAAGGCGCCCGCTAGCCGGCCCGGCAGGAGGAACGTCAGGCGCGTTGCGCCGCTCGAAGCCATGATCGGCGATTAGTCACCGCGCGTGTCGAAGGCGAAGCGATCGACGCTGCCGGCCGTGCCGGCCTAAACCCGCCGCGCGGTATCGCGCAGCCGCTCGACCAGCAGCTCGCTCATGGCGACGGAGAACTTCGCCAGGAGCTGCGGATCGAAAGCCAGCGCTTCCGACAATGTTCGCTTGTCCCACGCCCGTACCGCCGCCCCTTCGCCGGCGCGCACCGACACCGTGCGCGGCGAGTCGTCGATGAACGAGACCTCGCCGAGGACGTCGCCCGGGCCGACCGTGGCCACGACGACCTCGCTGCCGTCGCGCGTGGCGACGATGTCGAGATGGCCGTCCTCGATCGTGAAGAGCGTCGAGTCGGTATCACGCGCGCGAATCAGGTAATCGCCTTCCTTCAGATAGCGGATGTGGCCGAGCTTCTCCACGCGCGCGCGCTCGTCTTCGGTGAAATAGCGGAAGAGGGGATGATCGGACTGTAAAGGAAAAACGTTCATGACCACTTCACGTTCCACTCGCAATGCGGCGCGCCCTTGGCGAAGCATCCGGTCTGTTCGACCTGCACGTTCTTCACGCCGGTCAGCTCCGCCATCCGCTCGATCCAGCCGGTGATGCGCGCGCAGCCCGCGGTCTCGGATGGGAAATTCATCAGCCGGATGCGCGCTCCTTTGTCCGTCTGCTGATCGATCTTCAGCTCGCCGCGGTTGTAGAGCGAGCTCCACATCTGCGACGCCTTCGACAGCAGCGCCTGCGGCGTCATCACCAGCGCGAAGAAGCGGTAGATGCCCTTGATCGCATCGCCCGCCGCCTCCCGTCCCGCGCGCCGCGCGAAGCTCTCCACCGTCTCGCCCTTCGCCTTCGCCGCCTCTTCCGTCAGGCGGTTCAACATGTGCACCGGAATCGTCTCCGTCGCCAGGATGGGCGAGCGGAAGCGTGTGGCGTACTCGGGAGGAAGACCGCGGAAAACGGTCTCGCGCTGATCCTGGGCGAGGTCGGTATCGATGAACTTCTGCAGGCTGCGGACCGGCGACCCTTTCACGGTGACGGTCGTTTCGTCGACTGCGGCTGGCATTCGTTCCTCCGCGCTATCCGTGAATTTTGGAGCAGGACGCGGTGAGTATAATCCCGATCCTTCTAGGAGGTCCTGATGGACGAGCAGACGACGGCAGCAACGGCGATCGAGGTTGCCGAAGAGAGCAATCAGCCCCGCTTCGGACAGAAGGACAAGCTCGAAGAGCTCTGCGTCAACACGATCCGCTTCCTCGCGGTCGACGCCGTGGAGAAGGCGAAGTCGGGTCATCCCGGCACGCCGATGGGGATGGCCGACATGGCCTTCGTCCTCTGGACCGAGTTCATGCGCCACGATCCGAAGGCGCCGCACTGGACGAACCGCGACCGCTTCGTCCTCTCCGCCGGCCACGCCTCGATGCTCCTCTATTCGCTCCTCCATCTCACCGGCTATCCCGACATGACGATGGACGAGCTGCAGCACTTCCGGCAGTGGGGATCGAAGACCGCGGGACATCCGGAGTACGGCCACGCGACCGGCATCGAAGTCACGACCGGCCCGCTCGGCCAGGGGATCGCACACGCGGTCGGCATGGCGCTCGGCGCGAGGATGCTCGCGGCGCGCTTCGACACCGAAGACCCGTTCAAGCCGGTCGACCACTACATCTACGGCATCTGCTCCGACGGCGATCTCGAGGAAGGAATCAGCCATGAGGCCGCGTCGCTCGCCGGCCACCTCGGGCTCGGCAACCTGATCTTCTTCTACGACGACAACAACATCTCCATCGAAGGAGAGACGCGCCTGTCGTTCTCCGAGGATGTGAGGAAGCGGTTCGAATCGTACGGATGGCACGTGCTGAAGATCGACGGGCACGATCGCGACGCCGTGCGCAAGGCGATCCGCCGCGCGCAGAAAGAGACGGGCAAGCCGACGATGATCATCGCCCGAACGATCATCGGCTGGGGCTCGCCGAAGTTCCACGGCACGGCACGCGCGCACGGCGAGCCGCTCGGCGCTGATGAAGTGAAAGCGACGAAGGCGGCGCTCGGCTGGCCGGAGGAGCCTGCGTTCCTCGTGACCGACGAAGTGCGCGCCGAGTTCGCGCGCAAGATGAAGAAGCTCATCCGCGCGCACAAGACGTGGGAGAAGGGGTACGAAGGCTGGCGCTCGCGCAATCCGCAGCTCGCGCAGGAGTGGGACGGCTACTGGAACCACACGCTGCCGGAAGGATTCGAGGCGCAGCTCGTCGAGGCCGGCAAGTCGGACAAGGCGATCGCCACCCGCGCGCTGTCGGGCCAGGTCATCCAGAAGCTCGCGTCGTTCGCGCCGTTCGTCATCGGCGGCTCGGCCGATCTCGCGCCGTCGACGAACACGCTGATCAAGGACGCGACGTCGGTCGAGCGGCCGAAAGGGGAGGAGGGACACGCGCCGAAGTTCGACGTGTTCAAGGGACGCAACCTCCACTTCGGCATCCGCGAGCACGGCATGGGCGCGATCGTGAACGGCCTCACGCTGTACGGCTCGTGGCGCGCGTACGGCGCGACGTTCCTGATCTTCTCCGACTACATGCGCGCGTCGGTGCGCATCGCCTGCGTGATGAACATCCCGTCGATCTTCGTCTACACGCACGACTCCGTATTCCTCGGCGAAGACGGCCCGACGCATCAGCCGATCGAGCATCTCTGGGCGCTGCGCTACATCCCGAACATGACGCTCTTCCGTCCGTCGGATGGACCGGAGACGGCGATGGCCTGGGCCTGGGCAGTGGCCAAGTCGCAGGGTCCGACGCTGATCGTGCTGACGCGGCAGAAGCTCGAGCCGCTGCCGCACGGCGAAGGCTTCGATGCGCACCAGGTGTGGCGCGGCGCGTACGTCCTCGACGGTTACGCCGACGGCGACTTCACCATCATCGCCACCGGCTCCGAAACGCCGCTCGCCGTGAAGGCCGCCGACCTGCTGCGCGGCGAAGGCATCCGCGCACGCGTCGTCTCCGCGCCGAGCCTCGACCTCTTCGATCGTCAATCAGTTGACTACCAGAACGAGGTCCTCGGCGACCGCTCGAAGATCGTCGCCATCGAGGCCGGCCGCTCGAACGGCTGGTACCAGTACGTCAACCACGACGCGCTCGTCATCGGCATCGACACCTTCGGCCACTCCGCTCCATACGAGCAGATCGCGGAGCACCTCGGCTTCACGCCGGAGAAGGTCGCGGCGCGGATCCGGGAGTGGCGCGCGTGATGCACGGCTGATCGGCCATGGCCCGCGGCTGGGAAAGCAAGTCCGTCGAGTCGCAGCAGGAGCGGCTGGAGCCGCGCAAGCGCGAGCAGGCAGGCGATCAGGACGCGATCGAGCATCGCCGGAAGCGCGAGAGCGTGGAGATGTCGCGCCGGCGCGTCGTCAGCGAGCTGGAGAAGAGCCGCTCGGACGTTCATCGCGCCGCGCTTCAGAACGCGCTGCATCATCTCGATGAAGAGCTGAAGAAGCTCGGCGGATGAGATCGCGCACGGCGACGAGATGCGACGAGAACGCGCGTCCCCGCGCGGCGAGATCGCACTGCGCGTGACGCTCGCCGAGGAGCACCTCGCGCGTGCGAAGGGCCCCGAGCTCGATCATCGGCAGCAACTGTTCCCATCGCCGCTCCACGAAACCGAGCGGCATCCGATGGCGCGGCCGGATCACCACCACCCGATCGCGATACTCCGGCGCGATCTCGTGCTCGTAATCGTCCTTGTTCCGATACAGCCCGCCCTCGCTCTCCCCCTTCATCGTGATCAGCACGACCGCGTCGCAGCCGCGCGCGAACAGCGTTTCGTACGGGAGGTTGTTCGTCCAGCCGCCGTCGCCGTACTGCTCGCCGCCGATCGTCAGCGGATGCGTGTAGAACGGCGGAAGGTAGTTGCTCGCGAGCAGCAGGCGAAACGGGTCGGCCGCTTCGCGCAGATCGAAGATCACGTTCTCGCGATCGCGCAGCCGCGTCGCGCCGATGTAAACCGGCATCCGGAAGTCGATCCCGACGTAGCGCGTGAACGCCCGCTCATGAATGCGCGACCAGATGAACGGCGAGTGCTCGTGCACCAGATTGCGCAGGTCGATGTACGGCATCCGGCAGAAGAAGCGCCAGTACGCGCGGAGGCGGTTCCAGTTGCCGGCCGCCACGGCTGCGGCGTTCCACGCGCCGCCCGAGACGCCGAGCGTCGCTGCGGGCGTGATGCCGAGGTCGTAGAGAGTTTCGACCACGCCGACCTGGAAGATGCAGCGCGCGGAGCCGCCGGAGAAGAGGAAGGCGGGTTTCTTGGCGGAGCGGAGGAGGGTGTATTGAGGGGTTATTGAAGCGGCTTGTCTGACTCGATTCTCTCCCGCGCTTCGTTCGCCCATGGGCTCGTTGAATCGTGCTGCAGGTATTCGTTCCATGCCGCCGTCAATTGTGCAGGTTTCGATCTCGATGTCGCGAGTGCTTTGTTGAAGCGCGCTTCGTTGAGGTCGGGATCGAGCGCGAGGGCACGGTTCGCGGTGTCGATTGCTTCTTTGTATTGCTGCTTCTGGAGGTACGCGGCGGCGAGATCGCTCCACGCTTGCGCCTCTTTCGGTCGCTTTTGGGTAACGGTGGTCAACTCGGCGATCGCGCGATCGTTCTCGTGGCGGAGGAGCGCTGCGATGCCGCGGATGTGCGCCGCGTCGGAGGAGTGATCGGTCTCCGTTTTTATGAGGACCAGGCGCGCCTTGTCCTCGGCGATCTCCTTGAGGAGCTGCTGGTGTGCCCTATCTGTGTCGTCTTCGTCCGGACCGCCGCCGCCACGAGTCACGTGCCATTCGCCATACGTGAACCCGCCGGTCAGTCGAGGTTCGATCAAACGATCCTTCAGTGCTCCCTTGTCGGTCAGATCCCGCATCGCTGTCGTGCGCACATACCATTGCCGCAGATTCGGAGTAGCTATCGGCGCCGTCAGAACGACAGCACCGATTACTGCGGCAACAGCTAATTGTTGCCACGAACGCCGACGCTGCGGCTCGACACTATCCGCCTGTTCCTCTGCCTGAAGTTCGGACGCTGATTCCACGACAAACCTGCACTCGGCGCACGTCGCGAGATGTTCGCTCAGCGCAACCACTTGATTTCTTGGCAGTTTGGCATCGACGAATGCCGCAAGTACCTCATGGGGGGGACAGCGGTGGGTCTCACCCGCGACGGTCATTTCCTCTTCCTTCGTGTCGCTTGCCGCTCTCTCCTGCCGTCAGTAGACGGACGGAACGAGGTGTTTCGCATTTTTTACACATGGCGTTCATTCGTCGTCCGGATGCTCCAGGAGGTCGCGGATCTCTTCGGCGCTGATCCCCGCATTCGTCAATGCAGAACGCAGCTCGCGGAAGAGTTGTTCGCGCCGCCGGTAAAGCGGCTTCTGCTCCACCTTCAGGCGCCGCGCGATGTCCGAGATTTGCATCCCTCCCTCGAACTGAAACTGAAGTATGAGCCGGTCCTGTGACTCCAGCGTCAGCAAATGCTTCCTGACGACCGCCGCCGTCCGCGCCCGAACCTCGCGCCGCTCATGCATCAGGATCAGCACGTCGGCCTGTTCCCGCGCCGTCAGAAAGAGCTCCACCGTTTCATCGAGCGCGACGGTCGAGCGCCGCTTCTGACGCTGCGGCACCTTCGCCGCGATCTCGCGGATGTTGTCGACCGGCACGTCGGGATGCGCCGACGCCGTCTGCCGCACCGCGTCCTCCACCGGCTCGCCGTCCCACTGCACGCGGCGCTCGAGCTCCGTCGCCACCGCGCCGAGGCGCTTCGCATCTGCGGAAGGGCGCCACTTGCCGTGCTCGTGGACGCACTGGTCGATGAAGATCCGGTGCACGACGACGTTCAGGTACGTATTGAGATTGCTGTCCCCGCGGAACTGGCGGAGGATCGCGCACTCGTCCTCCAGCAGCTTCACCGTGACCGTCGACGCGAAGTCCTCGGCGTCCGCGCCGTGCAGGCCGTGCTTGCGGCAAACGAATGCCACAGCGCGGTCAATCGCTTCCCGCGCATCGAGCAGGGACTTATGAGGGTCCATGTACTGTCGATTATCGCCGGTCCCGATACAATCCTTCGTCATGCGTGTACGTATTCTCCTGGTCCTTCTCCTCGCCGCCCTGTCAGCAGACGCTGACTACCGCGAGTTCAAGGACTTCCCGGTCGATCCGTCGATCGAAACGAAGCTCCGGCACGTCGCCGAGGGGACGCTCAAGGACTTCCCGAAACTGAAAGCGGAAGACCTCGCGATCACAGTCATCGATCTCACCAACATGTCGACCATCTCCCGCGGCGACTATCACGGCGACGCGCCGTTCTATCCCGCCTCGGTGGTCAAGCTCTTCTTTCTCGCTGAGACGTATCACCAGAGGAAAGAGTTGGTTCCGGACGTGCCGCGCGCGCTCGGCGAGATGATCCACGTCTCCGACAACGACGCCACGGCGTACATCCTCGACGTCATCAGCGACACCTCCAGCGGTCCGCAGCTCGACGGCCGCGCATTGCGCAAGTTCATCGAGAAGCGCTCGGTGGTGAACAACTGGCTGAAGCCGCTCGGCTACGACATCAGCGCGATGGCCAAGCCGTGGAGCTTCGGTCCGTTCGGGCGCGACGTGCAGCTCATGGGACCGAATCGCGAGAATCGCAATCGCGCGACGACGAACGCGGTCGCGTCGCTCCTGCTCTGGATCGTGCGCGGCCGCGCGGTGTCCCCCGAGGCGAGCAAGGCGATGCTCGAGCTGCTGAATCGTCCGCTCGACACGCCGCGCAAGGACGAGAATCAGGTGAAGGAGTTCCTCGGCGAGTCGCTGCCGGCGGGATCGAAGTTGTGGTCGAAGGCGGGATGGACCAGCGAAGTGCGCAACGACGCGGCGTACATCGAGCTGCCGAACGGCAAGAAATACATCCTCGTCGCGTTCACGCGCGGCACCGCGGACGATGTGAAGCTGCTCCCCGCGATCGCGACGAAGGTGCTGGCGGAGTTTCAATAGCGGATGCACGCGCACGACTTCATGGCCGCGGTCTGCGTCGTGCTGCCTGAGCCGGTGGTCGTGCCGGTCCCGCAGCGCCCGTCGATCGTCGTCACGGAGCTCTCGCCGACCGCGTCGCACGAGGGCGACGTGATGCTCGCCATCGGCTACTACCGCAACCTCGGCGTGCGCGCCGATCCCGATCACGTGAAGCACGTGCTGATGTCGTACATCGACGACGGCGACATTCACTGGGGTCAGACCGCGTGGCGCGAGATGGATGAGCACGCCCCTCGCGAGGAAGGCGTCTGGTACGCCGGCTCCCGCGTCTACTTCAGCGCCTGGAGTTAAGTTAAGGACCTGACCCTTAACTTAAGTCTCGACGAAGATCAGCTCGGCGCCGGGGTAGTCGAGGAGGTCGGGCTCGAGGTCGATGTAACGGCGGCCGCGGAAGCGCTCCTGGATCGCGGCGGGGAAGGGGGTCGGAACCGTGACGTGCACCTCGTACTCGGGGAAGAGCTCGTCCTGCAGCGGCGGGGTTTCCTGCAAGCCCCATACGGTTGGGTCGGGGTTGGCGACCGAGACGATGAAGTTTCCCTTGCTCGCCACCTCGATCTCGCTCTCGGGCCGCGGCTTGGTCGTGAACTCGAAATGCGTGTGGCTTCCGTGACGCGAGATCACGTACTCGCCTGATGCCGCCACGCGGGCGGCGGGGAGGTGGCGCGTGCCGCGGCCCTTCGTCAGGTACGTGTGCGCGCCGAGGGTGATGTCGACGTATTGCGGGTCATCGACGACGTCGACGAAGCCCCAGAAGCGTGCGCTCAGCTCCTTGCGGGCGATGGCGATGACGCGTGTCTCGTGGCGGCCGTCGGGGCAGAGGACGAGCAGCAGCCGTTGCACGTCGCGCAGCGAGTCGACCTGCTCGTGCTCGACGCGCGGGCGGTAGAGGATGTCGATCTCTCCGTGCTCCATGATGCGGGTAGAATCAAGAACACGGCCATGCTTCGAATCGCCCTCACGCTGGCGGCCCTGGTCGTCGCGATCGTTCTCGCGCTTTTCCTCGGAAAGCGGCACGCCCGGCGGTTCCAGCGCTCGCGCCGGATCCACGTCGATCGATTCAAGCTCAAACGTCAGCATGCCGACATCGAACTGCAGGTTTTCGGCCACCGCGAGGTCGTGCAGGCGATCCAGCGCTACGCGCGCGACAACCACGTCTCGACCGAGGCGGCGACGAAACAGGCGAAGACCTACCTCGCGGAGATCGTCCCCAAATTCAATCTCCTCGCGTACTACCGCTTCGGCGCCCCGCTGGCGGGCGCGATCATGCACTTCCTCTACCGGCCGGTCGTCGAGCGGACGCCGATCCGCGACTTCAACGCCGTCGCGCCGAAAGGGACGGTCGTCGTCTACGTCATCAACCATCGCTCGAACGCCGATTACGTCCTCGTCGCGCACATGCTCTTCAAATTCATCTCGCTCTCGTACGCGGTCGGCGAGTGGGCGCGCGTCTGGCCGCTGAATCACCTGTTCAAATGGTTCGGCGGGTACTTCATCCGCCGGCGTTACCGCGAGCCGCTCTACCACGCGGTGCTGTCCGGATTCGTGCAGACCATCACCCGCAACGGCGTGACGCAGGGGATTTTTCTGGAAGGCGGCCTCACGCGCGACGGCGCGTTCCAGAAGCCGAAGCTCGGCATGCTCGACTACATCGTCGGCTCGAAGCGCGATCCGGAGTTCGACGCGCCGCTGGTGCTGATGCCGACGGCGATCAACTACGACCGCGTGCTCGAAGATCGCAATCTCACCGAAGAGCTGCTGGGGAAGGAAGACCGCTCGACGAAGATCGAGAAGCTCAACACGACCCTCGAGTTCCTCTTCAAGAATCTCGTCCGCAGCCTGGTGAAGCGCTTCAAGCGGTACGGCTACGCGATCGTGACGTTCGGCACGCCGATCATCGTCGACGATTTCATCAAAGAGCATCCGGCGCTGCTGGCGCACACGTTCGACGAGCGGAAGGAATCGCTCACCGCGCTGGCGGAGCTGGTGATGACCGAGATCTCCCGCGCCCTGCCGCTCACGCCGGTGGCGCTCGTGGCGCGCCTCTTCACGCAGCGCGAGACGTGGAGCGACGCCGAGATGTGCGAGGCGCTGGAGCGCGAGCGCGCCGCGTTCTCCGATCGCGTCTGGCTGACGCGCGAGAAAACCGGCGCCGAGATCTGGAAGGCGGCGCGAGAGATCCTGTCGATCCGCCACCTCATCGCCGAGAAAGACGGCGTGTGGAGCTGGAACGCCGATGAGCCGATGCTGCGCGACTACTACGCGAACTCGCTGCTGACCTTCGAGGAAGTGAAGCGGCGCGGCTGGCCGGAACGGAAGCGCGATGAGAAGGCGGTCGCCGCGGCGAGGCAGGCAGCGGCGGTGTGACGGAGTTGCCGGTTACCAGTTGCCAGTTGCCGCTCTGGCAACCGGTAACCGGCAACCGGCAACCTGTTTCTTACGCCGTCACCGAATCGAGAAACCCATACAACGCGTCGAGCACGCGTCCCGTCGCCGCCTCGGCCTGCGCGACTTTCTCGTCGCTGTCGCAGAGCCGGTTCAGCAGCTCGCGCGACGTCGCGGAGTGATGCACGTCCGCTTCCTCGTGCACGCTGAAGAAGGCGGGGGCGTCCATGCCGTAGAACTGCGCGAGGCCGGCGATCTTCGCCTTGGCCACGGCCGGCACCTGCGACTCGTACGCGTAGAGCGCGGCGAGCCCCTCGTACAGCGCGCCTTCGCGCGCCAGGGAGCGCATCGAGGCGATGAGCGTGGCGGTCGAGGCGTTCGGCGAGCCGGCCTTGACCTCGTCGCGCGTGAGCCCGAGCGACTCGCAGAAACGGAGCCAGAGCTCGGGATGATTTTCGGCGCCGCGCTCTTCTTCGATCAGGTTCTCCAGCAGCGACTGCCGCACGACGATGTCGTCCGTGTGCGCGTGGATGCCGCTGAGGAACGTCGGGAAGGCGAGGGCGTAATGCCAGTACTGGCGGGCGTACTCCTGCAGCTCATCGCGAGTGAGCGTGCCGGCCGACCAGCGCTGATAAAAGGGATGGTCGAGAAGGTGCTTGGATGCGATTTGGGCGTCGAGTGATTCCATGGGGACCTCCGTTGCGAAATGTTGCACGAGTCTACCTGAAGAGAGCCGTTGAGCTATTGAGCTGTTAAGCGGTTGAGCGGCGTTGCTGACGTGCCCCTCAACCGCTCTATCGCTGAACCGCTCAACAGCTTCCCCTTTGATATGCTCGAACCATGTCGCACAACGCCTTCAATACCCTCGACACTTTCGACCTCGGCAACGGCAAAAAAGGGCAGTTCTACTCGCTGCCGAAACTCGCTCAGGCTGGCTTCCCCAACGTCGCGAAGCTTCCGGTCTCCATCCGCATCGTCCTGGAGTCGGTGCTCCGCAACGTCGACGGCAAAAAGATCGTCGAGAAAGACGTCGCCACGCTCGCCCAGTGGACGCCGAACGCCGAGCGCACCGAAGAGATCCCCTTCATGGTCGCGCGCGTGCTGCTGCAGGACTTCACCGGCGTGCCGCTCCTCGTCGATCTCGCCGCGATGCGCACCGCCGCCGACAAATTCGGCCGCGACGCCCGGATCATCGAGCCGCTCGTGCCGGTCGACCTGGTCATCGACCACTCCGTGCAGGTCGACTACTCCAACCGCGCCGACTCCCTCCAGCTCAACATGGACATGGAGTTCAAGCGCAACCAGCAGCGCTATCAGTTCCTGAAGTGGGGGACGCAGGCCTTCAACGGCTTCCGCGTCGTCCCTCCCGGCATCGGCATCGTCCACCAGGTCAACCTCGAGTACCTCGCGCGCGGCGTGCTGGAGAAGGACGGCGTCTGGTATCCCGACACGCTCGTCGGCACCGACTCGCACACCACGATGATCAACGGCATCGGCATCGTCGCCTGGGGCGTCGGCGGCATCGAGGCCGAGGCGGGGATGCTTGGTCAACCTGTTTACTTCCTCACGCCTGACGTCGTCGGCGTGCACCTCAGCGGATCGATGGCCGAGGGCGTCACCGCCACCGACGTCGTGCTCACCATCACCGAGATGCTGCGCAAGGCGAAGGTCGTCGGCAAGTTCGTCGAGTACTTCGGCGAAGGGGCCGCGTCGCTCTCGCTCGCCGACCGCGCCACCATCGCCAACATGGCGCCGGAGTACGGCGCGACGATGGGCTTCTTCCCGGTCGACGATGAATCGCTCCGCTACTTCGCTCTCACCGGCCGCACCGACGAACAGGTCAACGCCTTCGGCAACTACTTCAAGGCGCAGGGTCTCTTCGGGATGCCGCAGAAAGGCGACATCGCCTACAGCAAGGAGCTCGAGCTCGACCTCGGCTGCGTTCGCGCCAGTGTCGCCGGACCAAAGCGTCCGCAGGACCGGATCGAGATCCACGCGCTGAAGACGAAGTTCATCAACGAGCTGCAGTCCGAGCCGCCCAACGGCTACGGGAAACCTGCCGCGGAGATCGAGCGCAAGGCGCGCACGGTCGTCGGCGCGGCCACGCGCGGCGTCATCACCGGCGGCGGCGATCAGGCCGATGACGGCACCCGAGGAAAGAACACCAGCCTCGTCTCCGAAGAAGAAATGATGAACAACCGGCCGACGCCTGACCGCGTCGACGCCAAGGCGGTCGCCGATGCGACGCCGACCACCGCCGTCGAGCTGCATCACGGCGACGTCCTCATCGCCGCCATCACCTCGTGCACCAACACCAGCAATCCTTCGGTCATGCTCGCCGCCGGCCTCCTGGCGAAGAAGGCGGTGGAGCGCGGTCTCACCGTCTCGCCGGTGGTGAAGACCTCGCTCGCGCCCGGCTCGCGCGTCGTCACCGAGTACTACCAGCGCAGCGGACTGACGCCGTACCTCGACAAGCTCGGCTTCTACACGGTCGGCTACGGCTGCACCACCTGCATCGGCAACTCCGGCCCGCTCGATCCGAAGATCGAGGAGGCGATCAACAAGTACGACCTCGTCGGCGCCAGCGTGCTGTCGGGCAACCGCAACTTCGAGGCGCGCGTGCATCAGTCGATCCGCGCGAACTTCCTGATGTCGCCGCCGCTCGTCGTCGCCTTCGCCCTCGCGGGGCGGATCGACATCGACCTCACGCACGAGCCGATCGGGCAGGGGAGCGATGGCCAGGACGTCTATCTCAAGGACATCTGGCCGACGCTCGCCGAGATCCGCGACACGATGCAGAAGGCGCTCGATCCGGACGACTTCCGCCGCCTCTACTCGAGCTTCGCCGATCAGAATCCGCTCTGGAACAAGATCCCGTCATCGGCGGGCCAGCTCTATTCGTGGGACGCGCAGTCGACCTACATCCAGGAGCCGCCGTTCTTCACGAACTTCGGGATGTCGGCGTCGAAGGCGGCCGACATCGTGAACGCGCGGCCGCTGGCGATCTTCGGCGACTCCGTGACCACCGATCACATCAGCCCCGCCGGCTCGATCAAGAAAGACTCGCCGGCCGGCCGCTACCTGATCGAGAACGGCGTGCACCCCGAGGACTTCAACAGCTATGGCTCGCGGCGCGGCAATGATCGCGTGATGACGCGCGGCACGTTCGCCAACGTCCGCATCAAGAACATGATGGTGCCGGGCGTCGAAGGGGGCGTGACGACGCATCAGCCGTCGGGCGAGCGGATGTCGATCTACGACGCCGCGATGCGCTACCAGCAGGAGGGGACTCCGCTGATCGTGCTCGCGGGCCAGGAGTACGGCACCGGCTCGTCGCGCGACTGGGCGGCGAAGGGCACGAAGCTCCTCGGCGTGAGCGCGGTCGTGGCGCAGAGCTTCGAGCGAATCCATCGCTCGAACCTCGTCGGCATGGGCGTGCTGCCTCTGCAGTTCGAGGAAGGGACGAGCGCGGGAAGCCTCGGGCTCACCGGCGGCGAGACCTTCGACATCGTACTTTTTGCAGGGGGCATCGCCGGTGTGTTGCGGCCGATGCAGAAGGCGACGCTCGTGATCCGGCACGCGGCTGGCAGAATCGACGAAGTGCCGGTCACGGTGCGGATCGATACGCCGATCGAAGTCGACTACTACGAGCACGGCGGCATCCTTCCGTTCGTGCTGCGGCAGTTGATCTCGCAGGGACAGCCGGTCGCCGTGTAGGACAGGCGCGCCCGCCTGTCCACAAAGGAGAGCCCGCATGACGCTGCGTTCAGTCGCAGCAGTGATCGTTGTCGCGATCGTCGCCGCCGCGCCCGCCCTGGCAGGCCCGGCGGCCTTCGGTCTCGGCGGCTATCGCGTCTGCGGAACCGCGCATCTCTCCTGGACCAGCTCCAGCGGCGCCGTCTCGTACTCCGTCGTCACGACCGGCAACACCGTGCTGGCGAGCGGCCTCACGTCGAACAGTTACGACGCCGCGTCCTCGAGCGGAGGCCTGCTCATCCGCGCGTACGACGCGAACGGCTACTTCACCGAATCGAACACCATCACGCCGCCGAATCTCCCGTGCGGCACGAACTACGTGCTCGGCGGCGGCGGGTATTGCGATAACAGCGGTTCCTCGGCCCGTCTTTACTGGGAGCCGGTGGCGAATTCATCATCGTGGTCGGTCGAGCGCGATGGTACGCAGATCGCGAGCGGCCTCGCGCCGAGCACGCGCACGTACGACGATCACGCCGCGTCGTCCGGCTCGCACAACTACACCATCCGCACCACGAGTCCGACCACGGGACCGCTCGACATCACGGTCCTCGGCATCTCGGTCCCGACTTGCGGCGCCGCTCCTTCCGCGCCGTCCGGCGTCGCCGCCGCTCCCGCCTGCAGCAACGGCTCCCCGCTGATCCACATCACGTGGCAGGCGGGCGCGAACGCCACCGGCTATCGCGTCTACCGGAACGGCGTCTACTACTCGCAACCGAGCGTCACGAACTTCGACGACCCGGACGTCAACCCCGGGCAGAGCTACACCTACGTCATTCAGTCGGTGAACAAGTCGGGCACCGCCGAGTCGGGATCCGCGTCCGCGACGGCGACGAGCTGTGTGCCGCCTCCCGGCGGCTTCACCTCGGCCGCGACGGAAGTCTGCAGTCACGGCACGCCCTCCGTGCACGTGACGTGGAACATCGCGTCCGGCGCGACGAGCTACAGCGTCAGCCGCAACAACGTCACGCTGCAGACGGGCCTGACCGGCTCGTCGTACGACGATCCGAACGTCATCGTCGGCCAGAGCTACACCTACGCCGTCACCGCGGTGAACAGCGGCGGCAGCACCACCGCGCCGCCGACCAGCGTCACGATCGACGCCTGCCCCACGCCGCCGCCCGCGCCGACGCTCTCCGCCTCGACGTTCTGCAGCCAGAGCAACAAGCCGGCGGTGCACCTGAGCTGGACTTCCTCGGCCGGCTCGACGTACACGATCCTGCGCAACGGCCTGCCGATCGCCGGCCCGCAGTCCGGCACCACGTACGACGACACGAGCGTCGCGGCGCAGCAGTACACCTACACCATCCGCGCGTCGAACGGCTCCGGCACGAGCGACTCGAACAGCGTGACGATCGCCGTGCCGTCCGATTCCTGTCCGCCCGCGGCCCCGACGCTGAGCGCGAACGCCACCTGCAGCAACAACGCGCCGGTCGTCGCGCTGCTCTGGTCCGTGTCGGCCGGCGCGTCGAGCTACACCATCCTGCGCAACGGCGCGTCGATCGGCTCGACCACCGCGACGAGCTACAGCGACTCGAACGTCACCGCCGGCCAGACCTACACCTACATGGTGCGCGCGGTGAACGCCGCCGGCACCGCCGACTCGAACAGCGCGCAGGTGTCGATCTCCTTCGATGCGTGCGGCGCGCCCCCCGCCGCGTTCACGCTGGACGCGACGCCGTTCTGCGATACGACGACCGGTACGCCGGCCACCGCCGTCCGGCTGACCTGGACCGCCTCCGCCGGCGCGACGAGCTACGCGATCCTGCGCGGCGGCACGCAGATCATCACGACGAACGGCACGACCTACGTCGATCGCAACGTCTCCGGCCCGCTGCAGTACACCGTGCGCGCTTCGAACAACATCGGAACGGCGCAGGCCTCGGCGAGCGCGAACGTCGATCCGAATCTCTGCAATGGCTTCACGCCGGCTCCCGACCTCGCCGTGGCAGGCGCCTCCGCGCCGGCGACCGCGTCGCCCGGCTCGACGATCCGCGTGCAGTACACGCTGCTCAATCGCGGCACCGCCGCCGGCAGCTCCACCGTCCGCGTCCGCCTGGGCGATCTGCTGCTGGCCTCGAAACCGTCGCCGACGCTCGCCCCCGGCGCGTCGATCGCCGACAGCCAGTTCATCACGCTCCCCGCGTCGCTCGCGCCCGGGACGTACTTCGCCTTCGTCAGCATCGACACCAGCACCGCGCGCAGCAACGAGATCGCCGTCGCCCCGGCCGCCTGCGGCGCCGACTGCGGCACGCTCGTCGCCGACACCGCCCCGGCGAACGTGCCGGTCGTCTTCATGCTCTCCGCTCCGCCCTGCGACGGCGCCACCGTGCTCTGGAACTTCGGCGACGGATCTTCGTCGACGACTGCCGTCGCGACGCACGCGTACGCCGCCCCGGGCACCTACGTCTGGAGCGTGACTGTTTCGAGCTGCAACGCGACCGGCACGATCGTGATCACCAATCCGCCGCCCCCGCGCCCAAGACCGGCGCGGCATTGAGTCAGGAAATGACGTTCACACCAGCACCCGTAAAGCCCACGATCGATTTCTCCGTCTTCGAACAGATCGACATCCGCATCGGCACCATCGTCCTCGCTGAAGACGTCGAGCACTCGAAGAAGCTCGCCCGCCTGCGAGTCGACTTCGGCGACCGCACGCGAACCATTCTCGCGGGCTTGAAGCAGGAGCGTACGGATCTGTCGGAGCTCGTCGGAAAACAAGCACTATTCGTCGTCAATCTCGAGCCCCGCCGCATGGCCGGCGAGCTATCCGAAGGAATGCTGTTCGACCTCGGCTACGCCGACGGCCTCCTCCCCGCCCTCGCGGTCCCCGAGCGCCCGATGCCGAACGGCACCCGCGCCGGCTGACGGTCGTCAAAGGATTGTGAGAGACCTGCAGACCGCGCCGATGATGTACCTCAAGGCGGGGCTCTTCCTCGTGCTCGGCGCTATCGCGTCCGTCATCCTCATAGTGCGGAATCCCGAACTGACGACAGCGCTGTTGCTGATCATTACAGTGTGGGCATTTTCGCGCGCCTATTACTTCGCGTTCTACGTTCTCGAGCGCTACATCGATCCCTCTTATCGGTTCTCGGGCCTGGGCTCGTTGCTGCGGTATGTGATCCGGAATCGCGGACGATCGCAATAAACTGACTGAGCCATGGAAGCCGGCGCTCAGGTCACTCTGGAGGTTGCAGGTGCGCACGAGATGCCGGTGCTTTCGAACCTTCTCGAGCTCTACCAGCACGATCTGAGCGACTGCTTCGAAGTCGACCTCCGGCCTGACGGCCGATTCGGCTACGAACTCTTGCCTCTCTACTGGTCCGAGCCGGAACGCCGGTTTCCCTTCATCATCCGATGCGGCAGCCAACTGGCTGGCTTTGCCTTGGCCACCCTCGGCTCACCGGTTTCGGACGATCCGAATATCCACGACGTTGCCGAATTCTTCGTTCTTCGCCGATACCGTCGTTGCGGGGTCGGCCGTCGAGCGGCCCACTTGCTCTGGAACCGATATCCAGGCCAATGGTCTGTTCGAGTGTTCGAGAAACATGCTGCGGCGCTCAGGTTCTGGGAGGAGGTCATCGGCGAATATGCCGGTTCTGCTCTACAGCCGCAGCGGGTCGAATACAAACGGAAGCAGTGGAACGTCTTCTCGTTTCCGAGTCCGCCGGCCGTGACCGTGCGTTGACCGCGAAAAGCGCGGCCATTGATAGAGTTGCCCGCCATGAAACGCACGCTTCTGCCGATCCTCCTCCTCCTCTCCCTCCCCGCGCTTGCGCAGCGGAAGGAGATCACGCTCGAGACGATCTACAACCCGTCCACGAAGGTCTACTTCAGCGGGGCGATCCAGAGCGGGTTTCTGTGGCTCGACGACTCGGCCTTTGTCTGGCCGCGCACGGATCAGAAAGGGGACGTCATCGAGTGGCAGCGCTTCGACGTGAAGACGGGGAAGGTGCAGCCGTTCTTCGATCGGGCGGCGTTTCAGAAGGCGCTGGTGCAGGCGGGGGTCTCCGACGACGACGCGAAGGCGGCGGCGAAGAGCAAGGCGCAGAACTTCGATGCGAAGAAGAACGTGATCGTCGTCGAGGCGGGGAACGATCTTTTTCTTTACTCGCTGGCGAAGCAGACGGCGACGCGGTTGACCTCGACGCCGGCGGCGGAAGAGCTGCCGGAGCTCAGTCCGGACGGCACGCGCGTCGCGTTCGTGCGGGCGAACGATCTCTTCGTCGTCGATCTCGCCACGCGCACCGAGCGGCAGCTCACCACCGACGGCAGCGAGCAGATCCTCAACGGCATCCTCGACTGGGTGTACGACGAGGAGATCTACGGCCGCGGCACGAAGCGCGGCTACTGGTGGAGTCCCGACTCGAAGCGGATCGCGTTCCTCCACTTCGACGAGCACGGCGTCCCGACGTATCCGACCGTCGACGAGATCCCGTATCACCCGGTCGCCGCGACGTACACCTATCCGAAGGCGGGCGACACCAATCCGAAGGTGACGCTGATGATCGCGCCCGCGGCCGGCGGCGAGATCGTCACCGTCGACAACGACCGCTACGCGGGCGACATCCTGATCGTCCGCGTCGGCTGGAACGGCGACGGGTCCTTGCTCACGTACCAGGTGCAGGACCGCGAGCAGACGTGGCTCGATCTCGACACGTCGGACGGCAAGACGCTGATCCACGAGACGACGAAGGCGTGGGTCTCCGCGCTCGACAATCCGGCATTCCTCGCCGACGGCTCGTTCCTCTGGCAGAGCGAGCGCACCGGCTTCCAGCACCTCTATCACTACAAGGCCGACGGCACGCTGATCCGCCAGGTGACGAACGGCAACTGGGAGATTACCGACCTGCACGGAGTCGACGAGAAGAACAACTGGATCTATTTCTCCTCGACCGAGCGCACGCACCTCGGCACCGACGCCGATCGCATCAAGCTCGACGGCTCCGGCTTCCAGCGCCTTACCGAAAAGGCCGGCACGCACTCCGCGAAATTCAGTCCGTCGTTCGCCTACTTCGTCGACAACTGGAACGATCTCAACACGCCGAGTCAGGCCCGCCTGCATCGCGCCGACGGCTCGGTGGTGAAGGTCGTCGATGAGAACCTCGTCGCCGCGCTCAGCGACTACAACCTTCCGCGTCCCGAGCTCCTGCAGGTGAAGGCGCGCGACGGCGTGATGCTCGACGCGCTGATCATCAAGCCGTCGAATTTCGATCCGGCGAAGAAGTATCCGGTCTTCGAGGAGCACTACGGCGGACCGCATGCGCAGATGGTGAAGAACACGTGGCGCGGGACGTGGATGACCTTCCTCCAGCTCATCGCGCAGCAGGGCGTCGTGGTCTGGATCTGCGACAACCGCGCGGCGAGCGGCAGGGGAGCCGTCGCCGCCTGGCCCATCTACAAGCGCCTCGGCGAGGTCGAGCTGCGCGACATGGAGGATGGTCTCGACTGGCTCACGTCGCAGCCGTGGATCGACGGCGCGCGCGTGATGACCGACGGCTGGAGCTACGGCGGCTTCATGACCGCGTATGCGATGACGCACAGCAAGCGCTTCATCGCCGGCATCGCCGGCGGCACCGTCTCCGACTGGCGCAACTACGACTCGATCTACACCGAGCGCTACATGCTCATGCCGCAGCACAACGCCGAGGGGTACAAGTCGACCGCGCCGCGCTGGTCGGCGAAGGACCTGCACGGAAATCTTCTTCTGCTGCATGGCGCCATCGACGACAACGTCCATCCGCAGAACACGACGCAGTTGGTGTACGAGCTGGAGAAGGAACAGATCCCGTTCCGGATGAAGCTCTATCCGAAGTCGCAGCACGGCGTGCGCGATCCGAAGCTCGTGTACGACCTGCAGAGGACGATGCTCGAATACGTCAGGGAGCAGTTGCTGCCCGGCTCCGCGACGGCGCGGTGACGAAGCGCGCGAAGACGCGCGGGATGTAGCCTTCGCTCGCTCGCGCATCGGTGTAGAGCAGCGCGATCGCGCCGCGCGGCATCGGCACGAGCCGAGGCAGCAGACCGGACGTTGCCGGGAGGTCGAGCTTCGACTCCTCGCCGGCGTTCGTGATCACGGTGTGTACGCCGCGGTAATCGCTCGACGTGAACAACGTCGCCGATCCGGCGAGACTCGCGTTGGCGCCGACGAGCAGCGGCAGCTCCGTGACCTCGCCCGATGGCGTGATGCGCGCGGCGCCGTAGATCCAGACGACGCGGAAAGCCGCGCCGTCCCAGGTTGCCGCGGGCGCGATTTTGCCGTCGAGGCAGTTGGTCAGGAACACCGGCTTCTCGAGCGCATTGCCGTAGCGGTCGAGGCGCATGCCGGAGATGACGCAGGGACTCTGCTGCTGCCAGACGAGCAGCGACTGCTCGTCGCCGTGGACCGCGGTCACGCTCGTGATCGGATTGCCGTTCGCCTCCGCGATCACCGCCGGCTGCGGATCGAGCAGCACGCCGTCGTTCGTGATGCGCGAGGTCGAGAGGCGCGACCGATCCGACCAGAACACGCTGTAGATGCCGTTGTTCTCGAGTACCGCAGCCGGATCCTTCGCCGTTCCGGACGATCCGAAGGTGAGCTTCGCCGGCGCGACGTCGTCGCGAAGCAGCACCGCCTCGATCACGCCGGCGGACTTGAAGGCGAAGAGTGTCGAACGATTTCCTCCCGCCAGCGCCGCGGCGGAGGTCGCGACGTTGCTCGAGAGTGGTTGTGCTGCTCCTCCGTCGAGCAGATCGCGCGCGAAGATGCGGCCCCGCTCCGACCACGCTACGAACGGTGACCTGCCGCTCGGATCGCCGATCAGCGAATCCTGCGGCCACGGCGTCCGCGCCACGACGTGCGTCTCGCCGCCCGGAACGGAACCGGTGACGATCCGGCCGGTCCGATCGTTCCAGAGTGCGAGCGTCCGATGAGACGCGTTCTCCGCGGCGTACACGCCGCTCATTCCGAAGTCGCCCGGCAGCGCCGACGTTGCGCCGTTCACCTCGACCGCGACGAGCGCGTTGGCGCCGATCATCAGAATGCGGTCGTCGAACGGGATGATCGCCTTCGGCGCGATCGTGCTCGCGACGCGGACCGGTTCCGTGAGCCGCACGCCGTTGCGGTCGAACGTCGCGATCCACTGACCGTCGCTTTCGGACCAGACCGACCAATATCGGCCGCGGCTGTACGCGGTGTGCACCGTGTCGATGGCGGAGGGACGCACGAGGTCGAGTCCCGATTCGCCGAGGGTGAAGTAGCGGAGGAGTGAGCCGAAGCGGGAGGAGACGACTGGCGTGATGACGAAGACGTCCGTGCCGTCGCCGGCGATCGAATAGATGCGGGTGTTGCCGCGCAACTCTCCCGCGGTCTGCAGCTCGTGCGGATTCCCGAGCTCGAGATCGGTGGCGTAGAGGTGGTAGCGATCGTCCGACACCGCGAAGATCAGCCTCGCGCCGGCGGCGACGACCGAGAGCTCCGCGCGCGGGCCGTACAACGGCGTCAGGTGCGGCGTGATCGCACGCGGCTCGGTGTCGAGCAGCGTTCCGTCCGCGGTCATGCGTCGGCCGTAGACGTAATGACCGTCGCACCAGACGATTGCCCACGCCTCTCCCGTCCAGACGGCCTTCGCTTCGGTCACCGGAAAGCTCTCGACGATGATGCCGGCCGGATCGAGCACCTCCCCCGCGGCTGAGATCCGCGACGCGACGAGAACGGTATTTTTGCCGCGCCGTTCGGACCAGACTGCAAGAAATCCGTCGCCGTTGGTCGCCAGCGCCAGCGCCTGGCGAGCGAGCCCGATTTCATCCTCGGGGAGCGGCGGAGACATCGCGATCGGCGATGACAAAGCGCCGATCATCACGATCGAGGCGAACCACGCGTACATGCCTTCAATACGGCCGAGACCGGATGTTCGTCATTCGCGCGGCATGTCGTTCGCAGTTCAAGGGAATATGAGCAAGCCCAACCGTGCTTGCCTCGCAACCAATGACGATCATCGATGAAAAAACGGGCCTTGCGCTTTCCCGGCGCGCGCGTCTGATGCCCTCCTCGCCGATCCGGCGGCTCGCGCCGCTGGCGGAGGCGGCGAAGGCGCGCGGCACGCGCGTCTATCACCTCAACATCGGCCAGCCCGACATCGAGACGCCGGCCTGCCTGCGCGATCGCCTCAAGCAGCTCGACGAGCGCGTGCTCGAGTACTCGCCGTCGACCGGCACACCCGCCTATCTTCGCTCGCTGCAGACGTACTACGAGCGGCGCGTCGGCGTGTCGCTCGAGACGACGCAGATCCTCGCCACGACCGGCGGCAGCGAGGCGCTCCTCTTCGCCTTCATGGCCTGCGCGAACGAAGGCGACGAAGTGCTGATGCTCGAGCCGTTCTACGCGAACTACCGCGCCTTCACCACGATGGCCGGCCTGGAGATCGTCCCGGTGACGAGCCGCGGCCGCGACGGATTTCACGTGCCGTCGCGCGAGATGTGGGAGCGCGCGCTGACGCCGCGCACGCGCATCGTCGTGCTCTGCAACCCGAACAATCCGACCGGCACGGTCTACTCGCCCGACGAGCTGCGGATGATCGCGGACTTCTGCCGCGAGCACGATCTCTTCCTGATCTCCGACGAGGTGTACCGCGAGTTCGTGTACGACGGCCGCCGCGCGATGAGCGCGCTGGAGCTCGAGAACGCACACGAGCACGTGATCGTCGTCGACAGTCTCTCCAAGCGCTACAGCGCCTGCGGCATCCGCCTCGGCGCGCTCGTGACGCGCAACGAAGAGGTGTACGGCGCGTGTTTGAGGATGGCGCAGGGACGCTTGTCGCCGCCGGGACTGGCGCAGTTCATCGCCGTCGGCGCGGAATCGCTCGGCGACGACTACACGCGCGACGTGGTGGCCGAGTACCAGCGCCGCCGCGACGTGCTCTTCGAAGGCCTCAGCACGATCCCCGGAGTTTTTCTGACGAAGCCCGAGGGCGCGTTCTACTGCGTCGCGAAGCTCCCGGTAGACGACGCCGACCGCTTCGCCGCCTGGCTCCTCTCCGACTTCGAGTACGACGGCGGCACGGTGATGATCGCCCCCGCCTCCGGCTTCTACGCTTCGGACCTCGGCAAGAGCGAGGTGCGGATCGCGTACGTGCTGAAAGAGGATGATCTGCGTGCAGCAGTCGACATCTTGCGCATAGCTCTCCAGCGATTCAGCCGTTGAGCTGTTGAGCTGAAGAGCTGAACCGCCCAACAGCTCAACCGCTACAATCCCCGCCATGAAGCATTGGCTGATGAAGGTCGAGCCCTCCGCGTACAACATCGATGATCTGAAGCGCGACGGCACCACGAACTGGGAAGGCGTCCGCAATTACCAGGCGCGCAATTTCATGCGCGACGAGATGAAGGTCGGCGACAAGGTGCTGTTCTACGCGTCGAACGCCGATCCGTCGGGCGTGACCGGACTGGCCGAGGTGAGCCGCGAGGCGCGGCCCGAACCGAAGGATCCGACCTGGGTGATGGTCGAGATCAAATACGTCGCCACCTTCCCGCACGTCGTAGCGCTCGACACCCTGAAGGAGACGAAGGGGCTCGAGGAGATGGTGGTGACGAAGAAGGGATCGCGCCTCTCGATCCAGCCGGTGACGAAGAGCGAGTACGACATCGTCGTAAAGCTCGGGAAGAAATAGTGCTGGGTGCTGAGTGCTGGGTGCTGAGTCGGCATCACCCAGCACTCAGCACGCAGCACTCAGCACATGAATATTGAAGTCCTCCAGGCCGACATCACGAAACTCGCGGTCGACGCGATCGTGAATGCCGCCAACAGTTCCCTCCTCGGCGGCGGCGGCGTCGACGGCGCGATCCATCGCGCGGCCGGTCCGGAGCTGCTCGCCGAGTGCCGCCTGATCGGCGGATGTCCGACCGGCGAGGCGCGCATCACGCGCGGCTACCGGCTGCCGGCGAAGCATGTGATTCACACCGTCGGCCCGGTCTGGCGCGGCGGGACGAACGGCGAGGCGGAGCTGCTGGCGTCGTGTTATCGCAACAGCCTCGCGCTCGCCGTCGAGCATGGCGTGCGATCGATCGCGTTTCCGGCGATCAGTTGCGGCATCTACGGCTATCCGGTCGACGAAGCGTGCGCCATTTCAGTGCGTGAAACGCGGGCGTTCATGGCGAAGACGGATGCGATCGAGCGGGTGGTGTTCGTCGCATTCGGAAGTGACGTCGCGAAGGCGTGGCAGCGCACATGCGACTTGTTCAACTGAACAATTTCGCGGTTCGCCGGTCACTGACGCTGCTATCACCCGCGCAACAGGATGACTCCCGCAACTTGGGAGGAGTCATTCATGAAGAAAATCGCAGTCGCCATTGTGATGCTGACGTTTGTGTGTACCGCGTATGCACAAGCGGCGGCACGCGGCCGGGCCGTCAGTCCGCTGGCCCTCAATGCCGCGAAATCGTCGCTGCTCGCGAAATACTCGCAGGCAGAGCTCGAGAAAGGAGTCTACGTCGGATCGAATTTCTGTCTCGCATGTCACACCTCCAAGGCGTCGTACAAGGACACCAACCACGCCAGCTTCATCCGCCGGCCGCTCGAACAGCTCTCGCTGGTCGCCGGTAAGGGCGTGATCGCCGACTTCGACGGCAACAAGGTCGACGATTTCAAGCAGGGTCTCGATTTCAACACCATCAGCTCGCCGTTCGATAAATACAAACCGAATGCGCCGAAACTGTCGGTCGAGAACGGGACGTATTTCGTCACCATCGGCACCTTGAAGATGCCGGTCGCCTTCACGCTGGCCGGACAGCGCAACGGCAGCGCGCAGCGCTTCACTGTGAAAGTGCCGGTCACCGACACGCAGAGCAAGCTGTCGATCGACAATTACTTCGCGCCGATTCAGTACACGCCGGGCACCGGCTGGGCGGCGTACAACCCCGACCGCTGGTATGACTCGACGAATGCACCGAAATTCGCGGCGGGCATCGGCTCGGCCGCACTGGTCGGCTCGTCGACGTCACCGTCGAGCCATGGCGGCGGATGCGTCGGCTGCCACACGCCGGGCCTCGTGGCGATGAACAAGACCACGGCAGGCGAAGCCGCGCCGAACATCGCGCCGGCGGTTCTCTATACGTCCAATGACCCGACGGTCGTCGACTATGAGGGCGACGGCGAATTCGAGCAGATGAACATCGGCTGTGAGAGCTGCCACGGCCCCGGCTCGCTGCACATCCTGGCGGGCGGCGACGGCGCGAAGATCATCAATCCGAATACGCTGACCGCACAGCAGAAGATCGAAATCTGCGCGCAGTGCCACGTCACCAGCGCGTCGGTCCCGAACGGCACGTACAGTTGGCCGTACAACGACGCGACGAATACGCGCTGGACGCCGGCATCGACTCAGGCCGGTCAGCCTCTGTCGCAGTTCTATACGATGAAGGGGACGTTGTTCCCGGACGGCAAGCATTACAACGGAGGCCGTCCCTACAATGCGTTCTCCACTTCGGCGCACGCGAATTTCGCGGCCCATACGGTGGGCTGCCCCGAGTGCCACGATCCGCATGCGGAAGGGGAAGGGATGCTGCTCCGCGAGACGCTGGTCGAGGACAATTACACGATCAAGACGTCGGCGGAAGACAACACCCTCTGCCTTGCCTGCCACGCGAAATACGGACCGTTCGCCGATTTCAATCGCGGCGACGTGTACGAATCGACGCAGGGAAATCTCGTTGCGCTCGACAAGATCGCCAAGTCGGTCGAGAAGCACACGCATCACCCGTATGCGCCGGAGCGCATGATGGGCCTGTCGCGCTGCACCGGCTGCCACATGACGGCGGGCGGACACAGCTTCGACGTGCTCGGACCGGAGGAGACGATCAAGTACGCGGACAAAGGCACCGGCATGGCCAATTCGTGCGCCAACGGCTGCCACAACACGCAGGTCAATCTCTTCAACCTCGGCATCAAGGGAACTGTCAGCGGCTACAACAACCCGTTCGACATTTCGCTGGCCAAGGCCCTCAAGCCGTTCTTCGGCGAGGGCGGCGCGTGGTGGAACACGAAGCCGTAATGCCTCTCAGCGCGACGCGCGGCGTCTGACGCTGCGCGTCGCGCTCGCGCTGTACGTCTTCCCACCGTTCGCCGGCACGTCGATGTATCCCGGCGAGAATCCATTAGGCAACGTCAGCCGAATCGTGCCGCTCGTCGCGCAGGCCGGATCGGCAGCGGAGATCGTCACCCGATAACCGTCATCGGTCATGTAGACGACGAGCGGCGCGCTCGACGCGAATCCTGCAAACGATCCCGCGCTCCAGAACGCGATCCCCATATCGCGTGTCCGCCGGTCGTACGCCGCCGACACGCTCCCGTTATTCGCCAGCGTCAGGATCGGATTCGCGGCGGCCCATGACTGCAACGCGGTCGCGCTGATGTTCGGCACGATCAAATATTCGGCCGATCGTCCCGCGGCGTAGGCGCCGTGATCGAGCGACAGCGTCACGAACGGCTTCGTGTACGTCGTCGCGTCGCTCGAGCCGCCGAGCGCCGCGTACGTCCCGCTGCGCGTCGTGCGGTCGATCTTCACCGCGTCGCGATTCGGGAAGACGTAGCCGACCTTCTCGCACCACGCCCAGCCGTCGCCGGTCAGCAGCGGCGCGCCCGGATTCAGCAGCGGCCACTGGTTGACGATCGTCTCCGCGTGATTCGCGGTCGGGCAGTTGATCGAATTCGTCAGGAAGAGGATCGCGTCGTCGAAGAAGAACCACGCCTTGTTCGCGGTCAGCGCGGAGTTGAGCGGCGCGAGCTGCATCGCGGAGACGCCGTTGCGGCCGTCGCCCGTGCCGCCCGCGAGCGCGCGCGTGCCGAAGCCGAACGTCGCGTCGGCGGCGCCCGGCTTCTGCTCGACCGTGATGCCGGGAAGCCGCGACCAGTCGAGGGCGGGCCAGACATCGCGGCCGAAGTACTCGTTGCCGTCGACGACGAGGTAGAGGCGGCCGTCGGACTGGCGCGAGCCGAGGAGGTTCTCGTTGTTCGTCTTCTCGCCCGACTTCGTGCGCGTCGAGAACATCTTGATCGACGCGAACCAGCCGTCGCGGCGATGCACGGTGTAGTCGCTCGACCAGTAGTGGCGATGTCCCGACGCCGCGCCGGGCGCGTAGCTCTGCTCCGCGATCGTCGCCAGGCCCGCGAGCTCCGGTGGGAGCGTCCAGGGCCAGGAGCGCGACATCTTCGCCGCGGTGGCGCGGATCTCGTCGCGGCGTGGCGAGTCGAACTGCGATGCCTCGACCAGAGCGGCGAGTCCGGAGAGGCCGCTCGTGGTCGGACGGACGACCTCGCGTCCCGTGACGGAGGCGTCGAAGTAGTTGCCGTAGAGCGTCCAGGCGATGCCGTCGGCGATGTAATCGGCGACCGCGTTGAGCGCCGCGGCGGGGAAGGTGAAGCTCGTGCCGCGCGTGATGAGAGCGTAGCGCGCCATGTCATCCGCGAACGCGCCGCCGTAGCCGCCGTTGTAGAGCTGCGGCCCGTGCTGATGGAACGCGGAGTCGGGCTTCACGCCGTCTCCGCTCGCCGTCGGCATCGCCACGGAGGCCAGCGCGTCGCGCACGTTGTTCAGGATCGTCGCGTCGTCGCGCAGCAGCGCGAGCGCGAGGTGCGTGTAGCACGACCAGACGAGGTTCTCGCCGGCCGGGACCGGTCCGATGAGTCCGCGGCTGGTGGGGGAGAGGCCGATGTGGACGGTGAGTGTCGCGACGCAATCGTCGTAGACCTGCTGGCTGATGTCGCCGCGCATCAGGACGAGCGCCGGCCCGAGGTCGAGCGGCACGCCGAGCGTCCAGAACCACCAGTTGCCGGTCGGGAGCGTCGTCGCGCCGTAAAACTTCGGGACATACGCAAGTGCGGATTCGATCGCGGTGCGGAGCTGCGGATCGCCGTAAAGCGGCTGCCCCGGCATCCGGTACGCCTTCGCCATGACCTTCAGCCGTTCGACGTGGTCGTACGGCGACCAGGTGCCGTCCGGCGTGTCGCTGTAGTCGATGTCCGCCCAGCTTCCGTCCGCGCGCAAGTAGCCTGGCGCCATGTAGTTGCGGGCGGTGTCGTAGGTGCCGCCGAGCGACGCCTGCATCCGCTGCGACGTGCGATCGGCCCCGGCGGCGGTGTAGAAGCCGATGTACTGCTGGCGCACGACGTCGAGTTCGGACGCGAGCGCCGGAGCGGCGGTGAGCGCGAGGAGGACGAGGAATCGGCGCAAGTTATTTTGCGGAACGTGAGGGGTGAGGGAGGGATTCCGCCAGGGAAATTTGTCCGCACTGTCCCTCCAAGTTCTTGTGACCAAGGAAAGAGTCATGGGTTGGGTAGGCATCGTCGGCGCCCTGGCCGGGGTGATCGCAGTCTGGTTTGCCTGGCGACAAGGCGCGCAACAGCAAGCACAAATGGCGATGATCGTGCCGCGTGCCGTGGAGGTGATCACCCGCGGGATGCCGACCCTCGCTCAGACCGGCTGGCTGCCGACAGGGGAAGAGTTGGGCGCGATCAATCGAGCGATCGCCGATCTCGACGGAATCATTGCCGCCGCACCGAACGAACTGAGCGCGCATAACGCCCGCGGCATCTGTCTCGCCCGGTTGGGCAACTACGACGCCGCGCTGGCCGCCTATGGAAGAGCGAAGGAGCTTTGCGGCGGCAGACCTGCGTGTCGCGGCATGGTTCTCAACAATATCGGCGACGTGTACGAGGAACAGTGCCGCCTCAAAGAGGCCGAAGAACAGTACCGAAGATCGCTGGCGACCTGGCGTTCAGTGGTCGCGAGGGCGAACCTGGCCGAGTGTCTTTTCCAGCAGAATCGCGTAGGCGAAGCGCTGCACGAGATCATCGACGTCGTGGATGCCGATCCCAACTTCGTAGGAACGCATCTGGTTTACGGCAAGATCTTGTGGCGCCGCAATGAGCGGCAACAGGCGTTGGAGCAGTTCAGGCGCGCGGTGCAGATCGATCCGAAGTACCAGCCCGAGACACATCTCGAGCTGAGCAAGGCGCTGATGGTTTTGGACAGCCCCCAGGCCGCACTCGATGAGGCGGCGGAAGCTGTGAATGTTGCTCCCAACTTCGCCGAGGCCCATGCGTGGTACGCGGAAGTCCTCGAAAAGAACGGCGCGGTTTCCGACGCGGATGCGGAGCATCGCAAGGCCAAAGCCCTCATGACGGCCCGGAAATCGAAGGCCTGTTAGAAGCGCCTAGGTCATGATCCGATCGAGTTCATTCGATGCATCGAACGAATCGAAGTACTTCCCCAGCATCCTCACCCCCAGCCACACCTCCCCCGCGATGATCGCCAGCGGGGGGAGAGATGCCACCGCGAGGAAGCCGGGGCTGCCGGAGAAGAAGCGGTTGGCGATGAGGACCGCGGGCAGGAAGACGATCGCCGCGGGGACGAGGGTCACGGCGAGGACGATGGCGTTGCCGACGGCGACGACGAGGCGCTGGCCGGTGACGACGAGGCCGCGCGGCTCTTCTTTCGAGCGGAGCGTCCAGGCCGGAAAGAGGAGCACGGCGGCGTTGCGCATCACGGTCAGGATCGCGCAGATCGGGACGGCGAAAATGAAGACGCAGAGGATGTTCTGCGGCGTGGCGTAGCGCGCCACTCCTCCCTCCGCTACGTGGAAATTGAGGTAGAGCGAGGTGATGCCGAGGAAGATCAGCTCGACGATCGACATCACGATCATCGGCGCGGCCATCTCCGCGGCCACGAGCCGCTCGCCCGAAAGCGGGAAGGTCTTGAGGTACTCGATGCGCGTCATGTCGAGGCGCAGGTCCTGCGAAAAGAGGTTCGCGCCGAGGAGCGGGATGATGCCGCACATGACGAGCATCCAGACGCCGAAAATCTTGGTTGCCGGCGGCGGCACGAAGAACGAAAAGGTGACGAGAAACGCCATGGTGGCGAAGAGGATGACGATCGGCATCATCCCGATGCGCAGCGAGGCGATGAGGTTCTTCCAGATGATGGCGACCTCGGCGGCCCCCGTCGCTGCGAGACGGAACGGCGGCGGCAGGCGCTTGAACGCGATCCACTGGCCCGACTGCTGGCTGCGCTGCCGCGTGATGGTGTTCGCCTTGCGCCGCGAGATGGCCATCGATCCTTCCTCGAAGTCGACGTCGACCGAGGCCGAGATGAGGAAGCAGAGCGCGCCGATCGCCGAGACGACGACGAACGAGAGGAGCCGCCACATCAGCGGCACGTTCGGCAGCGCGGCCATGGCGAAGAAGCGGGGGACGAAGGTCAGCGCCTCGACCAGAGGCGTCTTGAACGTGCCGGCGTGAATCGCGGTCCACGAGAGGCCGGCGAGGATCGCGACGACGACGGCGAGGCGGACGACGAATCCGACGCGCATGCGCCGCAGCCGCGCGCGGAGCTGCTGCACCATCGTCATGTAGAGCGAGAGGCTGGCGAAGACGAACCACATGCCGAGCGCATTGCGCCAGTGGCCCATCATCACCGTGGTCATCACGGCGCTGATGAGGATCGGGAGCTGCGCGCGCATGAACTTGTAGAAGAGGATGCCGCGGCGGCTCACCGGCGCGGAGAAGAGAAGCTGGATCTCCGACTCGCTCAGCTCCACGCCGGCGTCGTCGACCGGCCAGGCCCAGACGACCAGCAGGATGATGAACATGATCCCGGCGGCGATGTCCATGCCGATGGAGTCGTAGCCGAGCGCGAGGGAGAACTTCTTCGAGTTCCGGCCGATGTTGCGGCCGAAGATCATGGCGAAGTAGGCGAGGCCGAAGAGCGCGGAGATCAGGTAGCGCGCGTTCTTCAGCTTGCGCACCGCCATCAGCACGCGGTTCTTGATGGAGACGAAGGCGATGTACGCGAGCGCGCCGGTCATTTCGCCGCGGCCTCTTCGCTGGTGATGCGAAGGAACGCTTCCTCGAGCGAGACGTCGCCGCGCCCCTGCGCGATCTGCCACTTCAGATCGTCTACCGTGCCGTAGGCGATGGAGCTGCCGTTCTGGATCACCAGCACGGAGTCGCACAGCTCTTCGACGAGATGCAGCAGGTGCGAGCTGAGGATGATCGACGCCCCTTCTTTCGCCCGGCGGGAGATCGATTCCTTCATGCGCCGGATGCCGAGCGGATCGAGTCCGGTCAGCGGCTCGTCGAAGATCAGCACGGCCGGCTGATGGAGGAAGCCGCACGCGATCATCAGTTTCTGCTTCATCCCTCGGGAGAGCTCGGCCGGCATCGCCTTGCGTTTGTCCTGCAGGTCGAACTCCGTCAGCAGCGGCTCGATGTTCGCGCGGAAGTCGGGGACGCCGTAGAGCCGTCCGATGAACTGCATGTGCTCATCGACGGAGAGGTAGTCGAAGAGGCGCGGCTCGTCGGGGAAGAAGGCGAGGTGGCGCTTGGCGTCGACGCCGTCCTCGCGGATGTCGTATCCCTTGATGCGGATCTGGCCGGAGCTCGGCGGATGGATCCCCGCCAGCGCGCGCAGCGTGGTCGTCTTCCCCGCGCCGTTCGGCCCGACCAGCCCGAGGATCTCTCCCTCTTTGACGGTGAACGAAAGGTCCTTCACGGCAGGGAAGTCGCCGTAGCTCTTGGCGAGCGCGATCACTTCGATGGGGTGCATCTGGGGATGATACGGAAATCGAGCTGTTGAGTTCTGTATTGAGCTGTTAAGCGATTGAGCCGCTCAACCGCTAAACAGCTCCGGTTGGCAATCTTCATGAATGATCCACCGCCCCCTCCCGTGGAAACCGCTCGCCATCGTCACCACCACGACGACCATCCTCCTCTCCCTGCTTCTCCTTCCGGCCTGCTGCTGCGTGCGCGGGCCGGCGCGGACGGCGGCACTGCCGCCGGTGGTACACATCCCGCCGATCGGGACGGAGCCGATCCCGACGCCGAAGGAAGCTGAGGCCAAAGCGCCGACCGACGGGGAGATGCACAACGTCGACTTCCACCTCGACGAGTCGATGTTCCTGCGCATCCATCGCCTGCGCGGCCAGCTCGCCTCGCGGCAGGCGGGGACGCCGCTGAACTTCGACGACAAGACGAGCTTCGTGATGAAGGTCGACACGGCGGAAGTGGGGATGCTGCCGGAGAGCCTCGACCGGCTGATGAACGCGTACGTCTTCAACTATCCGAATCCGCCGCTGCGTGATCTGAAGATCTCGATCGAGGGAAAGCAGCTCGTGCAGAGCGGCATCATCCACAAGGTCGTCGACATCCCGTTCACGATGTGGGCGAACGTCTCGGCGTCGAACGGAAAGATCCGGCTCCATCCGACGAAGATCTCGATCTGCGGCATCAACGGCATCGGTCTGCTCAAGGCGGTCGGCATGACGCTGCAGAAGATGCTGTCGCTGCCGAAGGAGCGCGGCGTCACGGCGGAGGGGAACGACATGCTGCTCGAGCCGGAGCGACTCCTGCCGCCGCCGGAGATCAAGCTGCATCTCGTCGACGTGAAGATCGTGGGCAATGAGCTGGTGCAGGTGTTCGACGCCGGCATGCACCTCGCGCCGATCGTGCCGCGGCATCCGGAGGAGAAGAACTGGATGTACTACCGGCACGGCACGCTGCGGATGGGGAAGCTGCTGATGGTCGACGCCGACATGCAGGTCGCCGACACCGATCCGAGCGATCCGTTCGATTTCTTCATCGACCGCTACAACGACGAACTGGTCGCAGGTTTCTCGCGCAATCAGCCCGATTACGGGCTGTTCGTGTTCATGCGGGACTTCAACGACCTCGCGGATCCGCCGCGGGCGGGGGAGCGGGCGGCGCCGCGCTAGGCCGCGATCGCCTGCTTCACGAACGTCCGCGCGAACCGATCGAGCGCATTCCAGTCGGTGTAGTCGTGGTCGCGGGTGGTGTCGGTCGACAATCCCTTCGCTTTCGCGATCCGCTTGACGACGAAACGGATGAACCAGTTGTATTTCGTGAACTGCATCGCGCCGGCGACGAGCTCGTAGCGGTCGGGCGACCAGCGCGTCTGGTCGAGAAAGTCGGTGACATAGTCCTCGGCCTGATTGGCCGGCACGGCCGGCTGCGTCGATTGCTCCGCCTCTCGGCACGAGCGGAGATGCCTCGCCGATCATGGCTTCGGGCGGCGCAACGCGCCTGACGTCGGCCCGGCCGCACGTCGCACAAGTGACGTGCACACATGGCTTATGTGACGCCGCCGCTCGCCCTTGCTCCGCCCCGGACGCAACATTGAGGCGTGGTTTTGCGCTCCGCTCCGTACGGCTTCGACCTGTTCGACGACTGCGGCACGTGCCGCTGGCGCAACGAACGGTTCTTCTGCGACCTCGACGCGCAGACGTTGACGGTGCTGGAGGAGCTCGCGTTCACCAACGTCTATCCCGACGGAGCGGTTCTCTTCTCCGAGGGCCAGCCGGCGCGCGGCGTGTTCCTGATGTGCCACGGCAGCGCGAAGCTGAGCATCTCCTCCGGCGACGGCAAGACGCTCATCACCAAGATCACCGAGCCGGGCGAGCTCCTCGGATTGACCAGCGCGCTCACCGGTCACCCGTACAAATCGACCGCGGAGACGATCGAGCCGTCGCAGGTGAACTTCATCCGCCGCGAGGATCTGCTCCGCTTCGTCCAGGACCATCACGCCGCCTGCCGCAACATCACGCGGCAACTGACGCACGACATCGAGACCGACGAGGAGCACATCCGCGCCATCGGCCTGTCGCATTCGGCGGGGGAGAAGCTGGCGAACCTCATCCTGTCGTGGTGCGCGGAGCACGGGAAGCCGGGCGACGGCGGCGTGCGCGTGCAGCTTCTGATGACCCACGAGGACATCTCGCAACTGATCGGCACGTCGCGCGAAACGGTGACCCGGCTGCTGAAGGAGTTCCGCGAGAAGAAGCTGATCTCGATCAAAGGGGCGACGCTGACGGTGCACAACCGCGCCGCGCTGGAGTCGCTGGTGCTGTTGTGACAGGGCTCACGAACGGCGAGTGAGCCCGGTCCGCGCAACGATCCCGCCGCGGAGACTACGGTTGCAACATGACACTTCAATGTGAGCTTTCGCCTCTCGCCGACCGGCCCGTCGCGGCGGTGCTGCAGATGTTTCCGCAGGCCGCCGAGGTCCTCGAGGATGCCGGCATCCAGTTCTGCTGCCACGGCGCGAAGCCGCTCAGCGAGGCGGCCGGCGCGGCGGGATACAGCGTCGACGAATTGATCTCGCTGATCGAGGCGAAGCCGATCTCTTCGGACCTCGCCGACTGGTCGACGCGCCCGCTGCCCGATCTGGTCGAATATCTCGTCGCCGATCACAAGGATCTCGCGCTGAAGCATCTCCCGCGGCTGCGCGACGTGGTGGAGCGCGAGCTTGCCCTGCATCCGCACGTGCCGCGACTGCGCCGCATCAGGCTCCTGCTCTCCGACCTGACCTCGACGCTCACGGCGCACATGGCGCACGAGGAGCGCGATCTCTTCCCCTGGATCGCGTCGGCGGAGATGCCGCACGCGCGGATGATCCGCTTCGGCCAGCGCGTGCTGCGCGAGCACGTCGAGCACCGCATGGTCTGCGAGCGTCTGCGGACGATGACCGAGCTGAGCGCGCGCCTGCAATTGCAGGACGGCGATCTGTTCCGCGAGCTGCAGGAGCTCAGCCGGCCGATCCACCTGCACATCCATCTCGAGAACAACGTGCTCTATCCGCGCGCCATCGAAGTCGAGAACCGGCTGCGGCGCGCGAGCTGAGGAGGCGCGGCGATCGGCCGCTGCGGGTCGTCGCTGGCGCGGAGACGAAGGTACGAGGGCGAGCCGTTGAACACCGCGGCGATGGTCTGCCTCCGCACGCTGCCGGCGATCTCGTTCGCGCGGCGGTGAATGAGGACCACGCCGTCGTGTGCGATGTGGACGCTTTCGGAGCGGTCGATCGAGGACAGCTTGCGCAGATCGGGGACGCGGAAGGTGGAGGTCATCTGCCGCAGCAATGCGGTGCGCAATTGAGGCAGTGAGTGCACCGTCATCGGCAGCGTGCCGTGATCGGCGATGCCGAGGATCGTGGCGGCCGCGGTGGGGGAAGGCTTCACCACGGAGAAGTCGACGCGCCAGCGGCCGGCGTGCAGCGCCCTCGCCACGCTGGCGATGGAGACCAGATCGTCGGCGTTCGCCGGGACGACTTCCGTCTCCAGTTCGACGGCCACGCCGGCGTGACGGGCGATCGCCGCGAACGCCGCGGTCTCGCACCACGTGCAACTGAAGGGAGCGATCGAATCGTGCAGCTCCTCGTAGTGCGCCTGCAGCGGCAGGGCGACGGCGGCCGGCGAGATCTCCAGCGTCGCGCGAAGCGTCTGCTCGTCCGCGCGCGGAAGCGAGAGGATCGTGTCGACGCCGCGGTATTGCGCATGATCGGCGACGCGCAGCAGCGTGTCGATCGCGTGGCGATCGCGCAGGATCAGCCGCAGCGTGCCGACGGTCAGCTCCGCGACCTCGTTCACGACCTGCAGGAGCTCTTCCGCGCAGAGCGACGCAGCCGAGGTGCCGACTTCGATGGAGACCAGCCGCGGGACGTGGACGAGCATCGGGCGTTATTGCAATACATCCGGGGGAGAAGGTCGTGTTCGGCTGTCACTGGACAGATGTGATGGATAGCAGATAGCGGATAGCAGATAGCAACCCCCGCCCTTGCTATCTGCTATCTGCTATCCGCTATCTGCTATCTCGGGTTACCCATCACACCCGCCCTGTGCCCGGCACCCTCCAAATCGCGATGCGCACCGGCTACAACGTCAACATGTCACGCGTACTGACGCACGAAGAAAACATCGGAATTGCCGCGGCGCGGCACCATGGACTGCGCGAGTTGTTCGACGACTTCGGCCTCGATTACTACTGCGAGGGGAATCTCTCCCTCGGCGAGGCCACGGCAGGTGCGGGGCTCGATCTCCGCGTCGTCCGCTCGCGCATGGAACGCCTCTCGGCCGCCGATGCCGGTCCGAACTGGCCCGACGAGCCGCTCTCCGTTCTCGTCGAGCACCTGGAGTCGGACGAGCACGGCACGGCGCGCGCCCTCATGTTCCGCGCGGCGCTCCTCTTCGGCGATGTCTGCCACTCGGGCGGCGACACTCGCCTGGCGACGATGCGTACGACCTTCCGCGATCTCTGTACCGCGCTGGTCGTGCACATGGAGCACGAGGAGCACACCATCTTCCCGGCGATCATCTCGCTGGAAGAGGCGTGGATGAAGGGAGAGGAGCCGCCTCCGCTCGCGGACGGCGGCATCCGCGCCGCGGCAAGACGTTTCGTGCTGGAGCATGCGGACATCGCCCGCGAGCTGCGGAAGCTGCATCGCGAGCGTGTGGCGATCGAGGCGAACGCGCCGGCGGTGGTGCGTCTCTTCGATCTCCTCGATCACTTCGAGCGCGTCGTCCACGAGGCGATGAATCTCGAGAGCGCCGTCGCGTATCCGCGCGGCGTGGTGCTGGAAGATGCGCTGATTCACCCAACAGCAAGGAGGATGTCATGACGTTTCTCACCAGGTTTGACCGTTTTGATCCGTTCGAAGAGCTCGGGACGCTGCGCGACCGCATGGATCGCATCATGTCCCGCCTGACCGGCGACACCGGCGAAGAGCTCTTCACCTCGAAGTGGGCGCCGACCGCCGACGTCGTGGAGACGAAGGACGCCATCATCATCAAGGCCGAAGTCCCCGGCCTCACGGAGAAGGACGTGGCGGTGGAGATCGAGAACAACGTCCTCTCGCTGCGCGGCGAGCGGAAGATGGAGAAGGAGACGGAGGAGAAGGGCTATCGCCGCATCGAGCGGTCGTACGGCAACTTCAGCCGCTCGTTCACTCTTCCGCAGAACGTCGACACGACGAAGATCAACGCCCTCTTCAACAACGGGCTGCTCGAGGTGAGCATCCCGAAGATGGAGACGGCGAAGCCGCGGACGATCAACGTCGAAGTGAAGAAGAAACTGACCGCGGCGGCGTAGCGTGGGACGGGTCCTCCGACCCGTCCATGGTCGGGTCGGAGGACCTGGCCTACGTCTATCATTCCAGCGTGAAATCCCACCGAGTCACGCTCACCCTCCACACCGACGAACGGATGGAGTTCGTCAACATCACCTCCCAGGTCGAAGACGCGGTGCGCAAGAGCGGAGTCGCGGAAGGGCTCTGCCTCGTGAACGCGATGCACATCACGGCGAGCGTCTTCATCAACGACGACGAGCGCGGCCTGCACGACGACTACAAGCGCTGGCTCGAGTGGCTCGCGCCGTACGATCCGAGCCCGCAGCGCTATCACCACAACCGCACCGGCGAGGACAACGGCGACGCGCACCACAAGCGGCAGGTGATGGGACGCGAAGTGGTCGTGGCGATCACGGACGGGAAGCTCGATTTCGGGCCGTGGGAGCAGATCTTCTACGGCGAGTTCGACGGCCGGCGCGACAAGCGGGTGCTGATCAAGATCATCGGAGAGTGAATGGACGCGGCGATCGGATTGCGGGCGAAGACTGGCCGCGCGATCGCGGTGGTGATCGCCGCGGACGGCGGCGCGCCGTCGTTCGTCTGGCGCGATGAGCTGCGGCTCGTGCCGGCCGATGCGACGATCGGTCCGTATCACGAGGTGATGGAGCTGCCGTGGACCGAGGCGCTGATCGCGGTCCGTCCGCTGGAGCGGGAGATCGAGGCGATCGCCGTGGCCGCGCTGCGCGCCGCGATCACCGCGGCGGGCGTGAAGATCCGCGCGGTTGGTGTCGTGGGATCGGCACCGCGCGACATCGCGCGCATCGGCAACCCGCACATCCGCGCGCATGCGGCCGAGGGGATTCTGTTCCGGCGGGTGCTGGAGCTGGCGGCGAAGCAACTGAAGTTGCGCTGCAGCGGATTCGTCGAGGCGGACGTCGATCCCGACATCGCCCGCCCGCTCGCCGGCGCCGCGGGAAGGCCGTGGCGGACAGACGAGCGGCTCGCCGCGGCGGCGGGGTGGGCGATGCTCGAGCGGTAATCCAGATCCAGTGCGAAGTGACCGTGATCACTCGCGCAGAGCGGCCTGGCTCCTCGCCAACCGTGCCGCCGGGACGCAACCTGTTGACGCAGGAGGATCCCATGCGAGTTCGACAAGTGATGACGCAATCGCCGGCGTGCTGCACGCCGGGCACGAAGCTCTTCGTTGCGGCGAAGATGATGCTGGAGCACGACTGCGGCGAGATCCCGGTCATCGACGGGGGTGAGGTGATCGGCGTGGTCACCGATCGCGACATCACCTGCCGGGCGGTGGCGCGAGGAATGAGTCCGGTGGAGACGCCGGTGCGCGAGGTGATGACCAGCGAGCCGTACACGATCAGCGAGCACGCCGACATCGTCGACGCGGCGACGCTGATGGAAGAGCATCACGTACGCCGCCTGCCGGTGACGCGCGACGGAGTGCTGATCGGCATCGTGTCGCAGGCCGATCTGATCCAGAACCTGCCGTACGACAAGGTGCTGGAACTGATGACCGCGGTCTCGAAGCCGGCGGTCTTCGCATGAAGCGGCGCATCCTCACCGCCACCGCCGCAACTGCCGGCGCCGCCGCGCTCGCGTATGGCGCGTATGCCGCGACCGCGTGGCTGCGCTACAGCCATGCGCGTGCGGTGAGCCCGTCGATCCTCGACCCGTTCATGCCGGCGTTCGAGGTCGGCGAGCGTCACGAGGTCGCGATCGCGGCGCCGGCGCCGATCACGTTCGAAGTCGCCTGTCACCTCGACCTCCTGCGCTCGCGGATCGTCCGCTCGATCTTCGCGGCGCGGGAGGCGGTGATGCGCAGCCGGTCCGCGCGACCGCTGCAGGAACGCGATTTCCTGGCCGAGATGCTCGAGATCGGCTGGGGCGTGCTCGGCGAAGTGCCGGGACGCTCGATCATCCTCGGCGCGGTGACGAAGCCGTGGGAAGCGGACGTGCGATTCATGCCCGTGCCGCCGGCACTGTTCGACGATTTCAACGAGCCGGGATTCGCGAAGATCGCCTGGACGATCGAAGTCGATCCGCTGCCGGCCGGCTCGTCGCTCTTCCGGACGGAGACGCGCGTCAGCACCACCGATCCGCGGTCGCGCGCACGCTTTCGCCGCTACTGGGCGTTCGCGTCCGCCGGCATCGTGCTGATCCGGCGGATGACGCTGTCGCTGGTGAAGGAGGAGGCGGAGCGCTTCGCGCGGGTGATCGCGGCGTAGGTTCCGCCGCCGTCCGACACGCATCGGCGTGCGTCCTGTCACGCGGCAAGCGTGACCACCTCTCTCACGGTGCGGGCCGTTGCGACCTTACGTTACGGGTGAGGTCCAACGATGCGAGCCGCAATCCGACTGATCATCACAACCGCGAGTCTGCTGATGGCCGGCGTTCTCTACGCCGACGTCATCGACAACGACACCTGCCTCGCCTGCCACGACCAGGTGAACGCCTCGAAATTCGTCGCCTCGGTGCACGGCCCGATGCAGTGCACCGACTGCCACGCCGATGTGACGGCCGCGCCGCACGAGGTCAAACCGAAGAAGGTCGACTGCAGCGGATGTCACAGCGACACGGTTGCGGCGTGGGGGAACAGCCTGCACGCGACGACTCCCAGCGGCCGCGGACCGGCATGTCTCGACTGCCACGGCTCGCCGCACGAGATCCTGCCGTCGAGCGACAAGCAGTCGGCGACGTTCCACACCAACATCCCGAAGACCTGCGAGCACTGCCACGCGCAGAAGTTCGTGATCGAGAAGGCGGGACTGACCACGCAGCCGGCGATGTCGTATCAGGACAGCGTGCACGGCAGGGCCACGGCCCGCGGCTCGATGAAGGCGGCGGTCTGCACCGACTGCCACGACGCGCACGCGGTGCTCGCCGGCAACAACCCGCAGTCGTCGATCTTCAAGTTCAACGTGCCGCGCACCTGCGGCAAGTGCCACGCGGCGATCGCCGCGGCGTACGGCAAGGGAGTGCACGGCCGGGCGCTGGCGCGCGGGAACGGCAGCACGCCGACCTGCACCGACTGCCATGGCATCCACGCCATCACCAAGGTCAACGATCCGGCGCGCGGACCGCGCGCGAGCTGCGCGCACTGCCACGAGGGAGTGCGGCTGACGCAGGAGTTCGCGGTGCCGCCCGATCGCGTGTCGTCCTACGCCGCGAGCTATCACGGCATGGCGCGCAAGTTCGGCTCGAACGTCGCCGCCGATTGCGCGAGCTGCCACGGCGCGCACGACATCCTCCCCTCCAATGATCCGAAGTCGGCGGTCAACAAGGCCAACCTGCCGAAGACCTGCGGCAAGTGCCATCAGGGAGCGCAGGCGAACTTCGGCAAGGGAAAGATGCACATCACGGCGAACGACAAGGCCGACGCGCCGTCGCAGGCGGTGTCGTGGATCCGCTGGATCTACATCTTCCTCATCATCGGCACGATCGGCGGGATGCTGCTGCACAACGTGATCATCTGGGTGAGCAAGGCGCGGGCGAAGCGGCGCGCGGCCGACCGCACCGTCACGCGGATGACTCTCAACCAGCGCATCCAGCACGTCGTCTTCGCCGTCAGCTTCATCGTCCTCGTCATCAGCGGCTTCGCGCTCGTGTGGCCGGAGTCGGTGCTGGCGCACCTCTTCGGATCGGGCGAACAGTTGCGGCGCTGGGTGCACCGCGGGGCCGCGATCGTGTTGATCGTCATCGGCATCTATCACCTGGCCTACATGGCCGGGACGAAGGAAGGACGCAAGGGACTGCGCGACTTCTGGTTCCGCTTCAAGGACGCGAAGGATCTCTTCGCCGTGATGCGCTACTACCTCGGTCTGACGAAGGAGAAGCCGCAGTTCGGACGCTTCAACTACGCGGAGAAGGTCGAGTACTGGGCCGGCATGTGGGGCACGATCGTCATGGCCATCACCGGCGCGCTGATCTGGTTCTCCGTGACGGTGACGAACTGGATGCCGCGCTGGTGGATCGACATCGCGACGGCGATTCACTTCTACGAGGGCGTGCTCGCGACCCTGGCCATCATCATCTGGCACTTCTACCAGGTGATCTTCGACCCCGACATCTACCCGATCAGTTGGACGTGGTTCGACGGGAAGATCAGCGAGCACCAGCAGGAAGAGGAGCACGGGCTGGAGGAGAAATGACGCGCAATCCTCACGTGATTGCGGCGCGCCAGGGGTTCATGACGCTGACGTTCGCCAGCTCGTACTCGTTCGTGTCGCGCGAGACGATCGTGAGCCCATGATGCAGCGCGGTCGCGGCGATGATCAGGTCGGGCTGGGAAAATGTGTGGCCCTTCTTTCTCCCGTCTTCCACGAGCAGACGCCACTTCAACATGACGTCCTCGCTGATTTCGAGAACGCGGTCGTCGAACATCGGCCGCAGTTTGTGATCGAGCCATTCGTTCAGTTCCATCCGGCGTGCGGCGTCTTTCACGAGCTCGATTCCGAAACGGATCTCGGCGAAGGTCACGATGCTGACGTACAGCCGATCGAGCGGCTGCGCGGCGACGAATTGCACCACTTTCGGCTCCGGCCTCGGCCGCCGCAACTCCGAGAGGACGTTCGTATCGAGCAGCCAGCCGGTCACAGTTCGACGTCACGCACACGCCCACGCGTGCGCTCCCGCTCGAGTTTCAAATCACGAAGAGGGGAGCTTTGTAGCAAAAGCACGAGCGCCTGACCGGTCGGTTCGCCCTTCGCGCGTCGATAGTCTTCGACCGACACGATGACGACTTCTTCGCGTCCGTGCACGGTGATCCGTTGCGGTCCGTCCGCTTTCGCTCTGCGCACGACCTCGCTGAAACGGGCCTTGGCATCCTGCAGAGCCCATCTGCCCGTACGCGCGGCAGGCGGCCGTGTTCCGGTTTTTCGATTTCTAGTCATTCTGACTAGTATACGTCGGCGATCGCCGCGCGGCAGTCGTCGCAGAGGCTCTTCCTCTTCAAATCGACCCACTCCACCGCGTGCGCGGACGCCATCACGCATTCGTAGTCGTCGCAGTGCGTGAGGCCGGCGACGTGGCCGATCTCGTGGATCGCGCCCTTCGCCAGCCGTTCGCGGAGAAGCGCGTCGTCGCGCGGGAGTCCGTAGAAGGTCTGGTGCAGGCGATAGTGCGATACGACGGCGGCGCGGCCACCGAGCTGCGCTTCGCCGAAGACGAAGGTCAGGATGGGGATGTAGAGGTCGATGGCGGCGACGCCGATGACGATGGCGTCGTCGGCCCGCGCGGCGAGCCGCTCGACGAGCATGGTCGAATGGAATTGATTCCGCTCCGGGTGGTGGGCGAACGACGGGTCGATGTTCGTCGCGTCGACGCTGCACGGGACGCCGTACTCGCGCGCCAGCTCCCAGCGGACGACGTCGAGGAGATGAAGGTCGGCGTTCCCGATGCGCGCCACGCGCAGCGGCTTCATGGCACTTCGGCGCACGGCCTGCTCCAGCCGTACTTCTTCAACTTGTTGTGCAGCGTGACGCGATCGATGCGCAGCACCTCGGCCGCTTTCGTCTGGTTGTACGCGCACTGCTCGAGCACCTGGAGGATGTACGACTTCTCCACCGCCTCCAGCGTCTGACCGCCGGCCGGCGCCTGCGGCGAATTGCTGCGCATGACGAAATCTTCGACCGAGAGCTCCGGCTCGCGCGCCACGACGAGCGCGCGCTCGACGGCGTTCTCGAGCTCGCGGATGTTGCCCGGCCAGTCGTACTGCTGGATCGCGTTCATCGCCGCTGGCGTGATGCCGTGCACCTTCTTGTTCATCGCAGTCGCGTACTTGCGGATGAAGTGATCGACCAGCAGCGGGATGTCCTCGCGGCGCTCGCGCAGGGCCGGGACCTCGATGTGAAAGACGTTCAGGCGATAGAAGAGATCGGGACGGAAGTGTCCCGCCTGAATCGCCGCCTGGAGGTCCTTGTTCGTCGCGGCCACGCACCGGAAGTCGACCTTGATCGGCTGCATGCCGCCGACGCGCGTGATCTCGCGCTCCTGCAGCACGCGCAGCAGATCGGTCTGCGTCTTCAGATTGATGTCGCCGATCTCGTCGAGGAACACCGTCCCTCCCTCGGCCAGCTCGAACTTCCCTTTCTTCCGATAGTGCGCGCCGGTGAAGGCGCCTTTCTCGTGCCCGAACAGCTCGCTCTCCAGCAGCGTCTCGGTCAGCGCGCCGCAATGGATCGCGACCATCGGGTGATAGCGGCGCGGACTGCCGGCGTGCACGGCATGCGCGACGAGCTCCTTGCCGGTGCCGCTCTCGCCGGTGATCAGCACCGTGGCATCGGTCGGCGCGACGGTGTCGATCGCCTCGAGGATCTTCCGCGTGGCGGCGCTCTGTCCCACGATCTGCGAGGCGGCGGAATGATGCGACTCCACCACGCCGCGCAGCCGCGTGTTCTCCTCGCCGGCGCGCTTGTGCGCCAGCGCCTTCTGCACGAGATGCGCGGCGTCGTCGGGATCGAGCGGCTTGGTGATGTAGTCGTACGCGCCGTTCTTCAGCGCGGCCACCGCGGTCTCCACCGAGGCGTAGCCGGTCATCATGATGACGATGAGCGACGGGTCGATCTCCCGCATCCGGCGCTGCAGTTCGATGCCGTCGGTACCGCGCATGCGGATGTCGACCAGCGCCACGTCCCACTTCCGGTCGGCGAGGCGGGTGAGCGCGTCGTTCGCTCCTTCCGCGGTGCCGACCTCGTGGCCTTCGTCGCGGAACCAGTGACTGAGCGAGTCGCGCACGCTCGGCTCGTCGTCGACGATCAGAAGTCTTCCTCGCTCGCTCATGCTGCAACCTCCGCCGGCAGGGTGATGGTGAATTTCGTCCCGCGCCCCTGCTCGCTCTGCACGCCGATCGTGCCGTTGTGACGCTCGACGATGCCGCGGCTGATGGCCAGGCCGAGGCCGACGCCTTTGCCTTCTTCTTTCGTGGTGACGAACGGATCGAAGAGGCGGGGGAGGAAATCGGGCGGGATGCCGATGCCGTCGTCCTCCACCTCGATGACGATGCTCTTCGGGCAGCCGCGCGTGGCCAGCCGCAGCATTCCTTCGCGCGGCATGGCGTCGATGGCGTTCATGACCAGCGCGAGGAGGAGCTGCTCGAGCTGGCTGGCGTCGCCGCGCAGTCGCGGCAGTCCCTCCGCCAGCTCCAGCCTGCAGCCGATGTTGCCGAGCTCGAGGCGATGCTCGACCAGGCGGATCGTCTGCTTCACGACGTTGTTGATGTCGACGTCGGTGACGTTCAGCGGCGCGACGCGCGAGAAGGTGAGCAGGCTGCGGACGATCTCGCCGCAGCGCTTGCTCTCGGTTTCGATGAGCTGCAACTGCTCGCGCATCTTCTCCGCGTGCGACTCCAGCTCGTCGCCCCGCTCGACCCATTTCCGCATCAGGCGCGCATACGTGAGGATGCCGGTGAGCGGGTTGTTGATCTCGTGCGCGACGACGGCGGCGAGCTTGCCGAGCGAGGTGAGCTTCTCGGCGTGGATCATCTGATCGTGCGCGCGCTGCAGCTCGATGGTTTTCTGCTCGACGCGCTCCTCGATCTCGCGATGCGAGGCGCCGAGCCTTCGCGACATGGAGTTGAAGGCCTCGGCCAGCTCGCCCAGCTCGTCGCGCGAGTCGACGGCGATCTGCAGTCCGAGCTCGCCCGCGCCGATCCGCTGCGTCGCCTTGCGCAGTTTCGTCACCGGCTCGTGCACGAGATGCCAGAGCAGCGCGCCGATGGCGGCGAGCGTGACGATGATGGCGGTGGCGCTGTAGCCGATGAACTGCCGCGAGGCGCTGAGGATGTCGGCGTCGGCGTCCGCGAGAGAGAGCTTCACGTCGAGTGCGCCGAGAGTCTGCTGCGACGCGGAGTGGGCATGACAGGCGGCCGTGTAGCAGCTCGGCGCGTTCGGGATCGGCGTCAGCACGCGCAGCGTCCGTTGATCGTCGCGCGCGGCGTTCTTCGGGGCGCTGGTGGAGAAGCGGACGCGTCCCGCCGCGTCGACCAGGCTCAATGCGACGACCCCTTCTTCGTGGCCGAGCGTGGTGAGGATGTGGGTGAGCGTGGCGCGGTCGTTTCGCAGCATCGCGTACGTCGCGCTGCGGCGGATCAGGTCGGACATGTGCGCCGCCGATCGCATGCGCGCCGCTTCGTAGTGCGCGCGGTGGAGACGGATGTTCATCGTCCCCACCGCGCCGAAGTTGATCAGGAGAATGACAAAGACGACCGCGAACAGTTTCGCGCCGAGGCTCTGGTAGAGACGACGCGTGGCCATGGCCTTATCTCGCGTGCGCCGGGATGGCCGGTGGAACGGCGACCGCTTTCTCCTCCTCGATGCGCGGCGGCACCGGATGCTCGAAGATCGGCAGGTACTTCACGGCCAGCGCGAAGATCGTGATGCCGGCGGCGACGATCATCAGCGTCACCGAGACCTCGGTCCATTTCGGCACGTAGTGCACGCCGAGCGCGCGCTGCATGCCGGTGATGGCGATGTTGAGCCGGTTGAGCACGAAGCCGCTGACCACGAGGATCGAGACGACGTAGAGCCGGACCGGATTCTCGCGGATGGTGCGGATCATCAGCATGGTGATCGGCACCACGGCGATGAGTCCCATCTCCACCCAGAAGAGCTGCGCCTCCGTCGTGTTCTGCAGCGCGTAGGCGATGTTGCCGCTGCGGATCAGGTTCATGAAGCGGATGACGGTGTAGACGATCAGGACGACGGTCATGATGCGCGCCAGGCCGAGGATGAGCGGCTTCTCCAGCGCGTGGTTGAAGTGGCGCGCCGACATCGCCGATTCGAAGATGGTCATGGCCAGGCCGACGGCGATGGCCGAGATGAAGAAGAGCACCGGCAGCAGCGGGGTGTACCAGAGCGGGTGAAGCTTGCCCGGGACGATGAGATAGAGGCTGCCGAGCGACGACTGGTGGAGCGTGGAGAGGATGACGCCGAGGATGAAGAGCGGCACGGAGATCATCCGCAGCATGCGCAACGGCTTCTCCAGGCGGAAGCGCTCGAAGACGACCGGCAGGAACTCGAGCGTGAGCACCGTGGTGTAGAGCATCACGCACCAGCCGACCTCGAACATGACGGAGCGCGGCTGCCACATGATGATCGGGTGCCAGATGTTCCACGGCTTGCCGAGGTCGAACATGAGGGCGGCGCAGACGAGCAGGTAACCGAGGTACGCGGTGAGGAGCGCGGGTCGCGCGATCGGCTTGTACATCTTCACGTTGAAGATGTGCACCGCGGCCATCAGGGTGAAGCCGCCGGCGGCGAGCATGACGCCGCAGAGGACGTCGAAGCCGATCCAGAGGCCCCACGGAAATTCATCGCTCAGATTGGTCGACGCGCCGAGGCCGTAGTAGAAGCGGATGAAGGTGGAGATGAGTCCTGCCGTCATCAGAACGACGAGCACGACTCGCCAGAAGGTGATTTTCGGCAGCGACATCACTGTTCCTCCTCTTTTTTCTTTTCGATCGCGGCGACGGCATCGCGGCGGTTGGTGATCCAGTAGATGCCGCCGAGGAGGGCCATGCCGACGCTGACGACGTCGGGCACATGCTCGAGCACGCGTCCGGTGAGCGGCGGCAGCGCCTCGGCGGAGTAATTCGTCGGATAGCCGAATTCGCCGACCGGGACTTTGGAGATGATCAGCGTCGACGTCCCGCCGACTTCCTGCTCGCCGTAGATGTGATTGATGTACGCGGCCGGATTGCCGCCGATCCGCTTGCGGGCCTCGGCGAGCATCGCCTCGCGATCGCCGAAGATCGTCGCGCCGGTGGGACACGCTTCGGCGCATGCGGTCTGATTCCCCTGCGCCACGCGCTCGCTGCACATGATGCACTTGCGCACGCGGGGGATGGCCTTGGTCCACTCGTACTTAGGTACGCCGAACGGGCAGGCCACCATGCAGTAGCGGCAGCCCATGCATTTGTCGGCGTCGTAGGTGACGGGACCGTTTTTCGTTTTCTCCAGCGCGCCGACCGGACAGACCGAGACGCACGCCGGATCGTTGCAGTGCATGCAGAGCTTCCGCATGTACTGGTCGTCGTTCTTCACCGCGACGTACGTGTACTTGTGATCGGAGGTTTTCTTTTCGTTGCGTACGGCGTCGTCGTAGGGAAGAGAGTTTTGTTTGGCGCACGCTTCTTCGCATTGCAGGCAGCCGATGCATTGCGTGGCGTCGTAGAGAATTGCTTTAGACATTCACATCCTCCTCTGGGCCGACGGTGAGCGTTGTACTTCGCTACAGAGCGAGGCGCTGTGCCCGGCTGCCGGAGCGGTGGTGATGAACGAACGTCATTCCACCGTCGGCACGGCACAGCGCCTTGTGACTGGGAGCTTCATCCCTCGTGGAGCGACAGGCGCCTCGCCTGTCGTCGTGGTGTTCGCGAGATCGACGACGGGCGAGGGCGCCCGTCGCTCCACGAGGGCTTGCACCCCCTAGGTGAGGAAGACCTCTTCCTTCACGCGGTCGAAGTCTTCAGGCGCGAGCTTCGGGTCGAGGGCCACGCCGCCGTCCTGGGCGAAGGCGGCCACGCCGCGGAGCTTCATGGCCGCGTCTTCCATCCAGCGGCGCACGATCGTGCCGCGGAGGAGGTTGCGCAGTCCGGTGCCGAGGTCGGGGCTGTTCACGGTGAAGAGCCAGCCTTCGCCGTACGGGTCGGTGCGCGCCAGAGCCGGGTCGCGCAGCACTTTCTCGTTGATGGTCGCGACCGCCCCTTCCACGGGGGAGAGGAGCTCGAGGTCTTTGCCGTCGCGATGCATGGCGATGATCTTCTGTCCCTGGCGGATCCACTGGCCGCGCTCGGGGATGTCGATGGCGGTCACGGTCCCGGCGACTTTCGCGGCGAGATCATCGAGCCCGACGCGCGCCAGCTCGGGGGATTCGGCGAGCACCCAGGTGTGTCCGGGGTGGTAGGAGAGGTTCTCCGGGATCCTGAATCCGGCGGCGAGCGCCGGCGCGATGCGCGGCGTGCGAAGCGGCTTCTCTTCCGCGATCGGAATGGCGTTGCGATTGACGAAGTGGTCGATGAGAACCGCAGCGATGAAAGTAACGATGACGAGCAGGACGATCATTTTCAGCCTCCCGCGGCGTTCCGTTTGCCGGTGCCGCAACTGCCCGCCATAAGCGCAAGCGAGGCGCCAGGGGAGGCCAGAAAGTCAAGTTGTTGACTACGCGGGAGTTAGTGAGAACGGGGTGCTGCGAAGGCGATGAAGATCGCAACAGCCGCTGTAGCGAAATGCAGCGTTAACTTCACGCTCACGCGGAGTCGTGACCGCTGTCGTTCCGCTTTGCGCGGATCGGATGTATCGATGATGCAGGAGGCCATCATGGTCTACGACATCCGGCACATTCTCGTTCCTGTCGACATGGGCGATGCTCGGGCGCGATGGCGCTGCGCTACGCGATGCTGTTTTCGGAACGGCTCCTCGCGCCACTCAGCGTGATGTACGCCGATCCGCTGCTCTATCCGATGGATATGGTTCCGGCGACCGCGGTGATGCTCAATCCGAAAGACGGCCTTCATGCGAAGGCTCTCGAGGTTTCAGCCACGTTCGGCCGATCGCGGATCGTGACGAGCGAGATGGTTCTGACTGAGGTGCTCAACGCGTTTGCCGCAAAGGGCGAGTCACTGCGGAACGCGGCATGCGCGCTGGTAGACCAGATCCGATCGAACGCCAACGCAGAGATCGTTCCGATGACGAGCAATGCTTTCCGCGAGGCGATGGAACGCTACCGCGGGCGCACCGACAAAACGTGGGGCCTGACAGATTGCACGTCGTTCTTGCTCATGGAGCAGAAAGGCATCACCGACGCACTCAGCGCCGATCGCGATTTTCAGCAGGCTGGGTTCAAGCGGCTTCTTCTCGAGTGAGCGTTAGCGTCCCTACTTCTCCGCCCCGCTAGGCATCATCCACACCGCCGTTGTCTTGTTCAGCTTGTGGCAATGCGTGCATTCGCCCTGGAACTGCTTCACGAACTCGCTCGGCTCCTTCGCGAGGTGCGCGCCGTGGATCAGGGGCGGGAGCGGGGGCGCGATCTTCGACGTGGCGGTGTGGCATTTGGCGCACGTCGCGGGGATGTCTTTCGCCGCGATCGGTGGGTGCTTCCCTTTCAGCGTCATCCCTTTCGGCACGAACGCCTGCATCGCGGCGAGCTTCTTTGCGTCGACTTTGCCGTTCCATTTGGCGAGGAGGGTGCTGATGCGCATCTCCTTCACGTGGCAGTCGACACAGCCGCCGGGGTAGACGTCCTTCGTCGCGGCCATTGCGGGCGGGACGAACAAGGCGGCGAGAGCGAGCGCGATGAGATGGCGGTTCATGCTCGATCGTGGGCGCGTCGCGCGATGGATTGCAGTGACTCGCGACAGAACCTGCTGTGACGCGCGTTCTTCGATTCGTAGCGGGCGGTGCCTACGTTGATGTCGTGCGTCCGCCTTTCACTACCGAGCAATTCTTCGCCGTCTTCCGCGACTACAACGAGGCGGTCTGGCCGACGCAGATCGCGCTGCTGGCGATCGCGGCGCGGATGAACAGCTCGACCTTCGAGCGAGCTCCGCGCTCGAGCATCGCCGTCGGCACGCTCCTCGTTTTGTATGCCCTCGTTTTCTATCCCGCGATCGGCTTCGCCCTCGGGCAGCGATACCCGGCGATGCCGACGTTGATCGCGTCATACGCGGCGCCTGGCTTTGGCGTGGGTGAAGACGCGGAACTGATCGTCGCCGCGATCGCCGCGATCATCGTCGTCGGGCGCGGGACGGATCGGGCGCACCTCGCCCATGCTGCCGTCTGACGACCACGTCGTCGCGGCGCGCCGGAACACCATCCAGCTCAATGCGGCGCCTCCGATGCCGATCGCCAGCAGCAGGATGTAGTTGCGCTGGAGGAAGCTCTCGCCGAGGTAGACGGCGCCGATGGCGAACGGCAGCTCGCCAAGTGCCATCGCCGCCACGTATGTCCGGAAGCGGCAGCCCGCGAGGCCGAGGACGTAGCCCGGGATCTCCGACGGCACGGCGAGCTGGAAGAGCAGGACGTGGCCGAACGACACCATCCGGCCGGCGCGCCGCTCGTAATCGCGGAGGCGCCACGGATCGATGAACCAGCCGACGACGCGTCGTCCGAGGAGCCGGCCGATGGCGTACGCCGTGAGACCGCCGAGGATCCAGCCGGTCCACAGGAGGAGCAGCGCGGGCAGCGGACCGAACGCCTCGACCGCGATCGGCGTGATCACGGCGGTGGAGAGAAAGACGACCATCGCCGACAGCGCGGAGAGGAGCACGAACACGATCGCGCCGGCGACCGCGTGGCGCTGGATGATCGGGTCGGCGACGGCGATGACCGATCGCGCGGCGCGATGGAACGGCTCGACCGCCGCGACGACGGCGATGACGACGACCAGCGCCAGCAGGATCGCGATGCGTCTGCGGTGCTGCCACAGCAGGCGATGATCGCGATGACGCATGAGGTGGCTCACGAGACCTCCTTCCGCAATCGCGCGCGGACGAAGAGCTTCTGCGTCTCGACGATGGCGATCGGCAGCAGCAGGCAGCTTGCGACGACGATGAGATCGGCCGCCGAAAGACGAGTCAGATCGAGCAGGCGTGCGAGCGGCCGGAATTCGATCGCCAGAATCTGCAGCGCGATGACCGTCGCGGTGGCGGCCCAGATGTGGATGTTTTTGAACAGACCTGCCGTCGCCGACTCGATGCGCGACCGGCAATTGAACGTGTGGCCGACCTGCACGGCGACGAGCGCGAAGAGCGCGAGTGTCCGCGCGTGGCTTCCCCCGCCGTACATCCGCAGCGCCCACGCATATGCGGCCAGTGCGACGGCGGCGAGCATCACACCCTGCCAGCCGACGAGGATCAGAAACGATCGGGAGAGAAAGTCGCCGCGCCGGTGGCGGTCGCGCATCCGCCGCTCCTGCGACGGTTCGAGCGCGAGCGCGAACGCGGGGAAGGTGTCGGTGACGACGTTCATCCAGAGGATCTGCAGCGGCAGCAGCGGAAGCGGCAGCGCGGCGATGATCGCGGTGAAGACCATCAGCACCTCGCCGAGGTTGTGCGAGAAGAGGAGGTGGACGAACTTCGCGATGTTGGCGTAGATCGTCCGTCCTTCCTCGATCGCGGCGACGACGGTACCGAGGTTGTCATCGGTCAGGATCAGATCGGCGGTCTGCTTCGCGGCGTCGGTGCCGATCATGCCCATCGCCACGCCGATGTCGGCGCGGCGCAGCGCGGGCGCGTCGTTCACGCCGTCGCCGGTGACCGCGACGATCTCGCCCGCGTCGCGCAGTGCCTCGACGACGCGCAGCTTGTCCTCGGGTGTGATGCGCGCGAACACATCGGTCTCGCGCACGAGCCGGGTGACGTCGTCGTCAGCGCGATCGGCGAGCTCGCGCGCGTGGACCACTACCGGCGGCCGGTCGCCGCTCAGACGCAGCTCGCTCGCGATCGCCCGCGCCGTCGCGACCTGATCGCCGGTCAGCATCACGATGCGCACGCCGGCATCGCGGGCTCGCGCGATCGCATCCGCCGCCGCGGTACGGGGAGGATCGGCGAGAGCGGCGAAGCCGAGGAACCGGTAGCCGCGCGTCAGATCGCGATCGTCGCCGCCGCGCGCGAACGCGAGGATGCGCAGGCCGTTCGACGCGAGCTGTTCGTTGCGCGCCGCGAGCTCCGACCGCCGCTCCGCGGTCAGGTCGCTGCACATCTTCAGGACCACCGACGGCGCGCCCTTGAGCGCCAGCAGCCGTTTCCCGTCCGGCGTTTCGTGGACGGTGATCATGTATCGCGTCGACGGATCGAACGGCACCTCGAGCAGCTTCCGATGCGTCTGCCGCAGCGCGACGACGTCGATGCCCGCGTCCATCGCCGCGACGACGAGCGCGACCTCCGTCGGGTCGCCGACCGTCGCGCCGTCGATCACCGCGTCGCTGCAGAGCGCTCCGATGCGCAGGAGCTCGAGAGGATCGTCCGCGTCGATCTGCCGCACGGTGAGGCGATTCATCGTCAGCGTGCCGGTCTTGTCGGTGCAGATCACGGTGGTGCTGCCGAGCGTCTCGACCGCGGGGAGCTTGCGCACGATGGCGTGACGCCGCGCCATGCGCAGGACGCCGACGGAGAGGATCAGCGTGGTGACGGCGGGGAGTCCTTCCGGAACGGCGGCGACGGCGAGGCTGATCGCGACTTCGATCATTTCCCAGAGCGGGTCGCCGCGAAGGATGCCGGCGATGGCCACGACGATGCCGATGGCGAGCACGATCCAGACGAGCGTTCGTCCGAGGGCCGCGAGCCGGTGCTCGAGCGGCGTCGGCTCCAGCTCCACGTCGCGAATGAGGCGGCCGATCTTTCCGAGCTCCGTCGCGTCGCCGGTCGCCGTCACCACCGCGGTGGCGCGGCCGGCCGCGGCCAGCGTGCCGAGGAACACCATCGAGGTGCGCTCGGCGAGCGGCGCATCGGCGGCCACGGCGTCGATCGATTTGCCGACCGGGGCGCTTTCACCGGTCAGCGCCGCTTCCTCCACGCGCAGGGCCATCGATTCGAGCAGCCGCGCGTCGGCCGGGATGTGCGCGCCGGGATCGAGCAGGATCACGTCACCCGGCACGAGATCCTCGGCGTCGAGGATCGATTGCACGCCGTCGCGCAAGACGCGCGCCGTCGTCCGCACCTGGATGCGAAGACTCTCCAGCGCATGCTCCGAGCGCCATTCGACGATGAAGCCGACCGCGGCGTTGATGACGAGCACGCCGATGATCGCGATCCCCTCCGCGGAGTCGCGCGTCACGAACGCGATCGCCGCGGCCGCCGCCAGCAGCAGCACCACGATGCTGCGGAACTGGCGTCCGGCGATCGTCCACAACGAACGTCCGGCATCGCGAACCACGACGTTCGAGCCGAAGCTCGCACGCCGCTGCCTGGCCTCGGATTGCGATAGTCCGCGCGCGGCGTCGACGCCCAGCTCTCCGGCCACCGCCGCCGCGGCGCGGGCGAACGGTACGGCGGGGAGTCGAGAGCCTTCCACATCTACAACCTAACTCCCGCACAACGGCACGGCGCGATGGTGATCACGGCGTTGCGTGACAGCCAACGCACCTCGGGAGTCAGTCGAAGAACAATGTTCATTCAGAGGCACCGCCATGACGATCATCTGTGCCACCGACTTCTCTCAACCCGCTGCGGACGCCCTCGGCGTGGCGGTCGAAATCGCGAAGAAGCGAGGCGAATCGCTGCTCCTCTGGCATGCCGTGCAGCCTCAGGCCGGCGATCCGATCGACGCGTACGTCGAGCCGATCCGCGCCGGCAGTGCGGCGCGATTGGAGAGCGAAGCGGAACGGATTCGCGCCCTCGGCGTCACCGTCGAGACCGCGGCGGTCATCGGCTGGCCGGAGCGCGAGCTCCCGGCGCGGATGCCCGCCGACACCACGCTCATCGTCGCCGGCGCACGCGGACATGCACGCGGCACGCACTGGCTCATCGGGACCTTCGTCGAGCGCCTCGCCACCCTGGCGCCGGTGCCGTTGCTCGTCGTCCGCGACAGCGCCGGCCTGCGCGACTGGCTCTCCGGATCGCGCAAACTCAACGTCGTCGTGGCGTCCGATTTCAGCGCAGTGTCGGACTTCGCGCTTCGCCGCGCCACGATGCTTCAGGAGCTCGGTCCGGCGAACGTCGAGATCCTCTACGTCGAATATCCGCCGACCGAGTACGCGCGACTCGGCGTCACCGGTCCGATGCGCGTGCATCGTCCGCATCCGCTCATCGACGACATCCTCGCGCGCGAGCTCGACCGCCGCGCCGAGACGATCGACCTCGGCGGCGAGGTGACGACGCGCGTGGCGAAGACGCTCGGTTCGTTGAGTGAGCTGATCGCGCAGGAGGCGGGGGAGGCGAATGCCGATCTGGTCATCGTCGGTTCGCACCAGCGGAAGGCGCTCTCCCGCTTCTGGCACGGCTCGATCGCGCACGGCGTGCTGCATGCCGCGGAGACGAATGTGCTGGTGATTCCGTTCCACTCCGCGGATGAAGACATCCGCGCGCTCGAGCCGCCGGCGGTCGACACCATCGTCGCTGCAACCGACCTGACACCGAGCGGCAATCGCGCCGCCGCCTGGGCCTGCGCGCTCGCGCGATCAGAGACCCGCGTGGTGCTCGTCACCGTGGTGCGCAATGAGAGCGAGTCCGCCGATGCCGCGCGGGAGCTCGATCGGATCAAGGCCGCGATCCCGAAAACGAAAGCGAGGAGCATCGACACGATCGTGGTGACGGGGAAGGACACCGCTGCGGCGATCTGTGCAACCGCCGAACGACTGTCGGCTGACGCAGTCGTCATCGGCCGCGTGGCGCAACTGTTCATCGGCTCGGTGTCGGGTGAGGTGCTGGCGCGCAGTCGCCGGCCGGTAATGCTGGTGAGTTAAGTCAAGGACCTGACCCTTAACTTAAAAGGACGGCCGGGCGGCCGTCCTTTCGTCGTGATGCAAATCGTTCGTGCTTAGCGAACCGTGACGTTCGAGGCCTGCAGACCCTTCGGGCCCTGGACCATGTCGAACTCAACTGCCGCACCCTCAGCCAGCGAGCGGAAGCCCTTCGACTGGATCGCCGAGAAATGCACGAAAACGTCTTCGCCACCCTCGGTGGTGATGAAGCCGAAGCCCTTCGCATCGTTGAACCACTTGACTGTGCCGGTCGTACGCATGTGCTGCTTATCTCCTTTGTTTGTTTCCCCTGAAGTTCGGTGTTGCTGTCACGAACGGTATCGCACAGGCATCACGCGATTGGATTCATTCAGGCAACGCCACCCTCATGAAGATAATTTCCAGAATCACGTACTTGCAAGCGCCGCTTTGCACGCCAGAGAACGACGGCAGTCAGCAACGCCACAAGGATGGATAGCGAGATGGCTGCCGGTATGTGCCGAAGCAGAGTCCGCCTCGCTTTCGTGATCGGCGGCGCGTCTCCTTCCGGGTCGATGGTCAGCCCGAGACTGTCGCTCACGTCGTTGATCTTCATCAGGTGATCCGCTACTTCAGTTGCAGGAACTCCGTCGCGCAAACCGCGCAGGTGATACGTCGCCGTGATGACGTTCCCGCTGTTCTTGACCTCGCTGTCGAAGCTGAAAGCCGCCGTGACGACTTCGTCGCGTCCGCCCTCGATGTCGAGATGATCGGGGAGCCGGAAGATGACGCGCTGCGTGACGTCGAGCGGATAGTCGAACGCCAGCGGCATCGTCCGGATGCGCCGCGCCGGCACGTCGAGATGCTTGTTGATGATGTGCGCCGAGAATGTCCACGCGCCGTTCTTCCAGAGGTCGCGGATGCGATAGCGCTCGCGCAGCGTGATGACGTTGCGCGCGCGATCGTCGGCGATCTGCGGCAGTCCGAGCGGCTCGATCTTCGGATGATCGGCGGCGTAGCGATTGAGGCGGTCGCGCGAGATGTCGGTGATCGAATCGCTGACCAGCGACGAGCGGAACTGATCGGCGTTGCTGCCGCGATAGACGCTGACGACGTCGAGGATCACGGGCGAGGTGTAGTCGCGCGCGGTGTACGTCTGCTCGATGACGGCCGAGGACTGGTCGTCGGCGGTGGCGATGGTGGCGAGCGCCTTCGTGTCGTCGCGCACGACCAGCGCGCGCTCGTCGTTCGGCGTGTCGATCGTCTCGAGCGTGCCGCCCTGATCGCCGAGCGTGCCGTCGATCCAGTACGTCCTGCCCTTCACGATGACCTGCGTGATGACGTGATCGAAGAGGAACGGCGAGGGAAGCTGCGTGTCGAGCTCGTGACGCAGTCTGGTGTTGACCATCGCCGGATAGGCCTCGACGCCGAGCTCGCGGAGCAGCGCGGCGAGGAGGAGCGACTTGTCCTTGCAGTCGCCCCAGCGCTGCGTGAGGACCTCGGCCGGTTGATGCGGCTCGTGCGAGTTGCGCCCCATCTCGATCCCGAGGTAGCGGATGTCGTCCTGCACGAAGCGGATGGCGGCGGTGACCGGGTCTTTCGGATTTGCGGCGCGGATGTTGGCCGCCAGCGCGTGCACGGCGGCGCGCGAGCGCTCGTCGAGGGCGAACAGCTTCACCGCCCACTGCCCGACCTCGGCCCACGATCCGAACTCGCTCACCTGCACGTGCGTGTAGGGATCGAACCAGTCTGGGAGCTGATCCTCGACGTCGATCGGCGGCACGTCGCGGCTTTCCCAGAAATACTCGCCGTTCTCGATGCGCGGCTTCACGCTGAAATGCAGCGGCCGCGACGCGGGACAGATCAGGCGATGGCGGATGAGATGTGTCGGCGTCGACGCGGTGAGGTTGAATTCGTCGGCGAACTTCCCGCCGAGGATCGGATTCGCGCCGCGGACCGACCAGGAGTAATCGAGGAGATCGCCGGGGCGGACGTCGCTGAGGATCACGAGCGCGCTGCGCGTGCCGTCGTAGATCCCTTCATCCGATTCGTCTTCCTTGTCGATGACGCGGACGGTGGCGAGCGGCAGCTCGTCGATCGTCTCGCCGCCACGCAGCAGCACGATGGAGTGGAGGACGACCGACTCGTACGACGGATCGAAGTCGATGGAGAGCTCGGAGGCATTCTGCACGCCGCCCGAGGTGAGGACTCTGCGCACGCGCCGGTGGTAGTCGACGACCGTGCCGTCGACGTGCACCTGGTGATCGTCGAGCAGCGTGTAGATGCCGTAGCGGACTTCGTTCTTCGGCTCCGGGGCGGGCGCATCGACGATGAGCGGGCGCACCCACATCGGCGCCGGTCCGATGGCGACCTCTTCGGCGCGCGCGGTGAAGGCGAACAAGAGAAGGAGAAGGACGCGACGCATCAGACCCTTACTAGACCCATGCGCAAACCGGACAGGCGCTCTTCTCATGCCCGCGGGCCGGACAATATTCACGTCCGAAGTAGATGATCTGCAGATGCCGCCGCCCCCACTCCTCCTCGGGCCAGAGCTTCTTCAGATCGCGCTCGGTCTGCTCGACCGATTTGCCGTTCGACAGTTTCCAGCGATGCGCGAGGCGGTGAATGTGCGTGTCGACCGGGAAGGCAGGCTTGCCGAACGCCTGCGTCATGACGACGCTTGCCGTCTTGTGCCCGACGCCGGGAAGCTTCTCCAATGCCTCCATGTCGGCTGGAACTTTCCCGCCGTGCTCTTCGACGAGGATCTCCGCGAGACGCTTGATGTTCTTCGCCTTGCCGGGCGCGAGTCCGCAGCTCCGGATCGGCTCGAGGATCTCCGCGACGCTCAGCTTCGCCATCGCCGCCGGCGTTCTCGCCTTCGCGAACAACGCCGGCGTGACCAGGTTGACGCGCGCGTCGGTGGTTTGTGCCGACAGCACGACCGCGACGAGCAGCGTGAACGGATCCTCGTGCGCGAGCGGGATGGGCGGGAGGGGGTAGAGCTCGTCGAGGATCGCGCCGATGCGGTTGGCTTTTTCGGTTTTCTTCATCAGTTCAGATCAAACAACAGCACTTCCGCCCCCTCGCCCTTGATCGTCAGCGACTTCTCGTCCGAGATCGCCGCGCCGTCGCCGGCCTGCAGCTCGATGCCGTTCACGACCGCGTTGCCGCGCGCGACGTGCAGCCAGCCGTGGCGTCCTTTCTCGAACTGGTGCGAGACCTCCTCGCCGTCGAGGAGCGTCGCGTAGAGGCGGACGTCCTGGTGGATGCTGACCGAGCCGTCGGCGCCGTCGGGCGAAGCGACGAGACGGAGGCGTCCCTGCCGCTCGCTCGTGTCGAACATCTTCTGTTCGTAGCTCGGCGTGATGCCCATGCGGTCGGGCACGATCCAGATCTGCAGGAGATGCAGCCACTGCGCGGGCGACGGATTCATCTCGCTGTGCCGCACGCCGGTGCCGGCGCTCATCCGCTGCACCTCGCCCGGACGGATGATCGAGCCGTTGCCCATGCTGTCCTTGTGCGCCAGCTCGCCGTCGAGGACGTACGTGATGATCTCCATGTCGCGATGCGGATGCGTCCCGAAGCCGACGCCCGGCTCCACGCGATCGTCATTGATCACGCGCAGCGCGCGGAATCCCATCTGCTCCGGATCGTAGTAATCGGCGAAGGAAAAGGTGTGGTACGTGTCGAGCCAGCCGTGGTTGAAATGCCCACGCTCCTCGGCTTTGCGGATGTTGATCATGCGGATGCTCCCTGCTCGGGTTAACAATTGTGCATTCCACGCCGGACAGCAGACGGCGGACAGCGGACAGCAAACCCCGTCGTCCTCCTGCTGTCCGCTGTCTGCTGCCCGCTGTCCATTCTGCTATCTTCCCCGAAATGGACAACGCCCCACGCTCCCTCCCGGAGCGCACCGGCAAGCATCGCTGTATCCGCTGCCTGGCCGAGACGCCGGCGGATGAGTACATGCGGAACGATCACCTCTGCGATGCCTGCGCGGCGGATGGGGATTACCCGCTCGCCTCGACGCCCGAGCCGAAGAAAAACAAATGACCACTCGCGTCGCCGTCGTTCACGACTGGCTGACCGGGATGCGCGGCGGCGAGGCGGTGCTGGAGGCGATCCTCGATCTCGTTCCCCAGGCCGAGCTCTTCACCCTCTTCCATTTTCCCGGCGCGATGTCGGCGAAGATCGAATCGCGAACGATCCACACGTCGTTCCTGCAATCGGTCGCGCAGCGCGTGCGCGACTATCGCGAGCTGCTCCCGCTCTATCCGCGCGCCGCGCGGAGCTGGGACTTTTCGTCGTTCGATCTGATCATCTCGTCGAGTCACTGCGTGGCGAAGGGGATCGACGCGAAGGGACGGCCGCACGTCTCGTACTGCCACACGCCGATGCGCTACATGTGGGACCGCTTCGACGATTACTTCCCGCGCTCGAAGCCGTTCACGCGCGGCGCGGCGTCGATGATCCGGCCGTGGCTGCAGCGGTGGGACGTGAAGACGAGCGCGGGCGTGACCGCGTTCGTGGCGAATTCCCATTTCGTCCGCGATCGCATCAAGCGCTATTACGCGAGGGATGCCGAGGTCGTGCATCCGTTCGTCGATGAAGCATTTCTGAATGCGCCGTTGAGTCGCGATAGAAGCGACGAACATCTCATCGTCTCCGCGCTCGTCCCGTACAAGAAGATCGAATTGGCGATCGAGGCATGTGGAGCGACGGGCGCCTCGCCCGTCGAACGCAAACTGACGATCATCGGCAGCGGCCCTCTCCTCGACAAGCTGAAACGTACCGCGCCACCCAACGTCCAACTGCTGGGCCACGTACAGAGGGATAGAATCGTCGAACGCCTGTCGCAAGCGCGCAGCCTGATCCTCCCGGGAATCGAAGATTTCGGGATCACGCCGCTCGAGGCGATGGCGCTCGGCACGCCGGTCGTGGCGTTGCGCGCCGGCGGGGTTCTCGACTCCGTGGTGGAAGGGACGACTGGGATTTTTTTCGATCACCCCTCTGTAGATGCGCTTCGCCGGGCGCTCGATACGGTCGAGTCGCATGAGTGGGACCGCGCCGCGATCCGCGCTCACGCCGCCGCCTTCAGCCGCGCCCGCTTTTCGCAGCAGTTCCTCAATGTGATCGAGCGATACGGCAGCGCGCGATGATCGAGACCAAACACAGAACGCTCGCCTCGATCTACCTCATCATCGATGCGGTGGCCTCGAACCTGGCCATGCTCTCCGCCTGGTTCCTGCGTTTCAATCTGGAGATCATCCCGGTCACCAAGGGAACGCAGGGCTTCTCGATCTACACGCACCTCCTCCCGCTCGTCACCGTCGTCTTCCCGCTCGCGTTCGCCGTGCAGGGGCTCTACCGCATCCGCCCGACGCGCAGCAAAACGGAAGAGTGGCTCTCGGTCGCGATCGGCTCCGTCGTCGCCACGGTCGTGCTGTCGGGCGTGCTGCTCTGGGTCCGCCCCGGCAATCCCGACGTCCTCTACTCGCGCGCCACGCTGCTGATGTTCCTGTTCTGCGCGATCGTCTTCGTGATCATCGGCCGCACGCTGGTCCGTACCGCGGTGGAGCGTCGGCATCGCGAAGGAAAGGACCTCGATCGCGTGCTGATCGCCGGCAACGGCGAGCTGGCCCGCGCCGTCGTCGAGCGGATCAAGACGCATCGCGACCGCCTCGGGTTTCGCATCGCCGGCTACCTTCGCAATGGCGACGATTCGACGCTCGATGGACTGGAATGTCTCGGCTCGATCGACGACGCTGAGCGGGTGGTGAAGGAGCACGACATCGACCACGTCTTCGTCGCGCTGCCGCATGCGTCGTCGCAGGCGATGATGTCGCTGCTGGATCGATTGGTCCGCGTGATCGTCTCCATCCACGTCGTGCCGGATCTTCTGCAGTTCATGGTCCTCCGCTCGCGCGTCGAGGACATTGACGGACTGCCGACGATCAACCTCTCGGAGACGCCGCTCGAAGGGTGGAGCCGCTTCGTGAAGCGCGCGTTCGACCTCGTCGTCGGCTGCGCCGCCTTCATCGTCTTCTCGCCGGTGATGCTCTTCGTCGCCATCGCGATCTGGCTCGAAGACCGCGGCCCGATCTTCTACCACCAGGAACGGATGGGACTCGACGGCAAGCCGTTCCAGATTGTGAAGTTCCGTTCGATGCGCGTCGGCGCGGAGAAGGAGACCGGCGCCGTGTGGGCCGATCGCGACGATCCGCGTCGGACACGCGTGGGACGCTTCATCCGCGCCTGGTCATTGGATGAACTGCCGCAACTGCTGAACGTGCTGAAGGGCGACATGAGCGTCGTCGGCCCGCGTCCCGAGCGTCCGCAGTTCGTCGAACAGTTCCGCGCCGAGTTCCCGCACTACATGCTGCGCCACAAGGTGCGCGCCGGGATGACCGGCTGGGCGCAGGTGCACGGCTGGCGCGGCAATACGTCGATCCGCATGCGCATCGAGCACGACCTCTACTACATCGAGAACTGGTCGCTGATGCTCGACTTCAAGATTCTCTTCATGACGGTCCTGCACGGATTGCGTCACGAGAACGCGTACTGAGGCGGCCCGGCCGCCGGCGTTGATTGCTTCGCCTTGCGGCACGTGCGCTGCGGTCTTCGCGAGCGCGGCTTCGAGCGGCGCAACGCGCCTGAAGTCTCGCCGATGGTGCTCACGTCATCCTTCGCTCTACACTTCTTACAATCGCGCATGACCAAGACACGACTGGAAGCGTTCAGCGACGGCGTGATCGCCATCCTGATCACGATCATGATCCTGGAGCTGAAGACCCCGCACGGCGCGACGTGGGACGCGCTCGCCCCCGTCCTGCCGTCGTTTCTCACCTACGTCCTCAGCTACATCTACCTCGGCATCTACTGGACCAATCACCACCACATGATCCACGCCACGGAGCGGATCAGCGGCAGCGTGCTCTGGGCGAACCTGCACCTGCTCTTCTGGCTCTCGCTCGTGCCGTTCACCACCGGCTGGATGGGGGAGAACCACAACGCGCCGCTGCCGACCGCGGTCTACGGCGCCGTGCTCGTCCTCGCCGCGATCGCCTACACCATCCTGCAGGCGAGGATCATCGCCGTGCAGGGACCGCACTCGAAACTGGCCACGGCGGTCGGCTCGGACCGGAAGGGCAAGATCTCGATCGTGCTGTATCTGATTGCCATTCCGGCGGCGTTCGTCCACCAGTTGATCTCGGACCTGCTCTACGTCACGGTCGCGCTGATCTGGCTGGTGCCCGACCGTCGCATCGAGTCGCGACTCACGGATGAGTCTCACTCATCCCACGCCTCGTAGTGCACGACGTGCGGCTCGAATTCGAGGAGGAAGTCGTTGTCCTCCGGGTAGTAGCGCGCCTTCTCGACGTCTTCGCCGGCGAAGGCTCTGATGGCGTCGAACGACTCCCACAGACTGAAGGTGATGAAGTGCGTGGCGTCAGCCTCGTGCCGTTGCAGGACCAGCGCGCTGATGTTGCCGGGCGTGGCGCGATAGTCGGGAATAGCGCGCTCGCGGAGGAACTGCAGATACTCGGCTGCTTTTTCGTTGGTCGTTCGGCCGTGCCAGACACGCGCGATCATGCGTAGAGTCTAATTGTTACGAATCGTTGTGACGCGATATCGCTACTCGCGTGTCTCAATACACGTATGAAGAGAGCACTGGCGGTCATCCTCGCACTCGTCGCTTTTCCGCTGCTCGCGAACCCCGGCGCGGTCGGCGTGGTCCTGGTGCCGATTTCACCCGGCATCGTCACCGGAGCGAACGGCGCGCGGTGGACGACGACGCTCTGGGCGCACAACGCAGACATCGGCGAGGTGACGATCTTCGGCGACACGGATTCCGTCGTCGCGCCGAATGTGACCACACAACTCGGCGTGCCGTACGCGAACCTCAGTCATCCCGGCTATTTCCTGATTACGGCGCAGACGTTCGGCGGCGTCTTCAGCATCCCCGGCGATCTCTGGCTCACGCTTCGCACGCTCGATTCGGCGAGCGCGTTTCACACCGCCGGGACGGAACTTCCGCTGCCGGGAATCGGGGATTTCTTCGCGGGCACGATCGTTTTTCCCAACGTCCCGGCGAACGGTCACTCCCGGCTCAAACTGCGGATCTATTCGATGGAAAACTCGATCGTCACCGTTCGCACGTATGACGGCACGCAACTGATTGCCTCGCGGACAGCGGGACTCATCGGCCGTTCCACCGGCGGTGATCTCTCCGGCGGCTTTGGCATCGGCACGGTCCCGCGCATTCCGGCGTACGCGGAGCTCGACCTCGCTCCGGGGCTGGTCAGTGACAAATTGCGTGTCGCCATCGATGCGACAGAGCCTACGTGGGCGTTCGTCAGCATCACCGACGATGCCACGCACGAGTTCACGATCGTGCAGCCGCATTTGCCGTCGGCGTTCGTCACGGGCTTTTGATCAGTGCCGATCGTCACGTCTGAATGTTTGCGGTGCGGTGCGACACGAAGTTGCGTCGGCTAGAATCCGCGCCGCATGGGTAAACAATCAGACGCTCTCTTTCAACGGGCTCAGGAGATCATCCCCGGCGGCGTGAATTCGCCCGTCCGGGCCTTCCGCGGAGTGGGTGGGACGCCGCCGTTCATCGAACAGGCGCAAGGCTCGCGGATCTTCGACGCCGACAACCTCCAGTACATCGACTGTGTCGGCTCGTGGGGGCCGATGATCCTCGGGCACGGCCACCGTTACGTCGTCGAGGCGGTGAAGAAGGCCGCCACGCGCGGCTTCTCGTTCGGCGCGCCGACGGCAGGCGAGATCGAGCTGGCGGAGATGGTGGTGCAGGCGATTCCCTCGATCGAGATGATCCGCCTGGTCAACTCCGGCACCGAGGCGACGATGAGCGCGCTGCGGCTCGCGCGCGCGGCGACGGGACGGAACAAGATCCTCAAATTCGACGGCGGCTATCACGGCCACGTCGACTCGCTGCTGGTCAAGGCGGGATCGGGCGGCGCGACGTTCAACGTTCCCGACTCCGCCGGCGTGCCGGCCGAGGTCACGAAGCTGACCATCAGCGTGCCGTACAACGATCTCGACGCGGTGCGCGCGGCGGTCGACGACGACCTCGCGGCGATCATCGTCGAGCCGGTCGCGGGGAACATGGGCTGCGTCCCGCCCGCGTTCGGATTTCTGGAAGGACTGCGCGAGATCTGCGACAAGAACGGCTCGCTGCTGATCCTCGACGAGGTGATGACCGGGTTCCGCGTGTCGTACGGCGGCGCGCAGGCGCTCTACAACATCAAGCCCGACATCACGACGCTCGGCAAGATCATCGGCGGCGGCATGCCGATCGGCGCCTACGGCGGCCGCGCCGACCTGATGAAGCTCGTCTCCCCCCTCGGTCCGATGTACCAGGCCGGCACGCTGTCCGGAAATCCGATCGCCGTCGCCGCCGGCAAGTCGACGCTGTCCGTGCTCAAGAATTCGTCGATCTACGCCGACCTCGAAGAGCGCAGCGCGGAGTTCGCCGCCGGCGTGACTTCCTCCGCGGAGAAGCACGGCGTGTCCGTGACACTCAACCGCGTCGGCTCGATGTGGACGCTCTTCTTCACCGAGGGGCCGGTGTTCGACTTCAATTCGGCGAATACGTCGAATCGAGAGAAGTTCGCGCGGTTCTTTCACCTGATGTTGGGGGAGGGCGTGTACCTGCCGCCTTCGCAGTTGGAGGCCGCGTTCTTCTCCGCGGCGCATGCGAAGAAGGACATTCTGCAGTTGATCGAGCGGGTGGATCGGGTGTTGAAGAAGATTGCCTGGGAGTTCGAGAAGTAGGGAGCGACAAAATGAGGTGATTTTGACAGTGTGACGGAGCCTGCAGTATCGTGCGCCTCCTTCAGCAATTCCCCATTTTCAATTGGAGGCCAGGTGTTGTTTCTTCGCCGTTTCTCACGCGGGCTCATTCATTTTCTGTCAGCACTTCTTCTCGTGGGTACGGCTTATGGGCAGTCGTCTGAAACCGCTGTGATCAATTTTCCGGTCACGACCAACACGTTCATTACGAAGTGCGATAGTGCTGACAGCCTGCCGAGCCCCAGCGGATTTGTGCTTCTTCAGCGCGGTCAATTCATCCTGCACAACGGTATTACGGTTTTCGCGACGGCGAATGCCGGATTCACTGGGTGCACGAATTTCATGACGCTGTCTTTCTCGCCGGCGGCGACGCATGTGTCATTTCAACTGTTGAATTTGAATTCGCTGCCCGATGTGATCACGGTGTTCAAGGCGGACGGGATCGTGAAGTATGCGCTTCCGGCACATGGCTCAGCGCAGGTTACGGCCGACGGAAACATCGCGTCGATCGGATTGAGTCCGCAGATCAACAATTTCAGCTTCGGTATCGCGGCGTTGACTGTCACGCAGCCATCGCCGTCCGTGACGGAGTTGTTTGCTCTCTTTGAGACGCCCGGCGCAACGCCTGCGAAGTTTCAGAAGCAGGCTTCGCCAGGAATGAAGATTCAAGTAGCCCTCGGAACGCTCTTCAGCGTGGGCCTCCAGAAGCGGGCAGGATTCCTGGACCCGGTCGTAACGCTACCTTCGATTGCGGGCCGGAGCGTTGCGTCCGTTCAGCCGGCGCAAATGTTACTGCCCACGGCGACCGTACTACCCAAGGTCGTCGAGGCATTTCCGAAAGATGCGTTGACCGATCTCGGCGACGGCCGATTCATGGCCGTACATCTCGGCAGGCAAACGATCAGCGTACTCTCCTCCACGACTACATTGCCGCCGATTACCCTCACGGTTGAAGTCATTGTGCCGAGTGCTCTCGGCAGCACTCTGAATGAGCGTGATCGGTACTTCGCGATGGTGGCGCACAATTCGGGTATCCCGCCGCAGTATGTGAAGGGACAGGCGCGGCAGGAGAAGGGCGGTAGGACCTTCGACGTCGCAAATTGGCGTTACGAGCCGTGCGGTACGGATTACGAGTCCGTCTCTCTTGGACCGACACTGGCTTTCACTGACACGAAGTACACGCCGTTTCGTCTGGACGATGCAAGAGGGGACACTTTGATTCCCTTCCGGCGCGACGACATCGATCCCCGGAATGTCTTCTTCATTCGACGCCTGAACCCCGAAACGAATCGCGTCGAGGACATTCGTCTCAACGATGGGATCACCGGCGTTACGGCGCGGGAGTTGTGGGACGACAACGACACGGTTACCGGAAACGGGCATATCCGTCAGAACTGGACGATGAACTGCGGCAAGGAAAAGCGGCGACTACCGAATGCGCCGAACAGTACGGCGCTCGATTTCATCGCCCAGACCGGTCTCGCTTCCACCTACGGATACCAACAGGTAGGCTGGGAGGAAGCCAAAGCCGACAGCGTGTGGTCCGGGGTGACGATCGAAGGCCAGCCCGAAATGACGAACTACAAGGCTCCCAAGTACCTGTTCGACCGCGACGAATACATCAACATTGGCGGTGGATCAACGCAGTTGGGGACGAATCTCGTTGCCCGGAGAATGTTACGTTTCGGCGAAGGTCGCTTCGCGAGCTTCGCCGATCTCGAGGGTAGCCTGGCCAAGGCTTACTATGCATACAATCGCGGCCTTCGCGAGAACGGCAAAACCTACGATGAGCTCGTTGTGGACAAGAGTCGTCTGTGTTATCCGGTTCAAACGGAGAATGTGTTTCCTTGAGGGGCATCTGATGAACTTTGCCTTGTCTCTTGTTCTTGCCGTGGCAATGTCGGCCGGCCAGGCCCACGCTGCTTCGCGGGCCGAAATGGTGGCGGCCTTCTTTCCTGCCGCGTTGAAGACGGACGGCGGTGGTGCAGCAGTGCCATCGTCGGAGCTCGAATCGGCGTTCTGTTCCGGCGATCTCGACCATACGGGTCATGAATTGATAGCGGCCGTCTATTCGAACGGCGTCGATGGAGTTGTGGCTGTCCTTTCGCCGGAAGGTACCGGTTCGCTCGTCGCGTCTACTGATTTTTCCGTGGCTGGGCATCGGCCGGAAGTCACGCTTCTGGATCTTGATCACGATGGGCGTCCCGAAATCGTTGTTTCATTTCACGCGACTCGCGGCAGCTCGGAGACGTGGCTCTATGGATGGAACGGTACCGCTTTGACGTTGCTCGCGCCCGTAAACCGTCACAACGAAGTGGTCAGCGACGTTTTCGAGCCGACGTTTCTCGACGTTGACGGAGACAACAGAATCGACGTAATTGATTTTCAATCCGCTCGCACCGTGGATGACGAGGGAGCGATTCATCAAAGTACGTCTTATCGTCTGATGAGCCTCAAAGACGGGCGGTTGAGCGTCATGGCGCCGCTGGACGAGGTATTTGCGGCTTCACGAGGGACGGGAGCGCCTGCGCCTTCCGGCGAGGAGTTTTCCGTGTCCGATCCGGATACTGCCCGGGTGTTGACGCTCGTTAACGGTGACGTGCATGGTGCTCATCGCGTAAGTAGCGCCATCATTTCCGTCAACGGACAGAAGGTCTTGACGGAGAAAGACTTCAGTCAGAACGTCGCACGTCTGGAAGTGCCCGTTTCCTTGAAAACCGAGAATACGATCACGGCGGAGCTTCGGGGTGAGCCTGGGGCCACCATCACGGTTCTGATCCGTCGCCGATGACCCTTTTTTTCTTCTGGTTCGCGGTTTCGTTGAATCGCGGGCCACACCTGTTGCAGTGCAAGGAGCGCACGCTCCCCTCGGTGACCGTCATCGAGGGCTGCCTGAAGGTCGAACATTCCGCGGTTGTTCCCATGTGCAAGTTCGAATCGCGAGCGCTCACACGGCGTGTGAACGCGCTCGTCGAGGCGAAGCTCAGGGAAGCCTCTGACTACGAGGACGTGGCGCCGACGGGCGGTGAAGACGATGACGACTGCGGCGATGACCTCGATGGGCGCACGTACGAAGTGTCGGCAGATTGCGACAGGCCGTTCCGCGTTGCCGATGTGGTCAGTTATCCGTGCCGGCGGGTTTGGACCGTGCCTCGCTCGGGAGGCACGCCCTGGCCGATCGTTCTACAACTCGGATCGACCGTGCGCGAACTGAGACTGCCGGACCTGCTCGTCAACGACGCCGCGGAACAGAAGTTCTGGGAGCTCGTCCGCGACGACATCCGGCGCCAGATGAAGGAGCTGGACGAAGACGCGGGACCGGACGACCACCCGGATGTCGACGAGCGTCTCGGGGAGGCGAACACGCGCTACGCCGGCGCGGTCCTCACGCCCGATGGATTAAAGGTCTCATACGACCATTACGTCTTCGGCTGGTCGATCATCGACGCCACGATTCCGTACGCAAAGTTGCACGGTATCCTGCAGCCGCGTCTCATTCCGACGAAGCCCTGAGCTTGTCGAGAATTTCGGTCTCGGCGAGCAGGTGCAATTCCTTCGACTTGCTCCAGGCCGCATCGGCTCGTCGGAGTAGTTCAGCTTTGCGGGCGTCTTTTACGGTTGAGAGATTGATGCAGACGTTTTGATACGCCCCCGCCGCCGCCGCCCGCCCCATCTGCGCCCCAACCCCCGCATCCGACAAAGACGCCTGCAAGCCAATCTCACCAATCTCGCTACATAGCGAGATGATCGCGGGACAAGCCTCGAGTACCGACAAAGGCACGAGCGCCGCACCGATCGTCGCCTCGACAATCGCAGCATCGCGCTCGGGAGACGCAGGCAGCCGGAACGCCTCGAGCAACAGATCGAACGCCGCGGTGTCGTTGTCGACGGCGGCGAGCATGTCGTCCTTCAGCTTCTGAGCTTGTGTGGCGATCCGATCGAGTTGTTCGTGCTTCGACTCGAACCCTTTCTTCGTGTGCGAGAGCACGGCGACCATGGCGGCGAGGCCGGCGGCCATGGAGGCGGCGAGGGCGGAGACGGAGCCGCCGCCGGGGGCGGGGGATTCGCTGGAGAGGTCGTCGACGAACTCGCGGAGCGTCATCGATGCGAGGCGCGGCGTCTTCGCCAGGCGGTACTCGATCACGCGCTCGCGGGGGTCGAACGGTTTGACTTCCGACAGGCCCAATGTGCGGATCGCTGCATGAATGATGGCGGCCTCGGGGACGCCGGTCGGGCGGCCCATGCGCTCGAGGTAGTGGCGACCGGCGTCGAGCAGCACCTGACGCGGCACGAGGCCGACGATCTCGGAGCCGGTGACGCGCAGGCCGCGATCGCGCGCGCGCTCCTCGCACGTGTCGAACGCGACGTGCAGAGGCGTGACGTCGAGGTCGGTCAGGTTGATCGACACCTGCGCGCAGCCGAACTCGGGGATCACCCAGCCGACGGCCTTCACTGATTTCAGCAGTCCGGGCTCCCACGTTGGCTCGCCCTTCGCGTCGAGGATCGGATCGCCGTTGTCGTCGCGTTTCATCCGGCCGCGCTCGCGGACGTCGAACGCGACGCGCGTGGCCAGCCGCTTGTCGAGCGTGTTGAGGTTGACGTTGTAGGCCACGAGGAACTTGCGCGCGCCGATGACGCTCGCGCCGAAGCGCGGATTGAAGACGGCCGGCCCGAAGTCGGGCTGCCAGTCCATGTGCGTGATCTTCCGCGCCAGGCCTTCGTACTCGCCCTCGCGGATGTCGGCGAGATTGCGACGGTGCGGCGCGCTGGCGGCGAACTCGTAGAGGTAGACCGGGACCTGCAGCTCCTTCCCGACGCGCTCGCCGAGGCGGCGCGCGAGGTGCGCGCAGTCGTCCATCGTCACGCCGGAAACCGGGACGAACGGCACGACGTCGACCGCGCCGATGCGCGGATGCGCGCCGCGGTGAAGCGACATGTCGATCAGCTCCACGCCGCGCTGCACGAGCCGGAACGCCGCTTCGAGCACCGGCTCCGGTTCGCCGACGAAGGTGATGACCGTACGATTCGTATCAACGCCCGGATCGATGTTCAGGACGGTCACGCCGCTGACGGAAGCCGCGGCCGCGGCGACGGCTTCGTAGATTTCGGGGCGGCGGCCCTCCGAGATGTTCGGAACGCATTCGACTAGTTTCATCGGCGCGGATGCTATCAGGAGAGACAGCGGACAGCAGACAGCGGACAGCAGTCGGAGAACGCGAGCCGCTACCTGCTGTCCGCTGTCCGCTGTCTGCTGTCCGAGGCGGCGAACACCTCGAGAAACAGGCGCGCCGCGAGCTTCGCGGTCAGGCCGCTCACGTCCCAGGGCGGCGAGAGCTCGGAGAGATCGCAGCCGATGACCTTCGGCGATTGCGCGAGCTCGCGCACGAGCGCGATCGTCTCGCGCGACTGCAGGCCGCCCGGCGCTGCGGCGGACGATCCCGGCATCTCCACGGCGTCGATGTCGATGGAGATGAAGATCGCGTCGCACATCGCCTCGAGCTTCGTCCGGATCTCGCGGCCGATGTCGGACGCGCGCCGCTGGTCGAACGTCTCGACCGGCACGACGTTGATCCGTTGCTCGCGCACCCAGCGGTCGTAGTAGGACGAATTGGCGAAGTCGCGCGCGCCGATCAGAAACAGGCGTTCGCCGCTGACGACCTCCGTCTCCAGCGCGCGGCGGTACGGCGTGCCGCTGAAGAGCGACTCCTCGTCGTCGTATTCGCGGACGTCGTAATGCGAATCGATCGCCGCGATGCCGATGCGGAGCTTCGGTTGCGCGTCGGCCAGGCCGCGGAAGATCGCGCCGGTCAGGCCGTTGTCGCCGCCGATGAAGAACGGTGTCGCCTTGCGGCTGAAGATCTCGCGCGAAACGGACTGCACACGTTCATGGGCAACGCGGACCGACGTCGACGGCAGGTCGATGTCGCCGAGGTCGCGGCAGACTCGGCCCGCGAGCTCGGTGTTGCGGCCGAACGTGGTGAGCGACGGCAGCGCGTCGCGGAACGCGCGCGGTCCCATGCGTGCGCCGGGGCGCGACGGGATCGAGCTGTCGAACGGCAGGCCGACGACGACGAAGTCGCCGTCCTCGAACGACGTCGACGGGATCAGCAGCGATGACGCGCGCGGATCGCGCGGGTCGGCGGTCTTGCGCGGAAAGTCCATCACGCCTCCTCCCGCCGCTCGTGCACCGACAGCCAGCTTCCGAACCAGCCGGCCACCGTACCGCCGAGGATCAGCACCACGATCTTCTGCCAGGGGAGGAAGCAGCCGAAGAGGAAGCCCCAGAGCAGCGACGACGACGGCGCGAGCGTCCGCTGGCCGGCGAAGAAGCCGGCGGCGAGCACCGCGACGGCGACGATGCCGCCGAGCGTTCCCTGCAGCAATCCTTCGATGAGGAACGGTCCGCGGATCATCCGCTCCGTCGCGCCGACGAGGCGCATGATCTCGATCTCTTCGTGGTAGAGCATCATCGTCAGGCGGATGACGTTCGCGATCGTGAACGCCGCGGCCATCGCCAGCACGCCGCCGGCGGCGATGCCGATGATGTTCAGCACCTCGATGATGCGGCGGAGACGGCGCGTCCACTCCCAGTCGAACTGCACCTGGTCGACGCCGGGGAGCTTGCGCACGTCCGTCATCAATGCTTCGAAGCCGCGCGACTGCGCGATGCCGGGCCGCAGCTCGATCTCGTACGACGGCGGGAACGGGTTCTCCTCGAGATTGCCGGCCACTTCCGCGAGGTTCGTGAAGTAGCTCTTGAAGCGGGCGAGTGCTTCCTGCTTGGTGACGAAGCGGCGCGCGGCGAGCTCCGTGTGCGACGCGAGGAACGCGTCGATGGCGCGCTGCTGATCGGGAGTGATCTCGGAGTTGAGGTAGACGGTGACGCGCGAGTGTCCCTGCCAGCGCTCCACGGCGCGCTGCAGATTTTCGGAGAGCAGCAGGAAGCAGCCGAGGACGAAGAGGGAGATGGCGATCATCGCCACGGCGACGAAGCTCGTGCGCTTCGAGGCCCAGGTGCGGCGCAGCGCTTCCTTCAGAAAATAGGTGATGGTGTTGGAGGGGACGTTCGGCTCGTGGCGGCCCTGGGAGTTGAACTCGCGGGCCACTATTGCGCCAGTCCGAACACGTTGTCCGATCGCGCGGGGGCGCGCTCGCCGACCGAGATCTTCTCGTCGCTGATCCGTCCATGCTCCAGCGTGATCACGCGGCGGCCGCTCTCGCGGATCAGGTCGCGATCATGCGTGGCGAGGAGCACCGTCGAGCCGCGGAGGTTCGCGTCGTTGAAGATGCGGATGATGTCCTGCGACATGTCGGGATCGAGGTTGCCGGTCGGCTCGTCGGCGATGAGGACGAGCGGGTCGTTGATCAGCGCGCGGGCGATCGCCACGCGCTGCTGCTCGCCGCCGGAGAGCTGCAGAGGATAGGCGTTCATCCGGTGATGCAGATCGACCGCGCGCAACGCGGCGTACGCCTTCCGCTTGTGCTCGCGCGGCGAGACGTTGAGGACCGTGAGGATGAAGGAGAGGTTCTCGAACACCGTCATCCGCTCGATGAGCTTGAAGTCCTGAAAGACCATCCCGATCTCTCTCCGGAAGAAGGGGAGGACGGAACGGCGGATGGTGTTGAGGTTGCGTCCGTTGACGACGACCTGGCCCTCGGTCGGCGTGATCTGGCGGAGGATCAGCTTCAGCAGCGTCGATTTTCCGGCGCCGCTCGGACCGGTCAGGAAGACGAATTCTCCCTTCTCGATCTGAAACGTCAGGTCATGCAAAGCGGTCGAGTAGCGGTCGAACCGTTTGGTGACGTGATAGAAATGAATCATGAGCTGGAAGCCGTCTCATGATAACTCGTCGGACAGCAGATAGCGGACAGCAGACAGCAGGCCGCCGCCCGACCCGCGGCTTCGGGCTCCTGCTGTCCGCTGTCTGCTGTCTGCTGTCTGCCACAGGAGATGAGGCCTGATGCGCCTCCTTCTCGTCTGTGTGGGCGGCGCGGTCGGCAGCGGCGCGCGCTATCTCACCGCGCTCTGGGCGGCCTCAGCCATGAGTCCCGCGTTTCCGTACGGGACGTTCATCGTCAATGTGGTCGGGTCGTTTCTCATCGCCTTCATCATGCACGTCGGTGCGGCGACGGAGCTGCTTTCGGCCGACGTGCGCGTGATGCTGACGACGGGCGTGGTGGGCGGCTTCACGACCTATTCGACGTTCAACTACGAGACGACGAACCTCTTTCGCCTCGGGGCGTGGCCGGCCGGGATGCTGAACATCGGCGTGACGTTGATCGGCTGCATGGCCGCGGGATTTGCCGGTCTGCTGCTGGCGCGGCTGATCGTCGGGAGATGAAGGCCGCACCTCCAGCCATCCGTAGGTAAATACCTAGGTAGGTTTCTGCTCAGCTCGCTACTCTCCCTGGTACATGAGCCAGCCGAACATCCTCTTTCTTCTCGTTGACGAGCTGCGTTTTCCGACGACTTACGACAACGCAAACGCCCCGCTGATGACCTGGATGCAGAACAACCTTCTGGCGCAGACGGCGTTGAAGGCGTCAGGCGTCACGTTCAACCGGCACTATGTGGCGTCGACGGCATGCGCACCGAGCCGCACGTCGCTCTTCACCGGACACTATCCGACGCTGCATGGCGTGACGGGAACGGACGGCGTCGGCAAGCATGGCTGGGATCGCGGGATGTTCTGGCTCGACCCGGACACCGTCCCGACCCTCGGCGACTGGCTGCGAGCCGGCGGTTACGAGACGTACTACAAGGGGAAGTGGCACATCTCGATGGCCGACCTCATCACCCCGGGCACGCATAACTCGGTCGACAGCAACGGGACCGGCGGCCAGGTGAACAGCGACGTGGTGGCGAAGTATCTGGCCGCCAACCGGCTCGAAGGCTACGGCTTCGACGGCTGGGTCGGTCCCGAGCCGCACGGCGCGGCGCAGTCGAATTCGGGGTACGAACGCGACGGCCATTTCGCCGATCAAGCGGTCGAGCTCATCGACGATCTCGAGCTTCGCCCGTCAAACCAGGACAAGCCGCTGCTCCTGGTCAGCTCTTTTGTCAATCCGCACGACATCGTCCTGTACGGGCCGCTCTGGACTTATTGGGGGCTGCCGGTGACCGACGCGACGCTCAATTTCCCGATTGCTGAGGCTCCGACGCAGGGGGAGGACCTCGCCGGCAAGCCGACAGCGCAAGCCAGCTACGTCGAGAACTATGCGCGGATGTTCCAGGATCAGCCGAAGGACGAGGCCTATCGCCGGTTCTACTACTACGTGCAGAAGCTCGCCGACGCGCAGGTCAAGAGGGTGTACGACCGTTTCATGCAATCGCGGTTCGCCACGAACAGCATCGTCATCTTCACGTCCGACCACGGCGAGCTCCTCGGCGCGCACGGCGGCATGCAACAGAAGTGGTACCAGGCCTACGAGGAAGCGATCCACGTTCCGTTGATCATCCGGACCTCGACGGTCACGACTCCGCGTCAGGTCAACACGCTCACCTCGCACATCGACCTGATTCCCACCATCCTCGGGCTCGCGGGAGTCAACGTCTCCGCGGCGCTGGACGTGTTGAATGAGACGCACACCGAAACGCAGCCGCTCGTCGGACGCGATCTGTCGCAGTTGATCACGGGCGTCGGCACGGCGCCGGCGGCCGAGCCGGTCTATTTCATGACCAGGGACAATGTGAGCGTTGGAATCGAACAGATCATCGGCGACGCCGGCTGGCCGCCGGTGGATTCTCCGAACCACGTCGAGACGATCGTCGTCGACATCGACGGGGTGACCTGGAAATACAGCCGCTACTTCCAGGAGCCCTCCTCGGTCGTGGCAACGATTGAAAACGAAGACATGCTGGCAGCGATCGAGGAGTACACGAACGTCGACGACCAGTACGAGATGTACGACCTCACCAACGATCCGAGGGAAGAGAGGAACCTCGCCGGGACCAATCTTCCGGTCGAGACGACGCTGAAGGCGACGCTCGTGGATCAGAGTGCGGAGAAAGCTCTCGAGCCGGGCATGACCGGGACGTACCGTGCACAGGGTGAAGGATTGTTGACGACAGCGACGGTGTGACGGCTCGCAGCGAGTCGTCACCCTGCCTGCTTGTCCGGCTCCCCGGCCTTTCGCCGTTTGCGGTTCCGGTTCTGGTAGGCGCGCTTCATCTCTTCGTAATGCGGGCGGAGATACCGGCGGGATTCCAGCTCGATCGTCTTGCCGAGAATCATGTAGAGATTGAGGATGTCTCTCCCGAGGCGGTGCCGGCGCTTTCGATTGGCGGCGGAAATGCCTTTCAGGAACGCGCGGATCTCGGCTTCCGCCTCGTCCCATTGACGGATCTCGTCGGACTCCTGGCGGAGCTCCTCTCCGGAGCGGCCGATGACTTTCTTCGTCTCGTTCCAGGCACTGCCCGCACGGATGCCGGCTTCGATGAAGTCGGGATCGAGAGACGAGACCCGGATCAGTGACCGCTCTTCCGCGGCCGAGGCCGCACATCCTGAAGGGTGGTGGCCGACCTTCGACATGCAGCGTGCATCGCCGCTGAGACGTCGTCTGTTCCGGTCGATGACCGTCACATCGAGCAAGCTCGCGCCGCTCACACCGTCGATGCAGCCTTCATCGATCTCGAAAGCCGCGGATTCACGATCGACGCAGCGGGCATCGCTGCTGATGCAAATGCTCTCGCGATCACTACACGTGGTCTCGCGTTCGATGAAGCTGGCATGGACAGGGAGACGTTCCTTGTCCCGTCGATGACAGTGAAATCGATCGACGGAGCAGCAGCGTCACGCAACGTTCACACGAATTGACTTCTTTTCACATCGTGTAACCGTGCGCGGAAGACTTCGCGCCGCCGCAAGCGCACATTGCGCGTCATGCGACACGCGATGTGCCTCACGCTTCTCCTCGCCGCGCTCTCCGCGCGCGCCGGACTCACCATCCCGCGGCTGGAGGGCTCGGTGGTCGTCGACGGCGATCTCGCCGACTCCGGCTGGCGCAACGCAGCGCGCGTGGAGCGCTTCGTCGAGTACATGAAAACGAACAACGCCGAGCCGCCGGCGAAGACCGTGGCGCGGATCGCGTACGACTCGGCGTTCGTCTACGTCGCGTTCGAGGCACATGACCCGCGGCCCGGCGACATCCGCGCGCCGTTCGTCGACCGCGACCGGCTGATGGAAGACCAGGACTGGGTCGAGGTGATGATCGACACGCGCGCCGAGCGCCGCTCGGCGATGGGCTTCCGCGTCAACGCGCGCGGCATCCAGGCGGACAGCAATTTCGACGACACGATCTACAACGAGGACTTCTCGCCCGACTACTTCTTCGAGTCGGCGGCGCGCGTGACGCACGACGGCTGGAGCGCGGAGATCCGCATCCCGCTGTCGACGCTGCGCTATCCCGCGCGCGATCCGCAGACGTGGGGCGTGATGTTCCTCCGCAACTATCCGCGCCGCTTCCGCTACGTGATGGCGAACGTGGAGATCCCGAAGTCGAGCAACTGCTTCATCTGCCATGAGGATGAATTCGGCGGCATCGAAGGCCTGCCCGCGGGCGGGCATCTCACGATCGCGCCGTACACGAGCGCGCAGCGCGTGGAGAGCCGGAACGTCGAGTCGCGGATGGCGGCGGAGCCGATGCGCGGCGATTTCGGCGGCGACCTGAAATGGAGTCCGTCGACCGCGCTGACGTTCGACGCGACGGTGAATCCCGACTTCTCGCAGATCGAGTCGGACGTGCCGAACATCAGCGCGAACAGCCGCTTCGCGTTCGAGTATCCGGAGAAGCGTCCGTTCTTTCTCGAAGGGGTCGATCTCCTCAACACGCCGATCCGCGCGGTCTACACGCGCTCGATCGAATCGCCGGCCTGGGGGATGCGCGCGACCGGACAGTCGGGCAACCTCGCGTACACCGCGCTGCTGGCGAGCGATCGCGCGGGTGGGACGACGATCCTGCCGGCCGCACTGGGCAATCGCACGATCACGCGCGACGATCGGACGCTGGCCGGCATCGGACGCGTGCGGCAGACGATCGGGAAGTCGTTCATCGGATTCCTGACGACGATTCGCGAAGGCGGCAACGAGCACAATCGCGTCCTCGGGCCGGATTTTCTGTACAAGCCGAATGACAGCGATCGGGTGATCGGGCAGTTGCTCGTGAGCAGCACGACGTCGACGTCGACGGGTCACGCTCTGCGCGTCTACGCCACGCGCGACAAGAACAAATACGACCTCTTCGCCGGCGTGCGCGATTTCTCCGATTCGTTCCGCGCGGACGACGGGTTCGTGCCGCAGGTCGGCATCCGCAGTTTCTATGGAGAAGGGGGATATCACTTCTACCCGACGTCACGCGTCTCCTACATCCGCCCTTACCTCGGCGTGGAGCGGATCGTCGCCACGAAGGACGGCAGCCTGGTGCACGACGGGCTCTATCCCGGCGTCTACTTCGAGGGCGGTCCGTTCGCGAGCCGCGGCTGGATCACGATGCATTTCGCCGATCGCGATCGCGTCGCTGCCTCGAATCGTCGGTACTCGTTCGCGGAGTTCGATCTGCGCGGCGTGCCGTCGCGCTGGCTCACCTCGATCATCCTGCACGGCACGGCAGGCGAGAAGCTCGATTACAGCGAAGGCCGCAAGGGACACGGCGCGTCGCTGCAGTTGTCGGGCGCGGTGCGGCCGACCGATCATCTCGATCTGCAGCTCACCGCGAATCACGAGTGGCTTCATGTGGGCAACGGAGAGCGCGTCTTCGCCGCGCAGATCGAACGGCTGAAGGCGACGTACACGATCTCGCCGCGTTCGCTGGTGCGCGCGATCGCGCAGTACGACGCGGTCGATCAGACCGTGCGCACCGGCGGCTTCACGACGTCGCTGCTCTACGGATACCGGCTGAACTGGCAGACGGTCTTTTACGCGGGTTATGGCGATGAGCGCCTGCTCGACGACGAGGCGCGGATGCGCCGCCACGGAAGCACCGTATTCGCGAAGGTGTCGTACGCTTGGCAGCATTGATGCGTAGATTCGTCCGGACCTCGATCGTGTGGGTCGCCGCACTGACCCTCGTACCGCTCACCGTGCTGCTGGTGATGCAGTACCGCTTTCTCCGCCGCCTCGAGGAGACGACGGCGCAGGCGGAGCGGAACTGGCTGCGCAACGCGGTGGCGGAGATGGTCCGCGACGTGGAGCGCGATTACCGCAGCGCCACGGAGCTGGCGCTCGACCTGTCGGAGTCCGCGCTCACCGATCCGCACGGGCTGGAGTCGCACTTCCAGGCCGCGCGCGTGCCGGGGGCGAAGACCTACTTCACGGTCCGCTTCGGCGACGACATGTGGGACGTCTCGACCTTCGATCCGAGCGGACGTCCGCGCACGGTGCCGCTGGCCGAGGGGCAGGCGATGAAGGTGGCGGTCGCGTCGTGGAGCGTCGTCCATCACTTCCGCACCGCGATTCCCCAGCGCGGACTGAGCATTGATGACGCCGATCGGCAGAATCGGATCATCGTCATGCCGATCACCGACGGCGCGCTGCATGTCGCCGGCGTGGCGGGCGTGATCCTCGACAACGCGAAAGCGCGCGCGGCGATGTCGGAGCTGGCGGTGCGCTCGGCGAAACGGCGTCACCACGATCTGGTCATCCGGGTCGGCGAGCCGAAGATGTTCGAGGCACGCGCCACCGGCCGCCGCGAGTTCATCAGCGAGCCGCTCAAGTTCGCCTACATGGACTGGTTCCTCGGCGCGCGCGACGTCTGCGCCACACCCGAGGAGCTGGCGCACATCAATTTCAAATTCAACGCCTTCTGGACCGGCGGCGTGGCCATCGCGCTCATCGCCGCGATGTTCCTCGCCATCCAGGCCACGGCGCGGCAGATGAAGCTCTCGCAGATGAAGAGCGACTTCGTCTCGAACGTCTCGCACGAGCTGCGGACGCCGCTGTCGTCGATTCGCGTGTTCGGTGAGTACATGCGCCTCGGGCGCGTGGAGAAGCCGGAGAAGATCCGCGAGTACGGCGAGTACATCGAGGCGGAGAGCCGGCGCCTCACGCAGTTGATCAACAACATCCTCGACTTCTCCCGCATCGAATCGGCGGAGAAGAAGTACCGCTTCAACGAATGCGATCCGGGCGCGATCGTCACCGACACCGTGGCCGCGTTCGAGGTGCCGCTGCGCGAGCGCGGCTTCAACATCAGCGTCGACATCGCGCCGTCGCTGCCGCGCGTCTGCCTCGATCGCGAGTCGATCGCCCAGGCGCTCGTCAATCTGATCGACAACGCGGTGAAGTACTCCGGCGACCGCAAAGAGATCGAGGTGCGCGCGTTCGCCGACGGCGATGAATTGCGCATCGTCATCCAGGATCACGGCATCGGCATCGCGGCGAGCGAGCAGAAGAAGATCTTCGAAAAGTTCTACCGCGTCGGCAGCGGTCTCGTGCACGACGTGAAGGGCTCCGGCCTCGGGCTGGCGATCGTGTCGCACATCGTGAAGGCGCACCGCGGGCGGGTGGAGGTGGCGAGCGCGCCGGGCGAGGGGACGAGGTTCACGATCGTGATTCCGTGCAAAGCCTCTGAAGAAGAACGCGGACAGGCGGGGGCGCCTGTCCCCCCACTGGACAAGAACCTGGAGAACGCATGAGTCGAATCCTGGTCGTCGAAGACGATCCCGCAATGTCCGTCGCGCTGCGCGACGGATTCGAGTACGAGCGCTACCACGTCGACATGGCGGCCGACGGCGAAGACGCGCTGCGCCGCGCCACCGGCGGCGACCACGACCTGATCATCCTCGACGTCATGCTGCCGAAAATGAGCGGCCTCGATGTCTGCAGGGAGTTGCGCAAGAACGGCAGCCACACGCCGGTCATCATGCTCACGGCGCGGGGACAGGAGATCGACAAGATCGTCGGACTGCGCGTCGGCGCCGACGACTACGTCACGAAGCCGTTCAGCTTCATGGAGCTGCTGGCGCGCGTCGAGGCGGTGCTGCGGCGGACGTCGCGCAACGCGCAATCGGAAGTCGCGTTCGGCGAGGTGAAGCTCGACTTCAAGTGCTATCGCGCCACGCGCAAGGGCGACGCGATCGAGCTCACGCCGCGCGAGTTCACGATCCTGCGCTACCTGATCGATCACGCGAACGAGGTCGTCAGCCGCGAGGCGCTGCTCGATCACGTCTGGGGCTACGACAACAACGCGCTGTCACGCACGGTCGACACGCACATCGCGCGGCTGCGGCAGAAGATCGAGATGGTGCCGGGCGAGCCGCGGCACCTGATCACCGTGCATCGGGTGGGCTACCGGTTCGTGATGTAACTCAAACCTTCTTGAGCACGCCGAGCACCAGCGCCGTGAACTGCTTCTGTACGCGCGTCGTCGTATCGATCACTTCCTGATGCGTCAGCTTCTGCTTCAGGATTCCGGCGGCCATGTTGGTGATGCACGAGATGCCGAGGACGGGGATGCCCATGTGCGACATGGCGAGCACCTCGGGGACGGTCGACATGCCGACCGCGTCGGCGCCGAGGACGCGGAACGCGCGGATCTCGGCAGGCGTCTCGTAGGTCGGACCGGAGAGGGCGAGGTAGACACCTTCCTTGATGTCGATGCCGAGCTCTTTCGCCACGTCGCGCGCGATCGCGCGCAGCGACTCGGGATACGCCTCGCTCATGTCGGGAAAACGGACGCCGAGCGCTTCGATGTTCGGACCGCGCAGCGGATTGAGTCCCATCATGTTGATGTGGTCGGAGATCAGCATCAGATCGCCCGCGACGTACGACGTGTTCACGCCGCCGGCGGCGTTGGTGACGATCAACTGGCGGATGCCGAGGCGGCCGATGACGCGCGAGAGGAACATCACCTCGTGCATCTCGTAGCCTTCATAGAAATGCACGCGGCCCTGCATCACGACGACGCGGCGTCCGTTGGCGTGGCCGAAGATCATGCGGCCCTGATGACCGAGCACCGTTGACGCTTTTGCGCCGGGGATCTCGCTGTACGGAATGGCGGTTTCGATCTCCACCGCGTCGACGACGTCGCCGAGTCCGCTCCCGAGAATTACGCCGACCTCGGGCTGCAGAGCGGAGCGGCCGCGAATGTAGCGTACGGCCTCATCAATCTTCTCAATCATGGCGCGGCAGTATACGCGCGACATTTCGGCCTTAACAGCCGTATCACCGCACAATGCTCACGGTTTCCCTTTCTCTCCTGCTGGCCATCACTCCCGCGGTTGCTCACACACAAAGAGGAAGCACGCTGGTGGTGTGGGACGAACAGTCGCGCATCCACGCCAATGAACTGCTCGTCGCGCCGGAATCGCCGAACGCGCAGAGCACGCCCGACGTCGCGGCGCTCGACGATTTCTTCTATGTCGTCTGGCGCGAGGGATTCCGCGCTTACGGCCGCGTCGTGTTCGACGGACGGACGCTCGGCGCGATCACGGACCTCGGCGACGCCTATCAGCCGCCGTCGGTCGCCGCGGACATCGACGGCTTCGTCGTCGTGCTGCAGCAGACGCAGAAGATCGACGTCGTGCACGTCTCGCCGATCGGGAACGTGATGAAACGCGAGCCGATGAGCGTGTCGTACATTCCGCCGCCGCCCGGTCCGGCGATCGCATGCGACGGACCGAATTGCGCGATGGTCTGGCTCGAGTCGATTGCGCCGAGCGGGTGCTCGTCGCATGTCTGCAATGTGATCGCGGAGGTGCGGGCCAAACGGCTGGGGAGCAATCCGATCGACGTCGCGAGCGTCGCGGCGAGCGTCAATCACCTCGCCATCGCGGTGAAGCCGAACGGCGACTTCGCGGTGATTTGGAGCGATGGGACGAACACGAATTTCGCGCTCGTCGAAAGCGACCGCGTCGTTCGCTCGAATGCGTTGCTGCGCGGATCGAAGCCGGCCATCGGCTGGGACGGCGCGGCGTACATCGCGGCGCGCAATGTCGACGGTGATCTGATCGGGACGCGCATCGGCAGCGAGTGGGAGGTCAGCGACTTCACCATCTCCGCGGCGCCGGGCGTCGAGCGCGACGCGGATGTGAGCATGCCGTTCGTCGTCTACGAGCGGGAGGGGATGGTCATCATCCGCGATTTGAGCACCCGGCCGCGCGAGCGCGCTGAACGATTTCGTTGACACCACTCCTGCCGCTCTGTTACCAAGGCGCGACGGTTCACAATCGAGTAGCGGAACGGAGTGGCGATGGAACGTTTCTCGGCCCTGATCGGGTTCGTCCTCATCCTGGCGATCGCGTTTCTGCTGTCCAACAACAAGAAGGCAATCCGCTGGAAGACCGTTTTCTGGGGACTGGTGCTGCAGATCGCCACGGCCATCTGCGTTCTCAAGGGAACCGAGATCTCGACGGCGCTCAGGTCGATCACCCTTCCGCTCGAGCAATGGGGCGCGGCGCTGATCTTCGTCGCCGTGGCCATCGTGGTGGCGCAGGTGGCGAAGCGGCTTTCCGAGGGGGCGCGCAAGCCGCTCTGGGCCGGCTTCGGCATCTTCTCGCTCTACTTCTTTCTTTCGTTCAATCTGCTGGCGTATCTCTTCCTGACCCTGAAGGAAGTGGTCAACAAGTTCATCGCCTACACCGGCGCCGGATCGCAGTTCGTCTTCGGTGAACTGGGTGTGCAGAACAGCTCGAAGATCGGCTTCATCTTCGCCACGCAGGTTCTGCCGACGATCATCTTCATCGCTTCGATCTTCGCGGTCCTCTATTACGTCGGCGTGATGCAGCTCGTGGTCACGTTCTTCGCCCGGATCATGTCCAGGTTCATGGGCGCGTCGGGTGCGGAGTCGACCTCGGTCGCGGCGTCGATCTTCATGGGCCAGACCGAGGCACCGCTCACCATCCGGCCGTTCCTCCCGGAGATGACGATGTCGGAGCTGATGACCATCATGACCGCCGGCATGGCCCACATCTCGGGCGGCATCATGGCGGCCTATGTCCTCATCGCCAAGGTCGACGTGATCCATCTGCTCACGGCGGTGATCATGACCGCGCCGGGCGCGATCATGATGTCGAAGATGATCGTGCCGGAGGTCGATACGCCGAAGACCGGCGGCGACGTCGAGGTGGTCGTTCCGAAGCAGGACGTAAACGTGATCGATGCCGCGGGCCGCGGTGCGATCGAAGGACTGCACCTGTCGCTCAATGTCGCCGGCATGCTCATCGCGTTCATCGCGCTGGTGGCGATGGTCAACGGCATCTTCGGGTACGTGCACACGCTGGTCGCCTGGGTCCCCGAGTCGCTCGACCTGGTCCTCGGTTATATCTTCCGGCCGATCGCCTGGGCCATGGGCGTGTCGTGGAAGGACTCGATGACCGTCGGCAATCTCCTCGGTACGCGCATGGTGCTCAACGAGTTCGTGGCCTTCGTCAAGCTCGGCCAGCCGGGCATCGGATCGAGCCTCGACCCGCGGAGCTTCGTCATCACGACGTACGCCCTCTGCGGCTTCGCCAACTTCTCATCCATCGCCATCCAGATCGGCGGCATCGGATCGCTGGCGCCGACCCGGCGCGGAGATCTGGCGAGGCTGGGACTGCGCGCGATGCTCGCCGGGACGCTGGCGAACTTTCTGACGGCGACGATTGCGGGGATGCTGTTGTAAACCAGTTGCTGGGTTGCTGAGTTGCTTGGTAGAGTCGGTGTGGCTCTCCACGCCGGTCGCGTCTTCGGCACCGAATTCATATGCCGAAGTCAATTCACACCCTCGCAGCATTTCAGCGTGCAGTCGATCTCGCGGTCGACGTGTACGCGGTCACGTCGTCATTCCCGCGATCGGAGTTGTATGGTTTGACTGCGCAGATTCGCCGGTCAGCAACCAGTGTTCCGAGCAACATCGCGGAAGGCCAGGGGCGCCTGTCGTATGGCGAATGGCGGCAGTTTCTTAGTCAGGCGAGAGGTTCGCTCTTCGAAGTCGAAGCGCAAATCGTCATTGCCGAGCGCCTGGAGTTCCTGATGCCGCAGGACACCCCACGAGTCCGCAAGCGTATCCGTGAAGCCGGCAAAGCCCTCGCGGGTCTAATCGAATGGGTAAAGGAGCAGGAGCGTAAAGCCAAGCAACCCAGCAACTCAGCAACCAAGCAACCCATCACCGCAAAGACTCAATCAGCCCCCCCATATCCCCCGCCAAAGGCGCCGCGAACACTCCCGCCGGCAACGTAATCGACGCCGCGTGCAACGCCTGCCTTCCGAATGCGGCGATCACCTTCTGGATCCGTTTGTCGGGGATCCCGCGCCATTGCGGGCCGGAGTAGACCGGGTCGCCGATGATGGGGTGGCCGAGGTGTTTGAGGTGGACGCGGATCTGGTGGGTGCGGCCGGTGCGGAGGCGGAGGCGGAGGACGGAGGCGTAGCGGAGCCGCTCGACTACTTCGTAGTCCGTGATCGCCTGACGGCCCCCGGGGACGACCGCCATCCGTTTGCGGTCGCGCGGATCGCGGCCGATCGGGGCGTCGATCGTTCCTTTCTCCGATGACGGTGTGCCGTAGACCACGGCGATGTACTCCTTGCGCACGGCGTCGGTGTTCCATGCGGACGTGAGCGCACGATGCGTGGCGTCGTTTTTCGCGATCACCATCACACCACTCGTGTCCTTGTCGAGCCGATGCACGATGCCGGGGCGTAGCTCGCCGCCGACTCCGCTCAGGTCCTTCACGTGGAAGATCAGAGCGTTGACGAGTGTGCCGTCGGCGTGGCCGGCCGCGGGATGGACGACTAGGCCCGCGGGCTTGTCGATCACGACGAGATTCGCATCTTCATGAATGATGGTGAGCGGGATCTCCTGCGAGACGACGGTCGAGGGGGCAGGAGGAGGGACTTCGATCGCGACGTCGTGGCCCTCCGCGACCTGCTGCGAAACCTTCGCGACGACTGCGCCGTCAATCCTGACGTGACCGTCTTCGATCAGGCGGCCGAGAAAACTGCGGCTGTGTGAGGGAAAAAGGTCGGCCAATGCGCGATCTAATCTGAGACCGTCGTGTTTGGTTGCGAAGGTTGCGGTGAGGCGGGTCACATCCCGAGTCTAACGTGCTACGATGCCCGCGAAAAAAGCGACGTTGGGTCGCGAGTTTCCGTATTAGTAACCAGAAGCGCAAAAGTTTCCGTGGGCAGGCTGCGAGCGCAGTCTTAGAATGCGTAAGCAGTCCGGCACCACGGTCGTCGAATACCAAATCCAATGTCGTAGAAGGGGAGAATATGTTCAATGTGAAGAAGTTGGCTGTAGCCGCGGCGATGTTGCTCGTCGCCGGAAGCGCGTTCGCGAGCAACTTCCGGGCTGCCGACCAGGTCTACGTTCCAATTGCAGGCCACGCAGCGGGTGGAAGCGGTACGTTCATCTCGGATGTGTTTCTCTCGAACCTCAGCACCGACCCTGTCACCGTCACCGTGATCTACGTTCCGCTGGGCGCCACCTCGACGGCCCAGACCAACTTCCCGGCCATCAATCTCGCAGCGGGCGAGCGCAAAGAGTTCGTCGATTTCATGGTCTCCGCGCTCAACCTGAGCGGCAACCAGATCGGCCAGCTCATCTTCAACGCCTGTAAGCAGAGCTCCGACTGCGGTCCGGCCACTCAGGACCAGTTCGGCGTCAGCCCGTTCTTCCGTCCGATCAGCGTCGAGAGCCGCATCTTCTCGATTCCTCCGGGCACCGTGCTTTCGCAGAATCCGCCGACCACCGGCCAGGCCTTCGCTGGCTTCCCGTGGTACAGCTTCGTTTCCTCTGACTCGGCCACCGTCGGCCTCGACAAGATCTTCATCACCGGTCTCCGCAACACCGGTACCGCCACGCAGGCCGGCACCTACCGCGGAAACATCGGCCTCGTGAATGCCTCGCAGTTCTCGAATACCAACCTCGCGGTCAAGCTCTTCAACGGCGCGACCGGCGCGCAGATCGGCACGACCTTCACGCAGGGCCTCGGCCCTCTGGGCAACGTTCAGCTCAACGTCGCGGCCGCCTTCCCGGCCTTCACCGGCGCGACGGCGACCAACGCGTTCATCACGGTCGAGCAGATCTCCAGCACCCCGACCAGCGATTCGCCGCAGACCTGCGGCACCAGCGGCTGCCCGGCGTTCTTCGCCTACGGCTCGGTACTCGACAACGTCTCGGGCGACGCGACGACGCTCGAGCCGCAGTACATGAAGGCGCTGACCGACGCGGCCATCGCCTGCATCTACAACCCGACCTCTTCGTGCAAGGCCGGCGGTGGCTTCCGCCGCGCCGTCAAGCACTAACATCAGCTCATCGATTCGGACGAGCCGCGCCGCAAGGCGCGGCTTTTTTGTTTCCTTCACGCAGCAATGTGCCGACGATTGACGCTCGGCGGCTACGGTGACGGTGGGTCACCATGCAGCCTCGCACTCGCCGCGTGCAGCGGATCCATCTTCCGCAACCGCTCGTCGCCCGCCTTGGGGCGTCGCAGGTGATTCTCGTCGACATCTCCACGCTCGGCGCGCGCATCGAGCACCACGCGCCGCTCACCGCGGGAGCGTTCTCGCGCATCGCCTTCAAATGGGACGAACAGGAGATCTCCGCCGAATGCCGCATCGCGCGCTCGCGACTGGAGCGCTTCTCCACCGGACCCAACGGGATGACCGTCTATCACTCCGGACTCGAGTTCGAGCAGATCTCCGAGGCCGACCGCCGCTTGCTCAAGCGGATGATCGAGTCGTTCATCACCCGCGCGCTCGAGGAGCAGAAGCTCAACGCGCGCGGCGTCATGCCGCTACACGACGCGTCACAAATGCCGATCTTCCGCTTCGGGGGACAACTGACGTCGAACACGAAGGACGTCCGTGCGGCAGTCGGCTCATCCGTTCTTCCCACCGCGCGCATGACCGCTCAGAGCGGATACGTTTCGTATTACCTCGACAATCAGAACTGGCGGAAGAAGCGGACTCACGATCCCGGACAACCTCCCGACGGCTTCACGATTTCGGCGAATGAGGACCATTCGCAGGCCGAATTGCTCTGTCAGGCATACGAGAAATCGGACGTCGAAGGACGGCGGATGATCCAGCTTTTTGCACAGCTCAGCATCGCCGACGGAGAGGGCCAGGCGCGCGGAAGATTCGATCCGTAAGCGCTGTTGTCCGCTCTCGTAGCAGGTGTTACAATTCGACGGCTTTCGAGCAGCAAACTATCGAAAGCGGCCGATTCGGCCGCTTTTTTTGTTGAATGGGCATGAATTCGCTTCCCGAACGGGTGGAAAACGAGATCGAAAAGATCGTCACCTCGGAAGGATTGGAGCTCGTGCACATCGAGTACAAGAAGCAGGGTCGTGGATTTCTCCTCCGCGTCGACATCGACAAAGAGGAGGGCGGGGTGACGCTGGAGCATTGCCAGCTCGTCTCGCAGCAGGTCTCCACGTACCTCGATGTCGACGATGTCGTGCCGGGCGAATACGAGTTGCAGGTGTCCTCCCCCGGACTCGACCGGAAGTTTTACAAGGAGTCGGATTACCAGAAATTCATCGGCCGCCTGGTGCGCGTGAAGACGTCGAAGGCAATTCGCGGCTTGCACGTCATCGTCGGCAGATTGAAAGAGTTCGACGGGCAGAAGATCGTGGTCACGGATCCGGTGATGAAAAAGGATCCGGACTACGAGATTCAGCTCGCGGACATCAAAGAGACCCGGTTGGAAGTGGAGATCTGAACGGATGTTCAACGACAAGGACATTAAAGCGCTGGCGTACGAGAAGTCGATCGACGTCGATCGCGTCTACAAGGCGCTGGAAGACGCACTCTCGACCGCCGCGCGCAAGTACTACAAAACGCGCGAGCCTCTCGAGGCCGAGCTCGACCGCACCACCGGAAACATCATCATCTGGGTCATCAAGGAAATCGTCGAGGATGAAAACCAGATCGAGGATCCGCAGGCCCAGTGGACCCTCGACCAGGCGCGCAAGGTCGACCCGGAAGCCCAAGTCGGCGGCCGTCTCCGCCTGAGCTACATCAGCAAGGAAGTCGTCGACGTCGTCCGCGATCCGCACACGCAGATCCGCACGTACGAGGCACAGAAGATCGATTCCGAAGTGGAGCAGGGCGATGAAGTGAAGATCCCCCTGACCAAACCGCCCGACGAACTGGGACGCATCGCCGCGCAGAGCGCGAAGCAGGTGCTCTATCAGAAGGTTCGCGAGGCGGAGCGTGAGAAGGTCTACAAGGAGTTCGCGGACAAGGTCGGCGAGCTCGAGCACGGTTACGTCAAGCGCTTCGAGCGCGGCGACATGATCGTGGAGCTGAACAACAAGACCGAAGGCGTGATCCCCCGCTCGCAGCAGTCGCGCGCGGAGCGCTACTCGGCCGGCGACCGCATCAAGGCGGTCATCGTCGACGTCCACACCCAGCCGAAGGGACCGCAGGTCGTGCTCTCCCGCACCGACCCGCGGCTGCTCATCAAGCTGTTCGAGATGGAAGTGCCGGAGATCTACGACGGCACGGTCGTCATCAAGGGCGCGGTTCGCGAGCCGGGCGAGCGCGCGAAGATCGCGGTCATGTCGCGCGAGCGCGACGTCGATCCGGTCGGCGCCTGCGTCGGCATGAAGGGCTCGCGCGTGCAGTCCATCATCCGCGAGCTGCGCGGCGAGAAGATCGACATCATTCCCTGGAACGACGACATCGTCGTCTTCGCCCAGAACTCGCTCGCGCCGGCGAAGATCACGCGCGTCTCGGTCACCAGCGACGAAGCGGCGCATCGTCCACACCTCGACGTCATCGTCGACAACGATCAGCTCTCGCTGGCCATCGGCAAGCGCGGTCTGAACGTCCGTCTCGCCGCGGAGCTGATCGGCGCGAAGATCGACATCAAGTCGGAAGAGGAAGTCAAAGGCGAGGTTGCCGACGCGCTCACCGCGATGCTGCAGGAAGCGATGGCCGAGTCGCGCGCCGCCACGAACGTCCACGACATCGAGAACATGCCGGCCGAGTGGGCCGACAAGCTCGAGGAAGCGGGCTACGACGACCTCGACTCCATCATCAACGCGTCGCCCGAGGATCTCTCGGCCATCGATGGCGTCGATGAAGATGCGGCGCGGCAGATGATCGAGCTGGCGCAGCGTCACGAGCAGGTTGAAGAAACCGACAACTCCGAATTCGCCGACGAAGACGAAGAAGGCGAAGACGAAGAAGAAGAGCAAGGCGACGAAGAGCAGGCCGAAGAAGGCGAAGCATCAGCCGAGGATGAAACCGCGGCCGAGGCATCCGTCGAGTAGCGGCGGGTTTAACGGATTTCCCAAGGAGATTGAATGGCGGCAGCGAAAATCAGAGTGAGCGACATTGCCAAGAGGATGGGCAAGTCCGAGAAGGACGTCATCTTCCAGTTGCAGTCGCTCGGAGCCGAGGTATCGGACGCGAGTCAGGTCCTCGAGCCTGAAGTGATCCAGGCGCTCATCACCGGCAAGAAGCTGGCGGCGAGACCGCGCACCGTCATCCTGCGCGAAGACAAGCCGCAGCCGGAGAAGAAGAAGGAAGCCGTCCGGCCTCCGCGCCCGATCGTTCAGCCGCCGGTCCGCGCCAGGAAAGAAGCTCCGAAGGAAGAGCCGGTCGCCGCTGCTGCGCCGCCCGCCGTCATCATCCCGGAATTCATTCAGGCCGCCGAAGCGGAAGAGCGCGCCGCGAAGGAAGCACCGCCCGCGGCCGAGAAGCCGCGCGCCGTGGCCGAAAAGCCGCGCGCTGCCGCCCCTGCCGAGGCTCCGGCCGAAGCACCGCAGGAACCGATGGCCGCCGCTCCCGCCGCGCATCCGCCTGCCGCCGCGGCGACGCCCGCCGCAACGCCGCATCCTCCTGCAGCACCAGCACATGAGCCGCGTCCCCAGCAGCCCGACATGCGCCGCCAGATCGGTCCGACCGGTCCGCGCGCACGCGCGCCGCAGGGTCCGCGTCCGAACTACGCCGGCCAGACGCCGGTGATGCGTCCGCAGTCGCCTGCTGCGCGTCCGATCACCCCGGGCGGACCTCGTCCCGGTGGTCCGGGTGCCGGTCAGCGTCCGCCGATGGGCGCGCGTCCCGCCGGTCCGGGTGGTCAGGGTCAGCGTCCCAGTGGTCCGGGCGGACCTCGCCCCGGTGGTCCCGGTGCGGGCATGCGCGGACCGGGTGGTGGTCCGGGACTTCGTCCAGGTGGAACGGGACGTCCGATGGGCGCTCCGCCGCCTCCTCCTCCGACCGGCGCACCGATGGTCACGCGCCGCAAGAAGGTCAGCGAAGGCGAAGACCTCTCACCGAAGAAGAAAACCACGGGCAAGCGCGGCAAGTCCGAGCGTCCGGCGGACGTCGACAACGAGCTCTTTACGAAGGGCCCGTTCAGCGGCACGCAGATCATCAACGACGATCTCGGTCCCGACATCGTCATGCCGGAGGGCGATGACGACAAGCCGAAGACGCCGTCGTCGCGCCGCGACACGCGCAAGCAGGCCGCGCCGGTTTCCGGCAAGGTGCTCAACTTCCAGCGTCCGACCGGCAGGGTCGCGCTGACCGAAGGCGTCACCGTGAAGGAGCTCGCGGACAAGCTCGGCATCAAAGCGAACGACCTCATGAAGCACCTTCTGATGAAGAAGGGACTCATGGTCTCGATCAACGCGCCCCTCGGTGGAGACCTCGCGCTGGAGATCGCAAAGGATCTGCAGATCGACGCCGCGATCGTCTCGTTCGAAGATGCGGTCGAGCTCGAAGCGATGGAGAAGACCACGACCACCGGCACCGTGCCGCGCGGTCCGGTCATCACCGTCATGGGTCACGTCGACCACGGCAAGACGTCGCTCCTCGACGCCATCCGCGAGACCAACGTCGCGGAAGGCGAAGCGGGCGGCATCACGCAGCACATCGGCGCGTATCACGTCGAGAAGCGCGGCCGGAAGATCGTCTTCCTCGACACGCCGGGCCACGAGGCCTTCACGATGATGCGTGCACGCGGCGCGAAGGTGACGGACATCGTCATCCTCGTGGTCGCCGCCGACGACGGCGTCATGCCGCAGACGAAGGAAGCCATCGATCACGCGCGCGCCGCGAAGGTGCCGATGATCGTGGCCATCAACAAGATCGACAAGCCGAACGCGAACGTCGAGCGCGTCCGCCGCGAGCTCGCGGAGAACGGCGTGCAGGTCGAGCAGTGGGGCGGCGACGTCGTCTCCGTCGAAGTCTCGGCCAAGCAGCGCAAAGGCATCGACGATCTCCTCGACATGATCCTGCTGACCTCCGACCTCCTCGACCTCAAGGCGAACCCCGAGCTTGCCGCTCGCGGCGTTGTGCTCGAGGCGAAGAAGGAAGTCGGCCGCGGTACCGTGGCCACGGTTCTGGTGCAGGACGGCACGCTGAAGATCGGCGATCCGTTCTTCTCCGGCTCGACCTGGGGCCGCGTCCGCGCCATGGCCGACGAGCGCGGCGAGCGGATCAAGGAAGCGGGTCCGGCCACGCCGGTCCAGCTCACCGGTCTGGAAGACGTCCCGAACGCGGGCGACACGCTGCAGGTCGTCGATGACGAGACGCAGGCGCGCGTGATCGGCCAGATGCGTCAGGAGAAGGTTCGCGAGGCGGCGCAGACGAAGGCGTCGCGCATGTCGCTCGACCAGCTCTTCCAGAAGATGCAGAAGGGCGAGGTGAAGGAGCTCAACGTCATCCTCAAGGCCGATGTGCAGGGCTCCGTAGAAGTGCTCGCCGACACGGTTCGCAAGCTCTCGACCGAAGCGGTCAAGGTCAGCGTCATCCACTCCTCGGTCGGCGCGATCTCGACGAACGACGTTCTCCTGGCCACGGCTTCGGACGCGATCGTCGTCGGCTTCAACGTCCGTCCGGAGCGCAACGCGGCCGAGCTGGCGGAGAAGGAAGGCGTCGACATCCGCCTCTACACCGTCATCTACACGCTGGTCGACGAGCTGAAGCTGGCCATGGTCGGTCTGCTCGATCCGAAGTTCCAGGAAGTCTTCCAGGGACGGGCCGAGGTGCGGAACACGTTCAAGGTGCCGAAGGCGGGCGTCATCGCCGGTTGCATGGTCATCGACGGCGTGATTCCTCGCACGGCGACGGTCCGGCTGCTGCGCGACAACCGCGTGATCTACGAAGGCAAGATCGCGTCGCTGCGCCACTTCAAGAACGACGTCTCCGAGGTGCGCCAGGGCTTCGAGTGCGGTATCGGCATCGAGAAGTTCCAGGACATCAAGGTCGGCGACGTCATCGAAGCGTTCAAGGTGGAGAAGCTCGAGCCCGCGCTGACCTAGGCCGATGCTGGTCGTCGTCGCGCTGTTCGAGCTTCACATCGAGTTCGCCGAGTCCCTCAAGGACAAGCGGATGGTGGTGAAGAGTCTGCGCGACAAGCTGCGCCGGCGGTTCGAGGTTTCGGCGGCCGAAGTCGGCTTGCAGGATCTGCATCAACGCGGACGGCTGGCCGTCAGCTTTATCACGCTCGAACACGCGATGGCAGACCGCATGCTGGAGAAGCTCGTCGACTTCATCGAGTCGAACACCGATGCCACGCTCTCCGGCTGGACGACCGAGAAGCTCGAATTCGACGAAGAGGCGTCACTGTCATGAAGAAAACGCGCAGAACCTCGCGAGTGGGGGAGATGGTCCGCGATGCACTCGTGGAGATCTTCCGCCACGACTTGAAAACCGATCTCGGCTTCACCTCGATCACCGAGGTGGAAGTCAGTCCTGACCTCCACTTCGCCCGCGTCTACATCAGCGGCCTGAAGGAAGAGGAGACGCGCGAAACGGTCGACCGCCTGCAGGATCTGCGCGGACGCGTGCGCAAGTTTCTCGGAGGACGCATCCGCCTGCGCTACACGCCGGAGCTCGACTTCGTCTACGACGAGACGACGATGCGCGCCAGCCGGATCGAAGAGATCCTGATGCAGGTCAAGCGCGAAGAGGGCGACAAGCCTAGCGAGGAATGAACACCGCGTCGCGGAAGTAGCGCAGCTCCGCGATCGACTCCTCGATGTCCGCCAGCGCGCGATGCAGCTCCTGCTTCTCCGGCGGCTGGTACTTTCCGCCGTACCACTCCGTCGCCAACAGCTTGATCGAGCTGACGTCGATCACCTTGTAGTGCAGGAACTCGTGCAGACGGGGCATGTACTTCGCGAGGAAGCGCTTGTCCTGGCCGATCGAGTTGCCGCAGAGCGGCGCGGTCCGTTTGTAGCAGTAGCGCTTCACGAACTTCAGCACCTCGTCCTCGGCGTCGCGTAGCGAGACGCCTTCTTTCTGGATGCGCTCGAGCAGGCCGCTCTGCTTGTGCGTCCGCCGGTTCCAGGCGTCCATCAGGTCGAGCTTCGCCTTGCTCTGGCGGATGGCGAGGACCGGTCCGCGGGCCACGATCTCCAGGTCGTAGTTCGTGATGATGACGGCGATTTCGAGGAGGACGTTGCGCTCCGGATCGAGCCCGGTCATCTCGCAATCGATCCAGACGAGGTTCTTTTTGCTCCGTGTCATTGCCGGCCATTCTATGCCGGTTTGAACGTGTTCAATTTTGTGCTTGCCGGAAAGCGGGGCGGGATCTATATTTGATTTGAACGTGTTCAAAACTTGGGCAAGCGGGTGCGCGGGCACGAGGGCACGAGGCAAAGGCAACCGGCAACTGGCAACCCCGAACCCCCGAACCCCCGAACCCCCGAACCCGCGAACCCACGCACCCACTCAAGGAGGCACCCCATGCGCATCGTGATTCCCGGCGGCTCCGGCCATCTCGGCACTCTCCTCGCCCGCGACTTCCAGCGCCGCGGCGACGAGGTCATCGTCCTCAGCCGCAATCCGAAACTGCAGCCCTGGAAGGTCGAGCCGTGGAGCCGCGCTGCCTTCGACGGCGCGGACGTCGTGATCAACCTCGCCGGCCGCAGCGTGGCCTGCCGCTACGACGAGGCCCACAAGAGGGAGATCCTCGAGTCGCGGGTGAAGACGACGCACGAGGTGGGGGAGGCGATCGCCGCGGCGAAGCGTCCCCCGCGCGTCTGGTTGCAGGCGAGCACGGCGACGATTTACGCCCACCGCTACGACGCCCCGAACGACGAGTGCCGCGGCATCCTCGGCGGCAACGAGCCCGACGTCCCGCCCGCGTGGCATTTCTCGATCGACGTCGCCACGGCCTGGGAGCGCGCATTGGATGACATGCCGACGCCCGGCACCCGCAAGGTGAAGATGCGCTCGGCGATCGTGATGAGCCGCTACCGCGGAGGTCCGTTCGACATCTTCCGCCGTCTCGCGCGCTTCGGTCTCGGCGGACACCTCGGCGACGGACGGCAGTGGGTCTCCTGGATCCACGAGAAGGACTTCATCCGCTCCGTCCGCTGGCTGATCAATCACGACGAGGTCGACGGCGTGGTGAATCTCGCCGCGCCGTATCCGGTCCCGAATCGCGATTTCATGCGCTCCATCCGCGATGCGTGCGGCATGCGCTTCGGCATCCCCGGTCCGAAACCGCTGCTGGAAATCGCGTCGTTTCTGCACCGCACGGAGACGGAGCTGCTGCTCAAGTCGCGTTACGTCGTCCCTGCGCGCCTATGCCGCGGCGGGTTTCCGTTCCAGTTCCCGGAATGGCAGTACGCGGCGCGCGATCTCTGTCACGACGGCGGCACGGAGTGGTAGTGCCGCATTACCATGACCGCCGGGAGCGGGGCGATGTTCGCGATCGCCTTCGGAGTGGCCGAGTCATCCTCGTAATAGACGTCGGCGTCGTACTCCTGCTGCCATGAGGGCCAGCGCTCGACGGTCTGCTCCGCCTCGTCGAGGACATCCCAGAAATCGATCGATTCCGAACCATCGGCCATGGATCGATTATCGCCGAACGACCTCTTGGCGGAGGAACTTCTTCAATTGGTAGAGCACTTTGGCTTCGAGGTCGAGGTAGCTCATCGGCAGCATCTCAACCCTCGGCGAAGCCGTCTTCGCGTTCCACCGAATCCGCTCGCCGGAGCTCTTCAGCTTCCGCTCGCGCTGCGTGCCCGCGCTCGTGGTGAGCGAGAAGAGATCGACGAAGCGATGCGGTCCGATGCCGAGGAACGGCTCGAAGCGGACGGCGTGCACGTCGCTGCAATCGTCGTTGCCGCATTGCGGCGCGCCGGCGTCGTCGTAGCCGAAGATCGCGTCGCGGTGCAGTTCGAGCGCGCGGCTCTTCGGATACGGCTCGATGTACACCACGCGGCGGAGACCGGCGGTGACGATGAGGCGCGCGCATTGATGACAGGGAAACGTCGTCGTGTAGAGCGTCGCGTCGCGCGCGCTCGCGCCGATGCGCGCGGCGGCGAGCACCGCTTCCATCTCCGCGTGACAGGTGCGCCCGAACTCGAGGAGGCTCATCACGCGCGAGCGCTTGAACGCCTCGCGCGCATCGTCGAGCCGCGGCTTCGTCTGGTTGTTCAGCCAGCCGGCGTCGCGCGCCAGCTCCAGCACCTCGCCGATGATCTGGTCGGCGTGCACGTTGACCGAGTCGCGGTCTTCGTGGATGTCGCGCCGGTCGTAGTGATCGCCGGCGCGATAGAGACCGCCGCCCCCTTTCGGCACGTCGTTCCAGCCGATGCCGAGGACCTCGCCGCCGGGCGAGACGAGCACACCGCCGACCTGCCGGCCGAGGGCGCCCGAGGCGAGCGACGACGCGTACGCGTGAAACATGAAGTGCTCGTCGCCCGAGGGCGTTTCGCTCAGGTCGCCGAGGATCAGACGGACGAAGCGATCGATCTGCTCGAAGAGCGGCGAGGCTGGAGCGGCAGGCGCCCCCGCCTGTCCGGGCGAGACGAAGAGATCGCACAACTGAAACACGTCGCGCAGGCGCTGGCCGTATTCATCCGCCGCCTCGTCTTCATCGCGATTCGCAAGCGCCTCGGCTTCGAGGAGGTAGTTCGGGAAATCGGGTGACGCCGGCGTTTCGTCGTGCGTCTTCGCGATACGCACCGCGAGCGAGTCGACGCGCGCGGGACGATTGACGTTCACGCCGATGAGGAAGAAGCCCGGTCCGTACACGCGGCGCAGGAGCTGCGCTTCTTCCGGGCGCTTGAGCGAGCGGACGATGTAGGCGCGGCGCGCCGGGACGTTCCCCTTTCGCTTGCGCCGGCCGCGGATCTCCGCGATCGCCGCCGAGGCGACGGCCGCGGGATTGCCCGCGAGGCGGCGGATCGCGTTGCCCGCGTCCATGTACGACGCGATGCGCATCTCCTCCGGCGTCTCCAGCAGGCGGATCGGCGCGCCGTCGCGCTTCACGAGCTGGCGGCGCGACGCGATCTGGCGGATCAGCGTGATGACGCTGATCTCCTCGACCTCGAAGTACTCGCTCTTGCGGAGCGCGTCGCGCAACGTGCGGCTGATTTCCTGCAGGTCGGCACCGACCGGTCCGGCGAGGGCGAAGACCAGCTCGAGGCCGGGCGCTGGATCGTCGGGGGGTAAGGGATTAGTCACGGTCGATAGAGAGTATCAGAAGGACCAACAAGTACGAATAGGGACTTACAAGGACAGTGGTAAAATAGTTGGCAGGTGACCGTTGGCAGTTGGCAGGCGGTCTACTGCGAACGGCCAACGGCCAACTGCGAACAGACAATTAAAGGAGTCCGCGATGGCGCTGACAACCGAGCGGTGTCCCTGGTGCGGCAGCAAGATCAGCCGCGATAAGTTCCTGAAAATAGAGGCCGCAATCCGCGAGGATGAGCGCCGCAAGCTGGTCGCTGCCGTCGACAAGGTCAAAGGCGAGTTCGAAAAGCAGCGAAAGAAGGAGCTCGCCGACGTCCGCCTGATCCTGGCCAAAGACCGCGACGCCGCCCTCGCCAAAAAGGAAGCGGAGTTCGCACGCGAGCGCGACGCCCTGCAGAAGAAGATCGTCGACATCAGCAAGCGCGTGACGAAGGCGGGCGGCGAGATCCACGAAGGGGGCGAGCTCGATCTCTTCGACGAATTGCGCGGCGCGTTCGGCGAAGACCAGATCGCACGCAAGGGCGCGAACCTGCTCGTCGACGTCCGCTACAAAAACAAGTCGGCGGGACGCCTGCTCATCGCGACGAAACCGCGCGCGGCCTGGCAGCAGGCCTTCGTCACGAAGCTGCGGCAGGAGCAATCCGAGGCCGGCGCCGATCACGCGATCCTCGCCACGACCGTCTTCCCCGCGGGACGACGGGAGCTGTTCATCGACTCCGGCGTGATCGTCGTCGCCCCCGCACGCGTGCGCGCGATCGTCGAGGTGCTGCGCAAGGCGCTCATCGCGATGCACGTCGCGAAGCTGAGCGAGGCCGAACGCGCCGACAAACTGAACAAGCTGTTCAAGTTCATGACCTCGCCGTCGTTCAAGAAGCGGCTGGCCGAGGCGTCTGATTTGACGACGACGGCGCTGCAGATCGATGTCGATGAGAAGCGCGCGCACGACCTCGTCTGGCGGAAGCGCGGCACCGTCCTGACCCGCATCCGGCAGGTGCTCCGCGACATCGACACCGACGTCAGCGCGATCGTCGAGTCGCGCGATGACGAACCGCCGAAGGCCACCGTCCTTCGCCCCGCGGCCTTTCGAGTGACAGACCGATGATCTCCGCCGCACATCAATGGCAGGAGCGGCGCCTCGGGCGGACGATCCTTCGCACCTATCGCGACACGCGCGATCTCTACGACGTCCTTCCGAACGAGCGCCAGCCGCGCATGGGCCCGAAGGAAGACCTCGAGCTGCAGCGGCAGATCGAGGCGAACGAAGGGATCTTCGAGCCGCTGCTCGTCGAGCCGCATCCCGATCTCGACGGGAAGTTCCGCATCATCGACGGCGACCGCCGCTGGACGAACTCCAAGGTCCTCGTCGAGGTGCAGAAGAAAGAGGATTACCGCCGCATCCCGCTGGAGATCACCGACCGCACGCTCACCGACGACGAGCGCCTGCGCGTCTGGATCTACATCCACCGGCAGCGGAAGGAGTGGGATGCGAAAGAGAAGGAGATGGTGGCGTACGGCCTCGTCGACATCGTCGGCCGCGCGAGCGCCGCGAACATCCTCGGCGTGACCGTGCGCGAGCTCGACAAGCTGGTCGACGTCTATCAATTGTCCGAGAAGCTCACCAATCTCCCCGAGCCGGGCGCGTCGATCACCTGGGCGCGCGAGATCAAGAACATCAACAAGAGCCTCCTGACGCCGACGATCCTCGACACGATCGTGCAGAAGGTGAACGACAAGGAGATCACCAATTCGAAGGACATCCGCAAGCTGCGTGTCGTCCTGCGCGATCCGGTGGCGAAGCAGAAGTTCGCCGACGGCCAGAGCCTCGACGCGGTGATGGATGCGATCGCGCCCGACAATCAGAAGGGGACGCTCGCCGGCGACATCCAGCAGCTCACCGTCGCGCTGAAACGCCATTCGTGGACCACGCTCGTGGAGAACCGCGGCGACGCGCGCCTCCTCGAACAGGTCGAAGAAGCGGAGCGGCTGCTGCGCGATCTGAAGAAGGTGCTCGGTTGACGCTCCCCGCGGTGGCGCCTCTTCGTCCCGTTCGCGCGATGTACGTGCCGGTCGGACCGCAATGGATCTACGAGGTGAAGCTCGACGGATTTCGCGGCATGCTGCGCATCCACGATGGCCACGCGCAGTTCACGTCGAAGACCTCGAAGCTGATGCGCCGCTTCGATCCGCTCGCGACGTCACTCTCCCTCTCCCTCGGTGTGCGCAGCGCGATCCTCGACGGCGAGATCATCGTGATGGGGGAGCGCGGTCCCGACTTCTACGCGCTCTTCTTCGCGCGCCGTCCGCCGGGCTTCGCGGCGTTCGATCTGCTCTGGCTCAACGGTCGCGACTTCCGCGCACTGCCGCTCTGGCGCCGCAAGCGCGCGCTGCGCAAGCTCGTGGCCGACACGCCGGTCGGCTACGTCGATGACGTCGACGACCCGACGCTCTTCGCCGCCGCGTCGCAGCACGACCTCGAGGGGATCGTGGCGAAGCGGCGCGGCGATCCGTATCGCCTCGACACGCAATGGTTGAAGGTGAAGTGCACCGGCTATTCGCAACTGCCGGGGCGGTGGGAGTTGTTCGAAAGGCGGCGGCGATGAGAAAAGCCGAGGAGACCCGCGAGCGGATTCTGAACGCGGCGCTGCAGCTCTTCCGCGAGAAGGGCTTCGACGAGACGACGATGCGCGACGTCGCCGCCGCCGCGGAGATGGCCACCGGCGCGGCGTACTACTACTTCCGCTCGAAGGAAGAGCTGGTGATGGCGCTCTACGTTCGCAGCGCGGAAGAGAAGCGGAGCTTCCTGCCGGCGGCGATCGAAGCGAACAAGGATCTGAAGAAGCGTTTGCGTCCGATCATCGACGCGAACTTCGAACAGTTCGCCGATCATCGCCGCCTGTTTCGCGCCCTGGCGCGCATCGGCATGGACCCGTCGCATCCGCTGTCGCCGTTCGCGAAGGACAGCGAGCCGCTGCGCGACGAAGGGATCGCGTACTTCCGCAGCGCGCTCGAAGGAACGAAGGTGCCGAAGGATCTCGCCGAGCTCCTCCCGCGCTTGCTCTGGCTCTATCAGCTCGGCCTGATTCTCTTCTGGGTGTACGACGAGTCGCCGTCGCAGCGGCGGACGAAGCGTCTCGTCGACGGCTCGCTCGATCTCATCGTGCGCCTGATTCAACTGTCGTCGCTGCCGCTGATCGGACCGCTGCGAAAGAAAGTAGTCACGCTGGTTCGCGATGTGTCTGAGTAGATAGCTGATAGCAGATAGCGGATAGCAAAGGGAGTTGGGCGGGTTTGCTATCTGCTATCAGCGACCTGCTATCTCGCATGAGGTATTCTCCGCGCCGAATGCGTGACCGCGACCCTCGCTCCGAAGCTCCCCGCGCCGATGGCGTGCTCCTCGTCGACAAGAAACCGGGCATCACCTCGCACGACGTCGTCGAGGCGTTCCGCCGCCGCTCGCGGATCAAGAAAGTCGGTCACACCGGCACGCTCGATCCGCTGGCCACCGGCCTCCTCGTCCTATGCGTCGGCAAGGCGACGCGGCTGCAGGCGTACCTGATGGGGATGGAGAAGACGTACGAGGGAACGATCCAGTTCGGCTGGGCCACCGACTCGTACGACGCGGCCGGAACGCCCGCCGGCGAGCCGAACCCGGTCGACGTCACGCACATCGACTTCGCGCCGCTCGTCGCCCGCTTCACCGGTGAGCTCGACCAGATGCCGCCGCAGTTCTCGGCGAAGAAAGTGAACGGCGTCCGCGCGTACGAGCTCGCGCGCAAGGGCGAGGTGGCGAACCTCACGCCGAAGCGGGTGACCGTCTACGAGTTCGAGATCACGAAGGTGGAAGGATCGACTGCACAGTTTCGTGTGCGCTCCTCCGCCGGCACGTACGTCCGCTCCCTCGCGCACGACCTCGGCGCTGCCGCCGGCGTCCCCGCACATCTGAAAGATCTCCGCCGTACGGTCATCGGCAACTTCAACGTCGCGGACGCGATTCACTTCGATCGCATCGACGACACGCCGCCCGAGCAGATCCTCAAGGCGCCGCAGTTCCAGTCGCTCAGCGAGATCGACCTCCCGCTCGCCAAGCTTCGCATCGACTGGTCGCAGCAGGGAAAGCTGATGCGCGGCCAGGGCGTGATCATGACCCCCGCCGTTCCGGTCAAGCAGGGCGAGCTCCTCGCGCTCGGCAACCCCGACGATCAGCTCGTCGTGATCGGCGAGGTGGCCAACGTGCTTCGGGAGGGTGGGCCGTGTGAAGTGCGGCCGAAGGTCGTGCTGGCGGGTTAGCGGACGACGTCATACCTCTTCGACATACTCGTCCACCAGATCCTCGTACACGTATTTCTTCACGGGATCGAAGTCGTCGCGCGTCACCGAGCCGAAAAAGGACAGCTTGCGGATCCCCCATTTTCGGCAGAATTCGGCGATCCGCTCGTGTGGAATCGCGATGGCGAGCTCCCGCGCGGCCGGCATGGCGCCATTCTACCGGCCCGGGATTGTTTTTCCCGACCTCCGCTGTTATGGTGACGACTTTTCTAACTTTACTCGTATCAACAGGTACGCTTAACCGGTTAAAGGAGACTGGATTTTGCCGACCACCAAGGAACAGAAGACTGACCTCATCACCCAGTACGCCGTCCATGAAGGCGACACTGGCTCCCCGGAAGTGCAGATTGCGCTTCTCTCCAATCGAATCACCTATCTGACCGAGCACTTCAAGACCCACGCGAAGGATCATCACAGCCGCCGCGGACTTCTGAAGCTGGTCGGTCGCCGTCGCCGCCTTCTCGACTACCTCAAGAAGACCGACAACGAGCGCTACCGCACGATCATCGACAAGCTCGGCATTCGCAAGTAGCAGACTCTTCGGGACGGGCCTTTCGGGCCCGTCTTTTGTTTCACCTCCCTCCCCGGCCGGATCCCATCGTTCGGCCACCCAGCGGACAAATCACTAAAGCCCGAGGCGATGAGTGGCCTCGCGGCAATTCGAAGGGAAACATGGCTTACAAGAAGGAAATGCAGATCGGCGGGAAAACCCTGTCCTTTGAGACAGGTGCAGTTGCCCGCCAGGCCAACGGCGCGGTCGTCGTTCGTTACGGCGACACGGTCGTCCTGGCCACCGCTTGCTACAAAGACGGAACCACGCTCGGCGACTTCATGCCGCTCACCGTCGACTACAAGGAGTACACCTACGCCGGCGGACGCATCCCGGGTGGCTTCTTCAAACGCGAAGGACGTCCGACGGAGAAGGAGATCCTGACCTCGCGTCTGATCGACCGTCCTCTCCGCCCGTCGTTCCAGAAGGGCTACCGCCAGGAAACGCAGATCATCGCGCTCGTCCTCTCCGCGGACGGCGAGAACGATCCGGATGTGCTGGCCATCAACGCCGCATCGACGGCGCTGTTCATCTCCGAGATCCCGTTCCTGAATCCGATCGGCGCCGTCCGCGTCGGATACATCGACGACCAGATCGTCATCAATCCGACCAACGCCCAGCGCGATCTCTCCGACCTCGACCTCGTCGTCGCCGGAACCGATGACGCGATCGTCATGGTCGAAGCGGGCGCGCGCGAGGTCAGCGAGAACGTCGTTCTCGACGCCTTCGAAGCGGCGCACGCCGAGATCCGGCGCATCTGCGACATGCAGCGCGCGCTGCGTGCCGATGCCGGCAAAGAGAAGCTGGCGATCACCTATACCCCGAAGTTCATCGAAGAGCAGTTCCACGAGCTGATGAACCAGTACGGCGGCGCGCTGCGCGACGCGATGCTCACCAAGGGCAAGCATCAGCGCCGCGACGCGATGCGCAACGTGAAGGCGCAGGTCGTGGCCTCCGTTCCGCCGGAAGACAACGAGCGTCTCGCTGCGGTCGAGGCGGCGTTCGGCGAGATGGAAGTGCAGGTCTTCCGCAACCTGATGCTGAAGGAAGGGATGCGCGTCGACGGCCGCCGTTTCGACGAGATCCGTCCGATCACCACGCAGATCAGCGTCCTCCCGCGTACCCACGGCTCCGCGATCTTCACCCGCGGCGAGACGCAGGCGCTCGTCACCGTGACCCTCGGCACGCCGCAGGAAGCGCAGAAGATCGAAGACTTCGAAGGCGAGACCTTCCAGCGCTTCATGCTCCACTACAACTTCCCGCCCTTCTCGGTCGGTGAAGTGAAGTTCCTCCGCGGCCCCGCGCGCCGCGAGATCGGCCACGGCAATCTCGCCCGCCGCGCGCTGCAGCCGATGCTGCCGCCGGAGAGCGAGTTCGCCTACACCATCCGCGTGGTCAGCGACATCCTCGAGTCGAACGGCTCGTCGTCGATGGCCTCCGTCTGCGGCGGTTCGCTCGCCCTGATGGAAGCGGGCGTACCGATGAAGGCCGCCGTCGCCGGCGTGGCCATGGGCCTCGTCACCGGTGACAACAAGACCGCGGTCCTCTCCGACATCGCGGGCATGGAAGACCACGAAGGCGACATGGACTTCAAGGTCGCCGGCACGCGCAAGGGCATCACCGCGCTGCAGATGGACATCAAGGTCGCCGGTCTCTCGCGCGAAGTGATGGCCCAGGCGCTGGCCCAGGCCAACGCCGGCCGCATGCACATCCTCGACAAGATGGACGAGATGATCGCGCAGCCGAAGACCGAGCTCTCCGAGTTCGCGCCGCGGCTCTACACGATCATGGTTCCGAAGGATCGCATCCGCGACGTCATCGGTTCGGGTGGCAAGACCATCCGCTGGATCGTCGAGGAGACCGGGACGAAGATCGACGTCGATGATGACGGCAAGGTCACGATCGCCTCGATGGACGTCGCCTCGGCGAACCGCGCCATCGAGATCATCAAGGGTCTCACCGCCTCGGCGGAGATCGGCGCGAATTACAAAGGCACGGTGAAGCGCATCGAGCCGTACGGAGCGTTCGTCGAGATCCTCCCGGGTCAGGACGGACTGCTGCACATCTCCGAGATGGCGCACACGCGCGTCGGCCAGGTCACCGATCTCTTCCAGATCGGCGACGAGGTCGAGGTGCAGGTCGTCGGCATCGAGCCCGACACCGGCAAGATCCGCCTGTCGCGCAAGCCTCTGCTTCCGCCTCCCACCGAGGAGGAGCTGGCGGCCGCGCGTGAAGCGCGCGAGCGTCATGGCGGCGGTGAGCGTGGTGGTGGCGGCGATCGCGGCCCGCGCCGCGACGACCGCGGCGGTCCGCGCCACGGTGGCGGCGGACACGGCGGCGGCGATCGCAATCGCGGTCCGCGCCGCGACGATCGCGGGCCTCGCCCGCCGCGCCGCGAAGGTGGCGGCGGCGGTGGTGAAGGCGACAAGCAGTAGCCAATCGAAGCGGCGCCGAAAGGCGCCGCTTCTGCTATGTTGCCGGAATGATCATCGGCATTCCGATCTACGACAAAGTCGACCTGCTCGACGTCTGCGCGGCGCGCGAGATCTTCTACACCATGACGTCGTACACGCAGACGCATTACGACATCTGGCTGCTCGCGCCCGACTGCAACCCGGTGAAGTCGCGTGACGGCATGACGCTCACGCCGCAGAAAACGTTCGACGAAGTCCCGAACGTCGACCTGCTGTGGGTGCCGGGTGCGGACGGGTCGGCGCTCAAGATCCTGATGAAGGACCAGTGCCTCCTCGACTACCTCGTCTCCTGCACGAAGAACGCGCAATGGGTGACATCGGTCTGCGAAGGGGCGATGCTGCTCGCGGCGGCCGGTCTCCTCGACGGCTACGAAGCGACGACGCACTGGGCGTTCATCCCGTGCCTGCAGGCCTATCCGGACGTGAAAGTCGTGCAGGGTTTCCCGCGCTTCGTCGTCGATCGCAATCGCGTCACCGGCGGCGGCATCTCATCCGGCCTCGATGAAGCGTTCAAGATCGTCGAGCTGCTCGAGGGTTACGAAGTCGCGCAACAGGTGCAGCAGTTGACGCAGTACTACCCGTGCCCGCCGGTCGCGAGCGTGCTCACGCCCGCGACGTCGTGTCCTCTCGATTAGCCGAGCGACTCCCACTTCCCGCCGTTCTCACTCGAGCGTCGCGCCGCATCGAGCACGCGCTGTTGCGCCAGTCCGTCGTGGACGGACGCCGCCGGGGCGAGCGCGTCGCGATCACCTTCATCGAGCGCCCGCTTGAGTGCGCGCGCCAGCTCCCTCGTGCCGCTGCCGAACGCGCCGCCCATCGAATTGCCCGGCAGCTTCGGCATCTCCTCGCCGGCGACGAGTGCGTACGGCTCGCCGCGTTTGGCCACCAGCAACTCGGAGCCGATGAGCCGCATCGCCTCGTGCTCGCAATGGATCGTCATCATCGCCTGCTCGTCGGGACCCGAGGCCACGGCGTTCAGCGTCATCGTCGCGTGCGCGCCGCCGGCGAGCTCGAGGTTCAACTCCGCGAAATCGTCCGCCGTCACTTTCTTTCCCGAACGCTCGTCGATCATCGTCAGGAGCATCGCCTGCACTTCCTCGATCTCGCCGACGAGATACCGAATCGCGTCGGCGAAGTGCGAGCCGACTGCGCCGAGGATGCCGCCGCCGCGATCGGCGTCGCTCCACCAGTTCCATTCGCGCGAGCGGTCGCCGCGCGCCGGACTGGAGTAGCGCACCTCGACGTAGCGGACGCCGCCGAGCTCGCGGATCCGTTCGCGCGCCGCGATCCAGGCGGGGAGGAAGCGAAGCTCGTGGTCGATGATCGCGATCAGCTCGGGCCGCTGCTCCGCCGCGACGACCAGCTCCTGCGCTTCCATCACGTTCAGCGCCGTCGGCTTCTCGCAGATCACGTGCTTGCCGCGCGCGAGGAACGCGCTCGCCATCTCGAGATGCTCGGACGGCGGCGTCGTGATCGTGACGGCGTCGACGTCGCTGTCCAGCAGAGACCGCCAGTCGTGACCCTTCACGTTGACGACGTCGAAGCCCGCCTCGCGAAACAGCGGAGTCTGCACTCGTGAAGCCCAGCCGCTACCGATCGTTCCGATCTTTGTCATGGCAGCGATATTGCCATTGATTCAGCATGGAGCATCGCATACCAGAACGACGCCAACGCGTCCGTATCGTCACCCTGAAGAACTTCGGCAAAGCCACGATCGTGGCCATCGTCGTCCTCATCGCCGCCAACCTGTTGTCCGAGGCGCGCAGAACGCGCCGCGATGATTACGGCAGACTCTTCGGCAAGCAGGTTCCCAAGGCCGAGACCATCGCCCCGCGCAAAGTCGAGATCGTCACCGAAGCAGCGCCGGTGGAGGATCACACTGCTGCCGATCCGCTGCTGCTCGCGCCTGCAGCGCGTGAAACGGAGTACCTCGCCGTGCAGCAACCGGTTGCCGCGCCGCCGCCCGACGCGAGCCGCGTCGCGGTGAGCGGCGATGCGAGCGGCGTGATCGTGGTGAGTGGACCGAAGCATGTATTGGCCGGCGGGTTCGGCAGATAGCGTCCGATACAATCCCGCCGCATGTCCGACATCTCCTTCGGGACCGACGGCTGGCGGGCCGTCATTGCTGACGGATTCACCTTCGACAACGTGCGGCGCGTCGCCGCGGCGATCGCGGTTGCCGCGCGCGGACTCGAGCCGCCGGCGGAGATCGATCGCAACACGCTGATCGTCGGCTTCGATCGGCGCTTCCTTTCCCGTGAATTCGCGGACGTCGTAGCCGAGGTCCTGCGCGATGCCGGTTATCGCGTCGTGCTGTCCGATCGACCGACGCCGTCGCAGACGATCTCCTTCACGGCTTTTCATCGCAAAGCACTTGGCGGCGTCGTGGTCACAGCCAGCCACAATCCCGCGAAGTACAACGGACTGAAGTTCAAGGCCTGGTACGGCGGCTCGGCGCTGCCCGAGACCTACGCGCGCATCGTCGACGCGCTCGGCCAGACCAATGCGCGCGGCGGCGGCTCGATCGTTCAGGAGCACATCCTCGGCGATTACATCGACGCCATCCGCATGAAGCTCGACGTGACGAAGATCCGCAAGGTCGCGATCCTCCACGATCCGATTTACGGCGTCTCCGCGGGGATCCCGGCGACGGTGATCGGCGTGCCCGTCGACACGATCCGCGGCGAGGTCAATCCATCGTTCGGCGGCGCGAACCCGGAGCCGATTCCGGAGAACCTCATCGCCTCGCGCGACGTCATGCGCGGCGGGAAATACGACCTCGCGGTCTGCAACGACGGCGATGCCGATCGCCTCGGCATCCTCGACGAGCGCGGCGAGTTCGTCTCGCCGCACAAGATCATCTCGCTCCTCGTCCTCTACCTCGTGCGCGAGAAGAAGATGGACGGCGAGATCGTGAAGACGTTCTCCACCACGCGGCTCATCGAGAAGATCGCGAAGTCCCTCGGCGCGACGCTGCACGAGACGCCGATCGGCTTCAAGTACGTCGCCGACCTGATGCTCGCGCGCAACGTGCTGGTGGGCGGGGAGGAGAGCGGCGGCATCGGCTTCGGACACTTTCTCCCCGAGCGCGACGGCATCCTCTCGGGACTCGCCGTCGCCGAATGCGTCGCGCACTTCGGCAGGAAGCTGTCGGAGATCGTCGGTACGATGGAGGACGAGTTCGGCGCGCTGCATTACGATCGCCGCGACCTGCACCGGCCGATGGAACAGAACGCGCGCCTCATCGAGCGCGTGCGCGCCGGCGAGCTCGATCAGGCGTTCGGCCCCGGCTTCGCCTCGCGCGAGGAGAAGGACGGCGTGAAGCTGAACTTCGCCGACGGCGGCTGGATCCTCTTCCGCAAGTCGGGCACCGAGCCGATGATCCGTATCTACTGCGAATCGCCCGACAAGGGACGCGTGCAGGAGATGCTCGACACGGCGGTCGCGCAGCTCGATCGCGCTTAACCGCGCAGCCGGATCACGGCGGTCGCGCCGAGCATCAGCAGGATCGCGAGCAGTCCCCACTCCGACGTCGTCGGGATGTCCACGCTTGCGTTGGCGAAGATCGCTGCCGAGAGTGTGTACAGCTCGCCGGTTATGCCGGTCGTCGTGACGAGGTAGTGCTGCGCGCCGAGGGCGAACACGTCGACCGCGTTGAGCGGCGTGGTCGTCCGTAATTCAGGGCGAACGGAATGCGATCGATGAACGTCGTCGTCGACTGAAGATAGGACGCGCCCGCGGGCGTGAACATCGTGAGGATCGTCTGCACGTGACCCGATACGATGCCCGCCGCGGAGGCGAAGAATCGCGTCCCGTCGCTGCGTGCCGGTGATCGTCTGCAACGGCGCGCCGCCGGTGAGGAGCGTCGGGACGTCGTAGAAGCGGACGTCGTTGTTCGTCACCGCCGCGCGATCGCCGGCGACCGATTCTGGAGAACGGCAGCACGATCGTCCGCACCAGTTGCGGAGACGATGGATTGGTCACGTCGTAGACGCGCGTACCGCCCGGCGTCAGCACGATTGCGTACTAGAGACCGCCGCTCTGCAGAACCTTGATCTGGGTCGTGACCTCGCTGTTGGTCTGGCTGAGCAACTGGCCGGTCGAGTTCACGATGCCGAAGCCGTTTCCGCCGGATCGACCGCGAGGACCGGCGGCAGGAGCGGCTGGGCATTCGCCTGCACGTCCGCGGGGAACGTCGAGAGCCGCCAGCCGAGGAAGAGCGCGGAGTTCGGCTGCGTCGCGGCAAAGACGCGATCGAGCTCCGGGGCGGGGAGGACGTCCGTGATGCGCAACGGACCGTCGTGATCGAGATAGTGACCGATGAGCGATTGCCCGAAGGCGTTGCAGGCGAGAACCGTGGCGAAGAGGAGGGAGAGAATCCGGGGTCTGACCATGGCCGGACGCGTACGTTAGCACGCCGTGGTTTTTGTTACGATTCGACCCCGGAGAACCTCCAGTGCCCACACCTGAGCAGACGCAAGACACCCGTACGCAGTTCACGCGCGAGAGCATCATCGACGACTACCGCGTGGCGTACCGCAGCCGGCAGGCGAGCCTCATCGGCCGCAAGGAAGTCCTCACCGGCAAGGCCAAGTTCGGCATCTTCGGCGACGGCAAGGAAGTAGCCCAGCTCGCCATGGCCCGCGCGTTCCGCAAGGGCGACTTTCGCTCCGGCTACTACCGCGATCAGACGTTCATGCTCGCCGCCGGCGCGGCGACGCTCGACGAATTCTTCGCCCAGCTCTACGCCGACGCCGACGTGACGCACGATCCGTGGTCGGGCGGCCGCTCGATGAATGCGCACTTCGCCACGCGCCTGCTCAATCCCGACGGCACGTGGAAAGAGCTCAGCGCGATGAACAACTCCTCCGCCGACGTCTCGCCGACCGGCTCGCAGATGCCGCGCCTCGTCGGCCTCGCGTGGGCCTCGCGGCTCTATCGCGACGTGCCGGAGCTGAAGGAGGCCGCGCAGTTCTCGCGCAACGGCGACGAGATCGCCTGGGGCACGATCGGCAACGCGAGCTGTGCCGAGGGAATGTTCTGGGAATCGATCAACGCGGCGGGAGTGCTCACCGTGCCGATGGTCGTCTCGATCTGGGACGACGGCTACGGCATCTCAGTCCCGAACGATTTCCAGATCACGAAGGGCAATCTCTCCGAGCTGCTCAAAGGCTTCCAGCGCGAGCCGCGGCAGAAGGCGGGCTACGACATCTACACCGTCAAAGCGTGGGACTATCCGGCGCTTTGCGAGACTTACCTCGCAGCCGCGTCGATCGTCCGGATGGAGCACGTGCCGGCGATCATTCACTGCATCGAGGTCACGCAGCCGCAGGGGCACTCCACCTCCGGCTCGCACGAGCGCTACAAGTCGAAGGAGCGCCTGGAGTGGGAGATCGAGTTCGATTGCATTCGGAAAATGCGCGACTGGATGATCGGGCAGGGGATCGCCAGCAGCGAGGAGCTCGATCAGCTCGAGCGTGAAGACCTGCAGGCGGTGCGCGATGCGCAGCGCCGCGCGTGGGACGCCTACCGCGCGCCCATCGACGCCGACGTGAAAACGGCCCTCGGCTTCATCGATCCCTCATCGCCGATGCACGGCGAGCTGCAGCGGACGCAGGCGCCGTTCCGCCGCGATGCAATGCGCGCGCTGACGCAGGCGCTGATCCAGGGGAAGGCGAGCCCCGAAGCGGGCGAGTGGCTGCGCGAGCAACAGAAGGAAGGCGATCGCCGCTACGACGAGCATCTCTACAGCGAGGGCGCCGAGGCGGCGATGAAAGTCGCCGAAGTGCCGGCGGAGTTCGGCGATGACTCGCCGGTCCTCAACGGCTTCGAGATCATCAACAACTGCTTCGATCACGCCCTCGCGCGCGATCCGCGGATCATCATCTTCGGCGAGGACGTCGGGAAGCTCGGCGACGTCAATCAGGGATGCGCCGGACTGCAGGACAAATACGGCCTGCTGCGCGTGAGCGACACCGGCATCCGCGAGACGACGATCATCGGCCAGGCGATCGGCGCCGCGCTGCGCGGTCTGCGGCCGATCGCGGAGATCCAATACCTCGATTACGTGCTCTACGCGCTGCAGATCATGTCGGACGATCTCGCCACGGTGCGCTGGCGCTCGGCGGGCGGGCAGAAGTGCCCCGTGATCATCCGCACGCGCGGCCATCGCCTCGAGGGGATCTGGCACTCCGGCTCAGCGATGGCGGGGATCCTCAATCTCGTGCGCGGCATGTACTTCTGCGTCCCGCGCAACATGACGCAGGCGGCCGGCTTCTACAACACGCTGCTGCAGGGCGACGACCCGGCGATCGTGGTCGAAGTGCTGAACGGCTATCGGACGAAAGAAAAGCTTCCGTCGAACATCGACCGCTACACGCTCCCCCTCGGCGTCCCCGAGGTCGTGCGTGAGGGGAAGGATGTGACGCTCGTGTCGTACGGCGCGACGCTCCGCATCGTCGCCGAGGCCGCGGAGCTGCTGGCGACCGTCGGCATCGACGCGGAGATCATCGACGTGCAGACGCTGCTCCCGTTCGATCTGCGCGGCGTGATCGTCGAGTCGCTGAAGAAGACCAGCCGCGTCGCGTTCATCGACGAGGACGTCCCCGGCGGCGCGACCGCCTACATGCTCCAGCAGGTCCTCGAGCGCGACCACGGCTACGACTGGCTCGACTCCGAGCCGCTGACCATCGCGGCGAAGGACCACCGCCCGTCGTACGGATCGGACGGCGACTACTGGTCGAAGCCGAACCGGGAGTCGATTTTCGCGGCGGTGTATGGGCTGATGAGGGAGAGTAATCCGGGGAAGTGGGGAGAGCTGCTGTAGGGCGCTTGGGCTCGCGGGTACGCGGGCCCGCCGGTCCCTCGCGCCCGCGAACCCGCGCACCCTGTATTTTTCCGGGCCCCCAACACGACTCATCCCCAGGAGTACCTGAGATGAGATCAAGCCGCCGCACCTTCCTCCGCTACAGTTCGACCGCCGCTGCCGGGTTCGCCATCGCAGCGATGTCGCAATCGAGCCTCTTCGGCTCGACAAGAGTGAGAGTGCCCTTTTTGTCGCCCCTTTTGTCGGTCGGTTATGCCGTGACGCTGCCGGCAACCTCGGGCCGCCTGATCAATGCGAGCAGCATTCTCACGCCCGATCCGTCGTTCCTCAGCCGCGACGTGCGCCTCTCGATCCACGGCGGAGCCCGGGCCGATCAGTATCTGAAGACCCCGGGCGGCATGGCGATCGATCCTGTCGGCCCGACCGGCGACAGCGTCTGTTTCTGGACGGGACAGCGATACGGCACGACAGTCCGCGGGAAACTGGTCCTCCCGGTTTCATTGACCGGCGGCCTCTCGTTCTCCGTGAAGAACCTGACGGAGAAAACGGAATCGATCCTCTCCCTCGGCCTCCTCTCGAACAGCGATCCGAAGCTGCAGGGTGGCGTCTACGTCATCGCCTTGCGCGAGAGTGCGTCCGACGTCGCTCCGAACTGGAGCAACCTCGAGCTCGTGCGCCACGGCAACCTCTATGTCATCCCGGACGCGCCGTTCAGCTACGCCATCCTCTCCCTCGACTACGCGAACTGACGTGCTACATTCGTCCATCGAGATGGACGAACCGCTTTATCGAAATCTGATCTCCGTCTGCGTGATGCTGCTGGCCGCCGGCGCCGTCCTACTCGTCCGGCGGAAGGTCGATCCCGCGAAGCTGCGCGAGAACAACGAGTTCACCGGCTTCACCTGGACCTTCGTCGGACTCGTCTACGGCGTCTACCTCGCGTTCATGGTGATCGTCGTCTGGGAGAACTTCGACCACGCCGACACCACCGCGACGAGCGAGGCGACCCATCTCTCCTCGCTCTGGCGCGACGCGCAGATGATCCCCGGCGGCGACCGCCTGCAGAAGCAGCTCGTGCTCTACGCGCGCTCCGTCGTGGCCGACGACTGGCCGGCGATGGCGCGCGGGGAGTTGGGCAGCGCCCAGACGAATGTCATCTACGAGGATCTCTGGCGCACGTTCTATTCGCTCCGCCCCGAAGGAGATCCGGTGCACCAGGCGTTCTATCAGGAAGCATTGCGCCACCTGAACGACCTCGGGATGGAGCGGCGCATGCGGCTGCTCTCCGGCAGCGCCGATCTGCCGCTCCCGATGTGGCTCCTGCTCATCGCCGGCGGCATCGGCATGGTCGGCTTCGCCCTGGCCATCGGAACGCCGCACCGCCGGCTGCAGATCATGCTGACGGTGTTCGTCGCCGGCTTCCTCTCGTATTCGATCCTCATGGTCCATGCGCTGGAGGAGCCGTTCAGCGGCGACATCCACGTCAAGCCCGACGCATTCCAGAGCGTCATCGACACGTTCGAGCACCGCGCCGCGCCGTCACAACTGCCGCTCAAATAGCGGCAGCAGCAGCCGCAGCGCCCACGCGCGCAACCGCGCTACGCGCGGCACACGCGCCTTCCGCCCGTGGCCGACGATCCAGGCGTTCTGCACATGCTCGTCGATCGACGCGAGCAGCACCTGCGCCGCCTGTTCGTCCTCCGCGATGCACATCGCCTCGGCGTTGAGGTTCTGCGATCGCGGATCGACGTTGTACGAGCCGACCAGCACCGTTCGCCCGTCGATGACCATCGACTTCGCGTGCAGCATGTTCGGGCCCTTGTACTCGCGCACGTCGATGCCCGCGCGGATCAACCGCCGCCGGTATTTCACGTAGCCGACGTAGGGGAGGAGCCCGTCGCCCGAGCGAAAGGAGTTCGTCAGGATCTGCACGCGGACCCCTTCGCCGATCTTCTTCTTCAACAGCTCGATCAGCCCCGGCGGCGGGATGAGATACGGCGACTCGATGACGATCGACGTCCGCGCCTCTTCGATCATGTCGGCCAGCCGCACCGCGAGGCGCGGTCCGCCATCAGCGGTCAGCGGATCGTGGACGAAGTGCACCTCGGCGATGTCTTTCCGTTCCACTGACCAGTCGCGCCCCGTATGGAACGTCACGAGTCCCGTCGCCTCGAGCGCGCACGCCGCCTCGTCGAGCACGCGCGCCGCTTTCTGTTTCTCTTCCGCGGAAACGCTCACATGCAGCGCCATCACGTCGTGGCTCTTCCACAGTTCATCGAAATGCCGGTCGGCCTCCGCCGCCGACGGTCCTTCGACATACACGTCGCGATCGACGTAGTTTTTCTTCGCCAGTCCGAAGTACGACTCGGCGAGATTGCGTCCGCCGGTGATGTACCGCTCGCCGTCGACCACGACCACCTTCTCGTGCATCCGCCGGAACAGCCAGCTCGGATGCCGCAGCGTCAGCGGGTGATAGACGCGCACCTGCACCCCTTCGTCGCTGAGATGCGCCAGCACCGCTTTCGGGATGTGCTGAAAGTTCGCGTCGACGACCATCCGCACGTTTCCCACACCGCGCCGCCGCGCGTCGCGCATCATCGAGAGCGCGGCCATCGTGATGCGGTCGTTGCGCGCCAGGAAGTAGAGAGCGTCGATCTCCTTCGTCGCCTGCTGGATGATGTCGATGCGCGCCTGTGCGGCATCACGCGGGTCGTCGAGCACGCGGAAGACGTCCGCATGCAGGGGTAGGCAAAGCAGTAGCGCGGCCAGTAGCGTGCGCATTCGCGGCATCAAACTCGGCTATTTCACACGCTGGGCCAGTTGGGCGGGATTGGTTTCCACGTGTTATTTGTTACCATCTCGTCCAACAAGTGATTAACAAACTCGTCCTTACCCTCACGGTCGCGCTTGTTGTCGTGCCGAACGCATCGGCAACGACGCCCGGCACCTCCATGCTCAGGCCGCTCCTGAAGCAGGCGCCGGGACTTCGTGCAAACGTGCTCAGCCTCGCGCTCACCGCGCTCAACAACGCGGAGTCGCGCGGCCTCGTGAGACGCGACGACCGCCTCACCGTCATCGACTACTCGCTCCCCTCGACGCAGCCGCGACTTTTCGTCTTCGATCTCGCGTCGAAACGCCTTCTCTTCCGCGAGCTCGTCGCGCATGGCCGCAACAGCGGCGACAATCGCACGAGCTTCTTCTCCAATAGTCCCGGCAGTCTCGCCACGAGCCTCGGGCTTTACGTGACCGAAGACACGTACGTCGGCAGCAACGGATATTCGCTGCGGCTGCGCGGACTCGAGGCCGGCTTCAACGACATGGCGTGGGACCGCGCCATCGTGATGCACGGCGCCGCCTACGTCAGCAAGACCGCCATCCGCGCCCTCGGCCGCCTCGGCCGGAGCTGGGGTTGCCCCGCGGTGCGCAAGGAAGTCGCGCAGAAGATCATCGACACCATCCGCGGCGGCAGCGCGGTCTTCGCCTACTACCCCGAGAAGAGCTGGCTCGACTCGTCGCCCTTCCTGCACTAAACGTAGCGGTTGTAACGCCCATCCCGCACGAACCCGAACAACGTGACGTTCATCTCCCGCGCGAGCTCCACCGCGAGCGACGTCGGCGCGCCGACCGCGACGATCACCGGAATCCGCGCCACGGCCGCCTTCTGCACCAGCTCGAATCCCGCGCGTCCGCTCAGCACGAGCACATCGACGGATTGATTCAGCGTCGCGCCGATCACCTTGTCGACCGCGTTGTGACGCCCGACGTCTTCGCGCACCGCGATGACGCCTCCCGACGCGGTGAACGCGCCCGCCGCGTGAATGCCGCCCGTCGCGTCGAACGTGCGCTGATGCGCGCGCAACGCCTCGGGCAACTGCACGATCACCCGCGGATCGATCTCGATCTTCGCCACCGGCGACGTGCTCACGCGCAACGCGTCGATCGACGTCTTGCCGCACACGCCGCACGAAGACGTGGAGTAGAAGTGCCGCTGCAGCCGCTGCCAGTCGATCTGCACCCCGTCCGCGAGCGCGACGCGCACCACGTTCGGCGATCCCCAGTGCCGCACGTCGTGGATGTCTTCCGCGCGCTTGACCACGGATTCGGTGATGACGAAGCCGAGGGCGAGCTCGATGTCGTCGCCGGGAGTGCGGAGCGTGACGGAGAGCGCGCGATCGCCGACGCGGATCTCGAGCGGTTCTTCGATGACGACGGAGTCGCTTTGAGCGGACGAGACGTCCGCTCCCCTCGTGATCTCGACGCGAACGCTTTGTTCCATCGTCGCGATTCTAGTCTTCGCGCAACGACTTCCACTCCAGACCGAACCGCGCCAGGTACTTCCGCAGCCGGTCCGCGTCGTTCGCGCTCGTCTTCTGCTGCCGCGACGCGTTGAACAGCAGCCGCCCGGCATCGGACAGCGATCGCGTCCGCCGCGCGATCCCGATCACATGCTCGAGCTGCACGCGATCGAACATGTCGAGCGCGGCGAGCCGCTCCTCGCCGAGGTAACGAACCAGCGTGTCGTGCGCGTTGTGCGGATGCCACTCCCCGCGCAGGCGCGCGATCTCCTCGTCCACCACCTCGGTCGTGATGCGTCCGCCGCGTGAGAGCGTCGCCATGCGCACGACCGCGCCGTTGAGGTCGCGGAAGTTGCCGGCCCACGTCGCCTCGGGCGACGTCGCGAATCGCAGGAACCGCTCACGTGCCTCGCGATTGAAGCGGACGTTCGCGCCGTTCTTCCGCGCGAACTGCTCCAGCTCGAAGTCGAGATTCGGCTCGAGATCTTCGACGCGATCGCGCAGTCCGGGGAGCACGAACGTCCAGAGGTTGATACGCGCCAGGAGGTCGTCGCGGAAGCGGCGCTCGCGGACCATCGTGCCGAGGTCGCGGTTCGTGCCGGCGATCAACATGAAATCGCTCTTCACCTCGCGATCGCTGCCGAGCGGGAGGAAGACTTTCTCTTCCAGCGCGCGGAGCAGCATCGCCTGCTCGTCGAGACCGAGCTCGCCGATCTCGTCGAGGAACAGCACGCCGCGATTCGCCGCGCGCAGCAGGCCGGGACGATCGCGCAGCGCGCCGGTGAACGAGCCCTTCACATGGCCGAACAGCGTCGACATCGCTCCTTCGCCGCGGATCGTCGCGCAGTTCACCTCGACGAACTCGCCCTCGACCTGATGACGCGAGCGCTTCAGCTCGAAGATGCGGCGCGCGAGGCGCGATTTTCCGGCGCCGGTCGGCCCCATCAGCAGCAGCGGCTCGCGCGAATGGATCGCCACCTGCTCGATCCGGTCGATGAGGCGGTTGAACTCCGCGTTGCGCGTCGCGATCCCCGACTTCAGAAACGACGCCGCCTCTTTCTGTTCCTCGCGGAAGCGCGAGGCGATGGCGTCGTACTTCGAGAGGTCGAGGTCGACGATCTGCACTTCGCCCTGCACGTAGCGCGTGTCGCGGCCGGGGGAGGTCTGCACCAGTCGTCCCGGCAGGCGGCGCGATTCGGTCAGCAGAAAGAGACAGATCTGCGCGACATGCGTGCCGGTCGTGATGTGGATCAGGTACTCCTCGTTCTCGAGGTCGAACGGATACGTCCGCGCGAACTCGTGCAGCGTCGCGTAAACCTGCCCGAAGTCCCACGGATCAGGAACGTCGGCGGAACGCAGCACGACCTTCGTCTCCGGCGAGACCGCCGCAATATCCGCCGCCACCGCCTCGGCCAGCCCCCGCGCATTCGGCGGATAAAGCAGCTCGAAGCGCGAGACCAACAGATCTTCCTGCTGACAGAGCGAAACGGAGGGGCGCCACTTCTCCCAGCGCGCACCGGCCTTTGCCGGACCGTCGAGCGTAGTGCCTAGCAATCCGATCGCAACTGTTTTCATCTAAATCATTATCGCATCAGATAAGAATTTGGCTTCGCCAAGCGGTTGAGCGGTTGAGCTTTTGAGCGGTTAAGCTAAACAGCTCAATAGCTTAACCGCTCAACAGCTCGCCTGGCACTTCGTTCGCCATTAGCAGGAACCATCATGGCGAACAAAAACCTATTCAATCCGAAGACGCGGAACGAAGCCGGCGGGAACGCCTACGCGATGGCGCCGAAGCAGGCGCTCGCACAGTACGCGGCGACCGGGTGCCTGAACGGGACGTTCTACGCGACGGCCAACGAGCAGCTCGCGAACGTGCTTGCGCTATGCGAGCGGATCGAGCCGGCCTTCATCGCCCGCACCGCGGTTTACTGCCGTCGGCGCGGGTTCATGAAGGACATGCCGGCGCTGCTCTGCGCCGTCCTGGCGAAGAAGGACGTCGCCCTGCTGCAGTCGATCTTTCCGCGCGTGATCGACAACGGGAAGATGCTGCGCAACTTCGTGCAGATTGTCCGCTCGGGAGCGATCGGACGGAAGTCGCTCGGAACGGCGCCGAAGCGGATGGTCCGCAAGTGGATCGAGGAGGCGTGCGATACGGTGCTGCTCCGTGCTTCGGTCGGAAAGTCGCCGTCGCTCGCCGACGTGATCCGCCTCGCGCATCCGAAGCCGGCCGATGCGGAGCAGGAGGCGTTCTTCGCCTGGATCATCGGGCGCGCGCACGACCAGGCGAAGCTGCCGTCGATCGTCCGCGAGCTCGAGGCGTTCCGTCGCGGCGAGTCGCTCGACGTTCCGGACGTGCCGTTCGAGATGCTGACGTCGCTGCCGCTGTCGCGCGGCGACTGGAAGGAGATCGCGAGGAGCGCGCCGTGGCAAATGACGCGGATGAACCTCAACACGTTCGCGCGGCACGGGGTGTTCGAGGACGAGGAGGTGACGTTGAAGGTTGCCATGCGGCTCGCCGATGCGGCGCAGATCCGGAAGTCGCGGGTCTTCCCGTACCAGCTTCTCGCCGCGTACCTGAACACGGGATACGAGGTGCCGGAGATCGTCCGCGACGCGCTGCAGGATGCACTGGAAGTGGCGACGGAGAACGTGCCGGCGATCGACGGAAAGGTCTTCATCTGCCCCGACGTCTCGGGGTCGATGGCCTCGCCGGTGACGGGAGCGCAGAAAGGTTCGACGACCTCGGTGCGCTGCGTCGACGTCGCGGCGCTGGTGACGGCGTCGATCGTCCGGAAGAACAGCGCGGCCGAGGTGCTGCCCTTCTCGACGCAGGTCGACGACGTGCAACTGAACCGGCGCGATAGCGTGATGACGAACGCCACGAAACTTGGGGCGATCTGTGGAGGTGGAACGCGATGCAGTGCGCCGCTCGCGCAGCTCAACGCGCGGGAGGCGAAGGGCGACCTCGTGATCTTCGTGTCGGACAACGAGTCGTGGGCCGATCCGCAGAACGGGCGCGGAACGAAGATGATGAGGGAGTGGGAAGTGTTCCGCGCGCGGAACCCGAAGGCGCGGCTGGTCTGCATCGACGTCCAGCCGTACGCGACGACCCAGGTGGAGGAGCGGAAAGACGTGCTGAACGTCGGAGGCTTCAGCGACTCGGTCTTCGAGCTCGTGAGCGAGTTCGCGGCGGGCCGCCTCGGCGACGAGCACTGGATCGAGATGATTGAAAACACGTGAAACGATTGAGAGGCCGAATGCACGCCGGGACTACATTCCTGAAACGAATAAAACGTCTCGACAGGAAGTCTTTGTCGGCCTTACTGCTACGGAGATAAAAAACATGGCCAACGACAACACCTACGAAGTCTTCGCCCCCGCGCACGGCGCGCCGATCAAGGCCTGGACGCGCGGCGTCCCGGTCGAGGACGCGGCGAAGAAGCAGCTCATGAACATCGCCGCGCTGCCGTTCATCTACCGCTGGATCGCGGTGATGCCCGACGTCCACCTCGGCAAGGGCGCGACGGTCGGGAGCGTCATCCCGACGCAGAAGGCGATCATTCCGGCGGCGGTCGGCGTCGACATCGGTTGCGGGATGATGGCGGTCCGCACCTCGCTCAACGCGCGCGATCTGCCGGATGACCTCCATCCGCTCCGCAACGCGATCGAGCAGGCGGTTCCTCACGGACGCACCGACAACGGCGGGAAGAACGATCGCGGCGCGTGGCGGAATCCTCCGCCGCGGCAGCTCGACGTCTGGTCGCAGCTCGAGCCGAAGTACGCCGAGATCGTGACGAAGCATCCGCGCCTCGGGCGCGGGAACGACATCAACCATCTCGGGACGCTCGGCACCGGCAACCACTTCATCGAGATCTGCCTCGACGAGTCGGAGAACGTCTGGGTCGTTCTGCACAGCGGGTCGCGCGGCGTCGGCAACCGCATCGGCCAGTTCTTCATCGAGCTGGCGAAGCAGGACATGCGGAAGTGGATGATCAACCTCCCGGACCAGGACCTCGCGTACCTGCCCGAGGGGACCGAGCACTTCAACGACTACGTGAAGGCCGTGAGCTGGGCGCAGAAGTACGCGATGACGAATCGCGAGCTGATGATGGCGGCGATCATCGACGCGCTGCGCGCGCCGGAGCTGCTGCCGCCGTTCGAGGCGAACGCGGAAGTGGTGAACTGTCACCACAACTACGTCGCGGTCGAGGAGCACTACGGCGAGCGCGTCTTCGTCACGCGGAAGGGCGCGGTGCGCGCGGGCAAGGACGACCTCGGGATCATCCCGGGGAGCATGGGCGCGAAGTCGTTCATCGTGCGCGGGAAGGGGAACCCGGAGAGCTTCGAGAGCTGCAGCCACGGCGCGGGACGCGCGATGTCGCGCGCCGAGGCGAAGCGGAGGTTCACGGTGGAGGACCATGCGCGCGCGACCGAGGGGATCGAGTGCCGCAAGGACGAGGACGTGATCGACGAGACGCCCGCGGCGTACAAGTCGATCGATGCGGTGATGCAGGCGCAGAGCGATCTCGTCGACGTCGTGCATACGCTGCGGCAGATCGTTTGTGTGAAGGGATGATCGTCATCGATGGAAGTCACGGGGAAGGGGGCGGGCAGGTCCTGCGGACCTCGCTCGCCCTCTCACTCATCACCGGCTCGCCGTTCCGGATCGACCACATCCGCGCGAAGCGGCGGTCGCCGGGATTGCTGCGCCAGCACCTCACCGCGGTCAACGCGGCGGCGGAGGTGGGCGGCGCATCGATGGACGGCGCGAACATCGGCTCGACGTCGCTGACCTTCGTGCCGCAGTCGATCCGCGCGGGTGCGTATGCATTCGCCATCGGCACCGCCGGCTCGACGATGCTCGTGCTGCAGACCATCCTCCTGCCGCTCACGCTCGCGGGCGACGAGTCGACGATCGAGATCGAAGGAGGGACGCACAATCCGGCGGCTCCGCCCTTCGACTTCCTGCAGCTCGCGTTTCTGCCGCTGCTGCGGCGGATGGGGGCGGCCGTCGACCTCGAGCTCGTGCGTCCCGGCTTCTATCCCGCGGGCGGCGGAAAGATCCGCGCGCGCATCGCGCCGGTGAAGCGGCTGGCGCGTCTCGAGCTCGAATCGCGCGGCGCGATCGTCAACCGCTGCGCGCGCGCCGTCGTCGCGAATCTCCCGTACGCCATCGCGCAGCGCGAGGTGCAGACCGTCGCGCAGGAGCTCGGGTGGGGCGAGGAGTGCCTGCAGGCGCACACGCTCAGCGGCTCGATCGGACCGGGCAACGCCGTCTCCGTGATCGTCGAGTCGGAGCACGTCACCGACGTCTTCACCGCCTTCGGCGAGCGCGGCGTCCCGGCCGAGCGCGTCGCGCAGAACGCGGCGGCGCAGGCGAAGCGCTACCTCGACAGCGACGCCGCGGTGGGCGAGCATCTCGCCGATCAACTGCTGCTGCCGCTGGCGGTGGGCGAGGGCGGCACCTTCACGACGACGCCGCTGACCGGACACTCGACGACGAACCTCGAGGTGATCCGCAAGTTCATCGACGTCGCGATCGAAGTTGACGGCAAGACCGTACGCGTTCGTTAATATCTGTTCATCCGATGTCACGCGAGTTCCGTTTGCCGCCTCCTCCGCGAAGCGTTCCGTTCTCGCTCGCGCTGGTGACCGCCGTCGGATCGATCATCCCGTGGCTTCTGCTCGCCTTTTCGTCGCTCTTCTTCTGGCTGTTCAGCACGCGCGCCGACCTGTCGTTCGCGACCTTCCGGCCGCCGTACGAAGAAGTGCAGGGGACGGTCCGCGCAATCAAATCGACCGGTGCTTCCGAGAACCGGCAGAAGATCGCCCGCGTCGACTACTCGTATCGCGTGGCAGGCGAGGAGCTTCAGGGAACTTCGTACACGCTCGGCACCGTGCCGGAGATCGGCGACCAGGTGACGGTCGAATATCTTCCCGGTGCTCCGAGGAAATCGCGCATCGCCGGCATGCGGCGCGACCTCTGGGGTCCATGGGTTCTGCTCGTCGCGCTCTTTCCCGCCGGCTGCCTGATCGCCGTCCTGGTCAACGTGCGAACGGGACTGCGTCGTTGCAACCTCCTCCGCCTCGGCATGGTGACGACCGGCAAGCTGACCGACAAACGGCGGACGAGCATGACCGTCAACAAGCAGCGGGTCTACGAGCTGATCTTCGAGTTCCAGTCGTACGACGGCCGCCCGTTCACCGCGTCGGCACGCTCGCACCGGACGGAGCGGCTGGAAGACGAGCACGAAGAGCCGCTGCTCTACGATCCGCTCGACCCTTCGCGCTCGGTCATGGTCGACAGCCTCCCGTCCCGCCCCGAGCTGGACGAAGCGGGCAACCTCCGCGCCCGGTCCGGCGCCTTCGTGTTGTTCGCGCTGCTGCTGCCGGGGCTCGTGGTGGCGATCAATCTGTTCTTGTTTGCGCTGCGGCTGCGCGGGAAGTAGGGGGAACGCTCACCGGACGATCGCCGACCCGTGCCAGTCGATCGTTCCGCTTTCAAGCCCGTTCGTCCGATCGAATGCGCGGATCTTGATGTGCTTCTCCGACGCCGCCAGCCCGAGGCGATGAGCGACGTCGCAGGCAGCCGTTTGCAGGAGGTAGGTGCTGTCGGGCGCGAACCAATCGGCGCGTCCGTTCTGCTCGTCTACATGACGGCGCGGGCGCTGATGCGCGTCGAGCGGTTGGAGCTCGTACGTCACGCCGGTGTCCGTTCCATCCGGCTGGACGAAGATGGCCATCCCTTCGATGACGCCTTTTTCGCTGACGCGCGCCGTCAGGAACAGGTACGTGTCATAGAGGGCAGCTCGATTCGCGTGCAGTACGCCGAGGACGCAGCGATCGATGTCGTCGCGCGTGCGGCAGGCGTCGAGGGCATCCGAGAGCGGGACGCGTTTGAATTCCACGCGGTCGACGATCGCGCCGGCGGTGCGTCTCGCGATCTCGTCCACTCGCTGCGACGCGATCATCCCGTCCGCCGCGGGTGTGATGATCTGACAGACGACGGTCGGTGCGGCCATGGCGGTGAACGCCAGCAGGAGTGTTGCGAGACCGAGCAGCCTATGGCACATGGGTCGCTCCTTTGCGGATCTCCTGAAGTGAGAATTGCTGAAGGAATGGTCGAGCGCCGACGGAGGTCACGATCGACAGCTTTTCGCCGTTCCAGAATGCCGTTCGTGAAGGCCGGCCGATCTGCCATCGCGCGGTCTTCGCGGCGCTGTGAAGTGTGACGATCGTGTAGGGAGTCGAATTGACGCGTTGCCGGACGGCCAGCACTTCACCGGACGCGAGCATCGCGACCGTCTGGATCGGGCCGAGCGTGCCGCGCGATGGCAGCCCGGCATTCAGGTCGACCGAGCCGAGAATCGTTCCGCTGCTTCCGATTTGCAATCGGTAGAGCGTCCCGTTGCGGCGGTCGACGAGCGCGTATCGGGAGGCGTCGACGCGGACCATCAGCAGGTCGGAGCTTCGCCTTCCGCTCGCGACGAGGTCATCGAAGAACTCTCCGGCGATCGCGCCGGTGCGCTTGTAGACCGTCACGGCGGATCGATGCGCGGCGAATCGAGTGACAGCGGCGATGTCGCCGTTGGCGGTAAATGCGACGTCTCCGACACCGACATTGCACGCTACAAATGACGACGGATGGAAGAGGCGGTCGGGACCTTTCTGCAGAACGACGATTCCGTTGCGGCCTTCGCGAGCCGGCGTCAGCCAGCCGATCGAAAGGGCGGCGGCCTGTTCGTCATCCGAGATCGCGGCGCCGTAGATCTGTCCGCCGCTTCCTGCGAGCAACTGGGGCTGCGGCACGAACGCGGACGCGCGCAACTGCCATTCGCGCCCGTCCTTTCCGATCATGAGCGCGCCGACCGCGGTCGGATCCTGCGGAAGACCGTCGAGATGGAAGAGGGCCACGAGCCGGCCTTTGGGCAACGGAATGACGCGAACGGCGTCGGTCAGCACGCGGCCGGAAAGCGTGTCATCCGTCAACACTCTCCCGGACGCAATCGGGGTCGCCAGGAAAACGGCAACCAGGGCGATCAACTGAAGCAGGTCGTCACCTCGGCGTAATTGCCGTAGTACTGCGTGCACTGCCCGAATCGATTGCACCACGTGCAGCAGGGATCGGTTCGCGTGTAGGTCGCGCAGTTGTGACCGTCCGCATAACCGGTGCAGCCGTCGTTCGGACATTCCGTCTGGCAGCGCGCACTCCAGATCGTTCTTACGCTATCGACGCCGATGTCGGGACAAATGGCGTTTATTGATGTGGCCGCCGCAAGTAACAAAAGAGTCATTATTACGACTTTCCGCATACGCATCCCTCCGTCAAATATACGAAGGGAGCGTCCGACTCACAAGTCAGGCAACGCGTACGCGCGGGCGCGAAGGTTGAAACGCGCACTGTCATGCGCGCCCGTGCCCACCTCCTCCCCGCCCTCCTCTCCCTCGCCATCCTCTCCGCCTGCGAGTCGGCGCGGTTGCCGGTCGAGGCGGGGATCGGGCCGACGCCGCAGCTTCCGCCGCCGGCGAAGTCGCTGATCCCGACTGTCGTCATCGCGCCGGCGAAGGGGTGGGCGGCGGGGCGGGCTCCCGCGGCGGCGGCGGGTTTTCGCGTAACCGCGTTTGCCACGGGGCTCGATCATCCGCGCTGGCTGCATGTGCTGCCGAACGGTGACGTCCTCGTCGCGGAGACGAACGCGCCGCCGCGCGAGGAGGAGCATGGCATCCGCGCCTGGTTCATGAAGATGTTCTTCAAACGCGCCGGCGGCTCGGTGCCGAGCGCGAATCGGATCACGCTGCTGCGCGATGCGGATGGCGACGGCGTGGCGGAGACGCGCAACGCGTTCCTCACCGGCCTCATGTCGCCGTTCGGGATGGCGCTCGTCGGCGACCAGCTCTACGTCGCCAACGCAGACGCCATCGTCCGGTTCAACTACAGCGACGGCGCGACGGCGATCAGCGCATCGCCGGTGAAAGTCGCCGATCTGCCGGGCGGTCCGATCAATCACCACTGGACCAAGAGCCTCATCGCCAGCGCCGACGGGTCGCGGCTCTACGCCGGCGTCGGCTCGAACAGCAACGTCGCGGAGAAGGGGATGGCGGTGGAGGCGAATCGCGCCGCCGTGCTCGAGGTCGATCGCGCCACCGGACGCACGCGCCTCTTCGCATCGGGACTGCGCAATCCGGTCGGCCTGGCGTGGCAGCCGGAGAGCGGCGCGCTGTGGGCCGTGGTCAACGAGCGCGACGAGCTGGGGAGCGATCTCGTCCCCGACTACCTGACCTCCGTCGCTGACGGCGCGTTCTACGGCTGGCCGTACAGCTACTACGGCCAGCACGTCGACACGCGCGTGCAGCCGCCGCGTCCCGACCTCGTCGCCACCGCGACCGTCCCCGACTACGCGCTCGGTTCCCACACCGGCTCCCTCGGTCTCGCGTTCTACGACGCCACGCTCTTCCCCGCGCGCTATCGCAACGGCGCGTTCGTCGGCCAGCACGGCTCGTGGAACCGCCGCCCGCGCAGCGGCTACAAAGTGATCTTCATCCCCTTCGCGAACGGCCGCCCCAGTGGACCTCCGGAGGACGTGCTGACCGGCTTCGTCAGCGATGAGGGCGAGGCGTACGGACGTCCCGTCGGAGTGACCGTCGACAAGCGCGGCGCGCTGCTCGTGGCCGACGACGTCGGCAACGCGGTCTGGCGCGTTGCGCCGTGACATAAACTCACGTCCATGCTCGCCGAGCTCCTCCTCCGATGGCCGCTCATCCGCCAGCTCCGCGACCGCTCCGACGGCACCGGCCCGGAGTCGATGACCGCGCGCACCATCGAGCTCGCGCCGAAGAACGAAGGGGCCAAAGTCGCGCGCTCGATCTGTCCGTACTGCGGCGTGGGATGTGGTCAACTTGTTTACCATCGCGACGGCAAGGTCGTCTCCATCGAGGGCGATCCGGAGTCGCCGATCTCGCGCGGACATCTCTGTCCCAAGGGCTCCGCGAGCTACGAGCTGGTCACGCATCCGGGGCGGGCGAAGACGGTCCGCTACCGCGCGCCGCATTCGCGTGACTGGATCGATCTGCCGCTCGAGCAGGCGCTCGACATGGTCGCGGCGCGGGTGTGGGAGACGCGCGAGCGGACGTTCGACGAAACCGCGAAGCACACCACCGGCATGGCGCACCTCGGCGGCGCCACGCTCGACAACGAAGAAAACTACCTGATCAAAAAACTCTTCACCGGAGGTCTGGGCATGGTTTGCGTCAGCAACCAGGCCCGGATATGACACAGCTCCACGGTGCCCGGTCTGGGCACCTCGTTCGGACGCGGCGGCGCCACCACCGCGCAACAAGACCTCGCCAATGCCGACGTCATCCTCATCATGGGCTCGTCCATGGCGGAGAACCATCCGGTCGGGTTCCAGTGGGTGATCGAAGCGCGTGAAAAAAACGGCGCGACGATCATTCACGTCGACCCGCGCTTCAACCGCACCTCGGCCATGGCCGACGTCTGGCTCCCGCTCCGCGCCGGCAGCGACATCGTCTTCCTCGGCGCGCTGATCAACTACGTCCTCGTCAACGAGCGCGACTTCCGCGAGTACGTCGTCCACTACACCAACGCCGCGACGATCCTCCGCGACGACTTCAAAGACACCGAGGACCTCGGCGGTCTGTTCAGCGGCTGGGATGGGAAGAAGTACGACCCCGAGTCGTGGCTCTATGCAACTGAGGGCCGCGACGAAACGCTCCAGCATCCGCGCTGCGTCTTCCAGGTCCTCAAGCGCCACTTCGCGCGCTACACGCCGGAGCTCGTCGAGCGCGCGTGCGGCATCCCGAAAGACGATTTCCTCCGCGTCGCCGATATCTTCACCAGCGCCTCGGGGCGCGAGAAGACGGCCGCGATCTGCTACGCCGTCGGCTGGACGCAACACTCCAGCGGCGTGCAGACCATCCGCTGCGCGGCGATCCTGCAGTTGCTGCTCGGCAACATCGGACGTCCCGGCGGCGGCATCCTCGCGCTGCGCGGACATGCCTCGATCCAGGGCTCGACCGACATCCCGACGCTCTTCGACATCCTCCCCGGCTATCTCCCGATGCCGACGTCGGAGGAGCAAGACCTCGCCGCGTACATCAAAAAGCACAAGTCGGCGAAGGGGTGGTGGTTCAACCTCGACAAGTACATCGTCTCGCTGCTGAAGGCGTACTACGGCGACGCCGCGACGAAAGAAAACGCCTTCGGCTTCGACTGGCTGCCGCGCCTCACCGGCGACCACTCGCACTTCGCCTACTGGATGGACATGAAGGACGGAAAGCTCGAAGGGCTTTTCGTGATGGGCCAGAACCCCGCGGTCGGCGCGCCGAACGCGAAGCTGGAACGGCAGGCGCTCGCGCGCTTGAAGTGGATGGTCGTGCGCGACATGGTCGAAGTCGAGACCGCGACGTTCTGGCGCGATGAATTCGATCCCGCGGATGTCGCGACGGAAGTCTTCTTCTTTCCCGCCGCATCGCACGTCGAAAAGTCGGGGACCTTCACGAACACGCAGCGCCTGCTGCAGTGGCGCGAGCAGGCAGTCGAGCCGGAGCGCGACTGTCGCAGCGAGACCTGGTTCATGGTGCAGCTCGGACGGCGGCTCAAGGCGATGGCCGCCGATCGCGCGCGCGACGCGGGTCTACGGGCGCTGACCTGGGAGTATGCAGACGACGACAACGACGGCGTGCTGCGCGAGATCAATGGCAACGTGAAGAATTTCTCGGAGCTGAAAGCCGACGGCTCGACGAGCTCCGGCTGCTGGATCTACTCCGGCGTGTACGACGGCGAGAACAAAGCGAACAAGCGCGATCCGCATGGGCGCTACGGTCACGGCTGGGGCTACGCGTGGCCGCTGGACCGGCGCATCCTCTACAACCGCGCCTCCGCCGCGCCCGACGGCACGCCGTGGAGCGAGCGGAAGAAACTGGTCTGGTGGGACGACGCGAAAGGGGAGTGGGGCGGCGACGACGTCCCCGACTTCACGAAGAAGAAGCGTCCCGATTATCCGGGTGGCGAGGACAAGGACGGCGACGAAGCGCTGTCCGGCGACGCGCCGTTCATCATGCACGGCGACGGCATGGGCTGGATCTGGGTTCCGACGGGCTTGAAAGACGGTCCGCTTCCCGCGCACTACGAGCCGATGGAGTCGAACCTGGGCAACGACCTCTATCCCGATCAGCCGAAGAATCCGGCGGTCAACTGGATGCGCCGTCCCGACAACGAGTACGCCGACTCGCCCGACGCGCGCTTCCCGTACATCCTCACGACCTACCGCCTGACGGAGCACCATACGGCCGGAGGGATGAGTCGCACGCTCTCCCACCTTGCGGAGCTGCAGCCGGCGCTCTTTGCGGAAATCTCGCCGGAGCTCGCCCGGGAGATCGGCGTCGCGAACGGCGAGTGGGTCACCGTCTCCACGGCGCGTGCGTCGATCCAGGCGCGCGCGCTCGTCACCGCGCGCATGCCGTCGCTCGACGTGCAGGGAAAGCGCGTGCATCAGGTCGGCATGCCGTACCACTTCGGCTCGAACGGGCTCGTCACGGGGGACGTCGTCAATGATCTGCTCGCCATGTCCGAGGAGCCGAATGTAAAGATTTTCGAATCAAAAGCGCTCACGTGTTGCGTGCGGAAGAGCGACAACCAGCCGGGACGTTCCGTACAAATAACGTGACCCGGTCCCTCGCTGCCCTCTTTCTTTCCCTCATTGCCCTTGCCGCGCCGGCCTCGACCATTCCGGTTGCGCCGCGCGACCTCACCACCGATATCTTTACCGGACACGGCCGTCCGGTCGTTTCACTCGCCACCAACGGCAACACCTTCCTCCTCGCCTGGGAAGACCGCGTCTTCCCGATCTACGACTCGACCTCGCACATCTACGTCCGCACCTTCGACGCGAACGGTCAGCAGGAGCAGCCGCTGCCGGTTGCGATCAACGCCACGATCTCGCCCGCCGCGGTCTGGAGCGGCAGCGAGTGGGTGATCGGGTCGACCGGTTACGTGTCGCGCTTCGATTCCTTTCCCGTCGCGCGCCTCTACGCCACGCGGGTGAACGAGCATGCGACCGAATCGAGCGAGCGCATCGAGATCGCCGCGGAGAATCGCGGAGCCGGCGGATCGGTCGGTGCGGTGTCGAACGGCAACGAGCTTTTCATCGGCAACTTCGGCAATGCCGTCGTGACCTCGCCCGATCTGCAGTCGCGCGTGAAACTCGCGCAGCCGTTGCGGCCGCTCGCGGCGGCGGGCGGCACGTTCCTGGCGCAGGGGAGCGGCAGCGCGGTCGTCCTCTCGCGCGACGGCGCGGTGCTGCAGAACATCGCCGCCAGCAACGCCGTCGCCGGCACGTCGGGCGGTAACCAGTACGCGATCGTCTACGCCACCGGCACGTCGGTCGAGGCGCTGATCGCAGGCACCGACGGCGCGATCACGAATCGCGCGACGCTGGAGACGAACATCAGCCCGTCGATCCCCGCGGTGATCCGCCGCGGCGACTCGTATCTCGCGGCGTGGGTGAGCGGCGGCCGCAATCTCTGCTTCGCCACCTTCAACGCGACGACGAAGAGCGCCGTGCAGTGCCACGAAACAGGGCTCGTGCAGTCGCTCGCGCTCGCCGACAACGGCAGCGGGACGCTCGTCGCCTGGTCGGTGACGTCGAATGCGTTCAACGAGACCGATCACCTCTTCACGTCGTTCGGTCCGTCGTCGGTGCTGCCGCAGCTCGCGCATCCGGCCGATGCGGCGACGATGCTTCGCCCGCAGGCGCAAGCCCGGCTCGCGCTCGATCGCAACGGCGTGACCGCGGTCTGGACCGACGGCCGCGTGCCGTACATCGGCGGACTCGATCGCGGCGCCTTGCAGGCGCGCGTGCCGCGTCCGGTGATGCTGCAAAACGAGCATCTGAACAACCTCCGCGTGTCGCGCTCGCGCAACGCGACCCTCGTCCTCTGGTCTGCGCTGCTGGCGAACAGCAAGTGGGAAGTGCGCGCGTCGATCATCCCGGACGACGGCTCGCCGCAGATCAACCTGACGCTCCCCGCGGCCATGACCGCGGAGGTCGCGTCGGACGGCGATCACTGGCTCGCGGTGTGGCAGAGCGAAGGGACCACGCCGCAGGTGCTGTCGACGATCATCACGTCGCAAGGCGTCGCCGTATCGCCTGATGGAACGCCGCTCGCGCCGTCCGCCAGCGGGCAGTACAACGTCGTCGTCGCCTCGCGCGGCAGCGATTACCTCGTGGCGTGGACCGAGAATGGTCCGTCGAGCGGCCTGCTGATGGCGATCGGAGTCTCGAGCGCCGGCACGCCGAGCGGCGGTGCGATGAATCTCGCCGGCGGACCGCTCGGCGAGGTGCGTATCGCCGCGAGCGGCCGGCTCTACCTGATCGTCGTCCAGGCCCCGAACCTCGGCTTCCCCGTCACCTCCATCGTGCCGGACATCCTCGTCGCCGGCGTTCCGGAGATGCCGGTCAGCGTGAAGCCGCGCGCCGATGGTTTCGCCGTCCTCCACGGCTCGCCGCTCCGCGCGACCTACGTCGACGCCCTCGGCAATCACTCCGACGCCGGCGTGCTGCCGTTCGATTCCTTCTACGCCTTCGACTTTCTCTATGACGGTCCCCGGCTCGTGCTCGCGCGCGTGGCGCCCGACGGCTGGAGCTCGCGGGTGCTGCTCGAGCTGTACGACCCGCGCGTGCGGGCGACAGGACGTCGATGAAACGACTCCTCCTGATCGCGATCGCGCTCGCCGCGATGAGCGCGGCCGCGTCGCCGATCGCGATCAGCCCGCGCTCGACGGCTCCCGACGCGACCTCGAACACGACGCGTCCGGCGGTTGCCGTCGCGTCGAACGGGCGGACGTTCATCGTGGCGTGGGAAGACGTCGCCGACGCGAGCAAAGTCTTCTACCGCACCTACGACGACCTCGGCGAAGCGAATCAGCCGGTACCGCTGCTCGCGGTGAGCGGCTCGTTTCCCGCCGTGGTGTGGAACGGCTCGGAGTGGGTGATCGCGGCGTCGCACAGCCTCGACATCCGCGCGTCGCGCGCCGCGGAGCATGGCGGCGCGAACGGCAGTGAGGTCGTCGTGTTGTCAGGCCGCACGCCGCCGCTGCTCGCCACCGGCATCGCCGCGAACGGCAGCGAGCTGATGATCGGCAACGGTGAGACGGTGCTCACCGCGCCCGACCTCAGCTCGCCCCGTCCGTTCCGCTTCCGCGTACGACCGCTGGCGGCGGCGGGCGGGACCTACCTCACGCTCGACGAGACGAATCACGTGGCGATCGTCACGCGCAGCGGGTTGATGCTCACCGACGTCGAAATCGATCCGCGGGCGGCGATCGCGGCGACGGCGAACGGCAGCGAGTACGCGTTGTTGATCGCGACACCCGACTCGGTCGAGTCGATGATGCTCGCCACCGACGGCACGCTGCGTGGCAGGCAGACGCTGCAGGTCAACGGCGCGGCGTCGCATCCAGCCGTCACGTTCAGCGGCGGCTCGTATCTCGCCGCCTGGGCACTGCCCAATCAGTTGTGCAGCGAGCGCTTCACCCTGACGTCGATCAGCGCGGTGCAATGCGAGGTGCGGCAGTCGACGCCGCGCGCGATCGCCCTCGCCTCGGGCAGCGCGAACGCGTTGCTCGCCTGGAGCGAGACGATCGCCGGGACGCATACCGATTCGGTGTTCACCCGTTTCTACGGCGAGGGGATCACTCGGCAGGACGCCGCCACGACCGTTACCGGCAAGCAGACCGCGCCGCGCATCGAGAAGACGGGCGACGGTTTCGGAGTGCGTTGGATCGAGTCGTCGCGGCTCATGTCCGCGACGCTCACCGCGCGCGGCAACGTGCTCTCGGTAGCGCAAACCGCGTCGGTTGGCAGCGTCGTGCAAACCGCCCGCGCGGCGGAAGGAACGCTCGCCGTCTGGTCGCAGGACGAGCACGTCATGGCGCAGTTCATCCGCGACGACGGCAGTTGGGACGAGCCGTTCATCGTCGGCGACGGAGCGGCTCCCGACGTCGCGAGCGACGGCGAGCAATGGCTCGTGGTCTGGGAGAAGAAGTCGCAGATCGCGTCGACGATCGTCACGCGCGACCGCACCGTCGTCGCGACCGGCGGCACGCTCCTCGCGCCCTCCGTCTCCGCGCAATCGCACCCCGCCGTCGCCTCGCGCGGCAGCGACTACCTCGTCGCCTGGACCGAGGCGCAGGCCGCGACGCAGTTGATGGCCGTCCATGTGAGCAGCGCCGGAAACGCCAACGGCAGCGCGCTCAACGTCGCGTCGGCGTCCGGCGCGATCCAGGTCGCGGTCAGCGGACAGACATATCTCATCGCCGCGGAGAACGTCGTATCGGCTGCTTCCGACATCCTCGTCGTCTCCGTCGCCCCGAACCAGCCCTGGCGCGTGCACGGCTACCCCAACGGCTTCGCCCTGCTCGAAGGCTCGCCCATCCGCACCCGCTTCATCGACCTGCACGGCAACGTCGAGCAGGGAGGAGTGCTCCCCCTCGACGCCAACTCCTTCGACTTCCTCTTCGACGGCACCCGCCTCGTGGTTGCCTACGAGCAGCCCGACGGCTACCTGAGCTCGGGCCTCTTTCTCGAAACCTACGCCCCCCGCCGCCGGGGGATGAGTTAAGTTAAGGGTCAGGGTCAGGTCTGGAAACTTAACTTAACGCTCCACCGGGCACCCGTTAAGTTAAGTTTCCAGACCTGACCCTGACCCTTAACTTAACTATGGCGATCACTGGGTTCCTCACTGATTCGACGCTCTGCATCGGATGCAAGGCGTGCGAGGTTGCGTGCAAGGAGTGGAACGAGGTCCCGTCCGACGGGTTCGTCTTCAGCGGGCTCTCCTACGACAACACGGTCGCGCTCGGGCACTCGACGTGGCGCCATGTGAAGTTCGTCGAGTGCGAGCCTGTCATCGGCCATGGCGGCAACAGCGGGGCGCAGGTGACGTGGGAGTTTTCGTCCGACGTCTGCAAGCACTGCGAGAACGCCGGCTGTCTCGAGGCGTGTCCGACCGGCTCGATCGTGCGTACTGAGTTCGGCGGCGTGTACGTGCAGCCGGATGTGTGCAACGGCTGCGGCTACTGCGTCGTCACCTGTCCGTTCGGCGTGATCGACCGGCGCCCCGACGACGGCCGCGCGTTCAAGTGCACGTTCTGCTACGACCGCCAGAAATTCGGCGAGCAGCCGGCGTGCGCGAAGGCGTGTCCCACCGGCTCGATCCTCTTCGGCGATCTCGAGGCGATGCAGGCCGCGGCCGATGCGCGCATCGCGAAACTGCACGGCGAGGGGATGACCGACGCGAAGCTCTACGACGCGCGCGACACGAGCGTCGGCGGCACGCACGCGATGTTCATCATCCGCGGAGACGAGCGCGCGTACAACCTTCCGCGCAACCCCGAGGTGCCGACCGTGCACCTGCGCGCGGCGTGGACATCGGCGGCGATCGCGGCGGGCGCGATCGCGCTCGGAACGCTGGTGGCCTTCGCGATCGGGGGACGGAAGTGAAAGTCCCGACCGCATCCTCCGAAGCGCAGCTCGAGCAACTGCGCCGCGAGGCGGAGCTCAACGGCCGCGTCGATCGTCCCGGCATCCGCCCCGCTGGATCGCCTTTCCCGCAGGCCACGTCCGAAAACGGCTACTACGGGTTGCCGCTGCTCAAGCCGCCGGTCTGGACGTGGGAAGTCCCGACGTACTTCTTCGTCGGCGGAATGGGCGGGGCGGCGGCGGTCATCGGCGCGATGGCGCGCATCAGCGGCGCCGATCCGAAGCTCGTGCGCGACGCGCGCTGGGCGGCGGCGGTCGCGGCGAACGTCTCCACGCCGCTCCTCATCGCCGACCTCGGGCGTCCCTCGCGTTTTCTCAACATGCTGCGGATCTTCAAGCCGCAATCGCCGATGTCGGTCGGCGCGTGGATCGTCGCGGCCTTCGGCGGCGCATCGACAGCAGCGATCATCTTCCCGCGCCGCCTCGCCGACCTCTTCGCCTTCACCTCCGCCGCGCTCGGCCTCGGCATGTCGACGTACACCGGCGTGCTCCTCGGCGCGACCGCGATCCCGGTCTGGTCGGAGCACAAGCGCCTGCTGCCGATCCACTTCGGCGCGTCCGCGGTCGCATCCGCGGCGTCGACGCTCGAGCTGATGGGGAACGACCAGAAAGCGCTGCACTACCTCGCGGTCGGCGCGGCTGCCGTGGAGATCTGTGTCACGGCCCCGAGCCATCCGCTCATCCGCCTCGGCGGCATCCTCTCCGGACCGGTGCCGCTCGCGCTGCGTCTCATCCGCGGACGCTCGTCGCGCGTGCGCCGAGCCGCCGCGCTCATCTCGCTCGCCGGCTCGCTCATCACCCGCTTCGCCTGGGTGGCGGCGGGGAAGGAAAACGCGCGCGCTTACACCGCCGCGACCGATCGCGTCGACGACATGCGATCGGGCAGCGAGAACAGGAACCCGATCCCGCAGGTCAGCAGCGAGAGATAAAGCGCGAGCCAGCGCTGCATCGCCGCCTTGAATGCCATCGCCTCGTGGCCCGTCGAGACGACGCGCACGTCGAAGATCGCGCCGCCGATCGTCTTCCCCCAGAGCAGCCACGTCCCGACGAAGTAGTGGAACGAGACGACGATGACGAATCCGCTCAGCGCCGCGATCGACGGCCAGTGATTCGGCTCGAGCAGCGGAAGGAGCGCGAGCACGAGCGCGGCGAAAAGAGATAAGTCGGTGAGGAGCGCGAGGAGCCGCTTGTACCAGGGAGCGCCGCGCTCGACTACGACAGCCACCGGCGCATCATCGATCTCCGGCACCGCCTCCAGCTCCACTTCATCGAAGCGCATTTTCGCCCTCCCTCCCGTTGCGGATAGCAGATAGCAGATAGCGAACTGCTTCTTTGCTATCCGCTATCTGCTATCCGCTATCTAAGCCGCAGTTCTCAACGGCAGATATTTTACGTAAATCCTGTACAGCAAGTCTTTCTGCTCCGACTGATACCGCACGGCGAGCTCGCGGCTGCGCTTCGCCAGGTCGTCGGTCGGATCGAGTTTCAGCACCTCGTCGAACTGTTTGACGGCGTCGGTGAGGTTCTCGTTCTGCAGCGCGACGGCGCCGAGGTTGAAGTGCGCGTCCTCGATGAGACGCTGGATGTTCTTGTTCTCCGGGTCGTCCTGCTGGAGCTGCTGCAGGTTGGCCAGCGCGTCGGCGTACTGATGCTCGTTGAACAGCGACTTCGCGCTGTCGAGCTTCGACACCTTCTGCGACGCGGCGTCGTAGAGCGTCTTCATTTCCGGCGTCAGCGCCTTCACGCGCATCGCCGCCTCGAACGCCTTCTTCGCGCCGTCGTAGTCGTGGCTGTCGTACAGCGTCTTGCCGTTCGCCAGACCTTCCTGATAGACCAGCGCGGCGGGGCGGCCCTCGATCATCTCCGACGCCTGCGCCTTCTTCTTCTGGATGTCGTTGATCATCAGCAGCGCCTTGTCGTGCTGCGGATCCTCCGGCTTGATGTCCTGCAGCATCAGGATCGCCTGGTCGTACTTCCCTTTGTTCGCCAGTCCCTGCGCGCGGCTGATGACCTGATCCGTCGACGTCGTGTCGATTGCCGGCTTCGAGAACTTCTGCCACGCGAACCAGCCGCCGCCGACCACGACGAGCACGCCGATGATCGTGGCGATGAGGCCGAGCGGCAGCGGCTTGCGCACCGGCGCCGGCTTCGCCTTCGAAATGCCGCCCGTCTTCTTGGCCGCACCTTTCTTCGCCGGCACGACGGCGGCTTCGTCCTCTTCGTCCGGATCGGGCGGGATCAGCAGCTCGCCCGATGACGGCGGCTCCTCGGCGAAGATGTCGAACTTCTCCGTGTCGGGCGGCGTGTACGACGACTCGTACGCGGCCGCGCCCCCCTCGGCGACCGTGTCGGAGAGCCGTTCCATGTAGTCCTGCGCCGTGATGTTGTTCGGCTCATTGCGCAGCACCTCGGCGAACTTTCCGCGCGCCGTCTCGCGATCGTTGCGGTCGAACGCCGCGATGCCGGCCGCGAGGATCGACTCGTTCTGCTGCTCGATCTCTTTCCGCTTCTGCTTCGCCCGCTCGATCCGCTCCGACGCCTGCTCGTTCGTGACGTCGATGAGGAAGATGCGCGACCAGAGATCGATCGCCTTCTGGTAATCGCTCGCTTCGAACGCGCGATCGCCGTCGGTCATGTACTGCTCGATCTTCTGCTGGTCCTCGGCGCTCGTCTCGAGCGACGCGGTGGCGAAATCGAAGTCGCCCGTGACCGGCGCTTTCGGCGCGGCGGCTCCGGCGTCGAAATTGAAGCCGCCGGCGGCGGGCGTGGGGGCGGGAGTCGGACTGTCGAACGAGAAGCCGGCGAACGGCGCGTCTGACGACGGGGAGTCGAATGAGAAGTCGTTCGACTTCGGCGGGGCGGGGGCGGGCGTGGGCGCGGGTGGCGGCGGTGCCGGTTTCGGTGCGGGCTGCGGCGGTGGCGGCTCGGGATCGAACGAGAAGCTCGATAGGCCGCCGTCGGCGGGCTGCGGTTTTTCTTCCTCGAACGTGAAGCCGAAGTCGGTCGCCTGCGCGGTGCCGCGTCCCGGGACGGACGGAGGCGGCGCGTCGACGACGAACGAGGTGCCGAAGTCGAAGCCGGACGCGGCAGGAGCGGCTGGCGCGGCCGGGGCGGGGGCGGGGGCGGCTCCGCTCCTCGCGTTGATCATCTGCGACATCTTCGAGATCGCCGGATGCTCGGAGTCGAGCGCGCGCGCCTTCTCCAGCGCGGTCTTCGCGCCGTGGAGGTCGCCGGAGGCGAGGCTCTTCTCGCACTTGGTGACGAACTGCTCGACGAACGGCGCGGCTTCGAGCTTGTCGCGCGCCTCGTCCGCGAGGATGCGGGCGGCGTCGTTCATCAGGTCGTTGGTCAGGATCTCGGTCGTGATCTGCACCACGCGCGGGAAGTCGCGCTGGGCCATCGCCGTGCGGGCCTCGCGCAGGGCGTCGTCATCGGAGTTGGGGAGGAGCGTATCGACGTCGATCGGCGCGTTCGGATTGCGCATCTTCTCGACCAGTTTCCGCGCCGGCTCGAACATCGGATCCATCTGCAGCATCAGATTGCAGCCCGACATCGCCTCGTCGGAACGGCCCTGTTTGTAAAGCGAAAGCGCCTGCTGAAATGTGCTGATGACACGGTCTTTGACCGCGTTCGACAGCGACGGATTGCCGAGGTAAGTAGGCATTAATGTCGATCTCCGATGAGCGGCGATTATAACAACCGCCTCCGCGTATACTGCGCGCCTGGAAAGGATTACTCGCATGGACTACATCGCCACGCAGGGCGCGCCGAAGGCGATCGGCCCATACTCCCAGGCCGTTCTCGCCAACGGGGTGCTCTACACCTCCGGACAGATCTCCCTCGACCCCGCGACCGGCGAGCTCGTGCCGGGCGACTTCGCCGCGCAGGCCAACCGCGTCTTCGACAACCTCGCCGCCGTGCTGAAGGAAGCCGGAAGCGGGTTCGACCGTGTGATGAAGGCGACGGTCTACGTGACCGACCTGGCCAACTTCCAGACCCTGAACACGATCTACGCCGAGCGCTTCGGCGATCACCGGCCGGCGCGGACGACCGTGCAGGTGCCGGCGTTGCCGAAGGGCTCGCTTCTTGAGATCGATCTGATTGCGTTGACTTAGATAGCAGATAGCGGATAGCAGATAGCAAAAGCCGAGACTTCGGTTCCCGTTGCTATCCGCTATCTGCTATCCGCTATCCGCATCTAGCTGGTTTCCCGTTTGCACTGCATCGAGGCGTGACCCGACGCCTCGCTCCCTTCCTCCTCTCCCTCGCGGTCGCCGCTCCGGCGATCGCCGGCACCTCACTCACGTACACGATGCCGAACGGGGACCAGCCGGTCTCATGGGCGGCGCAATCGTTTCCGCTGCATTACCAGATCGACCGGCGCGTGGCCTCGGTCATCCCGCAGCCGGCGACGGTGATCGAGCGTGCCTTCGCGGAGTGGGCGGAAGTGCCGGATACGAGCCTCAGCTTCGTGGACGACGGCGTCGTCGACAACGCCCGCGCTGGACGCGACGGCAAGAACTCGATCTCCGTGATCGACGACCTCTTCAAGAACCAGAACTACATCGCGTTGACGTCGAACTGGTGGGACGACTCCGGTCACATGACCGAGGCCGACATCCAGATCGACGCGACGGAAGTGAAGAACTACAACACGCAGCAGCTCGTGGCGCACGAGATCGGCCATCTCCTCGGGCTCGATCACTCCGCGGTGCTGTCGTCGGTCATGTTCCCGTACGTCAGCAACGGCCCGAACTCTCCGCTCGACAGCGATGAGCGGGTGGCGATCGCCACGATCTATCCGAAGCTCGATCCGACGCTCACCGCCGCGACGCTGATGGGACGCGTCACCGGCGACGACGGCGGCATCTTCGCCGCGCACGTGGTGGCGGTCGACGCGCACGGCTCGACGGTCGCGAGCGGCCTCACCAACGAAAGCGGCGACTTCGTCCTGCGCGGCGTGCCCCCCGGCGCGTATCGCATCTACGCCGAGCCGCTCGACGGGCCGGTGGAAGTGAGCAATCTCTCCGGCGTCTTCCGGACGGCGAAGCTCAAGGCCTTCCCGACGCAGTTCCTCCCCGGACCTCCGCTGCAGGTGGAGAGCGGGAAGGTGTACGGCAACCTCGTGCTGAACGCGAACGGCACGGCGCGCCTCAATCCGATCTGGATCGGCCTCTGCGCCGCGAACGGCGTCGACGCGACGCTCACCTCACGCGCGCTGAACGTACGCGCCGGCCAGACCCTGACCATCGCCGTCGCCGGTGAAGGCTTCATCGGCGGCCTGACGAAGTTCGAGGTCCTCAGCCCGAACTTCCACCGCATCTCCGACTTCCGCTACGCCGGCAACTACGTCGCCGCGACGTTCATCATCGACGCCGCCGCCCCCGCGGGCTCGGCGGTCATCCTGGTGAGCAACAGCGCGACGGAGGAGGCGACGCTGACTGGAGCGCTGCGCGTCGAAGGCTCGCAGAAGCTTCGCGTGGTACGCCGTTAGAACGTCGAAAATCCTGATTTATTGACCTCCCTCTCCGCATCGCGGTAGCATTCCATTCTTAGCTACAGCAATTTTTCAATCCTTCAATCCGAAGTCTCGCGCTGCGTGCCCGGCGGCGGCGACTGCCTGCTCGAGGAGTCTCTTCTTCGGGGCGCGCGCGAGGGGAGGGAAAGCCCATGAGCTTCGATGTGAGTGCACAGTCCGTTACGGCGACGGCAGCGCGTGTCGCCGCCCTCGTCACGGATCGCCGTTTGCGGGAGGCTCTCGACAGGAGCTTCTCCCGCGCGGAATCGTCGGTCGAGGAGATCCAGCGTTGCTTCGAATTTCTGCCGGCGAAACGCTGGTCCGACGATCTGTTCGCGGTCTTCCTGCAGTCGTGGAAGTCGACGCACCTGAAGATGCTCGCCATCTACGGGCTGTCGTGCCGTATCCAGCGCCTGGCGATGAGCAGTAAAGGCGAGGCCCGGGAGCAGCTCTGGATGGCCGCCGCGCGCAACGCCGAGACGAGCTACGAAGACCTCGGCCTCGATTACGACGGCGTGACGCACGCGGCGCTGTACGACGACATGGCGCGCTCGTTCGTCCCGACCGACGCCTGGCAGCGGGAGTCGAACGCAATCCCCGCGGCGCGCGAGTTCAAGCGCTGGGTCTACGAACGGATGATCGTCGACGACGTCCCGATGGGACTGCTGACGAACATGTTCTCGGAGATCTACAACCACGCCGAGTACTCGCTGGCCCTCGAGACCTTCACCGAGTACGTCGACACGCACCAGCACTTCACCGAGGCGGAGAAACAGCGCGCGCTCTGCTACATCGGCGCGCACGTCATGGGCGAGACCGAGCTCGGTCACTTCCTCGTGGTCGTCGAAGCGCTCGACCGGTACAACCGCGCGCGCGGAATCGAGATCGATTACGAGCGGGCGGAGGTCCTCTTCGTCGAGTATCTCGAGCGCCTCGGCGCGGTGATGAAGGAGCTGCGCCTCCGGATGGAGCGCGAGGTCGAGCGGGAGGCAACCCCTTCATGGCGCCCGCGTCCCTAGCGATTCAATCCGCGGAATTCGTCGAAAGCACCGCCGCGATCGCAGCCATTGACGCGTACATCGCCCGGCTCTCGGCGACCGCGGCCGGGCGCCGGCTGCGCGGCGAAGAGGTGCGCGACCAGGATTTCCCGGTCGAGCTCTTCGCGCTGCGGCCCGCGCGCGCGACGCTTCCGCCGCTCGTGCTGCTCGGCGGCATGGGACCGCTGGCCGGGGCGAAAGGCTTTGCCCGGGCCTGCTCGATCTTCGGCGAGGCCCGCGAGATCGTGCTCCTGCAGGCGTGTGCGATCCCGGATCGAACGAAAGCCATCCTCGCCGGCGAGCGCGTGACGCTCGTCCGCGAGCTCGAAGCGGCGCTGCGCGAGGCGATCGATCACGTGGAGTCGCGACGACGTCCCATCGACGTCATCGCGTTGTGCAATGCGGCTCACGCGTTTCTCCCCGAGGTGTTTGCGCGGATGAAGAGCGACGTGCGACTGATCTCGCTCGTGGAGTGTGTCGTCGACGAGCTGCGGCGGAGACGCGCGCGACCGGCTTTGATCCTCGGCAGCCTCGGGACGCGGACCGCCCGGATCTACGCGCGGCGGCTCGACGAAGAGGGGATCGCCTTCCGCGAGCCGTCCCCGCGCGTGCAGGAAACGCTGACCTGCGCCATTTACGACGGGCTCAAGGCGCTCGACTGGGAGACGGCATCCGCCGCGGGCGAGGCGGTCTTCGGCGACGAGACCGGCTGCATCGTCGCCGCGTGCACGGAGATCCCGGAGATCCTCGAGCTTCTGAAGCGGACGGGGAGCGACGATCTCAAGCGGCGGCTCGCGCGCATCGACGTCGTCGATCCGGTGGAGCTGGCCTTGCACGCGGGAGCGGCATGAACGAGCGCGTCCGCGAGCACTACGACGCCTTCTTCCGGCAGTTCACGCCCGAGCGTCACCGGCAGTACGTGTCGGGACTGGAGGAGGCGATCGGTCCGCACATCTACCGGTTCGCGACGACCCCGCTGTTTCTCGCCGAGGAGCGGTACGCACGGCTCGTGGAGATCACGAATGCCGTTGTGAAGTTGCTCGCGGCGCCGGGCTATCAGGAGCTGGTCACGAGCACGCCGTGGTTCATGGCGCAGTATCCGCTGCAGACCTCCGACTACTTCGGCTGCGTCGATTTTCACGTCAGCGAGGAGGGGGAGAAGATCATCGAGGTGAACTTCTGTCCGCCCGGACATGTCGGCCTGACCGAGATGTTCGAGCGGCGCTTCCACGAGGCGTTCGACCTCGCATCGGCGCGCCGGATGAACGAGGGATTCGAGCAGGCCTTCGTCGATCGCGTCACGGACCACGGCCGTCATGGGCGCGTCGCCATTGCGGTGAACCATGGCGTCCGCAGCAAGAACTACTTTCCGCATTACCGCTACGTCGCGCAGATCTTCGCGGAGCATGGCATCGACGCGCGGCTCGTCTACGCGAAGGACGTCGAGCTCGACGCCGACTCCCGGCCGTCATGGAACGGAGAGCGCTTCGACCGGATCTTCAACCTCGTGATCCCGCGCAACATGCAGTACGAGCCGGAGCCGTTCGAGCGATACATGGAGGCATTCCGCGCGCATCCCGAGGTCTTCTTTCCGAACCCGCTCGGCTGGAAGCTCGCCACCAAGGCGTTCCTGACCGTCTGCTCGAATCTCGGCAGCGAGAGTTTCGGGATCGCGAAAGAGGACCGGGAGTGGATCGAGAGCGCGACGCTGGAGACGCACCGTCTCTCGGAATTTCGCGATGCCGGCGAAGTGGGCGATCCGTCGAACGTCGTCCTCAAGCCGCTCGACGATTACCACGCGCGGGGCGTCTTCATCCGTCCCTCGGCCGAGCAGCTCGAGCGCGTGTTTGCCGATGATCGCGATCGCTACGTCGTGCAGCGCTATTTCCCGAACGACGAATTGCCGTACATCTCGCCGGAAGGGGAGATGGGGACGCACCACCACTCCGTGCGAGTCGGATTCGTCGACGGCCGCGCCTTCAGCGTGCGCAGCTACGGCTACACCGATCCGCTCGGGTGGGACGAGATCACGCCTGTCGTGGTCGTGTGAAGGAACGCATGGAACCGCCGCGATTCCTCGATTCCGATCCGTTCGTCCACTCTCGCCGCTACGCCGCGGAGCATGGCTGCGATCTCGCCGTCCCGGGCTCGATCGGCATCGGGAGTCTCGTCTGCTACACGCGCCTGGTCGAAGAGTTCGCGCTGCGTGCAGGGCGGCCGATCCGGCTGCTGACGGTGCCGCTCGATTGTTCGCACGACGGCCGGCGATCGGAAGGAGAAGGCGACTATCCGCTCTGGGACGGGAACCCGTTCATCGAGACGATCGTGAATGCCGATCGCCTCGATCCGGCGATCTCCGGCCACCTCAGCGCGGAGATGGACAACTTCTGCCAGTCGCGCCACGAGATCGAGAACCTCTGCGCGCCGTACGGGCTCCGTCCGCGCGCCTTGCGCGGCTCGCTGTTCCTCTCGCGCGACGAGATGCAATGGGCCCTCCGCGAGCTCTCCGCGCTCCCGCGTCCCGTCGTCTGTCTCTGCCCGTACGGACGCTCGTCGAGTCTTCCCGGCTCGCCGTGGTACCTCGATCGCTGGCTCCAGCTCGTCGAGGCACTCGACGGCGAGGCAGGCCTGTTTCAGGTGGGGAACGAGAACTTCGAGCAGAAGCCGCTGCCGGTTCTCACGCCCGCCACGACGATCCGGAAAATCGTGGCCCTGATCTGGGCGAGCGATCTCTACATCGGCTTCGACACCGGCCCGTCGCACATCGCGACCGCGCTGGCGAAACCGGCGGTGGTGTTGTGGGACGCTCTGCGCAAGGCGCCGCTGGAAGAGGCGAAGCAGCCCGGCTTCAGCATCGCCCACATGAACCGCTGGGCCTATCCCCAGAACCGCAACCTCGTGATCCTCGGCGAGAAAAACCGCGAGGTGCTCGACGAGTGTGTCGAATTCTTCAAGAGGACGCGACCGTGAGCAGCGCCGCCGTGTTGTTCCTGCTGCACGACAACATGGACCGCCTGGCGCGCAACTTCGCGGTGCTCGACGACCGCATGCAGCGCACGTTCGGCGACGTCGTCTACTGCGTCTATGAAAACGACTCGACCGATGGAACCGCGGAGTGGATTCGCGATCTCGCCGCGCGGCGCAATGACGTGCGGCTCCTCTCCGAACAGGGATACCGGCCCGCGATGTCGGATGGCCGCGATGCGCGCTCGCGCTACGAGCGGATGGCCGTATGCCGTAACCGCTGTCTCGACCTGGCGCGCGAGCATGCGCCACGCGCCGATTACGCGATCGTGCTCGACATCGACTTCGAGGATTTCGACCAGGTCGACGTCGCCGCGGCGATGGCGGAGATCGACGACCTTCATCCCGAATGGCAGGCCTTGTGCGGCAGCGGTCTGAGTCAGCGCGATCTCGGCTTTTTCGGACCGAGCATGCGAGTCGTGCCGACGCGCGGGAATCTGCCCGTGCGTCTGTACGACATCGCAGCGATGGAGACCGATACGGCGCCGCGCGATGCGCTCGCGGTGGCCACAATGGTTCGTCCGGCGCTTCACCCGCCGGTGCGTGTGCGATCCGCATTTGGCGGCATCGCCGTGTACAAAGCGGCCGTGCTCTATGCCATGCATTACGAAGGTCACGATTGTGAGCATCTCTCCGTTCACCGCCGCATGCAGGACGTGTTCATGTCGTACAAATTGTGTCCATTGATGGCGTCCCAATGCTGAGCGTTGCCTGGATCAATCTGCGAAACCGCACGGCGCGGCGCGACGCCTTTCTCGCGAACAATCGCGCCGAATTAGACGCCGCGGGATTTCCATGGCGACGGGTCGACGGCATCGACGGCAGCGCGCTCGCGAATTCGACGGAAGAATTGATCGCGCGCGGAATCATTCGCCGCGATGGCTTGGGTGCCGATTATCAGCCTCATACGTGGGGACATCTCGGCTGCGCGTTATCGCACCGGGCTTTGTGGGAAGAGGCGGCGCGATCGGGCGCCGACGACGTCCTGGCGATTCTCGAAGATGACGCACAAGTGAGTCCGCAATTCGGAACCCGGCTGCGACAGGTCCTTGAATTCGCGGATAAGCGCGGGTCATGGGACATCCTGCATCTCGGCTTCAATACAGACGCCCCTGTGACGATTCAGCTCGATTGTCCGCGGATGGAGATCCAGTTGATCTGTCCGGTCGAGCCGGGAGTGCCCTTTGCGATCTCATGGCCGGAGAAAGCGCCGGAGGGTGAACTGCTGCTCGCCCGCGTGCTCGACATCCACGGCATTTGTGGTTACGCGGTGAGCGGGCGTGGTGCACGGCGTCTGCTCGAGGCCTGCTTTCCGATGACGGCGACGAGCATCGACGGGACCATCAGCCGGCAAACGCGGGAGGGCCGCTTGCAGGCCTTGATCGTGATCCCTCCGCTCGTGTTGTCCCCCAACGATCACGCCGATTCCGACACCGTCTCTTCGGCGGCATCCCGATACAACGAACTGGTCTCCAATGAAGGATAGCCGCTACTACGCCGAGGAGTTTCCGCTCGCCATCTATGACACCAGACCGGTTCCCTGCGGCGATACGCGCGGGTACGAGGTGCATATCCTCACCTGCGAGCGGGACAGGACGATGGCTTTCTGGGCCTTGAAATCGTTCTACCACCATCTCGGCGAGCGTCCGCCGCTGGTCGTGCATGACGGGGGCTCGCTGTCGGCAGAGTCGATTCGTCTGTTTGAAGAGCATTTTCCGGGGTGCACGGTCGTACGTGGGGTCCAGGCCGATGCGGACTCCCGCCTTCGTGACGCATTGAGCTCGCTGCCTCTGTGCGACTTGTGGCGATTCCGGTGCGAGTTTCAATTAGCGAAGAAACTGTTCGATTTTCCCTGTCTGTCGGGAGAGCCGTTCATCGTCGGCATCGACTCCGATATCTTGTTTTTTCGGCAACCGACGGAGATTCTCGAATGCGTGCGAGCGTCGGTCCCGTTCATGTCGTCCGATTATCAGGAGGCCTACGACTTCGACGCGCCGGGACTGATTCCGCGTTTGAATTCGGGATTGTTCGGTCTGCGGCGGAGCGATTTCGATTTCGTGCTGGTCGAGACACTGCTCCGGGCCTCTGTCGACGCCTCTCCCGCGCGTCGTTTCGAATTCTGGAAAGGCTGGCTGGAGCAGACGCTATTGGCCTATTTGTTCTCGAGAAGCAGCGGCGGACGAGTCCTCGATCTTTCCAGGTATCAGATCTCGTCGATGCTGATCAGCGACGACACGGTCTCGCAGCATTTCGTCAATGACGGCTCCCGAAGCGCGTTTTTTCGCTGGGGTCTGAGAAGGCTCGACGAGACAGGATTCCTGAAGAAGTGCGATTCCTCTATGCCGTAGGCCGCCCCGCGTTTCCCTTCTTCATCGGAGGCGACGGGACGATTGCGCACACGATGCTGACCGAGCTCGATCGCCTCGGCGTCGACTGCTTGTACGCCGGCACGTTCGGCGACTACGTCGTCAGAAAGATCGAGCGGCTCGACGAGCCGTATGTCCTGAACGCCGAATCATTGAGCTACCGCGTGCCGTATCGCGTCACGCTCGCCCCTGACGAGCAATTCGCCGATCTGGTCGAAAAGACACTCGCGGAATTCAGGCCCGACGTCGTCTTCACGCAGCTCGATCAGGCGCGCGAGGTGATCGCGCTGGCGAAACGTCACGGCTGCAGAACGGCCTTGTATGTCCTCGACGTCGAGCACAAGGAGAATTTCCGCGCCCTGGAAGCGGAGCCCGATCTCATTTTCGCCGTGTCGGAATTCACGCGTAACGAATTGCGCAGACGGTTCGGAAAAGAGTCGCACGTCCTCTATCCGCTATTGGACGTCGAGCGCTACGTCACGCCGCGCACTGATGAATTCGTGACGATGATCAATCCGATTCCGGTCAAAGGCGTGGAGATCGCGCTGGCACTGGCTGAACGACTTCCTCAACAGCAGTTTCTGTTCGTCGAAGGCTGGGGAACCGATCCGGCCATCGTGAAGCGGATCGAGCGTCTGCCCAATGCCACGTACATGACCAAGCAACTGGACATGCGGACGGTCTACAGCCGGACGCGCGTGCTGCTCGTGCCGTCGCGATGGGAGGAGGCATTCGGCAGAGTCGTCGTCGAGGCGCAGGCGAGCGGCATCCCGGTGATCGCCAGCCGCACCGGAGGACTGCCCGAGGCTGTCGGCGAGGGAGGGATTCTCATCGACGACTATCGCGATCCCGATCGCTGGCTGGCGGCGCTGCAGGGACTGCGTTACGAGGAACTCTCGGCAAAGGCGATCGAAAACACGCGCAGATTCAATCTTTCTCGCGAGCTCGATCGGCTGCTGCGGATCCTTCGCTCATCATCTTGATCAACGCGTCGCGATCGATCTTTCCGAGCTCGCTGCGCGGAATCGCGTCGGCGAAATAGAAGCAGGCCGGGACTTTGTAGAAGTCGAGCCGCTCGCGACAGAACGTCTCCAACTCGGCAGCCGACGCCTGCTCCTTCAGCACGACCATCGCTCCCGCGCGTTGAAAGCGGATCGGATCGGGGAGTCCGACCACCGCGCAGTCAGCCACCGCGGGATGCTGGAGCAGCACATCCTCGACGTCGCGCGGGACGAACTTCAGGCCGTCGACGTTGATGTTGTCGCGCAGTCGCCCTTTGATGAGGAGGAAGCCGTCCGCGTCGATGCTGCCGAGGTCTCCGGTGCGGAACCAGCCGTCGTCGTCGAAGCCGTCGCGGCCGCGGCCCCAATAGCCGGCCATCACGTTGCCGCCTTTGATCAGCACCTCGCCCTCGCCGTCGATCGTGATGCTCACGCCGGGGGCGGGCCGGCCGGCGGCGGAGAGGTGCTCGGGCTGATCGTTGTAGCACTGGTAGACGCTGCGGCTCGCTTCGGTCAGGCCGTAGTACGTGTGGAAGCGGGTGTTGGGGAGCAGCGCCAGCAGGTCGCGCACCAGGTCGGGCCGGATGGGGCAGACGTTGCTCAGGATGTAGCGCACGTTCCGTGCTTTCTCGCGAAACAGCTCGCGGTGCTGCGTCGCCAGCCGTCCCAGCATGCCCGGCGTGGACAGAAACCCGGTGATCGCTTCGTCGGCGACGACCTCCAGCATCCGCTCCAGTTCCGCCGCGGTCATCGAGCCGAAAAAGTACGGCAGCAGGATCGTGCGATTGCCCAGCAGGAGATTGCTGTGAAAGTGCCCGAGGCCGCCGGTCGAGCCGAGCGGCATCACGATCACTTCGCGGTCGTCCCGCGTCATGCCGGCGATCCCGATCAACGTCCGCGTCACGAACAGCACGTTCTGCTGCGTCGTGATCACTGCTTTCGGCTGCCCGGTCGTACCGCTGGTGAACATCATGTAGGCGGCGTCGAAGCACTCCTCCGGCCAGACCTTCGGCAGCGACGCGTCGGAGAGGTCGGGATAGTGCAGCAGCGGATGCGGAAACGACGGCCACTCCTCGCGCTCCTGATCGGTGATCACCAGCGCGGCCCCGGTATGCGAGGCGGCGAAATCGATGAAGCTCGGCGGCCGCTCCGGATAGAGATGGATCGGAATCGCCTCCGCGGCCATCGCCGCGAGGTAGGCGGTCAGGTAGCGGGTGCGCCGGGCGAGGTAGAGCACGACGCGATCGCCGCGGGTAACCCCACGCGCACGCAGCACGCCGGCCAGGCGTTGCACGCGCGTGGCGAGCTCCGCGAACGTCAGGCGCTCATCGTCGAGGACCAGGAATTCTCGATCGCCCTGCGTCCGCGCGTGCAGGTCGAGGTAGTGGAGGATGGAGTCCATGCGAGGAAGCTCATTATCCTTCGTGGAGCGACAGGCGCCCTCGCCTGTCGACGATCTCGCGAACGGCACGACGACAGGCGAGGCGCCTGTCGCTCCACTACAACTCGATCTGCGCGCCGAGCTCGATCACCTGGTTCGCCGGCAAACAGAAGAACGTCGACGCGCTCGAGGAGTTGCGCATCATCCACGAGAACAGCTTCTCCCTCCACAACGCCATGCCGGGGCGGCGGGTGGGGATGAGCGTCTCGCGCCCGAGGAAGTAGCTGGTGGTCATCTCGTTGAACTTCACCGGGCCGGCGGCGGCGGCGAGGGTCTCGGGGATGTTGGTGTCGTCCATGTAGCCGTATTTGACCGTCAGGCGGAAGACGCCGCTGCCGAGGTCTTCCCAGTGGAAGCGCTCGTCGGTGGCGAGGCGCGCGGTCTCTTCCACCAGCACCGTCAGCAGCACGACGACCTGGTGCACGACCTTGTTGTGCTTGAGGTTGTGCAGGAGCTGGGTCGGCACGCCGGCCTGGTAGCGCGACATGAAGACCGCTGTGCCGGCGACGCGCGGGATCTGGCCCTTGGACAGCTCGCGCAGGAAGTCCTCGATCGAGAGACCGCTCTCCGCGAGCCGTTGCGACAGCAGCTCGCGGCCCGCGCGCCACGTCGTCATGATCGTGAAGACCGCGAGGCCGATGGCGAGCGGGAACCAGCCTCCGTCCGCTACCTTGATGATGTTCGCGCCGAAGAAGGCGAAGTCGATGATCAGGATCGGGATCGTCAGGCCGAGGATCGCCGCCATCGACCAGCGCCACTTCTCGCGCTCCACGACCGCGAGGAGGAGCGTCGTGATGCCCATCGTCGCCGTCACCGCGACGCCGTACGCCGCGGCGAGCGCGCCCGATTCCTTGAACGCGATCACCAGGCCGATGGCGCAGACCATCAGCAGCCAGTTGATCGACGGGATGTAGATCTGTCCGATCTGCCGCGCCGAGGTGTGGCGGATCTGGATGCGCGGCGTGTAGCCGAGCTGCACCGCCTGGCGCGTCAGCGAGAACGCGCCGCTGATCACGGCCTGCGACGCGATGACGGTTGCCACGGTCGCGAGGATGACGAGCGGCACGCGCGCCCAGTGCGGAGCCATTTCGAAGAACGGATGCTCCGTCGCCTGCGGCGTGTGCATCAGCATCGCGCCCTGGCCGAAGTAATTGAGGAGCAGGGAAGGGAAGACCATCACGAACCAGGCGATGCGGATCGGCTTCGCGCCGAAGTGGCCCATGTCGGCGTAGAGCGCCTCGCCTCCCGTGACGCAGAGGAAGACCGCGCCGAGCACGAGGAAGCCGTGGACGTGGTTGCGCATGAAGAACTGCACGGCCTTCGTCGGATCGATCGCCAGCAGGACGTGCGGCTCGCGGATGATGTGCGAGATCCCGAGGACCGAGATGACGATGAACCAGAGGAACATCACCGGACCGAAGATCGCGCCGACCTTCGCGGTCCCGGCGCGCTGCACGACGAAGAGCACGACCAGGACGGCGATGGTGATCGGGACGATGTACGGCGCGAAGAGCGGCGTGGCGATCTCCAGACCTTCGATCGCTGAGAGCACCGAGATGGCGGGCGTGATCATGCCGTCGCCGTAGAGCAGCGCGGCGCCGAAGATCCCGAGGGCGATCAGGATGGAGCGGCGGAGGGAGGGAGGGCCGCTGCGGGCGCGGACGAGCGACATCAGCGCCAGGATTCCGCCTTCGCCGCGGTTGTCGGCCCGCATGACGAAGATCAGGTATTTGAAGGAGATGACGATCGTCAGCGACCAGAAGATCAGCGAGAGGATGCCGAGGATGTTGTCGGGCGTGACCGCCACGCCGTGCTTCGGGTTGAAGCACTCGCGCAGCGCGTAGAGGGGGCTGGTGCCGATGTCGCCGTAGACCACGCCCAACGCGGCGAGTGACAGCGTGAGGAGATAGCGTCGGCTACGTGGGTGGGTTGACGATTCCATCCGGTCAGGGCACTCGACGCAATCCGAGTGCCGGGAAGCGGCGCATTCTAGCGTAACGTGCGATCGAAGGCCTCGATGTCGTCCGGCAGGACGGCGATGGCGTCGATGGTACGCCGGATTCCGGCCAAACCGTTCACCGTGACCGGACGGCGCAGCTTCACGAGGTACTTCGGCTCGTCGAGCATCGCCATCTTCAGCACGTTCTTCCGCTTCCAGTCGGCCTCGCTGCCGACGTCGTCAATTGACTCGATCTCATCCAGCGGAATCTCCGCGTTCCAGCGCAAACCGTAGCGGAGATGGAGGATGCCGTCGGCCGCGTACGTCGGACGGAGCCGCAGGGCGTGGTAGTCGCCGACGATCCAGAGCACCCCGTAGAGGTCGAGCGCGGTGACGACCCAGGCCGCGGTGGTGCTCCATTGCTGCACGAGGAGGTGCATCCCGATCGACTCGAAGCCGATCATCGCCACGATGCAGGCCGCGATCGTCCCCCAGCCGTTGCGCTGGTGGATGGTGAAGCCCTCTTCCGGCGCCTTCTTCCGCCAGCAGAAGAGCGCATACCAGAGGATGCTGACCTCGGAGGCCACGAAGTCGGCCATGCGCGAATTGCCGAACATCGCGCGCGTCGCGCTCTCGACGTCGCGCACTTTCGCCAACCGCTGCCCGAGGAAGATCAGCGTGACGATTTCCAGAGGGGCGGAGAGATAGCGGAGGTCGTGCAGGAATTGCTGCTGCCCGCGCGGCACCACGAGCGCCGCCAGCATCATGCAGACGACGAACACCGGCGCCAGCGTCATCGGCCGCGCCGCGCCGCTCCGGACCACGACGAAGTACCAGACGAGCGGAATCGTGAGCGTGAGGTCGAACGTGACGCCCCACGCCGCGATGTCGGCGTGCGAGGTGGTCCTCGAGATGACGATGCAGACCGTGACGATCGTCAGCGCGATGAGGGCGAAGAGGCGGGTGGGGAGGACGCGAGTCACTGTTTGATTGTACGGGCTAAACGTAGGGCGGGTTCTCTAACCCGCCGCTCCCGTCGGGTCAGAGGACCCGACCTACGTGGAAAACCAAACTGAGCGAAAACGTCACCGTCTGATGGAACGTCTCGTCGTCGAATCCATGCGACCAGAGCTCGCGGTAGACGCCGGGCGTGATGGTCATGCCGCGGAATGGAATCGCGACCTGCAGCCGCGCGCCGCCGGCATTGAATCCGGTCCCTTCGTCCTTCTCGCCGTGCCAGTGCGCGACGGTCTGATGCTGCCCGTCGAGCATGAGCGTCGCCCAGCGGAATGTCGGCCCCGCCGACCACGCGATCACGAGCGGCGCCTTGTATCCCTTGCTGCTTTCGTACAGCGCGAACGTCCCCTCGGCGCGCGCAAACAGCCGCGCATTCGACCACTGCGCGAGCACGCGCGGCTCGAACGTCCCGCTGCCGAACTGGATGTGCTCGTGCTTCAACCCGAGGTTTCCGAGCCGCACCGGATCCTCCTCGGTGTGCCCGAGCGGGATCGTCGTTCCCGCGCCGAACACCCAGTCGCCCGCCGACCAGTCGAGCATCACCGACGGATCGCTGATGCCGCGCAGCGTCTCCGTGCGGTGGTGGATGTCGCCGTAGGCGGGCGTGAACGGCGCGCCGTCGAGCGTCGTGTAGCGGACGCGCTGCGCCTTCACGTCGTATGGCAGGCGAAGCGAGAGCTGCAGGCCGTCGCGCAGTCCGTAATCGAACATCGTGTCGGCGTGCGTGATGCCGATCGAGACGTGATGCAGATGCGGCGGCGGCTCCGCTTCATGCGAAGTCTTGAACGTCCCGCGCGACAGCGTCAGCGAGAGCCGCCACTGTCCCGGTCCGATGATCGTCTGCGTACCTGCTCCGCCGGAGAGGTTGGGATTCGCTCACGCCGGTCAGGCGTAAGCGGCGGGGGCGAGAAACAGAAGGATCAGGAGGAGAAAGCGCTTCACTTCGAGGCCTTCTCCACGGTGTCGAGCAGTTCGTCCCACATGCCGTCCTTCACCTCGGACACGAACTTCCCGTTCGCATCGTAGACGCGGAGATACGGCAGCGAGGCGAGACGGAAGTCGCGCGTCGCCTGCTTCGCCGCCGCGTTGTCGAACTTCCCGACGTTCACGCGCCGCACGGCGATGTTCTTCCCCTGCATGAAGTGCTGCAGGCGGACCTCGAGGACCTTACACGGGCCGCACCAGTCGGCGTAGAAGTCGACGATGGTGATCTTGCCGGAGACGGCCACGCCTTTGAAGTCGATCGGCTTGCTGCCGTCGAATGCTTTGATATCCAGCGATTTCAAGACCTCGGGCGCGACCGGCTGCAGCTCCGCGATCTTCTCGCCGGCGAACTGCACCTCGTAGCCGGCGTTCAGCATCGCCTTGCGCAGGACGTCGCGGTCGAAATCCGGCGGGACGTCGATCGTCGCGCTCTTCTTCTTCCAGTCGACGCGGACGTTGGTCACGCCCGCAATCGCGGAGAGCGTCTGGCCGACAGGCTTCGCGCATCCCGCGCAATCCATCGACGGAACTTTGAATGTGAGAGTGGTGAGGAGAAGGAAGGTGGCGATCATTGCATGTTGTCGTCGAACCAGTTGATCAGGCGGCGCACGATGTCGCGACGATGCTCCGGCTTCGCGACGCGGTGTCCTTCGCCCTCGTAGACCACGAGGCGGGTGGGGACGCCAAGTGTCTTTAACGCGTGGAAGAACTCGAAAGATTGCGGGGCGGGGACTTCGCCGTCGCGCTCGCCAGCGAGGATCAGCGTCGGCGTCTTCACCTTCTTGATGAACGTGATCGGCGAGCTCTTCGCGTAGACCGCCGGATCGTCGTACACCGACGCGCCGAAGAACGGGATCATCCAACTGTCGATGTCGTTCTGGCCGTAGTAGCTCTGCCAGTTCGAGATGCCGGCGCCCGCCACCGCGGCCTTGAAGCGCTCCGTCTGCGTCACCGCCCACATCGTCATGTAGCCGCCGTAGCTCCAGCCCCAGATTCCGACGCGGTCGTTGTCGATCGGGTTGCTCTTCACGACTTCGTCGACGCCGCTGAGGATGTCGCGCAGGTCGCCGTAGCCGAAATCCTTCACGTTCGCGCGCGCGAACGCCTCGCCCGCGCCGTAGCTGCCGCGGAAGTTGGGGAAGAAGACGAAGTAGCCGTGGCGCGCGAGCATCAGCGCTTCTTCGCGCGGCCAGCGCTGCAGGATCGCGCTCGACGGTCCGCCGTGGATCCAGACGATCAGCGGATGCTTCTTGCTTGCATCGAATTCACGCGGCGCGAGCAGCCAGCCGTACGGCCGGAACTGATCGCTCACCCATTCGATCTTCTTCACCTCGCCGGCATGCGCCGCGACGTTCGCGTTGCTGTGCGAGACCTGTTTCCACGCGCCGGTCTTTCCCGACCAGACCTCGGGCGGACTGGAGAACGAGCTGCGGATCACGGCGCTCTGCGCTCCATCCTTCGAGAACGACGCGCCGATCACGCCGCCGTCGGTGATGAATTCCGGTCCGCGGAAGAGGATCTCCGCGTCGCCGCCCGACGCCGGGACGATGGCGAGCGCGGAATCGCCGGTCATGTTCGCGCCGAACGTCAGCTCGTCCGCACCGCTCCAGCGCAGCGACGCGACGGAGAACGGCGCGCTCGGTGTGAGGTTGCGGGGCTGAGCGCCCTCGGTTGCATCGATCACGAAGAGATCGCCGCCCGTGACGCCCTGATCGCTCATCAGGCCTTCGTGAACGCGATCCGCTTGCCGTCGGGCGCCCAGCGCGGCGACGCGATCTGCAGCTCCGGCTTGTAGATCGCCGTCATCTGCGAGGCCTCGACGTCGACCACGTGCAACTGCGCGATCCACCAGTTGTTGTCGCCCGAGCCGGGCGCCGCGATCGCCGCGAGCTGCTTGCCGTCAGGCGACCAGTCGTATTCGTAGACGTACATGGTGTCCGGCGTGACGGTGCGCATCTTTCCGCTCGCGACGTCGACGATCGTCACGCGCTGCTCCTCGATGTGCTCCGCGATCTCGCCGACCGCGCGCCCCATCGCCACGAGCGGCCCCGCCGCGCGCTCCGCGTCCTCGATGTAGAGAAACGCGATCGAGTTGCCGTCGGGCGACCACTGCGGATTCGACAGGTAGCCGCGCAGGCTCGTCACCTTCTTCGCCAGCTTGCCGGGCGTGGCGATGTAGAGCTGCCGCTGCCCGTGCTTTTCGGCGTCCGATAGAAACGCGAGCCGCTTCGAGTCGGGCGACCAGGCGAATTCGTGCTCGTCGAGGTCCTTCTTCTCCGCGATCGCGGCGGAGAGATGCTTCCCATCGACGAAGAGCCCGGCCTCTTCTTCCGACCAGGCGACCGACTTGCCGTCGGGCGAGATCGCCACCTGCTCGAAGGAGCGGACGGCGAAGAGCTCATTGAGGATCGCGTCGTCGCTCTTCGCCTGAGCGAAGAGCGGGACGGCAGCGAAAAGAAAGACGAGTGCAAACGCGCGGCGCATAGGCCGGGAAGGTTACACCGGGATCATGCCGATGGCTTTCGCAGCGGCATCGTCTCGCGCGTCGGCCCGAAGGTCGACGTCGGCTGTCCGCCCGACTGCCGCGCCAGCAACCCGAGCTGTCCGCGATGGTGAATGCCATGCAGCAGCACGAAGTCCCACAGCACGCTGCGAATGGTCTGAGGCTGGCCCCCGAAAAACGAGACCGTGCGATCGAGATCGTCGAGCTGCAGCTTCTTTACCCGCGCCACCGCCTCCCCATGCACCCGGCTGAACCCCGCGCCCAACTCCGGCACCGTCCGCGGCCGCTCGATCCCTGGCGGCTTCTCACTCGGGGACGTAAGCCCGCCCCGCTCGATCCCGAACGTCCCATAAGCCTCCGCCTCCGGGATGTGCCACGCCATTTCGCCAAGCGACCGGCCATCAGGATCGGGACGGTAGTCGTAGTTGTCGACCGGCAGGGCCTGGAGGAGCTTAAGGGTCTTGGTGGATTCGCGTTCCCAGATGTCCATGAAAAGTTCGAGCTCGTTCATTTTGGTGACTCCTTCGATGAGGGGGTTATACAGCGATAGGGTGGTTGGCGGCGAGTAAGAGTCAAGCGATGAGAAAAATAAAGCGGACAAACTGTCGCTCGATTACCTCGTGGGACTCTGTGACAGCGAACACCCAATGAACAGCAGGCTCGAACGGCGGCGTTCTCCTCCGGAAGAAGATCACAACATTTCGTCGTGACACCGCCCCAATTTCCTTATCCGGATGCAACCAGCCAATCTCGAAACCGAGGACGTCGCGATAGTAGGTCTGCGCGCGCTCGACATCCGCAACCGGCAGCTCCGGCACGGGTTGAGCGATTATTGACGTGGGCTCTTTTGTGCTCACAGATGCTGATGCTTCAGCGGTCGGACTTCATGTACCTACCACGACATACTCCGCGATTGAATTCGAAGATGGAATTGGGAGTCCGTCTTCGCGTAAGCCCTCAATATGGAGCTGGATTGCCTCATACATGTTCTTTTCGGCTTCTTCCTGAGTCGCGCCTGTTGCAACGCAGCCGGGAAGATCCGGTGAGTACGCTGAGTAGTTTTGACCCGCATCCTCCACCACGACTAGAAAACGATGCATGTTCATTTCAGACCTGCCTGCCGAAAAATACTTTCGAAAGTCTTTGGCGCCAAGTCGTCGCTTGGCTTGCCGGCTATCGTTACGCGGCCCGGTTTCACCGGATGCTTGACTGCCGATGGCTGCCGCCTTTCGACTTCACTGAGTACCAGCCATCGTCCTCGATGATTCGAATGGCCTCTCTAACTTTAGTGGGCACGATCGCCATTTTACCGCCGCATCTCCGAACGGAAGCAAAGCAGGTTGACGCTGAGACGGGTGTGACGGTACTGTCTACGGCGCGGCGACTCCGCCGCCACTTCACATGAGGTAAGGCCTCCTCGAGATCAGGCCAGTATTGATGCGCGACAGCGCTCTTCGCCCGAAACAATCTCGTTCTCCTCCCTTTTCCGTCCCATCGAAAACTGCGTCCGCCAACAATAAAAACCTGACCACCGCGCCTTCGGCAAGCGCCGGGTGCCAATCAATGCCGGAGAGATGTTTCGATGCCAGATCTGCAAACAAGTCAGCCCGCCCGCTTTCCCCAGCTTCCGCGTTGTCGCTGAGCGACGATCCGCGTCCTATCCGTTTCGGAAGGATGCAAACAGGTTCACAAAGAACGGCAGGAAGGAACTTCGGGACGACCCCGGAGGTCACGGCGCACAGATAGCCAGGGAGCTTGTTGTGTGCGCACTGTGCGCTAACAGGTAATTCCCGTGAGTGCCGTTCATGAGAGCTCTTTAGCGCGAGGTCCTCCGCCTGCGATCATGGTCAGTCGAGCGAATCGGACCTATATTCCGAGACATGCCGGTTCCAGCGCTCGAATTCGGATTGTTCATCGCGTATCTGGTGCCCGGAGTCATTGCGTTTTACGGCTTGTCATTCGTTTCTCCTCAACTTCGGAACCTGTGGCGTCCGGAGGGAACAGTGCCGAGTGTTGGCGCGGCTGTGCTGACCGCACTCATCGCCTTGGCGTTAGGAAGAATCGTCAGTATCGGCCGTGCGGCGATCGTGGATCCCACCTTCCAGGTTCCGCTACCGTTCCTGAGCTGCCGGGACGCGCCATACCGAGGCGCGGTCAAATCCGCCGAGCCGGACTACCGGCAAATGATCGACAGCGGTCACCGCGAAGCCTTTATGTTGGCAATTGCCAACGAGCAGCGCCCCTACCAGTTTGGCGGCAATACCGCCCTCGCCGTGCTGCTCGCGACGCTATGTTGGGTTATCGGACTGAAAGCCGGGGAGCGAGCCCGATTGCGGGTCGTGATGTCGATTATCGGTGCAATGGCACTCGCTGCCATTTTGTATGGTGGCGCTCGTGTATCGCATTACCGCTTCGTGCGGGCGGTTGTGATGTTGAACGGTGGCGAGTTCCAGGCGTTTGATGAAAATGGCAAGCCTTGCAAACAACCGTAATTAGCGGACGAGATCTTGATGATCCATCGTCGTTCCTCAAAACGCGCATACTCCTCCCGGGCTCGCCGATCGGCCTCCTCGCGTTTCATCGCACCTGCGTTCGGAAGGACCGCGCGCTCATTGAAGCGCAGAAAATCGTCGAGCCGCGTATCCCAATCGCGCAGGAAGATCTGTTTCCGCCGTCTTGCCTGATCCTCGGCAAAATCGAGGAACATCACCACGGCAACATCCTTTAGGCCGACCAAACGGACGTCCCGCGAAACGGACACACTTCCCCAACGGTCACTTCGTCGGCAGAGTCGCTGACGAAGCGGTTGTCCACCGCGGGCATGATCGCGTTACCATTGCGGGGGATATCGTCGCGCCGGTTTGCGCACGGCGTTAGCTGTGCCGATTTTCGCGTCATCTCTTTGCGTATGACTGAGGACCAGATCGGCGCTCTGATCGCCGTTAACGGCCTTCTGAGCCAACTCGCGGGCGCGATCCTTTTGGTTGGCCTCTTCACCGCGCTGCTGCGCAGCCACCCGCGCCCGCAGCCGTACTTTCGGCAGTGGACGCTTGGCTGGGTCGCGCTCGTCCTCGCGCTGGGTGGCGTCGCAGTCCACTACGCGCTCCCGGACGTCATGACCATGGAGCCGCTCGCGCGGCGTGCGGCGAATCTGGTTTATCAATCCGGGAAGCTTCTCTACGTCGCCTACCTGCTCGCCGGCACGCTCAACTTCACGCGCGGAGATCGGTCCCGTGTCTTCATGCGCTGGGCGATTCCGGGGGCTTTGGCGTATGCGCTCGTAAGTACGATCGCTGCGGGGCCAAACCTGAACGCCGTCATGATCTTCCAGATGCCGCTGCTGGTGGGGCCGTTCCTTGTATCTGCGTGGCTCCTGCTTCGCCTCTCGCGATCCCGCACGACCCTCGGGAGCCGCACGACAGGCATTGTATTCGTCTGTGTAGCGGTGCTCTGGATTCTCTACGCGGTCGGCTTCGCGGTCGAGGGCTTTCAGCCGTGGTCGCGGCCGCACGGGCCGCTGTACTTCCTCCTGCGATACAACAGCTTCTTCGACCTTATCCTGCAGATGCTGCTGGGATACGGGATGGTCTTGCTGCTCCTCGAGGACGTGAGCCGCGAGAGCGAGGACGCACGATATCAACTGGCTCTGGCGCACGACCGGCTCAAGCAGCTCTCGCTCTACGACGCTTTGACCGGCGCGCTCAATCGGCGAGCGTACGACGAGGGCGCGGGATTGGAGGCCCTCGGCGGCCGCTTCGGGACCGCGCTGATGGTGGACATGGATAACCTCAAGACCGTGAACGACACCAGCGGCCACGCGGCGGGCGACGAGTTGTTGCGCCGCTTAGTCGAGACGCTGCGCAGCGGTGTACGGCCGTTGGACCGCGTGTATCGGTGGGGAGGGGACGAGTTTCTGCTGCTATTTCCCGCGGCAGTTCCGGAGGACGTGGTTCCGCGGCTGCGTGAAGCGCTCCAGGCGGTGCCAGAGCTTGAGGTGAGCGTGGGCGCCGCCCGTTTTTCGGGTTCCGAGGATCTGGCCGCAGCAATCGAACGGGCTGATCGCGCCATGTACGAAGAGAAGGCGCACAATCGGGCGAGGCGGGCGGCCGTCCCGCGGGCGTCGTAGATCGGCTTGAGTTGCGGTTCTTCACGACTGCAGCGGGCGCGCCGCAATTCTTCATATACCTTCCTTGAAGAACACCATACCGAGGTGCGGCGAAGCCGTTGAATGAGTTCCGGGAGTTTTGTCGCCTGCTTCAGCTCTCCCTCGGCGTAGATCGCATTGAGGTGTGGCCATGACCGATCGATTCCAGCCTGTCTGCTGAGAAATTCGCGACTTGTCGCATTTATCCCATCCCGTATCGCATGAATCCCATCGCCGATGGCATTCATCCCATGCAACATGGCATTCATCCCATCCCGCGTGGCATTAATCCCATGCGACATGGCATTAATCCCATCCGCCATGGGATGAGTCTCGTTCTGAGGACAGTGAATTCCATCGGCGATGGCATTCATCCCATCGGGGATGGGATGAATCTCGTCTGGAGGACAATCAATCCGACGTCACGGGCGCCGCGAGCTTCGCGAGCGACATCCGCCAGCCGGTCTCGTTGTCGGCGGGTGAGAGGCCGGGGGGAAGATTCTCGTGGACGGCGTGGATGTCGGTGCCGCCGTCGGCATCGACGAGCGTGTAGGTGATCGTCATCTCGCTCTGCATTGCGGGGTCGGGGGTCTCGAACTCGACGACTTCGACCACCTGTTCATCGGGGACGAGCTTCACGAAGCGGCCGTGGAAGGTGTCGGTGTGGGCGCTGGTCTTGCCCGTTCCGGCGTGCGCGTCGGGCGGTGTCGATGAAATTGCCGCCCGCGTCGCGATCGCGGTCGAAGAGACGGCGTGCGCCCACCGTTCCGCGCTACCATCCATGCATGGCTCGATCCCGTTGCTATGCGATGGCGTTGATCGTCGCCCTGTCGCTGGCGATCGTGCCGCCGACGCTCTTCCGCGATGCGCCGGACTGCGACGTCTCGACCGGCGCGCTTCTCACGCAATCCGCCACCACGACGCCGTTCGTCGGACGTCCCGGCGATGCGGGCTCGCCGCAGCGCGGGGCGGCGCCGATGCTCAGTCACCGGCCGATGCCTCCCGAGGCGCTGCGGGCGCACACCGGCAGGCCGTGCCGCGGACTCACATTCGGCGGAGTGACCGCGTCGATCACGCCGCTGTATCTCCTCTTTCTCGTCTACCTGATCTGAGCGCCGCCTCCGCACACCTCTCCGCCCGCTGTCAGGAGAACGACCATGTCCCATGAAGCAACGCTGATCGCCACCGTCGCGGCGGCGTTCGGCGCGGCGATGGTTCTCGGATTCGTCGCGCACAAGCTCCGGATGCCGCCGCTCGTCGGCTATCTCTTCGCCGGCATCCTCATCGGCCCGCACACCCGCGGCTTCGTCGGCGACGTGGCGCTGGCCGGCCAGCTCGCCGACATCGGCGTCATGCTGCTGATGTTCGGCGTCGGGCTCCATTTCTCCTTCGAGGATTTCCCCGCGGTCCGCCGCATCGCGCTCGTCGGAGCCTGCGTGCAGATCGTCGTCGCGTCGGCGATCGGCGTCGCCCTCGCGCTCTCCTGGCACTGGAGCCTCGGCGCCGCTCTCGTGTTCGGCATCTGTCTTTCGGCCGCCAGCACGGTCGTGCTGCTGCGCGCGCTGGAGGAGCGGCGGCTGCTCGAGTCGTTCAACGGCCATCTCGCGGTCGCGTGGCTCGTCGTGCAGGACCTGGTGATGGTGCTGGTGCTCGTCCTTCTGCCGCCGTTCGCGACCGGACGGCCATCGATGGCGACGCTGGCCATGACCTTCCTCGAGCTGGTCGCCTTCGTGGCGTTCATGCTCATCGTCGGCCGCCGTCTCTTTCCGCGCCTCCTTTGGGCCGTGGCGCGGACCGGATCGCGCGAGCTCTTCACGTTGTGCGTCGTCGCCGCCGCGGTCGGCATCGCCTACGGCTCGGCGAAACTCTTCGGCGTCTCATTCGCCCTCGGCGCGTTTTTCGCGGGGATGATGATGCGCGAGTCGGCGCTCAGTCACCGCGCGGCCGCGGAGTCACTGCCGCTGCGCGATGCGTTCGCGGTGCTCTTCTTCGTCTCCGTCGGGATGCTCTTCGATCCGGCGGTCGTGGTGCACAGGCCGCTCGAAGTCGCGGCCGTGACGGCGATCGTGATGCTCGCCAATCCGCTCGCCGCGATGGCCGTCATCCTCGCGTTTCGCTATCCACTTACGACTGCACTGACCGTCGGCGCCGGACTCGCGCAGATCGGCGAGTTCTCGTTCATCCTCGCGGCCCTCGGCGTCTCGCTCGGCCTGCTCACGCCGCAGGCGCAGAGCGTGATTCTCGCCGGCGCTTTGATTTCGATCGCCGTCAACCCGCTCGTCTTCGCCGCCGTCGAACCGCTGCGGCGCTGGGTGCAGGCGCGGTCGCAGATCGCGCGGACGCTGGCGCGCAATCCCGATCCGCTCGCCGAGCTGCCGATGAGCGTCGACGCGGCGCTGCTCACCGGCCACGTCGTCGTCGTCGGCTACGGGCGCGTCGGCTGGCGCGTCGTGGAAGCGCTGCGGAAAGCGGCCATCGCGTGCGTGGTCATCGAACAGAGCCGCGAGCTCGTGGAGCGGCTGCGCGAGCAGAACATCCCGGCCGTTTCAGGCGATGCGTCCGATCCGTTCGTGTTGATCCAGGGGCACGTGGCGCGCGCGCGGATGCTCGTCATCGCCACGCCCGATACGCTTCACGTGCGCAAGATGGCGGAGACCGCGCGCATGCTCAATCCGCAGATCGAGATCGTGCTCCGGACGCACAGCGACGAGGAGGCGGCGATGCTGCGGCAGGAGCGCATCGGCATCGTGTTCATGGGAGAGCACGAGCTCGCGCTCGGGATGACGAGGCACGTCCTCGACCGGCTCACGAACGCTTCGTGAACGGGACGAGCATCGGGACGCGCTTCCGGTAATCGGCGTACTCGCCGTGATGGCGCACGAGGTCGCGCTCCTCGAATTGAATCGCCACCAGGATGTAGCCGGTCGCCAGCGCCGCGAAGAGGAGATGCGCGGACGACATCACCGGCGTCATCCAGAACGCGAAGAGCCAGCCGACGTACAGCGGATGCCGCACGACCTTGTACGGTCCGGGCGTGGCGAACCGCAGCGACGTGTACGGCTTGCCGGTGAGAAACAGCCAGACCTGACGGAGACCGAAGAGATCGAAGTGATTGATGAGGAACGTCGACAGGAGCAGCAGCGCCCAGCCGAACGCGAACAGCGCGCGCAACGCGATGCGAGCGGTGTCGTTTTCGACGGACCAGATCACGCCGCCGAGGGGACGCCACTGCCAGAAGAGGAGGATCAGCGCGGCGCTGGAGAAGAGGACATACGTCGAGCGTTCCAGCGGCTTCGGCACGATGCGCGTCCAGGCCTCCTTGAACCAGTCGCGCGCCATGATGCTGTGCTGCAGCGCGAAGAGCGCGAGCAGGCCGGCGTCGATGGCGACCGCGGCCGGCAGCGGGCCGCTCCGCTCGCCGTCGAGCGTTCGCGGCACGCCGAAGCCGCCGATGAATCCGATCGCGTACAGAAACGTCCCGAAGAAGATGGCGTAGCAGACGACCCCGTACGCGAAGAATGCGATGCGCTTGATCATGGATCACACGATGGGGCGGCGCGCGGCAGGCGGCCATGGGCGCAATGTCCCGATCCCGCTAGAATCGCTCGAACCGCATCGGAAAAATGTCCCGGCAGCGCATTCGGTACGTGCGGAGCACGGACGGATCACGGCTGGCCTGGGCCGACGCTGGAAGCGGTCCGGTCCTGGTCAAGGCGGCGAACTGGCTGACTCATCTCGAATACGACCTCGAGAGTCCCGTCTGGCGCCACTGGCTCGAATTCCTCGGCGAGCATTTCCGCCTCATCCGCTACGACGAGCGCGGATCGGGGATGAGCGAGTGGGACGTCGGCCTGTCGTTCGATCAATGGGTCGACGACTTCGAGCGCGTCATCGACGCCGCGGAGCTCACCGAGCCGTTCGCGCTCCTCGGCGTCTCGCAGGGATCGTCGGTCTCGATCGCGTATGCGGTGAAGCATCCGGAGCGCGTGTCGCGGATGATCCTCTACGGCGGTTACGCGCGCGGCTGGGCGCGCCGCAACAACCCGGCGGGCCAGCGCGAATACGAGGCGATCGTGGAGCTGGTGCGCGCGGGGTGGGGACGGAGCAATCCCGCCTTCCGCCAGGTCTTCACGTCGCGCTTCATCCCGAGCGGGAGCGACGAGCAGATCGAATGGTTCAACGAGCTCTGTCGAAAGACGACGACGCCGGAGATGGCGGCGAAGCTGCTCGCCGTTCGCGCCGGCATCGACGTCGTTCCGCTGCTGTCGCAGGTCCGCGTGCCGACGCTCGTCATTCACGCGCGCAATGACGCCGTGACGCCGATCGGCGAAGGGCGGATTCTGGCCGAGGGGATTCCGGGCGCCGAGTTCGTGGAGCTCGACTCGGAGAATCATGTGCTGCTGCGCGACGAGCCGGCGTGGTCGCGGTTCCGCGACGTCGTCCTTGAGTTCATGGGATCCGGCGCGCAATCATCGGGCGACGTGTTCGCGGCGCTTTCGCCGCGCGAGCGCGAAGTGCTGGCGTTGCTCGCCGATGGCCTGGGCAACGCGCAGATCGCGGCGCGGCTGTCGATCAGCGAGAAGACGGTGCGCAATCACGTGTCGAATCTGTTCGACAAGCTCGGCGTCTGGACGCGCGCGCAGGCGATCGTGTTTGCGCGCGATCGGGGATTTCGGGGGTGATAACCGCGAACGGCGCCGATCGAGCTCGTCGATGATGAGACGGCTCAACGCGCGGAGCGCTTCCCGTTGCTCCGTGTCGAGACGCCGCGGCCGGCGATCGATGGCGCAGATCGTTCCCAGGGCAAAGCCGTCCCGGGTGATCAACGGGGCGCCGGCATAGAACCGGATGTTCGGAACTCCGATGACCAGCGGGTTGCATGCGAACCGATCATCCTCGAGCGAGTCGGGGACCTCGAGATGTCGTCGCCGAGAATCGCGTGCGCGCAAAAGGCCACGTCGCGGGGCGTCTCGGAAGTCTCCAGGCCGATGCGCGCCTTGAACCATTGGCGGGAGCCGTCGACGAGCGTGACCAGGGCGATCGGCGTATCGCAGACGTTCGCCGCGAGGAACGCCAGATCGTCGAAGAACCGTTCGCGCGGCGAGTCCAGGATTCGCAGCTCCTCGAGGATGCGCAGCCGTTCGGCTTCGTTGTCCGGCGTTTTCAAGCCCTTTCAGTTTACGTCCGCGTGATCTCCACGAGCAGCAGCGATGCAGCGCCGACAGCGCGTCGTGATGCAACTGCTGATACGAGCGCGTCGTCGCCGACTCCATGGCGACGAATTCCGCAACCGCATCGTCGAGGCGGTCAGATTTTTCCCACACCTCGGATTTCGGCGTTTGGTGTCACTCAGAGATGTATGCGCCTGCGTCGAACGATCGTCCTCCTTCTCCTTCTGCTGCTTTCTGTCTTCGTCCTCGGCGCCCGCCGCCGTCCAACGCGATCCGATCCCGTTTGTCCGCCGGTGACGTTGAATCTCACGACGACTCCTCGCAGCGTCTGCCAGAGCGGAGTCGTGACGCTGAGCTGGCAGGCATCCGATCCGAGCGCGTTCGTCGTGCTCGATGGATTCGCCGGAACGTACGGCGCGAGTGGAGCGCTCACGTTCGCAACCGCGCCCCGCGTAATCACCGGTCACGCCAGCGTTGCATGCGGCGCGGGTCCGACCGGAACGACGACGGTCGCGGCGGGTGGAGCGCCGACAGGCGCGCTCACCGGCGCAAGCACGATCGCGCAGAACAGCTCGACCACGCTTCACGTCACCGCCGTCGACACGGCGCAGTGGACGATCTCGTCGAGTCTCGGCAATCCGCTCAGTCCGACGTTCGGCGCCGCGTCGCAGGATGTCGTCTACACCGGTTCGCGCTCGGGCGGCGACACGGTGACGGTGCGTCTGGTCTCCTCCTGCGGCGAAGAGGCATTGCGAAGCCTCGGCATCAACGTCACGGCCTCGACGCAGCCACCGCCACCGGTCTCAGGGCTGCGTTGCTGCGATGGAACGTTTTCGCCGACGTGCACGAGTTGCGCGCACAAGCAGGGGTGCTGCTCCAGTCACGGCGGCGTCTGCGGTTGCTAGACTCGTCCCCATGCAATGTCCCGGATGCCAGCGCGACATGGCGCAGTTGACCGTGGAGGGTCTGCTCGGCCGAGAGGTGGTGATCGACGTCTGCCGCGGTTGCCGCGCGTTCTGGTTCGATCCGCACGAGGACCTGCAGCTCACGCCGTCGTCGACGATCCGGCTCTTTCAACTGATGGCGGAGGGGGCGTCGGGCGCGTCGCCGTTGCCGGCGAGCTCGCGCTGTCCGATGTGCGAGACGCGGCTGCTGCTGACGCACGACCGGCAGCGGAACACGCCGTTCGTCTACTGGCGATGCAATCAGGGGCACGGACGCTTCACGCCGTTCGTGGAGTTTCTCAAGCAGAAGAACTTCGTCCGCCAGCCGACGCCGCAGCAACTGGCCGAGCTGCGGCGGACGATCCGCATCATCCGCTGCGGCGGCTGCGGCGCGCCGATCGATCTGATGCACGACGCGGTGTGCGGTCATTGCGGCGCGGCGATCTCGATCCTCGACGTGAAGCAGCTCGCCGAGCTGGCGCCGGCGAAGGTCCCGCCGCCGCAGCAGCTCACACCGCCGCGGCTCACGGCGCATCACGCCGACGCCCCGCCGACGCTGATCGATCTCGGGCTCGAGACGATCGTCGGGTGGTTGTGGGAGATCCTCTAGCCGCCGTTGCGGTAGTCGATGATGTTGATCACGCAGTTGAGCTTTCGCTCGCTCTCGGGGAGGAGCGTGATCCAGGAAGTCGCGTCGCCCGCGGGCATGTTTCGCGCCTCGAGCACCATCACGGCGGTCGCTGACGCCAGCTCCGCGGGCGAAACGTTCGCCACCTTCTTCCCGCCGCCGAACGGCACGAGCTTCGAGCCTTCGTGCCGCAGGAGCTCCATGAAGAAGTGCATCGAGACGCCGCCTTCGTCATCCTCTCCTTCCGCTTTGTAGAAACGAAAGACGGACCATTGGTCGCGATAGAAGGCCTCGACCTGGCTGGCCGATCCGCCGACGGCATAGGCTCGAACGCGGAGGTATCGATGGCCGGCGAGCCGTCCTTTCGCCGCTTCGGTGTCCGCCATGATCCGGGCCAGTCCCGGCAGTGCGATCGCGCCCTTCGGCACCGGCACCTGCGCCATCTCCCGCAGCACGACGCTCATCGAATGACCGGGGGCGAGCGCGGCCAGGGCCTCGTCGAATTTCTGTCCGATGACGAGATACGAGGCGAGCGCCTCGCGATACGCGACGACGCCGGGCGCCAGCGCGACCGCTTTTTTCGCCGAAAGGATGGCGCGGTCGACGTCCCAAACGCCGGGCTCCGGCCCCGCTCCGTAGACGGTTCGATTGGAAAAGCCGAAGAGGCGCGCGTTCCAGTAATGCGCCTCGGCATTTCCCGGCTCGAGCGTCACGACGCGATCGACGAGCGACTGCAGCTCGACGAGATGCGCGCGCTGGCGCTCCTCCGCTTCACGCTTCCGGCCGATTTCCGGCAGCGGCGCGCTGAGCGTCTCTATGCCCAACTCCTGGAGTCGCCCGAGGCGTGCGGCCAGGAGCAACGTTTCGACGTCGTCGGGGTGGAGTTTCCGGTATGCGTCGAGCGCGACGGATGCTTCGTTCAGCGCCTCGAGATGAAGCTCGTTCACCCGTTCCGCTGCCTCGGCAGCTTCTCCTTCGGTTGCCGCGGTGCGCGCGATCTCGAGCGGCGGTCCGGCCTTCGCGCTCGCCGCCGCGCCTGGCGGCGCGATCGGGGGCGCGACGTTCACGTCCGGCTCGGCGCACGGCATCCCTTTCGCGGTGCCTCCGTTCCGCCAGACGACGTGCCCGTCCCGGTCGATGAGCTCCGAGCAGCGTTCGCTCGGACTGACCCGGGCGAGCCCGTTCGCGAAGTCCTCTCCTTCTTCGAAGTGCGCCGGGATGGCGAGGCTGCCGGTCTTGTCGATGTAGCCGACCGCCTTGCCGATCTTCACGCGGGCGCGATCGGCGACAAACTCCTTCGCCTCGTCGAAGCGCGGCGCGATCACCATCGTTCCTTTGATATCCATGTATCCGAACTTGTCGCCTACCTTGACGGCGGCGAGACCCTGGGAGAACGGACCGCCGGCGCGGCCGCTCGGAAGCTCCACCACCATGGCGCCGGCGGTGTCGATGTAGCCCTGGCGCCCGTCGACTACGACCAGCGCCAGGCCTTCGCGGAAGCGACTGACGGCGTCGAAGCGCGGCGGGATCACCGGCTTCCCGCTCTTGTCCATGAAGCCCCATTTCGCGGTATCGGGTGCGATGAATGCGGCGAGGCCGTTTGAGAAATGGCGCGCGTCCGCGAGGTTCACTTCGTCCGGAGGACGGCGCTCGTGCAGGTCGATCGCGACGCGTCCGGATGAATCGACGTAGCGAAGGAGCTCGCCGATGCGCACGAGCACGAGGCCTTCGCTGAAATCGCCGGTCTGATCGAACTGCGGCTCGATCGCCATCCGCCCGGTACGATCGATGAAGCCCCACTTCCAGGTTTGGCTCGCGATACTCACGGCCGCGAGCCTTTGCGAGAACCGGCTGGCGATGGCGAACCGCAGTGGGATCACGACCTTGCCGCTGGTGTCGATGTAACCGAACCGGCCGGCGTCGAAGGCCATCGCCAGTCCTTCGCTGAACGGCTCGACGAGCTCGAACGGCAGCCCGCTGATGACGATCCGTCCGGTGGCGTCGATGAACGCGTGCTTGCCGTTCACGTAGACGCCGAAGAGCGGGTTGTCCGGCGGCTGCGATTGGGCGAAGCCGGCCGTCGCCAGGCCCAACGCGAGGAGCAGCGAAATGATTCGTTTCATGGCGATTTGCCTCTTTCCCGATTTACGTCAGAAAAGGAGTAGAGTCAATGAAAGGAAGTGCTCTCATGAAGCGTCTCAGCTCGTTCTCGTGCGTCTGTGCGTTTCTGCTCGCCCTGCCGGCATCGGGCGACATCCGATCGAAATGGTTCGCCGTCGAATTCGGAGGGGCGATCGCCGCCGGCAACGGCGGTTTTCAACTCATCCAGATCGTCGCCAACACCTCGCAGCAACCGCTCTGGGTCACGGTGCGGCAGGGCGAAGGGAAATCCGGCTGCGAAGTGACGCAGAAGATCGATCCGAAACAGAAGACGACGTTCATGTGCGACGTCGCGGAGCTCAAGCCGGGCAACCTGCCGGTGGCGATCACGGTGTTCGGCGACGAGGCGCATACGCAGACGCTCGACACGCAGCGCGACGCGATGCGCTTCTCGAAACGCGACATCGCGCTCCTGCCGCTGATCACGAAAGCGCAGAAACTGCCGGTGACATACGAGGGGATTTATTCGGCGGACAAGCCGGGCGTCGGCAGCATGTTCCGAGGAATGGTCCCGCACGCGAACGGGAAGCTGCAGATCTCCGCTGCGTCGATCGATTTCGCCGACGGCAAGCGCAACGTGACGATCCCCGCCGCCGCGATCCGCGATGCGAACGTCTTCGATTCAGGCGGTCCCGCCCCCTGGATCGTCGTCACGTACGAGCAGGCGGGAGAAAAGAAGCAGATCGGATTTCAGCCGCTCAGCCATCCCGACGACGGGCGCTTCATTTTTTATTCTTTGCAGGCCGCGGCGCGGCAGGCGGCCGCCGATACGCCGGCGATGCCGGGGGAGACGTTCGGAGATCGCTCCTTGCAGCGCGACACGCTGCGAACGATCGTGCAGGCGGAGAAGGAAGCGGCGCCTGACTGCGCGTCGCCGAAAGTCGTCGACACGAAGATCGTCGACGATTCACGCGCGAAGGGGAAATGGTCGGAACGCTGGGTCGTCGATCGCTGCGGCAAGCAGGTCGCATACGGCGTGAGGTATCAGACGGATCCGAACGGCGGAACGAACGTGGCGATCGACAGGCCGTGAAGGGACGTCACGCTTCCGGATGCCGCACTTCGAGCGTCTTCGGCTTGACCGCGATCTGCTGCACGTACGGCAGCACGCCGGCGGCGGGCATGGGGCGGCTGAAGAGGTAGCCCTGCATGCGGTCGCACGCGTAGTAGCGAAGCAGCGAGTACTGCTCCTCGGTCTCCACCCCTTCCGCCACGACCGAGAGGCGCATGGTGTGCGCGAGGTTGATCACGCTGGAGACGATCGCCGCGGCGGTGTCGTCGGTGGCGAGATCGCGGAGGAACTCTTTGTCGATCTTGATCGTGTCGATCGGGAACTGCTTCAGATAGACGAGCGATGACTGGCCGGTGCCGAAGTCGTCGATGGCGATGCCGACGCCGCGCTCCTTCAGCACGCGCAGCACTTTCATCGACACGTCGATGTTCTGGATGGCGACGGTCTCCGTCACCTCGAGCTCGATCATGTTCGGCAGGAGGCCGCTCTCCTCGATCGTCTTCAGCACCGTGTCGACGAAGCCGTGCTGCTGCAACTGCACGGCGGAGATGTTGACCGCCGCGTGCATCCAGCTCAGTCCCGCCTCGTGCCATTCGCGCAGTTGCCTGCACGTGCGGCGGAGGACGAACTCGCCGATCGGGACGATCATCCCGGTCTCTTCCGCGAGGCTGATGAACTCCGACGGCTCGACGAGTCCGCGCACCGGATCGTTCCAGCGCACCAGCGCTTCGACCGACGTGATGCGGCGGCGCGCGCGGTCGTAGACCGGCTGATAGAAGACCTCGAGCTCTTCGCGCTCGATGGCGTGATGGAGGTTCTGTTCGAGCGTGAGCCGGCGGGTGTAGCGCTCGTTCATGCTCTGCGTGAAGATCTGCGCGCGATTGCGGCCCAGCTCCTTCGCGCGATACATCGCCGCGTCGGCGCACTTGAGCAGCGTCTCCACTTCATCGCCGTCGGCGGGATAGAAGCTGACGCCGATGCTGGCGGTGATGAAGAGCTCGTGGCCGCCGATGGAGAACGGCGCTGCGAGGCTGTCGAGCACTTTGCGCGCGATGCCTGCAACCGCATCGGTCGCGGTGAGCTCGTTGATCAGCACCGCGAACTCGTCGCCGCCGATGCGCGACACCGTGTCCGAAGCGCGGAGGCAGGCCTTCAAGCGCCAGGCGACGTCCGCGAGGAGGAGATCTCCGATCGAATGTCCGAGGGCGTCGTTGACCAGTTTGAAGTGATCGAGGTCGAGATACATGATCGCCAGGCCGAGGCGATTGCGGCGCGCGGCGGGCAGCGCGTTCACCACGCGGTCGCGGAAGAGGAGGCGATTCGGCAGGCCGGTGAGCGAGTCGTAGTAGGCCTGATATTCGAGCTGCCGCTCCGCTTCTTTGCGCTGCGAGATGTCGCGATAGTTGAGGACGATCGCCGAGACGCTCGGGTCGTCGATCATGTTCTGCGCGAAGATCTCGAGCCACATCCAGTTGCCGCTGCGGTGGCGGAAGCGCATCTCGCGATGCACGACGGTCACTTCCTGCTTCACGAGCTGGCGGAGCGAGGCATGCGATCCGGCGAAGTCGTGCGGGTGGACGTACGTGACGAACGATTTTCCGAGGAGACTCTCGTCGTCGTAGCCGAGGATGTGTGATGACGCGCCGGCGAACTGCATGTTCAGTTCGTCGTCGAGCAGCATCACGCCGCTCCAGCTCTTCTCGACGATCGTCCGGAAACGCTTCTCGCGCGACTCGAGCTCCTGCTGCGCGCGCTTCGCGTCGGAGATGTCGCGGATGAACGCGGTGAAGGTCTGGTCGGCGCCGGTGCCGATCGGATCGATGGTGATCTCGACGGGGAAGTGCTCGCCGCTGATGCGGCGCGCGCTCGATTCGACGCGGCGGCGCAACAGCAGGCCGGTGTTGCCGCCTCGGCGATAGCGATCGAGCATGCGCAGGATCAGCGCGTGGATCCGCTCCGGCACGATGGCGGGCGGGATGGGACGTCCGATCACTTCACGCGCGCTGACGCCGAACGTCGCTTCCGCCTGCGGGTTCCACTCGATGACGTTGCCGTCGCGATCGAGCGTGACGACGGCGTCGAGCGTCGACGCGATCAACTGGCGCAGCCGCACCTCCGAGTTGCGCAGCGCCTGCTCGGCGCGTGCGCGGGCCAGCGCTTCGCCCACGATGTTCGCGGTCGACTTGAGGAACGCGATCTCGTAATCCTCGAACTGCCGCTCCTCGGTGGCGTAGGCGAGGAGCGCACCGAACGGACCGTGCTGCGTTTGAATCATCACGCCCGCGCCGCTGCGCACGCCGTGATAGCCGCTGAGGTGCGACGTCTTGAAACGCGTGTCGGCGTTGAGATCGGAAAAGACGACCGGTCCGTCGCCGAGGGTAACGAACATTCCGATCGACTCGTCCTCGTCGCCGTCCTGGTTGCAATGAAGAAAGGAGGCGTTCGTTCCCATCGAGGCGCGGACGATCATCCGTCCCGCTGCCGTTAGCTCGAGCGCGCGGCAGTGGCCGACGCCGAGCGTCATCTCGATGAGGGCGCATGCCTGGCCGAGGAGGATGTAGGGATCGACGCCGGTGAGAGCGGCCTGTCCGAGCTCGGCGATCGCCTGCTCCTGCCGGTTGCGGGCGTCGATCTCCGAACGGAGTCTCGCGATCTCCGGATCCTGATTCGGGTCGTGCGCGCCGCTGATGACATGCAGCGGCTGCCGGCTCGTGTGCATGGGCGTGGTCACAATATGCTCAGGCCGTCCTGCAAGAAACGTGACCTGCCTCACACTTTCCGTTTGTGCGGGGTGTAAAATGCCCGGCACTGAACAGCGGTGGCAGCACAAAAAAGGGGCGTAAAGCCCCTTTCGTGTTTTCCGGAGGATCCCGATGAGACTTGCGAAGTGGAGTGTGGTGGCAGTCGCAGTCGCAGTCGCGTTGTTCGTCGCATGCCGTCACGAGCAGACCGTGGCCGGAAGTTACGGCATGTCGTCTGTCAGCGGACAGGTGGTGATGACCTCCGGCGGAACTCCGGCCGGCGTCTCGGTCACCGTTCGCGGTACCGGCCAGACCCTGATCCTCGGCGAAGACGGCCGCTTCTCCTTTAATAGTGTGCCGGAGGACGTGCAGCTCGTCTTCACGCGAGCCGACGGCATTCACGCCACCTTCGCCGCCGGCAAGAGCTCCGCGGCCGTCATCGAGCTCAGTTCGAACAGCGCGACGTCGCGCGGCCGCTCGCGCAGCGCACCATCGACGCCGCACTCCGAATTCGAAGGTATCGTCAAATCGGCCAGCGCCACGGAGCTCGTCATCACCGACTCCCATCGCGGCGATGTCACGTTCGTGCTCGACGCGAACACCGTGGTGCGGAAGGGGGATGTGACCGTCGCTCCGGCCGATCTCGTCGCGGGCGACCGCGTGCATGTCCGCGCGACGAAGCAGGCCGACAACAGCTACCTCGCGCTGCTCGTCATCGTGCAGAACACGCTGGCGCAGCATCAGACGTCGGAGTTCGAAGGAACCGTGAAGGCGATCACCGCCGACTCGCTGACGCTCAACTCGCGCGGCGGCGACGTCGTATTGCAGATCGACTCGTCGACGACGTTCACGCCGGCCGCGCCGGTGGTGGGCGATCGCGTCCATGTGCGCGCCGTGAAGTCGGGCGACGCGCTCGTCGCGCTCTCCGTGCAGGTGCAGGGGAGTGACGACGAAGGGGAGGATGGGGGAGAGCATCACGGCGGCACCACGATGACCGCGAACGGGAAGGTCAGCGCGGCCAGTGCCTCCGAGCTGACGGTGGAGAGCGAGAGTCACGGCAGCGTCAAGGTGAAGATCGACTCGCACACCATCATCAAGAAACAGGGCGCGCACATCGCTCCGGGCGACATCAAGAGCGGCGACTACGTGAACACGCGCGGCACCAGAATCGACGACCACAGCCTGCTTGCCGAGCAGATCGAAGTGCGTGGGGAGAGCGGGCGGAAGTAGTTCGGGCGGCCCACGCGACATCTGCCAAACCGGCGGCGAAAGCCGCCGGTATTTTTTTGTCCGCGTGTTCCAGGTCACGGTCAGGGACTAATCCGGAGGTAAGTTGGAGGTTCAGCCAACGAACTGAATGAGAAGGGTTCCGACCGAACGGTCGTTTTGTTACCATCTGCGAACCGGCCGTCTCGTGTGGGATTTCGCTCCGCATGATCCGGAATATGCTGCTAATATCTATTAGTCCATCCGAGTCCTGCGGGCGGTAGTGTTTCGTGTGACGTTTCCACGAGTGGTCGTTTTTCACATTCGTAATTCGTGTAGTGAGGGGTCCTAACCATGAAGCGTACGAGCAATTTACTGCTTTCCTTCGTCTTTGCATTCTTTCCCGTTTTAACGCAAGCAGCAACGACGGAATTCAGGGTCTTGCTCGATACCGACATGAGCGCGGGGACCGGGTGCACGGTCACCACCCCGGCCGGCCCCTTCGTCGGGGTCGACCAGATACTCGTCACCACGGTCGACTCCACATCTTCGGGCAGCACCGTCACCTCGGTCGTCCGCCAGGTCTGCAGCTTCGGCACTCTCGGCGCACCGATCCCGGTCACCGCGCCGGTTCCGTATGCCGTCGGTACGGCAGGAGCTAGCGGTAACTCCTACGTCGAATCAGTCATCCCCATCTCGGCGCTCGGCTCACCGGCGCCCTCCGTCATCCGCGTCGCCTTCCTCGTCGCGACCGGCGCCTCGGTCGATTCCATCACCCAGACACCCAGCGCGGCCGATCTGATCTGGCCGTCGAGCAGCTTCCAGCGCCGCCACGCCACCAACCCGGGCGCGCAGCCGCAGTTGATCGTCCTCGACGGACAGATCCTCGACTGGGGCGGCATCGGACCGTTCGTTCCGGGCGGTCCCGGCGGTCCCTCCGCGCCGAAGTTCACCAACGTCTATCTCTTCGCCGACACCGAGAACCTCTGGTTCCGTTTCGACGCGAAGCTCGGCGGCGGCTCGGCGCCGGTCGCCGGCGACGACACCTACAGCGTCCGGCAGGGGAAGACCCTCAACGTCGCCGCTCCGGGTGTGCTGAGCAACGACAGCGACCCGAACGGCGCGACGCTGACGCCGACGGTGGTCACCAATCCGCAGCACGGCACCGTCTCGCTCGATCCGTCCGGCTCGTTCATCTACGTCAATAACGGGGCGTCGGCACCGGTCGACACCTTCACCTACCACGACACCAGCAGCAGCGGCGTCTCGAACACCGCCAACGTCACGATCAACGTGACGCCCGATCACAAGCCGAACACGACTCCCGACACCTACAGCGTCGCGTTCGGCGGAACGCTCACCGTTCCGGCGCCCGGCGTCCTGGCGAACGACACCGACGCCGACGGCGACAACCTGACGGCGCACCTCGTCGCCGGCAGCGGTCCGCAGCACGGCACGCTGACCCTCGCGAGCAACGGCTCGTTCGTCTACCACCACAACGGCGATCCGGTCGCGCAGGACACCTTCAGCTACCGCGCGAGCGACGGCGTGCTCAACTCGTCGAACACGCTGGTGACGATCACCATCATCCCGCTCTGCCCGGTCATCACCAGCGCGAACAACGCGCACTTCACCGCGGGCCAGCCGGGGACGTTCACCGTCACCACCACCGGCTTCCCGGCCCCGTCGATCAACGAGACCGGCGCCCTGCCTTCGGGCGTCACCTTCACCGACAACAACAACGGCACCGCGACGCTCGGCGGCACGCCCGCGGGCGGCAGCGGCGGCGTCTATCCGCTCACCATCGGCGCGTCGAACTCCTGCGGCTCCACCTCGCAGAGCTTCACGCTGACGGTCTGCAACGTCATCAACGTCACCAACCCGGCGACCACCACCGGCACGGCGGGCGCGGCGTTCAGCCAGACCTTCACCCAGACCGGCGCGGTCGGAACGGCGACGTTCACCACGGCCAGCACGCTGCCGGCCGGACTCTCGCTGTCGAGCACCGGCACGCTCAGCGGCACGCCGACGCAGACCGGCACGTTCCCGATCACCGTCACCGTGACCGACAGCCAGGGCTGCACCGGCACGGGCGCGACGTACAACCTGGTCATCGGCTGCCAGACCATCAACGTCACCAACCCGGCGACCAACACCGGCACGGCGGGGACGGCGTTCAGCCAGACCTTCACGCAGACCGGCGCGATCGGCGGCGCGACATTCACCACCGCCAGCGCACTGCCGGCAGGCCTGACGCTGTCGGCGGCGGGTGTGCTCAGCGGCACGCCGACCGCGGTCGGCTCCTTCCCGATCACCGTCACCGTCACCGACGGCAACGGCTGCACCGGGACCGGCGCGACCTACACGCTGACCATCGGCTGCCCGACCATCACCGTCGGCAACCCGGCCACCACGACCGGCACGGCCGGTTCGGCGTTCAGCCAGACCTTCACCCAGGCCGGCGCGGTCAACGGCGCGACGTTCACTACCGCCTCGACGCTGCCGACCGGTCTCACGCTGTCGGCCGCGGGCCTGCTCAGCGGCACGCCGACGCAGACCGGCACGTTCCCGATCGTCGTCACCGTCACCGACGGCAACGGCTGCACCGGCACCGGCGCGACCTACAACCTGGTCATCAACTGCCAGACGATCACGGTCACGAATCCGGCGACGACCACCGGCACGGTGAGCGCGCCGTTCAGCCAGACCTTCACCCAGAGCGGCGCCATCGGCGGCGCGACGTTCACCACCGCCTCGACGCTGCCGGCCGGCCTCACGCTGTCGGCCGCGGGCCTGCTCAGCGGCACGCCGACGCAGCAGGGCACGTTCCCGATCGTCGTCACCGTGACCGACGGCAATAGCTGCACCGGCACGAGCGCGACCTACACGCTGGTCATCAACTGCCAGACGATCAGCGTCGGCAACCCGAACACGAATAGCTGGCCGGCCGGCAGTCCGCTGACCGCCGCGAACTTCACCTTCACGCAGACCGGCGCGATCGGCGGCGCGACGTTCACCACCGCCTCGACCCTGCCGACCGGCGTCACGCTGACCACCGCGGGCGTCCTCACCGGCACCCCGATGCAGGGCGGCACGTTCCCGATCACCGTCACCGTGACCGACGGCAACGCCTGCACCGGCACGAGCTCCGGCTACTCGCTGACGATCGTCTGCCCGACGATCACCGTCACCAACCCGGCGAACAGCACCGGCACCGCGGGCGTCGCGTTCAGCGAACAGTTCACGCAGGCGGGCGGCGTCGGCACGATCACCTGGTCGGTCACCGGCGCGCTGCCCACAGGCATCACGCTCAACACCTCCAACGGCATCCTCTCCGGCACGACCAACGTCGCCGGCACGTTCCCGATCACCGTCACCGCGACCGACCAGAACGGCTGCGCCGGGACCGGGGCGACCTACAACCTGACGATCAACTGCCAGACGATCAGCGTCACGAATCCGGGCGTCAACACCGGCACGGTCGACGCGGCGTTCAGTCAGACGTTCACCGTGACCGGCATCCTCGGCACGGTGACGTGGAGCGAGACCGGCCCGCTGCCGGCCGGCATCACGCTCGATTCGTCGACCGGCGTCCTCTCCGGCACGCCGACCGTCAACGGCGTCTTCCCGATCACGGTGAAGGCGACCGACACGAACACCTGCTTCGGCACCTCGTCGTACACGCTGACCATCAACTGCCAGACCATCACCGTCACCAACCCGGTCAACGCCAACGGCACGGTCGACGCCGCGTTCAGCGAGCAGTTCACGCAGAGCGGCGCGCACGGCACCGCGACGTTCACCACGGCCAGCACGCTGCCGGCCGGCCTGACGCTCTCGAGCACCGGTCTCCTCTCCGGCACGCCGACCGTCACCGGGGTCTACCCGATCGTCGTCACCGTCACCGACAGCAACGGCTGCACCGGCACGAGCGCGACCTATAACCTGACGATCTTCTGCCAGACCATCAACGTCACCAACCCGGTCAACACCTCCGGCACGGTGAGCGCACCGTTCAGCGAGACCTTCACGCAGACCGGTGCGCACGGCACTGCGACCTTCACGACGGTCAGCACGCTGCCGCCCGGCATCACGCTCGCGGCCAACGGCGTCCTTTCCGGCACGCCGACCCTCAACGGCTCGTTCCCGATCACCGTCACCGTCACCGACGCGAACGGCTGCCAGGGAACCGGCGCGGTCTACACGCTGGTCATCGGCTGCCAGACCATCACCGTCACCAACCCGGTCAACACGAACGGCACGGTGAGCGTGCCGTTCAGCGAGACCTTCACGCAGAGCGGCGCCGTCGGCGGCGCGACGTTCACCACCGCCTCGACGCTGCCGACCGGTCTCACGCTGGCCCCCAACGGCGTCCTCTCCGGCACGCCGACCCAGCCCGGCACGTTCCCGATCGTCGTCACCGTCACCGACGGCAACGGCTGCACCGGCACCGGCGCCACCTACACGCTGTTCATCGCCTGCCAGACGATCAACGTCGGTAACCCGAGCTCGAACAACGCGCCGGCCGGCACGCCGCTCCCCGCCGCGAACTTCACCTTCACGCAGAGCGGCGCCGTCGGCGGCGCGACCTTCACCACCGCTTCGACCCTTCCGACCGGCGTCACGCTGACCACGGCGGGCGTCCTCACCGGCACCCCGATGCAGGGCGGCTCGTTCCCGATCACCGTCACGGTGACCGACGGCAACGGCTGCACCGGCACGAGCTCCGGCTACACGCTGACCATCAACTGCCCGGTCATCACCGTCACCAACCCGGCGAACAGCACCGGCACCGCGGGCGTCGCGTTCAGCGAGCAGTTCACGCAGGCGGGCGGCGTCGGCACGATCACCTGGTCGGTGAGCGGCGCGCTGCCCGCGGGCATCACGCTCAACCCGTCCACCGGCATCCTCTCCGGCACGACCTCGCAGGTCGGCGTCTTCCCGATCACCGTCACGGCGACCGATCAGAACGGCTGCCAGGGGACCGGGGCGACGTACACCCTCACGATCAACTGCCAGACGATCAACGTCACCAATCCGGGCGTCAACACCGGCACGGTCGACGCGGCGTTCAGCCAGACGTTCACCGTGACCGGCATCCTCGGCACGGTGACGTGGAGCGAGACCGGCGCGCTGCCGGCCGGCATCACGCTCGACTCGTCGACCGGCGTCCTCTCCGGCACGCCGACGGTCAACGGCGTCTTCCCGATCACGGTGAAGGCGACCGACACGAACGGCTGCTTCGGCACCTCGTCGTACACGCTGACCATCAACTGCCAGACCATCAACGTCACCAACCCGGGTGTCACCACCGGCACGGTCGACGCGCCGTTCAGCCAGACCTTCACGCAGACCGGCGCGCACGGCACCGCGAGCTTCACCACCGCCAGCACGCTGCCGGCGGGTCTCACGCTTTCCACCGCCGGCGTTCTCTCCGGTACGCCGACGGTCACCGGCTCGTTCCCGATCACCGTCACCGTGACCGACTCGAACGGCTGCACCGGCACCGGCGCGACCTACACGCTGGTCATCAACTGCCAGACGATCACCGTCACCAACCCGGGCGTCAACACCGGGACGGTCGGCTCGCCGTTCAGCCAGACGTTCACGCAGACCGGCGAGCCGACCGTCCCGGTGTTGA